>ENA-UOXO01001082-UOXO01001082.1-mixed-culture-metagenome-genome-assembly--contig:-NODE-1082-length-19886-cov-43.685845_pt1 | contig 19886 bp, 22 predicted proteins | sample MGYA00238162_ERZ761640 | MGnify/ENA primary metagenome ERZ761640 (study PRJEB28914, sample SAMN08778297) | mixed culture metagenome | isolation source: Freshwater growth medium | place: USA...
GTCCGAGATTGTTGAGGGGATATGAATTCGAAGAATATCCGCACTTGACGACCGTCCGTTATTTTTGACGCCGATTCGGCGTTTGAACTGTAGATGTTGACGGCGGCAATATCTAGGCAATATCTACACCTGTCTCAACACCTGTCTCAACACCTGTTTTCCTGTCTCATCAGACATCACTTGGTGTCTCAACACCTGTTTTGGTGTCTCAACACTTGATACTTAACGCAAAAAAGTGTCTCAACATGTTAAACCCGCTCCTCTGGGGATGCTGTGGGCTGTTAAGGGCTGGTGCAAGGGCACCTCGTCTGTGAAACTGCTCGCTCGCGGGGATGGTGGGACGAGTCGTGTGTGAAGCGGCCCTGCCTGTGGCTGGCACAGGGGCAGGCAGCGAGAGCAGGCCGCTGGCCTCCGCGTCGACGTGCGCGGTTATCCGTCCGGGGCGCGTTTGGTGAGGAGCTCGAGACGGATCGTCGAGCGAGAATCTCGCGAAAGCTCGACGCGGCATACAGTACATCCTTTCCCCTCCTCTTCCTTACCCTCCTCGTCCATCCTTCCCCTCCTTCTCTTTTCCCTGAGTGTGCTCAGATGAGAACAGACACGTCTTCCTTCCTCTACTTTTCCTTCGATCCCCTCTGTCGATTGTGGATCTGTGTTCGTACGACAAGCATAATTATCTCGAAAATTGCTAAAGGTCTATAGCGCCGTGCTGGGCTGGACGCTCTCCGGAGTGTGCGCGTTGTGTTGAGCAGTAGCTCCCGCCACAGACACACCGGGTAAAGATGGACGTCACCAGCGCAGCTGTGCTGGCGATTGATCCGCCACCCATGGCGCCGATCCGCCAGCCCAGCAAGCTACCCATTCCCGCGAATGACCCGCTCGCGCTCTTGCGCCGCAAGAAGCTCTCACCGATGGTGCGCGCTCAGGGCCTCCCTTCGGGCTTTGTGCCTGACGCAGTATCCGGTGGTGGCACCAATGCGGCCGTCCCTCGAGTGGCCGCGCGGATCATCGAGGCGCGTGACTTTTCCGAGGATCAGACCGCTGCCCCTGTCGGAAGCAACCCGCGCCGTGCATTGCTCTTTGAGAGCCCGCCGGCTGACAAGACGGAGAGCCGTCTCGAGTCGCCACCACCGCCACGGCCGGACTTCACCGCTGCATTGAGCGGGCAAACGGACCCGTCCAAATCAAAGGTTCCGTCTAGCAAGCCGGGAGCCACTGCTCCCATGGCTGCGCGCGGTCTGCGCCCCACCTCTGAGGCGGCGACCAACGTGCGTCTTACCGGTACCATTCCAGAAGCGACAGCATCCGCACACGCCGCAGCATCTGCACACGCCGAGGACAACGTCGCTGCCACGCCCGCTGCGCCCTCGAGCGTCGCTCGACTGCATGGAACGCCGCCGCTACCCGCTGATCCTGCCCCGTCATTTGCCGCGCCACCGCCTCGCGCCGCGCCGGTGGATGCGACACCGTCATCAACGAACCTCAGCGTCGCGTCAAGCGCCGTGACGAGCGCCGCGACGAGCGCCGTGACGAGCGCCGTGTCGAGCGCCGTGACGAGCGCCGTGACGCCTGCATCGAGAGGAGGCCCGTCCGCATTCGACACGCTGCCGGGAGCAGCAGCCCTGGGCCCTTCGACTGCATCGCCGATGGACGGGGCGATGGTCCCAGCAGCAGCACGCCCGATGAGCACGCTCGCCAGTCGGCGCCCTGCTCCGATCTCCACGTCTGCTCCGATCTCCGACGAAGCTCCGATCTCCGACGGAGCTCCGATCTCCGACGGAGCTCCGATCTCCACGTCTGCTCCGCCACGTGGCCTCGGCCGCGGACCGCAGAGTGCGCTCGATGGGCTCTCGAGCGACCCCTCTCTGAGTGCATCTCTGAATGCGTCTCTGAGAGAACATGCTGATTGCCTCCTTCATCAGGTGCGCCCGATGGACTTCGTCGGGAGCCTCCGACAAAACTCCCGCGCGACCCGTCCGAGTCCAAATTTGGGACGGCTCCGACGAAACTCCCGCGCGACCCGTCCGAGTCCAAATTTGGGACGGCTCCGACGGTTACGGCTCCCCTTAGCGGAGCCGGTGGAGGTGGCGGCGCCACCCTGACTGGCGCCGAGCTGCGAGAGGCTCTCAAGGCGGCGGTTCGCAAGCAGCTGTCGGGCGCCACCGGGGCGCCGCCGTGGCAGGCCGAGACGATCGTCGTGCAGCGCCCCAAGATGCCCAAGCGCACTGATTGTGGTCCGCCCGTCACACGAAAGCTCAAGACCTCGCAGAGCGCTCCCGCCGTCGGGTGTGGCGGTGGCGTGAGTGGCAGAGCCGGTGAGAGTTTCGTCAGAGCCGGGGGGAGCCCCGCGGGCGCCGTCGCGGGCGCCGTCGCGGGCGCCGTTGCGGGCGCCGTTGCGGGCGCCGTTGCGGGCACTCCGCCCTGTGGCAGTCCTGCGGATGGAGGCGCGAGCGGCAGCTCGGCGGCGGCGGCCGACGCACCAATGTCGCCTGGCCAGGCGGCGCGTCAGCGGGCGGCGCAGCGGGCCAGGCAACGCGCGGCTGCGATGGCCAAGGCCGCGGCCGATGCTGCGGCCGCCGCTACGAACGCTCACCACGGCGCCCCTGCAAACGCAGGGCCCGATGCACGCGCGGCACCCGCCGCAGTCACGGGTGCAATGGAGGCGCCCCCCCCGCCCCCACCCAATGAGCTCGATCAGTTGCATGCACTGGGCGATGCCAAGTTTGGGAAGCCCCACAAGTTCAAGCCCTCCATCGCCGGGGCGATGCCCAAGGCGACGCCGCCGCCGCTGCTGCCCACCGCGACGGCGCCGCCCATTCATCTACCGGCCTCCTCGAGTTCCGACCCGTCGGAGGGCTTGGCGGCGCGGCGCCGGGCGGCCGAGGCACCCACGGCCGATGGAACGAGCGGTGGCGCCGCGCCCCGCCCCGGGCGGCCACGGCCTCCGAGTGCCGCCGCTGCCAAGGCTTTCCAAAACGGGCCCGCCGCGCCGAAGAAGCTGAGCGCCATGTTGAGCGCGCCCGGGGCTCCCGCGCATGCAATTCACAGCGCCATGTTGAGCGCGCCCGGGGCTCCCGCGCATGCAATTCAGGCTGCCGCCGAGGCCGCAGCAAGCGCGCCGAAGCCCGAGGTGGCGCCATCGTGGGCGCCGCCGCCGCCCGCAGTCGGCGCCCAAGGCGGCGCCACGCTCGCTGCGGCGCCCAAGGCGGCGCCGACGACGGTGGTGGCGCGCGTCGGACCGGCTGGGATGGGCATCGTGCTCGACGAGGCCAATCGCGTGGCCAAGCTTGTGCCCGGTGGCCAAGCGGAGAGCGACGGAGTGCTCCAGATTGGCGACGTGCTACTCTCCGTCGACGGGGAGCCGTTACGCCGTCGCCCTCTCGCGCGCGTGCTGCCGCCGGGCCGCGCCCAGTACACGTTCACACTCCGCCGCGATGCGTGCACGGCTCCGGGGGCGCCGGCCGCCGAGGCGGCCGCGGCCGGTACCACGGCCGCGAGCTGCGCGTGTGCCGACGCGCCCGCTGCACAGGCCGACGCTGCCGCCTCGGTTCACCCCGGCCGGAAACGCCTGCCAGCCGGGCGGCGTGACCCCGCAGCCACCAAGGCAGCGCCGGGCGTTGAGGCCGGCGGCGTTGGCGACGCCGGCGTGGGCGCGAACGGCGCCGGCGCCGGCAGCTCTGGTGGTGCCGGCGGCGGGACCCCGTACAGCGCCGGCGGCAGCAAGCTCGAGACATGGCTGATGCAAAAGGCGATGGAGGTGGTGATGGTCTTCCGTAAGCCGGTCGGCTCTGCGCGTGCGCTCTCGGAGCGCATCGAGCAATGCGCGCGACTCCAAACCTTCATGCAGGAGATGCAGGAGATGGGGCAGAAGCTCTCCATGGAGCTCGACGTCGTCTTCCAGTCGCTGCTCCAGGGGGTTGCCGAGGCGAACGGCATGCTCATCTCGGGCAAGGCGGGCTTCGACTCGCAGGCGGGCCAGTTCAAGGCGTTCGGTGCGGCCGACTTCGTGCCGATGCATCAGGCCAAGGTGCTCGATCGCTCCGACCATGTCTCTGATTGCATGCTGATTGCATGCTGATTGCATGCTGATTGCATGCTGATTGCATGCTGATTGCCTCCTTCATCAGGTGCTCGATCGCTCCGACCGGCTCAAAGAAGATGAGGCCCGGCTGCGCACTCTGACGGGCGAGCGCTGGCCCTGGCTCATCGAGTCCGCCGACCTGCTGCGCAACCTGCTGCGCGTCAAGGTTGAGGACGGCAACGACCTGCAGATGGCGGCGACCACGGTGCGGGAGCTCGATCGCTTCTATGTGCGCCTCGTCGAGTGCGCGACGCAGTCGGGCGAGGACCGATACGACCTGTACCAACGGCTCGTGAGCTTGTAGACGGGAGCGTAGAGACGGGCTACAACGCAAGGGGAGAGCTTGCGAGCAGTATGCTGTGTGGCCAGGGACACCAGTGATCCTGTGTCTCCGAGGCCCACGCCGCGCCGGCGCCGCCTAGTCGGATTTGGACGCCGCGCCGACGGCGACTTGACCCTCCACAACCATGGCCGCCGTTCGCCGGATGTCGTGGGGCGCGGCATTCTCAACCTCGCATGGCATGGTCCATGGACATGGTGCATGGACGGGTAGCCGTGAGGGATGTGTCCCTGAGTCCGCGTGAGTGGAGACGGGTCGAGGAGCTGGAGGGAGGCAGTGTGGGCGTCCGATCGGAGTAAACACTATACAAGACCGGACTGCAGAATGATGGGATCGTCGACTGTGAAACTCGACTCGTCGACTGACGTGACACGGGGTCTGACGTGACTCGTGCGAGTCAGATCGGATACGATCTTCATAACTTCTATTAACTACGCGCGATGCGGAAAAGGCGGGGGCAGGAGGTCGTGTACCGTGAGTAGTAGAAGGACACGACTGGACACACCCGTGGCCAGAACACACCACCGCAACGTGGCGTGCAGACTGCGCGCGGCGACGAGGTCACTTCTCAGATCGCTCACCTGGTCTTCGAAGAAACGAACGTTCCCGAACGACGCTCGTCCATGATGACCTGTGAGGCGAGCACAGCCGCACGAGTCGGCGGCGTCGGCAACGTCGCGCCGGCGGACAGGAGCAACGCCGGCGCATGAAGGAGCTCCAAGGACTCTCTGCGGCTGGAGGAGGCTTGTGCTTGAGGGGGGTGCGGCGTCACCTTTGTGAATTCGTTGTAGTCGATCACGCCGTCACCATCCCGATCAACCTTCCTGATCACCTGATCAACGTCATCGAGCGTCACCGGCTCACCCATGTGCATCATGATGCGGCGCATCTCCTCGGCGTTGATGAAGCCGTCCCCGGACGTGTCGAAGACAGAGAAGGCCGCCCTGAGCGTCTCCTCAGACTTCTCATCGGCAATTCGGTGCGCCATCAGCGTGACAAACTCGGCAAAGTCGATATCCCCTGTGCCATCAGCATCCGCGATCCGGATCATCTCCTCGAGCTCCTCATCGGTCGGGTTCTGCCCAGCTGACACCATCAGCTCCTTCAGCTCTCTGGCATCGATGGATCCTCCTCCATCCTGAGCAAGCGTGCGCGGCGTGTGAGCGAGGCGGCCAAAGCTAATGACGACCAGAGCACGGACGCACTCTAGACGCAGGCCGTGTTCCTTCGCGTGCGCGCGAACAGCGAGTCATCTCTTCCCAATGCGACGTCGACAGCAGCAGCCCGCACCCTGCACACTACCTGCACACACCTTGTCGAATGAGTTGAAAGCCTCGCGGAACTCGTCCAGCTGCGCCTCCGTGAGCATGTCGATCACCGAACCGTTATCCCTTCTCTTCAACTTGGACGTCACGCTCACAGCCGAGGAAATGCGGTTGCCCATGTGGCGAGGGCAGCCTCAGTCCTTCGCTCCACAGCTGCGTGCGCCACGGCGGTCCAATTTATCACGTCACGGAGGCAACCGAGCCCCGACCCGAACTCCCACGAACGGCGCCCGGAGTTGCACAGATGAAGCTTGCATGCATGATCCGGACTGCAGTTCTCTAGTGTATCCCTTGGCTCAATTCGCGAATACGTTGAACGAACTTAAACGAACGAGTCGCCCATCCGATCGCGTCTACTCATGCGTCTATCCTGCTGTGTGCATAAAATCTACAAATCTGCCGAATTCGAGAGCGAGCCAATAGCGAGGTTGCGAAGCAACGACGTGAACCGATGGGCTGCGACGGCGCTACCACGCTCTGTCTGGCGCGGGCGCGCACTTCGGCTCAGCTCACTCATATGCTCAACGAACGAGTCGCCTCCACGAAGAGATGCCGAAGGGCTGCTGGACGGCGAGAGCGACGGCGACACCAACATCCTTGGCGTCGGTAGGTTCGACGAGAAGAAGAAGAGGGCCTCCATGGACGCGATCAGCGACATCGCCGCTGACTCGTCGAACCGGTCGACCTCGAAGGTGTCGATCGCGATGCCCGTATCAGTCGAGAAGGCGGACAGGCCCAAGATGTTGATCTTGAGCGAGGCAAGCGTGCTTGTAATCGCCGAGAGGCTGCCTCGCTTGTCGACGAACACGCATAAGAGCTCGGTGAACGGCTGGCCGCTGCGTGGTGAGCAGCGTGGCCGCCACGAGAGCTCGACCGTGGTTTTGTTGTTGACCAATCTGTGGACGAGCTCCTTGGCGTAAATCTCACGTTCATGCACGTTGGTCGGCGTGAGGATCGGCAGGGGAAGGTTCTCATCGGGTGCCTGGGCGACAATGTCAAAGGACCTATGGGGGGTCGTATCGAGGGTGAAAGCCTCAGGGTCGAGCCAGGACGATTTGCGCCGTGTAATGATAATGGTGGGTGAAAGCCTCAAGGTCGCGCCAGGACGATCTGCGCCGTGTGGTGATAGTGGTGGGGATGACGCTTGCAGACTCCGTGGGGACGGTGAAGGGTGCGTGGGCGCGCTCCCTGGCTCGGTCATTGACATGTTGTCGACCTGTGATCTCCTTTTCAACGTGATCTCGTCAACGTCGTCCGTCACCGTGGTTCCATCGCTCCGTCGACTTTGCAGATTCCTAGAATTCCTAAGTACCATGTGGTAGTAGAGGAGACGCCGATCCAAAAAAGGCACCAAACTTATCCTTAATTCAAATCTGGCATCATCGAGTTCAAGAAGAAAATACGCACCCAGCGGAAGAATTCGACGCACAAATTTTTACGTCGATTCTTACGGAGGTACACTGGACAAATCAATGAAAGGAGTTCGATAGCACTGGAGGGCGATCGAAGCAACTGATTGGCACCGCGCCCGCCTGTCCATAAAAAAGGGCAAAGGGGGCGCCTCAGAGTTAAAATTATGAGTTACGTGCTCGCTGATATGTCTCCACCCTCTTTAGGAAGGTCGGAGGTACCAACCCAGAGTGACAGACCAAGTCAGAGTGCCACACTACACGTCACACTGTGGCGGTTTTGCGTCACAGTGTGATGACTCTGACTTGGTCTGTCACTCTGGGTTGGTACCTCCGACCTTCCTATACGATCCCCGGGGATCCCCACGTCCCGCTAACCCGCTTCGCGCTACTCGAGCGGTATACGCATCCCGGAGCGATACACACGCCCCCGGAAGCCCGGATATGAAACCACCGTAGTTGCATGAAACCACCCGCCTTGTTCGGCGGGCACCGAGACCGGTAAGAGGGGTACGTAGCGTTCGAGATACAGTGGCCAGCATCGTCTGACCCGATAGATCCGTCGCCGTCGGCTCTGCCTGACAACCAACCAGTGCTCGTACTCAGTTATAACCATGCTCAATAAGTCCCCCAACCTTAAGCTCATCACTCGCTCTACATGTACCTCCTACCTGCTCTCCTACTGCTCTCCGCTCTCCGGGGCTCCGGCTCTGCGTCCGAGCCGCGAGCGTCCGTCCTTCCGAGCCGGATTCGTAGTGGGTCGTGTTGTAGTGAGTTTTTAGTGAGTGAGTGAGTGAGTGAGTTATTGAGACAGTGACACAGACATCAGCACATCACTCAAGCTGCTCTTACATCATACATGTACGGTGAAGGTCTCATGGCGAGCGGCACACAGCGCCTGTGTCCTGTGCTGACTGCTGTGAGTCCTTCCATCGTGCCGGCGGCCCTCCGGAAGTCGACCCTGAGTGCCGCGCCCGCACGGCCCTGCACGCACGCACCGCGACGTGTCCTGGCACCTGGGTCCTCCGTGTCCCTAATCAAATTAAGTGGAAACGTTTCTTTCGGTCGTTACTGAAAGATCAATTGAAAATCGGAAAGACAAGTTCACAGCACGCCTCTCGGGCGTGGCGCATTCGAGCGGGCGCATACCCCGCCTAACTCGCTTCGCTATAACCTACGGGCAAACGGGCCTTAGCGCGGCCGCCGCCGGCCGGTAACGTAAATGCGGCCGCTGTGGCCGCCTGCTCCTAGACCCATATCCCCATACTTAACCCCGATACCAAAATGTCGATCAGCCGATCATGCCCTGACACCCTCTATTTTGAAATCCAGGGAGGCCAATCACCCTCTCGGCTGTCACCTCTGGGTCTGGCACGGGGCCTCTCTCCGCTCTGGCGGGCGCGGTGCCTAATATCATGATCACTCAAGCCAACAGCGAGGTTGCGAAGCAACGACGTGAACCGATGGGCTGCGACGGCGCTGCCACGCTCTGTCTGGCGCGGGCGCGCACTTCGGCTCAGCTCACTCATATGCTCAACGAACGAGTCGCCTCCACGAAGAGATGCCGAAGGGCTGCTGGACGGCGAGAGCGACGGCGACACCAACATCCTTGGCGTCGGTAGGTTCGACGAGAAGAAGAAGAGGGCCTCCATGGACGCGATCAGCGACATCGCCGCTGACTCGTCGAACCGGTCGACCTCGAAGGTGTCGATCGCAATGCCCGTATCAGTCGAGAAGGCGGACAGGCCCAAGATGTTGATCCCGTGGGAGGCAAGCGTGTTTGTGATGGCTGAGAGGCTGCCTCGCTTGTCGACGAACGCGCAGGAAAGCGCGACGCCGGGCCGGTCGTGAAGGGGATGCCACGAGAGCTCGACCGAGGATCTATGCTGCACCAGTCTTTGGAAGAGCTGGGCATGTATCTCACGTTCCTGCGCGTTGGTCGACGTGATGTACGCGGGGGGAAGGTGTGAACTGAGAGGAGCATCCCCATCCCCCCCAGGGTTCACTGTTGTCGACGACGCCTGCCTCGACGCGTCGAGGGCCTCCATGGACGCGATCAGCGACATCGCCGCTGACTCGTCGAACCGGTCGACCTCGAAGGTGTCGATCGCGATGCCCGTATCAGTCGAGAAGGCGGACAGGCCCAAGATGTTGATCTTGAGCGAGGCAAGCGTGCTTGTAATCGCCGAGAGGCTGCCTCGCTTGTCGACGAACACGCATAAGAGCTCGGTGAACGGCTGGCCGCTGCGTGGTGAGCAGCGTGGCCGCCACGAGAGCTCGACCGTGGTTTTGTTGTTGACCAATCTGTGGACGAGCTCCTTGGCGTACATCGGTACGTAAATCTCATGTTCGTGCACGTTGGTCGGCGTGAGGATCGGCTGGGGAAGGTGCTCATCGGGTACCGGGGCGGTGTCAATAGACCTATGGGAGGTCGTATCGAGGGTGAAAGGAGCGCTGGCAGCAGAGGTTGAGCCAAGCGTGGTCGATTGAGGCTGAGGGCTCCCAGGGTCGAGCCAGGACGACCTGCGCCGTGGAATGGGGATGACGCTTGCAGACTCCGTGGGGACGGTACAGGGTGCGTGGGCGCGCTCCCTGGCTCCACGGCCATTGACATTGTCGTCGACCAGTGTACTCCTCAACGTGAACTCGTCATCGTCCATCGAAGGTCAGAGGAGAAGGTCGCGCCAATCTTAGATCCATAGCCAATCCAGCGACGGAACTTGTCGCCGATTTACTAGGATGGCCTGAAATAGAACGTCCCAAGTAAGCCTGGTCCGCAATCAGCAATCAACGCGATGACGCGACCTAACCACACGATCCATATGAAAATAGAAAGAAAAAGGAACTTGAGTTGAGAGTTGAGTTGAGTGCTCCTCTGTGCTCGGCTGTCGGCTGTGGGAGATCGGATCTTAGGGGCCTAAAGGACAAAAGGAGCCTACAGGGGAGGCCGCTCTGAGGCCTCGCTCCGATGGGTCTGGGCGTCTGGCGGGGCCTCTCTCTGGCGGGCGCGCGCCGGCGGTGCCTATCGAGATCCCCTGGCCGATCAGCTGTGCACTAAGGTCTAAGTCACTCAGCCACACTAACCCTTCGTGTAATCCGTGCCTAGGGACCTATCGAGCTCCTGGAGATCAGCTGTGCACCATCCCTGGTATGCCCACAGGATCACTGATCCTGATGCCATCACGGATGGCCCGCGCCGACAGGACGCATTGCATGACTCGCAGCGTTGGTCGCTCCTGTTGCAGAGCCAAAGCCGCCTGCTGGCCTCGGGCGTCGCGCATGAGCGAAGTAGTATCCTGCTGCGGCCACCCGTCTCGAAATCGCGGCTCACTTCGAACGGTCACTTGGTCTTCGAGGAAGCGAAAGGCAACCACCTGTAGCGACTCGTGCCACTGGTGTGAGATTGATGCGCTGCACCATCAGCGCGGATGATGAGTGTTATGTGGCGCCATCACGCACCGGCAGGAGAAGCGCAATCAGAAGCAATCAGATGCAATCAGACGCACCGGACGGAGAAGCGCGCCGCCGCCGTCGCTGAGTCGCGGGAAGCCCTCGAGTGCTGGCCCAGGAGGAGCGCCATCGAGCGCAAAGGCGAGCGTGCCGGCTACATGATCGCAGAGTACCTCGATGATCCTTCCGTTTGCACTGCCCTCGAGCCGCACGGGCTCACCTTGGCCGTCGACCAGCATGTGCTTCAAGTGACCATCCGGATGGCCGTCGGGTGGCACCGCTCCTAGCAACATTGTGCCATCTCGATCCCACGTCCGTCGAATCAACCGGCCGTAAAAAGGCGACACGCTCCACTCGCAGGTGAGTGTGCGCTGTACGAGCACCACTCCGATTTGCAGCAAACCCTGGCTGCCTTTACAACGGTCTATTCTCACCGACCAAGACGAGCAGCCGTGCGGTATCAGTTGTCGGCCGTACGCTCGCTTCCAGCAGCCGTCGGAAGAGGCACGGAGCCCACGGCCGCCGCCACGCAGTACCACATCACCAGCAAGCCGAGGGACGATCCAGCGCAAAGTGTGGCGCCGCGACGCGATATCTGAGCGTACCAACAGGAAAAGCTCGTGCAAGTGCTTGCAACCATGCGAAAGCTGCTGCGCGGAGATCACGTGATCGTGCATCACGCACTGCAGAGCGCAGTGCACAAGCAGCTCATCGGGCAGATCAATCAGCAGCATCGCGGTGGGTCCCCTTTGAGGGCACGCGGGCGACCCTGATGCGCACAGCAGCCTCTTTTCACGTGCTCGAGTTCGATCAATTTCCGTGGCGGCCCCACGAAACTTGTGCAGAAACTTGAAGTTTGAGGGACCAACACGAAAGCCTACTAGAGGAGGAAATCCCCTCCACGAGCCGGGATGCACACACTCGAAAACGCACTCACATCCGTTAAGCACAGACACACAGGGCATGTAGAACGGTTCACCTTTAGTCGACTGTCTCTCATCACGTCTGTCTGTTTCATCACTCTCGCCGTCCCCGTCTCTTGGTATAAATATACGTCGGTTCTCGTGGGTGCGGTTGTCGCTCTTGTTGGGAAGGGTGGAGCATCAAATAACATCCTCTAAACATCCTCTTCTTCTTCTTCTGCAAGGTTCATGGTGGCGCCCACCTCAAGGGCCTCCTCGTTATTCTTCTTCTTCTTCTTCTTCTCCTTCTGCAGAATCTTGTCCTTGTTCTTGGTCGGTTGCGGTGCACGTTCGAAATCATCATCTTCATCTTCCCCGGCTCCATTCGGCGCGCCCGGCGCCACGCGCGCGCGGTGACGTAAGATGCTGTCGACGAATGCGTCGAAGCGATGTCGATAACGGAAGCAGACCGCACTGACGCCGAGGAGACATAACGCGAGCACCCACGGCCAGAGTTCAAGACCCCCTGCGCCACCGCCACCGCCACCGCCGCCGTGCGTCGTCTTTGGGTGATTCGCCTCAATCAGGGTGGCGCCGATAGGCGCGTCGCGAAGGCACTGTGCATAGAGCTTGGGCTTTTTTTGGTAGCTGCGGGCACGCGTGTCGAGATTCACAACCGCACACCAGGCGAGCGAGATGAGAGCGAGATGAGAGCGAGATGAGAGCGAGATTAGAGAGAGGCAGCGAGATTGCACGAGAGTCGAGCGAAGCATTGCGAAGCAATGTTTATAGCCTGTAGGGACTCAGCAGCGCAGATGGGCCAGAAACTGATGACTTCCTCTCCGTGCACGGGGCTAGGGGGCGCGAGGAGCGAGGAGCAAGCGAGGAGCACGGCGGGGACGCACCAGTTGAACAGCGCGCCGGCGCAGCACTTGCTGTCGAAGCAATTGTCGAACGGCTGCGCGCACGTCTTGCCCAGTTCCTCCGGCGTAGGTGGCGGCTCCGTCCCTGGGCATTCCCACTCGTCGGTCGAGACGCACCTGCGCGTCGGATCCATCGGCATCGGGCGGCACTGAGCAAAACGAAGGCCAGGCCGCTTGAAGCACCCAAAGCCGGGAGAGAGGCAACAATTGCTGGAAAAGCACGGCTTGTAATCATGTCCGCATGAGGTCGGGTTGTCAGCTGCGAGGTCTTCTTCTGGATCGACAGGACACTCCCACCCTGGATCAGCCACGCCACACGGCGTTCCCTTGCGCTTGCATTGGGCGTACAGCACTCCGGCGCGCTTATAACACGCAAAGCCATGATTTGAGCAGCAGCGGGTGTCGAAGCAGGCCGTGAATTCAGCAGAGCAAACGGGGGCGGGCTCCGATACGGCAAGGTGCGGGAGCAGTAGTAGAACCAGGCGAGCGAAATGCATGTGACCTTACGCCCCGCCGCCGGTCGGGCTTCGACAGCGCTTCCGCGCGAGAAATGCGATACGTGCCTTTTTGCCACTGGAATGTGGCTGTAAGTTCTGCAGTAAGTTCCACATTTAGGTTTCCCATGATCCGGACTTATCCATTTGAATTTTTGTGTTTGCATGCACATGTGTGCACTCAAGATCGCGATCCCTACTTCTCAGCATGTGTGTTTGCCTCCTCGTCCACCACGCTTCCCCCGCCCCACCCTAACCTCTCGGAGTACACACTCACAGGGAGAAGCGCTTCATCTGTGCGTGGAGCGCCATGTGGCTCCGGGCATGGCTCGAAATAGGCTCGAAACTCACGACCACAGCTGCTCACGACGGGTATACCCCCGACTCCTGCAGCGAGCTGAAGGCAAAGTTGGTGTCGTGCATGTTGTCGCAAGGGATGGAGGTCATCGTCAGGTACTCGTCGCGCACGATCCGGTAGTTGTACTTGCCATTATTAGGCAGCCGCTGGCCGCAGTAGTACTGGCGTAAGGGCGCGTAGTGCTGGTTGTCAAGATACAGGTACTGGAGCGAGGACAGATTCTGAATCGACGATGGAACGTCGCCGTGCATCCTGTTTCCGTACAGGTCGAGCGTGACGAGATTCCGGAGATCACCGAGCGTCGTCAGGGCCGTGAAGTTGCCATCGAGAGCGTTCGTGTGCATGCGCAAGTGACGCAGCGAGAACATCGACCCGATCTCGAGCGGTAGGGAGCCCGTGAGTCTATTCTCCGACAACGAGAGGTCGACGAGGCCCCTCAAGGTTCCTATCGAGGGCGGTAGCGTGCCCGAAATGTTGTTCGTCGTCAGGTTGAGGTACCGAAGGGCCTGCAGGGACCCAAAGCCCTCGGGGAGGCTGCCGTCGAGGCGGTTGGATTGGATGTGGATGACTTGGGCCTCGGTGAGATTGGTGAGCTCCATTGGGATCGAGCCGGAGATTGCATTGAAGCCGAGCTGCAGCATGCGCAGCCCGTTGAGAAGGCCGAGACTGGACGGCAGCGTGCCCTCGAGAGCGTTTCGTTCCATGTTCAGCTCAGTAAGCTGTTCGCCACTTTTCGAATTGAGGTAGCCCATGGATGTGGGGATCTGCCCCTGTAGCCCGTTGTTCCCTGTGACGGTACACGCCGATAACATGCGCCGAAGAAGCCGCGTGTGAGTGAGAATGACGCGCCAGCACAAATAGAAGCACACAGGATGTGTTACTGCACGCAACAGAGCTGTGACATCAGCGGCCGTACAGCAGGGGGAGGCGCGACATGTGTTGCAGAAGGCAGGCGATCGCAGTCCAGTCAGCAGTCCAGGGATATAGGCGCACCAAGGTGTATGATGACGATGTTCTGTATTTCGCCGATCTCCGCCGGCACGGAGCCGGAGATGGAATTGAACGAGAGGTCCAGCCACGTCAGGTTGTGCAGGTCGCCGATTCCCGTCCAATTAGTCATGGAGCCCGTCAGATTATTGTCGCGCAGATTCAACGCAGTGACCCGGCCAAAGTAGCAGTTGGGGCCATCGCGCCAGTCGTCGCACGGATCGATGCACCCCACCCCACGCCAATGCGTTTGATGATCGCACGGATCCGAGGTACCGTCCACGTCCCACCCGTCATTGTTCAGCCAGTGGGGACCGCCGAGCAGCTGGAAGAGCGAGACGAGGGCGGCCCTATCCGCTCTTCTCATCGGCATGGGAGCAAACCGCAATCACACTTGCGACAGTCGTCGACAGAGCGATGGCACCTTCGGCCACCTCAGCCGGGTGCGCGTTCTGCACCGGAGGAGTAACCACACGCGACAACATGTTTGCATGCAAACATGGTCACGGGGAGCACATGGGGGAAGCGGTGAAAAAGCTATTCCGCGCGCCGTAGTGGCATACCGGTACCGGTACGCACACTCCACATCCGCGTCCCGCCGCGCACAAGTCCCGACACACGCTAATGGCGCTGCTGCACACGGTGTTTTCCGCAGAGTGCAATAACATATTCGATTGGCATTCGATAGCCCTCTTTCGCTCGCACAACGTGTCCGGCCAAGTGGGTGGCATCACGCGGCTGCTAGCGTGCTCCAAGGAGCAGCTTAAGACGTACCACGGGTTGGACATTGGCCCGACGTTTGTTCATCCGAACCATCGTGCAGACGAGGGCATGAACTACGCCGCATTCAACAAGCCCGCGTCCATAAATTATTTCGTGCATTCCACAGCGCTGCCCAAGGACGTGAAGTACATCATGCAGCTCGACGCGGACATGCTCATCCATCGACCGCTCGACCCTGAGGCACTCGGCGTCGCACCAGGTGTCGTGCTCTCTGCGCCGTACGACTATTTGGTTGGGACGACGTCCGGCCTCGCTGATGTCTTCCAGGTCAAGAATCAGCAGCACCTGGCGCGAGTTGGTGGCGTGCATGTCTTCCACATCGACGACATCAAGCGCATTGCTCCATTGTGGCTCAACTTTACAGAACGGGTCCGCGAGTTCTCGTGCCGTGACCCCGAGAGGTACTATGAGCTCGCATCCCCTGACGCGGATCGTAAGGACCAATCGGAAGAGGCGTTGGGCCGCCGCCGTCAGTTCATGTGGATGGTGGAGATGTACGGTACGCCCACGGGGGGAGTGCCCCTTAACGCACTGCCCCAACAGCGCTCTGCCCACAGCAGCTCCTCATCTCGCTCTGCCCAATAGCGCCACGGGCCCTCAATGATTGTTCCCTTGCTGACCAGCCGTCGCGAGCGCGCGTGCTCCAGGCTATGTCTTCGGTGCTGCACACGCGGGCATCGAGAAGCACATCGTCTCCGGCGAGCTGATGCGGTACACGGGCGACGTGCTGAAGTTGCCCGGCCCGTATGTGATCCATTACGGCATCGATTGGGAAGTGAAATGGAAGGACCGCGATGGATTCGACCGCCACTACTCCTTCAACAAGCTCCTCTATCTCGGGTTGGATGCGGCGAGCTGCCCGCGATGGTTCTTTCCACTCCCACCCTACGCCGACGAGATCCCGGGAGATCTCTTGTCTGGGAAGAAGAACTACCGCGATGCGCTGTGCGGCCGGCAGATAGCCGAGTTCAACGCGGCGCTGTGCGAGTACTACCACCGCCATTGCATGGTCCACCCTCGCTGCCCTCCTGTATCGGCGGAGCACGCACGCAAGCACGGCTTGTGTGTCGACCTCAACCAAAACTGCCTCAGCTGGGCGCGCAAGGGTGAGTGCACGAGCAACCCGGGCTGGATGAAGGAGGAGTGCGCGCAGTCGTGCGGCGCATGCGCCGAGCAGGACGCCCCTCCGCTGCTCGGCCGGCCGGAGTCGACCTGCATCGATACGGCGCCTAGTGCCTCGTGTGAGAGCCTCGTGCATCTTAACGCGTGCACGACGCAGCGGCCTTACATGCTTGAGGCGTGCCGCCGTTCATGCCACTTCTGCAATGCGAGCGCCGACGCCTTCGGGCCCAAAGGGGAGGATGAGCGCGACGACACCGCGGCGCACGCGTGCCCCGACGGATCGGACTTGGGCGGCGGCAAGGTCATTGTGGCCTCCAAAGATCCGAAGCTGGTTGCCCTCCAGGATGGACTCCTTGACGAGCAGACAGACCAGCCAGACCAGCTCTCACCCAACGTCGGTCAGAGGCGAACCGCGGCGCGGAACGACGTGGTCTCCCTGCGGGACGACACGCACGAGCATTTGGCTCTCGATGCCGCCATGGCCTCGTGGCCCTTCTTCCTCGTACAGGGCTTGATGCTGCTGGCCACCGGCTACTTCTTACGAGGGTTCATTGATCGGCGCGCGCGCTCGAAGCGGCTGCAGGTAGGCGTGGGTGGGCGCACGCAAGCGATGCGCCATTGAGCTGAGATGTAGCTGATATGTGTGGAATGCTCCAAATGGACCGGTGCCCTCCATCCGCGGGATCCACAGCTTCGAGACAACGACCACAGGGCTCGGCTCAGGGCACCGCACCGCGGGTGCATTTGTGACTCGCGTCGCATCGTTGACACTTCCGTCGTCGCACGCTAACTCTCTCGACCGGAGTCACTCTCCGGACCTCTAGCGTCGATACGTGGATAGGGGTAGGCGTACGGTTTCGTTTGACTTATATGCATCAACGTTCGCGGGGTCGGGGCGCGGTGCTTCGACCGCATGTCGGTGATTGCGGCGCATCTGGTTGATCTTGACATGCTCCTATAGCGTACCGCTGTATGGGGTTTTGGAAAAAATATGTGAGGCGTTTGACACGAGCATGGAGCTGGGCCGTGTGCGGGTCCGCATGGATTCTTGTGCTTGCAGGGCCCGCCACGTCGCTGAGCGCTTAATGTGCCGTCATATGCGCGGAGTGCTGCTCGTTTACGTGATCGACGTCCTGCTGCAGGATCGTGGTGTTGCTGTTTGCACCGTCCTGCTGCACGGTGGTGTTGCTGTCTGCACCGCTCGCAGATGCCGTCGCCACTGCGGCGACCTCGGCGTCGCGCTCGTCGGCGTCGATGCGAGCAAGCGCTGCCGAGAAGCGAGCGAGCACCGCGTGCGTGGACGTATCCTCGTCAAAAGATCGAGTCAGCCCGCCGCCTTGTGTGGAGGGTCGCCGATCAACGCATCGCCTTGCTCCCAGCAATGCACATCGACGAGCGGCCCGAGGTTGGCGCCCGAGGTTGGCGGGGCCGCCCCTCACCGCCCCACGCCCAGAGGTTGATGGCGGCGAGTGGCGAGTCGCCTCCCGAGCTGACCTCTGCGCCGAGATGCCTCGCGGCCCACATGTTGGCACCGAGGTATGCGCCGAGATGCCTTGCGGCTCACATGTTGGCTCCGAGGTACCTGTAGGACGCCCGCACGATAGAAGCGTGTTCGAACGACCGTGACGAAAGGTGAATAGGGCACGGGCGGCGGGGGTGGCGACGGCGGCGGCGGCGATGGGGGCGGTGGCGGCGGCGATGGGGGCGGGGGCGGCGGCGATGGGGGCGGTGGCGGCGGCAATGGAGGCGGTGACGGAGATGGAGATGGTGACAACAGCATCGGCGGCGAGGACGGCAGTGGCGAGGGCGGCAGCGGCACACGCGGCGGTGGTGGAGAAGGCGGCGTGATCGGCTGTGGTGGCGACACGGATGGCGGCGGGGTGGGCGGCGTCGTAGGGTGGACCATGGGGGTCTGTCGGTGCGGTTGCAGTGGAGCCTGGCAATCGCAAAGGCACTGTGGCCGCACCGACTGATGGCTGCGAGGCGAGCGAGCGCATGACATTAAAATGGCGAAGGCCATTAGAAGGTTCTTCGTGTGCAGCCGACCCTTTCTATGGTGCAGTCGACACGATGCAGATCACTGGCTGCGAGAGACCCAAAGTGTTCAGCTCCCTTCGCAGCGCATTGTCGTCCGAGTACTCGCACGTCTCCCAGCCGAGCAGGACACTCCGTGGCTCTGTCAGCGCCGCGCCTTGCTGCACGACCGTCGATTGGCGCTCCTTGCAAGCCTTCCCTGCGCGGTTGACATCCACATTCTCCGTGCGCAGCCGCTGCACAAACGCCTTCAGACCGTCCTTGAGGCCGTGTAGCACGAGGACCACCTGGCGAGCCTGCCGGCCGCCGCCGACGGCGTAGAACATCCGACCGCCGAGCCCCAGCTGCTGTGTCCACTTGGCAATAAGCCGTGTATACCCCGCTCGGTCGTTCATGTGGTCGATCGTGAGCACCGCCTCGTGCACCACGTCGGCCTCATCACCCTCGTCGTTTGACATGGCTGCTGCTGCCGTCGCCGCCGCCGCTACCGCCACGGGAGGAGCTTGCGTGTCGACAGACGGCAGGTGATGACTGCTGGGGCCCTTCAACTTGAGGATTGCATGCTTGAACTGGTCGAGGAGGCCGGCGCCCGCACAAAGTGCCGCCGCCTCGCCCATAGCATTCTCCGCCAGCTCTACAAACGGAAGCGGCAGCCCTGTCGATGACGGCGCCGCTTGGAAGACCTCCGCCGGTCCATTCTCGTCCAGCCGTATGTCCATCACCTGCCACTTGAGCGAGCGAACCGCCTCCAGAAAGGCGGAGCAACCGACCGACGAGCCCTCGACCACGACCACGCCCGGAAAGCCCGGCTTGCAGAACCCACGCAGCCGTTCGTTCCGAGCATGAGACAGGATCTCTTTGCGTTTCTGTTCCGACTTGATGTGGTGGAACCAAATGACGAGGCGACGAACCGAATGCTCCAGAGTATGCTCTTGGCTGGTGGGTTGTGGCGGGGGAGGTGGCGAGCAAGCGGCGGCTTCGATCAATAGCTGCTCCGCTTGTTGCTGCGAGGTGAGGCACAGCTCCGCCAATGCTTCCCTCTGCTCGGCCGCTGCCTGGCTTGAGACGATGGCAAGCGCAGAAGTGATCTTTTCGATGGCGGCCGGGCCGAGTCCGAGGCAGCTGAACGAAAAACGAACCGCAGCAGATGGATAAGCCAGTGGCAAAGAAAAGCTCAAGCACGCATGCACTCTGCCACCATCGAGTGCTTGCATGACCACGGCAGCCAGCTCGACGGCCTCAGAAGCTGGCAGATCGCCGCTTACGACCGCTTGAGCTATAGCCATTGCTGTCGAGTCGGGCTGATACTCGTCCTCGCCTGCGTACATGGCTGCAAGCACAGTAAACTCGTGCAGCTGGCGCTCGAGTGCTGCTGTGGCAGGTTCTTGGCTAGCTGAGCTCCGCGTGCCAACGGCTCGTCGACTTTCGCGCACGAGTTGGACGACGCCCAACTCGGACCCATCCATGCAAACCCACTTGGTTGGTGTGAACACAGCCTGAAAAAAGACAACGGGAGGAGCTGGGGCACACACGGGGCACACGGGGTCACACGGGCAAACGGTTCATTTCGACGAACCTCACAACCATCCCAACCAAGACGCCAACCAACGCACCCGCACCGCCGTTCAGTTCAGTTCAGTTTCTTCGCGGTCCCCCCACGCTCACTCCACCACCGTCT
>ENA-UOXO01001086-UOXO01001086.1-mixed-culture-metagenome-genome-assembly--contig:-NODE-1086-length-19849-cov-43.596039_pt1 | contig 19849 bp, 10 predicted proteins | sample MGYA00238162_ERZ761640 | MGnify/ENA primary metagenome ERZ761640 (study PRJEB28914, sample SAMN08778297) | mixed culture metagenome | isolation source: Freshwater growth medium | place: USA...
CGGCGGCGGCGGGGAGGATGCTGCCCAGCCTGGCCCGACTGCGTTGGGAGGGCTTTGAGGTGAGTGTGGCCGCGGTCCGCGGGGTGGATCTGGACGAGAGGGATGAGGACGAGGACGAGGACGAGGACGAGAGGCCGTTCCTTGGAGGCCATGCTGTCAAAACCGCTCTCCTCAGCTGCATCGAGGGAGAGGGCGAGCCGCCGCTCGAGCTACTGCTTGCGGCTGTCGCCTGCGCCGGCTATGGCGAGATTCGCGGCATTCCGGTGCAGATGATGCGCGACGACTCCGTCTCTGAGCTCGACCTGCAAGCGATACATATAGGTGTCGAGGGTGGCATGCTTCTTGCGTACCTCGTGCCTGCCATAGGCGGGCTGACGGCCCTGGATTTGTCGTTCAACGACCTCAAGGATGAGGGCGTAAGCGCAGTCTGCAAGGCCATCCAGAATAACAAAGAGACCAAGCTCGCGTCGCTCGACTTTAGTTACAACTTCATCGGTCCAGTTGGAGCAAACGCTGTGGTGGCTATGGTAGCTGTCACAGGCGGGCTGATCAAAATATCACTCGCCAAAAACATGTTGGGGGAGGAGGGCACAAAGGCCATCTGTGAGGCTCTAGAACAGAACAAGACGCTCAAGGAGCTTGACATAAGCGGCGATATTGATGGAGAGAGCAACATTGGTGGGACAGCAGGAGTCAAGCACGTGGCCAAGATGCTTGGCGTCAACGGCGGGCTGACGAGCATAGACCTCTCCAGAAACCAGCTGTGCGGCCTCGATGCATATGGCCAAGGAACTTACACTGCAGAGGGCATCATAGTGATTGCAGACGCTCTGCGCGTTAATGGCGCGCTAACATCGGTGGATGTTGGTTGGAACGACATCACTGGTAATGTGGCACAGGAGCTTGCGACCGTGGTCCTCAGTAAGCCGACGCTCGAGATCTTCTGCAACATCCCGATCAAGAAGTTGCGCGCCGACAGTCTGTCCGAGCTCGACCTATCCGGCAAGGGTGTCGGTGTGACAGGCGCGCTAGTGTTGGCCAATCTGCTTCCTGTCACAGGCGCACTGACGACCCTGGATTTGTCCTTCAATGACCTCAAATATGAGGGCATAAGCGCAGTCTGCAAGGCCATCAAGAGTAACAAAGAGACCAAGCTCGCGTCGCTCAACGTCAGTGGCAACTTCATCGGTCCAGTTGGAGCAAACGCTGTGGTGGCTATGGTAGCTGTCACAGGCGGGCTGACGAGCATCGACCTCTCCCGAAACCAGCTGTGCGGCATCTGGACTGACAACAAGGGCGACCCACATGGCACCTATACCACAGAGGGCATCACTGCAATCATCACTGCAATCGACGACGCCCTGCACGTTAATGGCGGGCTGACGAGCCTCAACCTCAGCGACAACCAGCTGTGCGGCCTCGATCGTTATGGGCTTGGAACTTACACTGCAGATGGGATCACAGCGATTGCCGACGCTCTGCGCGTCAATGGCGCACTGACGAAAATCGAGTAAGTTTGTCGCCCCAATTCCCAAACTTTGATTTCTAAGCACCACGTGCCTAGCTGATGGCCACGGAAGGATACCTCCTGTGTGAACAACCTTCCTGTCTGCTTGTCTGCATCCCTATACAGGCTGTTGAGCAACTTCATTGGCGAGGAAGGGAAGGCCTTGATCCATGAGGCACTGCAAGGAAAGGCTGGATTTGAGCTGCTTTTCTGAGGAACAACTGCGTGTTCATGGACGATGACGATCTGAATGCGCTCACGACCATTGACTCGAGTGTGTGCGAAAAAACTGCGAAAAACATGGACATTTCCCTGCTCACCCCGCGATGGCTCCGAAGAAGGACAAGGTCAAGAAGGAAATGGGAAAACTTCCAGCACCAGCCAGCGGCTCGCACCGCGGCGAGACCCCGAGCCATCGCGGCGAGACCCCGAGCCATCGCGGCGACAGCCCCAGCAAGAAGGATAGATCCAGCCGCGGCAAAAATGTTGGAGCGTGAAAGAGCAACGAGTTAAGCAACGAGCATGGGATTGAGGGCGGCCGGGCCATCAGGGTCTGTGGCAGGAGGCATTCGACATTGCGATTGGGGTCTCAGACCCCATTTGGAGATTTGGCGCATGGGTAGTCGGCCTCTCACCCAACGTCTCAGTAGGCATGGAACGCGTGTTCCTTCGTTGCTTCCTTCCGTTTCATGGGCACATGCGCGGCGCGTCTCCCTTGCATACATGTAGGAACGACACCACAACCATGTGCTCCAGGGGTAAAGCAGCCAGCAAGGACCAACAACTTTTGTTGAAGCGTTTAACAGTATCTTTTCTACTTCCTGTAGCACCGGTTGTCGCGTCTGTCGTGAACGTTAACACGCAGGTGTGAGTGTGGGACTCTCCACACAATGCCGCAACGTCGGCGGGTCGCCGCGGCCATCGTGCTGCACGGAAAGCTCGGTCGCTTCGATCGCGGCGTGGAGGGCGAGCCGACACGCGCGGTGCACGCCGGTGTTGTTGGCGCTCTCGACCTCGCCGTCTTCTGCTACGCTGGCTACGTACGCCATGTGCTCGAGCCCAGCCGGAGCGCTGGCCTCGACGTGCACTTCTTCGGCCACTCTTGGTCGCCTACGATCGGCAAGGCTCTCGACGCGCTCTTTCGACCGCGGGCCAGCTCGCACGAGCCCGAAGAGGTGAAGCGGAACCATCGCCTGTGCCGTGAGCTCGAGGTCTCGCTGCTCCGTGTGGGCAACGGCTTCCAAGGCTTCTTCACGGGGATGGATGGCTGGGGTCAGAACTCGTGCGAGCGCACGGCGTCTCATCTGCTGGGCATCTCGCGCGCCGTCGAGCTCATGCGCCGGTCGGAGCGTGCGAGCGAGCTCGAGTACGAGCGTGTCCTCATCTCCAGATGGGATACGCTCTGGCAGAGGCCGCTGCCGCTCACATCGCTCCCGATCGCTCCCGGCGTCTTCGTGCTGCCCCACCAGTGCGCTTCGTCTGGACCACCCGACACGTCGGCGCTTGTACAGCACCGGCACCGAGTGTGCGGCGGCGGTGGAGACCATTGGCTGGGCGCGATCGCATCTGGCTCGCAGATCACCACGGGCGCCATTGAGTGCGGTCCGCCGTCGCGGGGCTGTGAGAACGACTTGACGAAATCGGCGCGCGCGGTGTTTGTGCTGGACTGGTGGATCGCGGCCAGGCGAGTGACTGCCACTGACGGTCACGGATGGTCACGGATGGTCACGGATTGCCACGGAGTGCCACTGCGTGCCACTGATGACCACGGATTGCCACGGATGGCCACGGATGGCCACGGATTGCCACGGATTGCCACGGATTGCCACGGATTGCCACGGATGCATCTGACCTGTCCGAGATTGTGCCCAGATCGACTGACGCAGCCGCCTTCGCCGCTCTCGGCGACGCACCCATATTTAGCAACCTGACAAGGGCGGCGGCGGCCTCGTATCACGTGCACCGCGGGCCTCGGGGGCAGCCGCAGGTGGCCATGGGTCACATCTACTGGGGCGAGATGATCTTGCGACAGCTGCGCGCACAGCTGCGCTACGCGTCCCACCAAGGGGTCGACTTCACCCTCGGGCGTATGTGGGCCTCTGTGCGCTGCCTTGGCCTACGCCCCGCTTGCTCCACACGCGTCGCGGCCGACGCTTCACCCAAGCATCGACCTGATGAGGGAGGTAATCAGTGGCAATCAGTGGCAATCAAGCTTCGACGAGGCGGTGGTGAGGGCGGTAGACGCACTGGAGGCGGTCGCGCTGACGGCGGTGCCGGTCGTGCGGGTGTCGTGGCCGGCATCGCGGCCGACGTCGCGCCCACGGCACCCGCCTTCAGCTGCGACGCGTCCGATGTGCTTCGACGGCCGTGGCATGGGAATCTGCCGCCGGCACCCACGTGGCTCACGCCCACCGTGAGGCCCGAGGCGCTCGCCAAGCGAGGTGCGTGTGACGACGGCTACTTTTACTGCCTTGGCGGCTCTCGTATGTGCGACGAGGCGCAGCGCGCGACCGACGCGATGGATCGGATTGAAGTGCGAGCGCTCTATGTCGGCTGTGCGGACCGGCTGTGCCAACGGCTGCCGCAAGCGAGTTTGAACGTGCACGGGCGCCGTCTCGGGCGCGCACGTGACGCTCTGGTGGGCGACAGGAATGCCTCCTTGGTCGACTCGAGCGTCGCGTGTGCGGGCGCACTACTCTCTTTGTTGGTTGCGTTGCACTCCGACGCGCCGTTACCCAACCGCACGCTCGCCTTCGACCTAGCAGCCGCAGAGGGCACCGAGCCCGAACGCCATGCAGGGCCGAGGTCCATTGCCGTCCTGTCTCGTAGGGCACGTGAGCTTGTCGGACCAGTACGGCGCTCCGCTCTGCGCGCGGCGTGCCCAATCTGGCAGCTCAAGGTGCCCGGCGCGGCGCCCGACGCGGAGGTCTCAGCCGAAGCGATGGAGGAGGCCACGCGCGGCGCGTCATCATCCCCTGCCCCCAACGGTGCGTCTTCATCCCCTGACCCCGACGGCCCCATCGCAAGCACCTCGCGCCCTCAAGGCGTCGTATCGAGCACTATCCGCGTCGGCTACTGTGCAACGACGGACAACGGGCCGAGCGACTGCATCAACGGCCACAAGGGCAGCGTGCCTCGGCTGCCCGACCTGCAGGCCTGCGTCGGCTTCTGCCAGCAGTGCGCCCGTTGCCGTTTCATCTCGTACTCAACGAGCCACGCGGACTGCTCGTGGTTCAGCCACTGCCGGGCCTTCGAACGAGGGCCGGTACTCGGGCTCGACTTCGGCGGCGCCACGTACGTCAGCATGCAGGTCAAGGAGCATTTCAACGCGTCCTCTCCCAAGAGGCACGGTTGAACATATCTTTGAAAGTCTCTGATCTAGGGCCCTCGTTTTCGGAGGAGCAGCATACAGCAGCAGGCAGCCAGGTCGCCACAATGTCGCTTCACCTGTCGCGAGGTATGGTTAGCACCGCGCGGAGCTGTTATGAGATTGGCTTTTTTCGATACATGATACATGACGCACGAACATGTACGACTGCGTCACGTGGTTTTGCGCGCTGGTGCGTCACGGCACACCGCACCGCAGGCGGGCGCTTCATTTAACGTAAGCCGCGGCGCGCTTATGACGCGGCCGGACACTCGAGACGACGCGTGACAAACATTTACCACCGCCTCGCATTGTATGCCTGGGTTGTTTTACTTACTTACTATCCCTAACGGGGCGGCCCGGGGGGTGCACCCGCGCGCATGGCACCGAGGGCGGTGCGCGGATCATGTGGGCGATGTCGCAAGTTCACAACCAACTCGGGACCGACGTGTCATTCGGGCGCTCTATGAATCCCTCTTCTCATGCTCGGAGCGCTCGATGAAGGTGGAATGATTCCACGGCTGCTTCAGGTGCGGCCTCTCCCACCACTCTGGGCTGGGAAGGGGGCTGGCCGCCTTCGAGCGGATAGACCGTGGCGTCAGATACGTGTTCATGGTCTGCACGAACGCAGGCACCGAGCTCGAGGCCTGCCGGCTGGCGCCGCCGCTGCCGCCCCGTGCATTCGTGACCGTGGCAAAGGATTGGTGGTCGCTGAGCGCACGCTGCTGGGGCGTCGTCGCGAGAGTCGTCGCATGGAGGGAGATGGCTCTGCCTGGCGAGAGCGCTTCGAGTGCCTCGAGGCGCCTCGGGAAGTCATACGTCTCGGGACGTTCGCCAGGGCTGCCGCCGCCCGTATCCATTTCGCCCTCGATTCGGCTGCTGATGCAGCTACCCCCAAACGCCCGTATCTCGTCCCGTATCTCGCCCCGCATCTCCCCTTTGCCGGACCAAGGAGCACCGATGATTTGAACCGCGTTTGCGGACAGGGGGCTGTGCGCGCCGGAACGCTTGGTCGGCGGCATCAGTTGATGGACACGTGCTGGGTCGCCGCGCCTCGCACCCGTCCAGGGTGCACCTGCCGGGCCAGCTGCGGGCGCCGAAGCGGGGGTTGAGAGCTCGAACGCAAGCTGTGTGTCAAAGAGGGTGTACACGGGCACGATCGCGCCGAGGAAGGTCGTCTCGATGAAGGCACCCAACATCCGGCTGCGCCCGAGTGGTAGACAGTCCCACACTCCGATCGCTCGTCCGCCGCCATAACCGCCGCCAGCGCCCTTTGGACTGCCCTTATTTGGACTCATTGGAAGGAGCGTCGGGTGCGCGATTCTCATCAGCTCCGTGTACTCGGTATCGGTGAGAGCACCGCCCGCGTGCACGCGTTGCATCAACCGGCCGTGGTCACTCGCCGACGCCGGCCGCCCCTTCGATGCGACCATCCTCGACCGTCCGGGCTGCGACCGTTGCGGCGTGCCCGAGGCCGATGGAAAGGGATCGTGGGCCTGCGCCGAGGCTGGTGTGTAGGGGCTGCTGTGGCACGAGGGCTCCTTGATGCCGGCGCCTCCCACGGAGGGTAGCACGCTTCCCCCCGCGGCCTTGAGCCTACTTTCTGCCCGACTCCCACTGCCCTGTGACTCGACGGGTGACGACCAGGACGACGCCACGTTCGAGCTGTGCTCTTCGCTCGCGCGGCGACCGAGCTCGCGGGACGAGCTCACGCGTAGAGCTCTGGCAGGCTCGGGGACAGGTGTGCGTGTGACCGCCTCTGGCTCCGCGCTGGCGCCAGGGGGAAGAAGGGATGCATCGGGCTGAGACAGGATAGCAAACATAGGGGTGCCAAGCCCTTGACGGGATGTGGCACCGCTGAGCTCCGCGGAGTCAGCGGCGGCTTCTGCAGCCGCAGCCGCCTTCACGTCCACAGCCGCATGAGCCGCCGCGGCAACCGCTTCGGCCGTCTCCTTGAGCATGATCATGTCCCCTTCCTTTTGCGCCGCCTCGAGCAATATGTCGAGCGCCGCCGCCGCCGCCACCTCCGCCTCCGCCTCCGCCTCCACCTCCGCCTCCACCTCACTCATCTGCTCACGCTTCGCCATCGCGGCGGCGCTCATCGCCTCCTCTTCGGATCTCAGATGCGCCTGATGTGAGTGCCGATGGAAAGCTTGCAGCTGGCGGCGCACCGCGCCCACAGCGGCCGCCTGGTCCTCTACGTTGTGCGCCTCAGCGCGCTTCGCCCTCGTATGCTCCAGCACATTCTCCGTCAGTCGGAAATCGCGCATGAACTCGATCATGGACTGACGAGGTGCCCGAAACTGCGCTTTCGCGGTGGGTGATGTGGCGTCGATGGCTGCGGCGAGCACAGCGGTGGCGGCGTTGGCGGCGGGTGTGGCTCTCGGACTTTCGAGGAGGCGGAGAGGACTTGCTGGACGGAACGGCGCCTCTTCCGCACGACCCTCAGGAGCGACGCCTACAGAGCCGCCGCCGCCGCCGCCAACGCCGCCAAGGGCAGCATGCTCGAAAGAGGCTGAAGGCGTTTCGCAAGTGCTAGCAAGGCTCTTGGCTAGAGCTAGCAGTGAAGGTTCCACCGCCATGGCCTTCTCCTTTCGGAAGGATGCGTCGGCAGTAACAAGCTCTTCGTCCTCCTCCTCCTCGCCTCCCTCGCGCTCGCCTACCTCACTCGCGACGTCATCATCATCGAGGTCAGTCGCGGCCGCCGTCGCCGTTTTTGCAGCCGCCGCGGCTGCCAGCGCCGCCTCTGCGTCCGCGGTGGCCTTGGCAGCCAAGCGAGCAGCCTCGAGGGGCGAGAGCCCCTGCTCAACGCGAGCGACGATCTTCTGCAACTCGAGGGCACGCCTCGCCTTTGCAGGCGCCATCTGCTTTTCGCGCTCGATGATGACGCGCCACCTGTGCCGCACACGCACGCGCAAGAGACGGCGCATTGTCTGTCAGGGGGGAAGTCAGGGTTGGCGTGCGCGCGCACAGGGCTGCCTCCGGGCGCGAGCAGCGTGAGCCGAGGGAGGGCTGAAGGAGGACATTCTGTGTGGACGTGCGTGTGTGAGGCTGTGAGCCTCTGTGCTGCGCGCGTCAGCAGCATGTGCACAGCACACCGGTGCGGAGCGCGCTTGAGCTCCTTCCGCTCGGCTTTTGACGAGACGTCGAGCTCGATCATCCATTTCTCGAGCTGGTCGAGCTCCTTCTCGTACTTGAGGACCTCGGGTTCCAACCTCTTGATGATCGCCTCCATCATCTGCTTGTGCGCGTGACCGCCGCGACCCGCCGAGTCGGCGACGGCCGTCAGCCGCTTGCGCAGCTTCTGCACCTTCTTGGCGAGCGACGGCGCGACGAGCCCGAAGAACTCGCTCGCGATGCGGTGCACCTCGTCGCGCAGGATGCAAATCTCGCAGAGCTCCATGCGGATGCGCATCCGCGCGCTCCTCTGCGCCGCACCGCGCACGCGCTCCTTGATGGCTCGGAACTCGTGTCCACTTTGGCCACGTGCAGCCCATGCTGCCTGCAGACCGATCGCCGCCTCGACCCACCTGTGCCGCTCCGTGCTCGCATCGCTCCACTTTTGCAGCATCCTGTCATCCTTGATGAGCGCCGCCAGGTACTGGCACGTGTTCTCCCGCGCCAGCTGCCGCCGGTGGGCAAAGAGGAGCTTGTCGCTCTGCTGCGCCTCGCGGATAAGCAGGGCCTCAATTCTGTTGCGCAGCGTGTCCTTGAGGGTGATGCCCTTGAAATGTGCAGCGATCTTGACGGCCGTGCGGATCTTGGCGAACTTGCTGACTCCCGTCATGCCTCCGGGAAGAGTCGACAGCGCTCCCAGCATCTTTGCGTCTAGAGTGAGAATGCGGCCTGCTCATTCCATAATCACGCCATAACACCCGTTTATGGAAAGAGCGTTCGCGTCTAGGAATTTTCCATGAGAGACGTTCGATCTGCTTCTTCCATACATGTCCATCACACCACAATCGAAAAAATGATATCTGGCCCTAGGAGCATCATACTTTCCGTCTAAGCAATCATCACAGCAACCGGAGCATGCAAGCTAGTTTTACAGTCTGTAGTCGAAATAACACAGGCTTCGTCCTCCAGTCCCATCGTCGACCCTCTCTCTCATTGTGGCGACCCACAAGTCCCTGGGGGGATCTCCCCCACGTGGATCCTCTCCGCTCGAGACGACAGGTAGACACACCATCTGTTTACCTTCTGAACATTGTAAACGCCCTTGTGTAAACGACGGCTCTACTCGACCCTGACCGGTTCGGGACCAGCAATTGTTCGGGACATAACTCTTAAGCTCGAATGTACAGCTCGGATCTCCTGTCTCCTGTTTTCACTTAACTCCAGGATAAATACAATTGGATTCCCTTGATTGGATTAGGAACCTGATAACAAGGGGGAAGTTTTAAAAATGATGGCGTTTCGGGCTTTCGGCGACGAACGGCTCAACGGCAAAAGTGTCCAGTTGGACACGGAAGTGTGAAAAAGTTTGGGGCCATGCGAGGCATTGCATGCCAGAAGCAGAACGTGCTGTTTTTTTGACGGCCTATTTAGGCACAGCTGAACTTTACTCGCACGGCTCCACGCACAAACATCATAACGTTGGATGCCGCGTCGCCTTGTCGCCTCCATGCTGGTGATCCACGCGTGCTTGATAGCCGCCGCGACGTCTTCCCCTCCGGATGCCATGCACATCTTTGCTGCAAATGCCGCACTGCTCATGCCTGCCCATGACGACGTCGACGCTTCTCCCGAAGAGATCAGCATAGTGTCCGCCCAGAGCTTCAACTCGTGCGAGGAGGTGAGGGCCGCCGGGGCATGCGAGCACCCGCTGGCCCAGGCCCATTGCAAGGTCTCGTGCCCTCAACCCGACCTTTCAAACTTTTGGCGAGCCCGCGACAAGACCGTGTAAAGACCGTGCGGGCGGACGTATCTGCCCCCGCACAAGGTGTCTCACCCAAGGCTCCCGAGATCGCGCATCCAATATTAACTGATATCGTGGACCAATCATCTACAAGAAGCACTATAGCCTAAATGAGGATCAATTAGCCTAAGCCCAGAAAAGGAATGAAGGGACCGTGCTCCGTGGTCCACGATCAGGAAGCGGAAACCATGAAGCGTTCAGCTGAATGACGTACAACGTCTATACCGCGACGCCGCGAACTTGCGATCTCGGCCCGGGGACGCGGGCACGGTCGTGCGTCTAGTCTGTACTCTCGTGCCGCGGGAACTCGCGGCCGTCGTCGCGCGTTGACGCCGGCGTTATCGTTGATCGTGCTGTTTATGGCTATGGCTACATCGTACATGGTACAAGCTACAACTCGAGTATCCGGCGCGGTGTAGGATCGTGCGCAGGTGTCGGTGTCGGGCGCGGGGCGGGGGGCGCGGCAAGTCTCGTCTCTGTGTCGTGCGTTGCTCTACACCGTCCGAATTGTGGTCGTGGGTAACCGGCCGCCCGGCGCCCGGGGCGACCCCCGCCCGGCCGCCCCGCCCGCCGGGTGCGCCGACGCGGCCCGCAGCCGGTGCGTAAATATAACTGCCTCAGTACATCTCTCCAACACATGCGGCCTTCGCATGGGGCAATGGGCCTTCGATGGCGCATGGCCATGCGATGTTACGTTATAGCGACTGTTCGGCTCTCGAGAGCGCGGTTGGAGCATCCGAGCATCTGGAGCGCGCGGGCTCGCGATGCGCGCGTTCGCCGTTCCGGTTGCTTCCCCCGCCCGTCCCGCGCCGGGTCGCCGTAAGTAAGTTAGTAAGTAAACATCGCCTATCCTACTATTGCGATATATACGCGCCGGACGTGCCGGTGGATGGGATGTTCAGTGTGCGACGTTAACGGTGATTCTGTGATTCTGTGAACTGTATTACACGCGGTCACCTCGCTGCCGCCGCCCCACGGGGTCGCGCCGCGCCGCTCGCCTCTCGCCGTCCGTACGCGGATCACACCTCCATCTCTCTCAAAGCGGGCGGGGGTTTGAGCGGGGGGTGGGGGGAGCGGAGCAGCCGAGCAGCCCACAAGCGGTCTCCGAGAAGCCATCTCTCACTGTGGGCACCTCTGGGAAAGGGCCCTCCCCGCCGCCGCATCGACGCAAGCTCCGCTCAATCGCGCTCGAAATCGCGGCCGCCGCCGCGGCCGCCGCCGCGGCCGCGCCCGTCGCCGCGCCCGCGGCCGCGCCCGTCGCCGCGCCCGCGGCTCTCGAAATCGCGCCCGCCGCGCCCTTCGCTGCGCGGCCCGTCGTTTCGAAATTCGCGAGGTTCGCCTCGGCCGCGCCCGTCGCCGCGTCCTTCGCCGCGGCCGCGGCCGCGCCCGCGGCTCTCGGATTGCTTGCCCTCGCTCACTTCGATGTTGCGGCCGTGCAGCTCGTAGCCGCTGAGCTCGGCGATGGCCTTGGCACCGGCCACCGGGCTCTCCATGTTGACGAACCCGAAGCCCTTTGGCCGGCCCGTCTCGTCGGTCATGACTGTGACGCTCACTACCGTGCCGAACTGCTCAAAGAGCGAGCGCAGCTCTTCCTCGGTGGCGACAAAGGCGAGGTTGCCCACAAAGCAGCGGAAGCGGCTGACGGCCTCCGCGGGCTTGCCGGCAGCCATGCGGGCCTTCATCTCCGCCGGGTACTCGACCAGCTCCATGCCAGGCGGCACCGGGGACACGCGGCTCGCCGACTGGAACCACTCATGGCCGCAGTTGGAACAACGCACCTGCTTGCCCACTGGGCCAAAGGCGTCCGGGGCGACGGCATAGGCGGCCTTGCAGCGTCCGCACGTGATCACGCTGGTGCCCTCAGCGACTACTGCATCCATGCGGACGGAGCTGCGGCGGCAATAGTCATGGGCGGTGCTCTGACAAGTGATTGCATCAGCTGCCGACGGCCTCACAAGCGCTGTGGCGGGTCTGGCGAGTGCCGACGCGGGATACAGCACGCTCACGATCGGCAGCAGTGCAGCAAGGAGCTGTAGCAACATTTTTGTGACGGGGCCTCGTCGGTCCCGCGAGCTCACCCGAGCTCGAAACCTCAAAAACTTCACGGAACTTCATGAACTTGGATCAGGGAACTACATGTACATGTTCAACTTTCAGCCAAACCACTGGCGAAACGTGCGACGCTGATCGTCTTCACAGAGTTCAGTTCAGTTCAGTTCAGTTCAGTTCAGTTACCTACGCAAGCGCGGCCTACGCAAGTGAGGCAGCTACCTACCTACTGAAACTGAACTGAACTGACTGAACTGAACTCTTCACAGAGAAGGCGCAACTTCCAACGGGCGCCCCTGGCAGGTTGCCTTCTTCATCGACACCGGCTGTCGCACTCTCTCCGAATGCAGACGGTGGCGGCCACCGCGCTCGCCGACTTTCAGGCCGAGGACCCGGTCGAGCTCAGTTTTAAGGCGGACGAGGTCCTCAGGATCCACAATTACCCGCATGAGGAGCCGAACGCGCCGGGCTGGTACCTCGCCGAGAATGCCGTGGGTGCCAAGGGTATCGTGCCCGTCTCTTATGTGGAGGTGACCTACGAGGATGGCGAGGCCGAGGGCGAGGCGGGCGAATACTTGGACGATGAGATCCGCGACGGCGCCAGCGACGACCAGATGTTCAGGGGCCCGTTCCTGCCGATGGGCAAGGGTCGGATGCTCGCTGACTTTGTCGCCGAGGCTGAAGGAGAGATGTCGTGCCATGCCGGCGATCTCGTCGAGCTATTGCGGCCGGCCCAGGGCCTCCCTGAGGGCTGGCTCTACGCCCGAATCGGCGGCGCCGCGGGCCTCGTGCCGGAGACGTATGTGGAGCCTGCCGACGAGGACGGCATCGGCAGCACGATGGGCGGCGCGGGCGATCTCTCGGGCCTCGATCTCGCGGGTCTCGAGACCATCGGCCAATCGGGCGACGAGTACCTCGACGATGGCCTCGATGCGCTCGAGTTCGGAGGCGGCGGCGTGGATGCCGAGCATGCGGGCGAGGGCGAGATCATGATCGTGCTCGCCGACTTCGCGGCGGAGGACCCGAAGGAGATGTCGTGCAAGGCGCAGGAGCTCGTGCGCTTCGTGAGGCGCCCACCCGAGGCGCTCGACTGGGCGCTGTGCCAGCGGCTGCAGGGCGGCGCCGAGGGCCTCGTGCCCGCCTCGTACCTGCGCGGGGCGGATGGCCAGATGGTGGCTGGCTTCACCGCCGAGGATGCGGGCGAGGTGAGCGCGCCCGAGGGGATGAAGGTGTGGCAGGCGGAGCCGACGCCCACGTCGGCCGCCGGCTGGTCCCTCGTCGTGCTCGAGACGGGCGAAAAGGGACTGGTGCCCGAGTCGTACGTCAGCTGGTCGGGTGGGGCGCCTCCCTTTGGCGGTGGCGCCGCTGAGGAGCGCGCGGACTGGGCCGCGTACGGCGGTGAGCTGCTCGAGGAGACGGATCTCGAGGCCGAGATCGAAGCCGCCGCCGGCGGTGGCGGCGGCGGCGGCGGCGACGGCGGCACCGAGTCCGTCTCCGAGTGGCTCGCGTACACGACCGTGCTTGTCGCGAATGCGGATCCGTCTGCGACCCTCGCGGCGGTCGCCCTCGCGGACTTCACCGCCGAGGCGCCCGTCGAGATGTCGATCAAGGCGGGCGAGCGGCTCGCGCTCCTGACGGGCGTCGAGCCGCCGCGTGGCTGGGCGATCGCACTGCGCGTGGGTGCGACGGACGCGACCACTACCAAGGGCCTCGTGCCCGAGACGTATGTGCAACTCACCGCCTTTGAAGCGCTAGTGAGTGCGCCCGTTGCCGCTCTCGGCCTGAGCGAGAACGACGTCGTCATGGTCCAGCCGGATCGCTCGACGCCGGACGCGTGGTGGGTCGAGGCGCGCGAGGGCCGCGGCGCGGGGCTCGTTCCCAAGGGGCAGCTCACGCCACTCACGCACGAAGAGCGAGCGGCGGCTCTCCGGCGCGAGGCTCAGAAGGTGGCGGAGCTCGAGTCCGGCAGGTTGCGCGCGGCGGCGGCCGCGGCGGCGGCGGCCGCGGATGTGGCGGCCAAGGCGGCCGAACGGCGCGAGCAGGCGATGGCGGAGAAGGCGGCTAAGGCCGAGGACCCAGCAGAGCGTGAGCGTCTTGAGAATGAGGCAGCGATCGCAAAGCAGGCGCGCGCGGAGGCGACGCAGGCCAAGGAGACGGCCGAGAAGCTGCGTGAGCAAGGCCGGCTTGCAAGTCTGACGGAGGGGGACGAGGAGTCGAGGGCGCGCCAGGCGGCGAGAGAGGCCGAGGCGGAGGCGCAAGCTCGGGAGCAGGCGGAGGCGGAGGCGGCACTCCAGGTCGAGTGGGAGGCAGAGGAGGACGCACACGCGCGCCACGTGGCCGAACGTGCCGCCGTAGAGAAGGCCGCGGCCGAGAAGGCCTTCCAGTTGGAGCAGGAGCGGCGCGAGGCGGCCGCGGCGGAGCAGGCGGCTGCGACGGCCCAGGCGGCAGAGCAGGCGGCCGCGGCAGAACAGGCGGCCCAGCGCGCGGCGGCGGAGGCGGCGGCGGAGGCGGCGGCGGAGGCGGCGGCGGAGGCGGCAGCGAGTGACGCGGCGGCGCGTGATGCGGCCGAACGCAAGGCTCGCCTCGACGCGATCCCCGCCGAGGCCGCCTCGGGCGCCGCCTCGGGCACCTCGATCGCCAAGGAGGAGGCGGAGCGCGTGGCCGAGGCGGAGAGGCATTCGGTCACGGCCGAGAGGCAAGCCACCGCGGAGGTCGCGGCACAGAGTGCACCAGCCGAGGTGCAGGCCTCCGAGGTGCAGACCTCCGCCGCACCGCCCAAGCCGCCAACGGCGCCACCAACGGCGCCGCCCGAGGCACCACCTACGGCGGCATCGGAGGCACCACCGCCGGAGGCATTACCTACGGCGGCGCCACCGACGGCGCCGCCGGAGGCATTACCTACGGCGGCGCTGCCGCAGGCACCAACTACGGCGGCATCGGAGGCACCACCTACGGCGCCGCCGGAGGCACCATATACGGAGGCACCACCGACGGCGCAGCCGGAGGCGCCGTCGGAGGCGCAGCCGGAGGCACCACCTACAGCGCCGCCGGAGGCGCCTGCAGAGTCGGCGGCGGACGCGGGCGCACGGCGCAAGGCCGAAATCGAAGAACGCGCGCGTCTGAAGCGCGAGGCGCGGCGCAAGCAAGAGGAGGAGGAGGCGGCGGCGCGTGAGGCCGAGTTCGCGGCGGCGGCCGAGGCCGACCTCGAGCGCGAGCGTCTCGCGAGATTTGACGAATCCGAGGAGCGTCGCGCGCAGCAGGCGCAGCAGGCGAGGTACGAGGCGATGGCCGAGCAGGACGCCTTCGACACCGAGGCGGCGGACAAGAAGGCGCAGCAGGAGCACGAGGAGCGCGAGGCGAGGGAGCGCGCCGCCGAGCAGCGACGTGCCGAAATGGAGCGGCAGCGCGCAGCGGAGGCCGAGGAGCGCCGGCAAGCGCGCGAGAGGGAGCGCCTCGAGCAGGAGGCGCTCGCCGAGCATCGCGCGAGCCTCGAGGCTGCTGAGGCCCGTCGGGCGGAGGAAGCCGCGATGCTCGCGAAGCTCACCACTCCGGCGGCGCCCGCCACGGCGCCCGCCGAGCCGGCCTTTGACTGGGGCGGAGGCGGCGGCGCCTCCAGCAGCACGGCCGCCGCCGCCGAGCCGGCGTTTGACTGGAGCGGCGGCGGCGGGAGCACGGCGCCCAAGGCCTCTGGCGGGGGCGGCGGCGGCGGCGGCACGCCACAATACGGTGCGGCGCCGCTGCTGGCGCAGAGTGCGGCCGTGATTACGAAGCTCATCGAGCCGGCCGAGCCGGGGACACGCGAGGTGCGCGTCGCGTCGGTGGTGGCGATGCAGCCGGGCGCGACGGTCATCCTCTCGCTCGACCTCGGCTCCGAAGAGGAGGCGATCATCGAGGAGGTCCGACCGGACAAGTTTGGCAAGGGCGGCTCGCTCGTGCTCAGCACGGCGCTCACGTTCTTTCATGTGAGCGGACGGCCGTTGCAGCAGCAGCCCACGGCGGCGCGCGGCTCGGCGGCGCACGTGGCCGCCACGGCGCGTGCGAAGCAGCTGCAGAAGCTCGTGCGCCGCGGCGCTCTGAGGCGCAATTTGAGGAAGATTGCCGCCGAGTCGCGTGCCGTGGCGGCCGAGAAGGCGGCGATGGCTGCGAAGAAGGCGGCGGCGGAGAAGGCGGTCAAGGAGGCGGAGGCGGCGGCGGCGGCGAGGCGTCAGCGTGCGGAAGAGGCCAAGCAGGCAGAGGCGATGGATGCCGAGGCGGTGCAGCGTGCGGCCATGGAGAAGGCCGAAGCGGTGCTCAGGGCCGCGGAAGAGCGGGCCAATCTCAAGGCGGCGGCGGCCATGGATGCGGCGGGGGGCGAGGGCCTGCCGGGGGCACGCCACGCTGCCGCCGCCGCACGTGCCTCGGCGATGCTCGACCCTTGGCAAGCGCCCGCGACGGCGCCTGTGACGGTCGCGGCAGCCGCCGCGCCTCCCGCCGCGCCTCCCGCCGCGCCTCCCGCCCCTGCTGGGGGGGCGGCAGCCAGAGGCAGCGGCACCAAGGCGCTTGCTGGCGCTGGCGGCGCTGGCGGCGCTGGCGGCGCTGGCGGCGCTGGCACCAGCACCAGCAAGGGCGGTGCTGGCGGCGCCGGCGGCGGCGGCGCCGGCGGCGGCAGCAGCAGCAGCAAGGGTGCCTCCAAGGGTGCGATGGGAGCCAGCGGCGCACCCTTGGCACCTAGGTCGAAGGGCGCCAAAAGTGGCGCCAAAGGTGGAGGCAGGGGCGGCGCGGCGGCCGCAGTGGCAGAGGCGCGTGCTGCGGAGGTGCGTGCTGCGTGCATCGTGAGCGCGCCCGAGCTGCACGCTGACGAACCCCGCGACACCGAGGAGCCGGATGACGTGGGCGCGGGGTTCGTCAGCGGGGTTCGTCAGCCGGATGAAGAAGGCGACGGTTACGAGATGGACGACTTCGACGGTGAGGAGAACGGTCCCAAGCCACCCTTGCCCAATCTGGTGCCGAAGCCGCCCGCCCCGCTGCCCATTGGCTTCAGTGCGCCGCCGGGCGAGCACGTGGCGGGGTACGACCGGCAGGCGTTGCCGCTGCGAAGCCCTCTCGCCGAGCTGCGTGTGACGAGCCGTCGTTACGATGAGGCCGATGCCGCCGTCGATGACGCGCTCGATCGCGCCGTCGCCGAAGCGCTCGGCGTCCCGCCGGCGCACGCGGCGCCAGCGAAGCCGTCCGGGCGCCCACAGAGTGCCGCCGTCGCTCGCTCGCAGCATGCGCCGTCGAGTGCCAACACGGCGCTGCTCTCGGCAGCGGAGCCCTCGGCGTCCGGCGCCGTGTTTGCCGCACAAGGCGCCGCGGCGCATGCATGCGCTCACCACGGCGCCGAGCACGCCCAGGGCGAGCAGCAGCTGATGGCGGCGCATGCATGCGCTCACCACGGCGCCGAGCAGCTGGTACTGGCGACGCCGGCGCCACAGGGCCGTGACCGGCGCGCGCGCCCCGCATCGGCGCACCCGCACGGGCGTGTGGGCAAGGCGCAGCGCGGGGGCGGCCGGCTGAGCAATGCTGACCGTGAGAGAGCCGAGGCGGCGGCCGCGTACCTCGCCCCCCTGGAGGAAGACACGCACCCGCCGTACGCACCTCAGCCCTCTCACTCTCACGCGCCTCAGCCCGCGGCGCGCGCCGTGGTGAGCGCCTCCTCGGCGCGCTCGGGCCAGGGGCTGACGCCCGCCCCTCCGCCGCCGCCTCCGGTGTACGTGCCGCCCGCGTCCTCGGCCACGCCGGACGCGCGCCTCGAGCAGGAGCTGCGTCTGCTCGAGCACGTCTACCGTCCGGACGTCTACGGAGCGCCGCCCGCAGCCCTCCAGCAGGCCGTCGCTGGCCGACACCGGCGCGACGGCGAGCGGCCGCCCGCGCGTGCACAGTCGGCGGGCGTGGCGCGAGAGGGCAGCGGGCGCGACGGCGGCGCGGGCGAGCGCGTCGTTGCGGGCGGCGAGCGCGTCGTTGCGGGCGGCGAGCGTGACGCCGTCTTCACCGAGTTCAGCGAGCTTCTCCCCGGCCCCGCGCGTCGCCGTCGCGCGCGCTCGGCACGGACTAGCAGCGTGCCGCCCGCCCCCGTGGTCGACCTGCGAGACGAGGACGGCGCTGGCGGCGGCGGCGGCGGCGGCGGCATGTCAGGCTACCTGGTCGGCCTGCGTGGGGCGCGTGAGGAGCCCTCCCCATACCTCGCGGGCATGGACTCGCTGCTCGGTGGCTTCCCGGCGCGCTTCACGACGGCGATGAAAGGCGGCGTCGTGCAGCCGGTCAAGATCAAGGATAAGCGCGCCCAACCCGGCACCGGAGATATGATCTTGTATGACCAGCAGTTGCGCATCCTCTCGTCACTCTATGGCACGCCTATCCGCGGCGTCATCGGCGTGCCGCCCGCCACCGACGCGGCCGCGATCGCCTCAGGCGTCGCCAAGTTTGCCAAGCGCCAAGGCGCTCGGGTGGCGGTCGGCTCGGGTGTGGCGGTCGCCAAGGCCGCTCGGTTCGCCAGCCCCGCAGACTTGTAGCAGAGCGAGAGAGACAGAGAGCGACGTGGACAGAGACACACACAGAGAGCACAGACAGAGAGCACAGACAGAGAGCACAGACAGAGAGCGCAGACAGAGAGCGCAGACAGAGAGCATCCCATCTGGACGTTGGCATGAGTGTGCCTCGCTTGCGCGGGCAGAGTATAGAGTGGGCGTGAAAGGGACGCTCGGCATGCACGCGCGGCGGGCGAGAGGCCGGCGACGAAGGCCGAGGGGGGCTCCTGGCACAGGATCCAGGCTGCTGATCCGTGGCTCGCCGCTACTAGCTCGCCACCCGCTCGGGTTGATGTTTGGGCAAGTACAGGATGGTGTACAGCATGCGGCATTAGGGAAAACGTCTTCCAGGAGAAAACGCGGACGTTTCTCCGTGAACGGGAGAACGGCCGACTCGGTGACCCTGTGACGAGCACTTTTCCGGCCCGACACAAGCGACAGCCGAGAAAGCTCATGGTCATGCCCAACGCATCGCTCTGGGATAAGTATCAGAAGCTTCTTCGGGAGCGTCCCTTCACGATGAGCTTGGTGCAGAGCGGCACCATATCCGCGCTCGGGAACTTGACCGCGCAGCTGTTGTCCGGCGGCGGCGTGCGCGCACAGCCAGTGATCGAGCAGACTCTTCTCTCGGTCACGTTCATCGCGCCGATTTGTTCGATGTGGTTTCCTTTGCTCGGCTCGTTCAAACTGCACTGGACACTTGCGACGGCAGTGGACCAATTCCTGTTCAGCCCACTCTTTAACATCGCCATCTTTGTCTTTATTTCGGCCGCCTTCAAGGGCGGCATCACATTCGTGTCGACCGCGTACCAGGCCGACGCGCAGGTATGCACAACAAAGCTCTTCTTTATGAAGGAGTGCGTGTCGATCAGCCCCGACGACCGGTATGACTTCACGCTATCGTTGCGCCCGAACCAGTTTGCGCCACTCTCCTCGTACGCGCCGGTCTGGAGCACGCAGGTCAATGCGTACTATCTCTGGCTACCCGCCACCGTGGTGCGCGAGGCCTTCGTGCCCCCGCACCTCAAAGGGGTCTTCGTCAACCTCGTCGCCTTCGTCTGGTCGATCATGTTCTCGTTCATCCTGGCCGCGAGTGCGGATGACGAACGTTAGTGGGGGGAAACGGGAAACCGGCGGTCGTAGTCTGGTCGCGGACCGGTCGTCTGTTTCGTGGTTCTTACTCGCGTGCGGGGTGCTCGAGCGCAGCCGTCCCACCGGCTTGCTTGGCTCGCGGCACCAGCTGCCCCGTGTATTTCCAGGGGGTAGCCATGAGACCCGGCTGCCTTAGCGGCGCGGGAATCTTACTGCACAACAAACTAACGGGCTCGCGCTCAGCCCGTTACACACTAATTTGGTAAACACAGTTGGTGGATTGGGAATGCATGTGACTGCATGCCTCCGGGACCTAGGGTGTGGCCTAGCAGGCCTCACGCGCGCCCCCCAATCTGGCCTACGTATCGCGT
>ENA-UOXO01001110-UOXO01001110.1-mixed-culture-metagenome-genome-assembly--contig:-NODE-1110-length-19555-cov-39.146308_pt1 | contig 19555 bp, 17 predicted proteins | sample MGYA00238162_ERZ761640 | MGnify/ENA primary metagenome ERZ761640 (study PRJEB28914, sample SAMN08778297) | mixed culture metagenome | isolation source: Freshwater growth medium | place: USA...
TGCTGCTGCTGCTGCTGCTGCTGCTGCTGCTGCTGCTGCTGCTGCTGCTGCTCCTTCTGCTCCTTCTGCTGCTGTTGCTGCTGTTGCTGCTGCTGTTGCTGCTCCTCCTCCTCCTCCTCCGCAGCTGTGTTGGATGGCGGGGCTTCTGGTCTCCCTGCTACATCCTCGGCCGTGCGCAGCAGCTTCTGCCGCCAAGCGCTCGCCACGCCCTCATCGTCGATGGCTGGACGTGTCGAGGCTGGCTCGTCGGCCACTCGCATGTCGACGCTGGCTCGACCGCCTATGTCGGGACTGCCTGTGGCCCGCCGGAGGGGACCGTCCGAAGGCTCGTGCACTGGCATTGAGAGCGGCGATGGTGCCGGCGGTGGCCGCTCACGAGTGATCCAGCACATCTCTCGCAGCGGCCACACCTTGGCGAAGACGATGCCACGGATCAGCGCCAGAGGCACTGGCCCGTAATAGCGCGAGTCTGTCGAGTCTCGCTCGTTGTCACCTTGCAGGAAGCAGTGGCCGCGGGGTACGATGATGCCGTTATAGTCGGTCGGCATGCCCGGCCTGCGCGGGAAGTGTACAATGTCGCCCGGCATCCCACAAATGCGTTTGCAAACCGTCGATGTTGGGTCGGTCGGTGATGCGCAAACGACCACGTCGCCACGCTGTGGCTCCACGATGGTGAATAGCTCGTTGCCCGTGGGCCACATAAGCACATTGTCGCCTGACTCACCGAGTGTCGGCAACATCGATGGGCCTATGCACTGCATGTTGGTCAGGATGTAGGTGTTGACAAAGGCGACTACAGCGCCAAATTTGGCGAGCTCAATGATCTGCTCCACGTCATCCGCTGAAGACTCTGCTGCCGGTGGGGCCTCACGCTGTGGCATGCGACTTCCATTGTGACTACTACGAGCGCGGCGGAGCACTGCGACGGCTCGCCTGCGCATCGCTGGCGTCGGGAGCAGCGTGACGTGTGAAAGGCCAAAGGGCTTCGAGGTGAGCACGGAGCTCGCACTCGGAGCTGACCTTTCCACAGTTTCGACCGACTTTAGAAAGAAGACACGCGGCCGCAGCCCCAAAGCACTTGCACTAGGACTTGCGCATCTTTTAGTACTCGTCACATGACAATCATGACATAAGATATGATCACCGCGAACTCATAGTGATAGTCTCATACCCGGCCCCGAACACAGCTGCGGCCTCTTGACTTGGCACTCAGAAGCTCGAGCTCGGTGAACTCGAATTCATGCTCCTCACCGCTGGCCATGCCCGGCGGCGCCTGAAACTCCATCAGCTTGTCGTCGAAGAGGGGGAACACGAGGCCGAATTTCTCCAGCTTAGGCGTGGCAGCGAGCTGATGGGCGGTCAACTGATATGTATGCTCTTGGCCCGCGCGCATTCCCTCCGGTGCAACGAACTGCATGGGCCGGTCGTCGACCGTCCACACAAACTTCTCGCCGCCGTGGACCGGTAGCGGGATGTTGACGCAGAAGAGCTCACATTCCGCGCCAGCGGCTGCTGCGCGCTCGGCCACCTCAGCCGCCTCGGCCGCCTGCTGTACGGCAAACAGCCGGTTCGCCTCGACCCGATCCGCCGCCGCCTTGTCTGCTGCCTCCTGAGCCGCCTTGGCCTCCCTGACCCTCTGCAACGCCTGGGTTGCCTGAGCCTCAGCCGCCGCCTTGGCCTCGGCCGCTGCCTTGGCCTCGGCCGCCGCCTGAGCCTCGGCCGCCGCCTCGTCCTCTCCGGCCATCACGTCCACGATCACGTTTGTCACCACCGCGTCCGCACCGTGTGAACGCAGATCATGCCGCAGGTCAATGTGTAGGGTGAGCACGAGGATCGTCAACGCGGTGATGGTGACATACTGCGTGATGGCATTGTATAAAGAAAGGCCTATCGACGGGCAGACGTCGTCGGGCGGGTCCAAGAGACGCGTCATGGTTGCATTGTCCTCATCGCGCCAGCGCTCGCAGTACTCCGTGCTTCTCCGAAGTACCTCGATACATGCACTGAGGGAGTAGAAGGTGGTCCCACGAGCCTCGTGCGGACCCAAAGCCGACGTCTCGCACGACATCTCGTAGAGATATGTGGTGGGCACGTGCGCCAACATGCAGATGTTGATGAACACTGTGGCGAATCCCTTGGCTCGCTTCGATTGTAGTAGCGTGCTGCGCAGCTCGGGCGGGGTTGAAGGGCATTTGCCCGCCTTATCGAGCTTGACGAGCTCGCCAATGACGTCTGTGCGCGTGAACCGGTGCGGATGTCAGATATTGGGCTTTGCGAAAGGCGGCGTGCACAGCAGAGATTTAGGCCAGTCCGAGGGCCAGCGTCCGCAGCTCACATGCATTGATGGCCATCGCCACAGTCGACCCGGCGAACGCCGCGATAGTTGTGTAAGTGTGGATGGCGATGAGCCCTGGTGCTTGGAGGTGGATGGCGATGTGATCGGTCCACGCAGTCATCGGGAAGAAGAACCCACTCAACCAGAAGAACACCTTCATGACTTGGCCAAATCGCTCGTACCTGCCTGAGCACATGCAAACGAGCACCCGATGCCCAAAGCGCTCGGAGAGTTGCGGCACTTTCATGACAGCGCCAACCTCGTGCAGCCAGCGCTCTGTGACATTTCCAATTAAAACAAGAGTGATGCCCACACAGGTCATACCAACCCCGAACCACCAATAGCTTCCGCCCTCTCGTGCTGCTTGAGTCACAAACGGAAATCGCAGGCCATCGAAGTACTGCTCCTCGGCGTGGCTGATGATAAGTGTGCCGGGTACCACGAAGGCAACAAGTGTACCGAGAAGCGGAAGGAGAATTCGTCGAAGCAGCAAGGAGCTCATCTGCCGCTCCGAGCAACATTCCACGTCGACCTGTATGCTGCACTCCATCTCGACTTCGCTTTCTTATCTTCTCCTGCCGCTTGGACCCAACTGTTTGTGTGTGTGTGAACGGAGCTGTGAATATTCGGAAGGGAATTTTTGAAGGATGATTGCCATCATGATTATATTCCAACGGGAGACACGTTTCAGATTGCGCCGTCACCTCGTTGTGACCTCGTTGGCGAGATTCTCGATTCTCAAGCGAATCGAACTGGTGCCATTCTTGTCTCATGTCTGCGTGGCTGAGATGTGTGCCGATGAGACAGTGAGAGCTGCGTGGTTTCACGAGTCAAACACCGCGATCAAGTCTACGCCTTGTTGATGTGGTTGTTGACGTGGAGAGGGCGTCATGACGTGAGAGGGCGTACATAGCTCATAGGCGTTGCGGCGTCCGGCTCCGGGGGGCGGGCGTGGCGCGTGCCCGTGCGTGGGCCCGGCCGTGCGCGCCGTTACCCGTTTCGCGTTTGTCGATCGGAGCTCGATACTCGTTCACAGGAACAGTCACTCCTCGTAACCCTACACCGTCCTAGTCTACTAGTACGGTCAACCTTGCGTTGTGTATTCTGCCTTATCTATACCGGCTAAAAGGACGCCTCTGGACCCTCCGACTGTCTCGAGGCCGGCCGCTGTGGCTGCTTGGGCGGCGAGATTCCACGACTCGCCGAGCGAAGCGCAAGCGGTGAATCAGAGCCAGCAGTGGGAGTGGCGACACCTCGACCTCCAGCATCAACGCGAACAAAGAGAGAACGAGATGGCTGCACCTTCGGGGTTGTGTCCGTGCGCTTGACGTTTGGAGTGCGCAGAGCGGTGGCGGACAAGGCCGCAGCCGCGTAGGCAGGAAGAGGAGACGGAAGCTGTCCCGTATAGCCATATTGAGAGGCGGCAGGGGCGTCAGACTTTGCTTCACCGCGCGGAGTGGACATGGGGCTGCTGCGTCGGGGACTGGCATGACCACCTGTCTTCTCGAAGCGGCCTTCCGAGATCGCGCCAAGATTTAGCCGTGGGACTCCAGAGTCGGCCACGCCGTCGATGCGTTTGGCATTGTCGGATAGCGTGACGCGCGCAGATCCGGGCGGCACATAGACATATGTGCTCGGTGGCGGCGGAGTTGCTGCTCGGGGAGGAGTACTGAAAGCGGTGCGTTGTGGCGTACTCGTAGCGGTTGGTAGCGGCGTGGCGTAATGTGGCGTACTCTTTGAGGATGGCAGCGAGGCTTGTGGTGTGCTCGTTGTGGATGGCAGCGGCTTGGGGGTTGTCCGCTGGTGAGAGCTGCTCCTCTCTGTACGTTCAGCCGCTGCTCGATCCGCGGTGCCTCGCTCTGGGGCCGCACGCGTCGAGGAGGCAGACGCAGCGTTTCGACTGGGTCCAGCGGCATTTACATCCCGTTGCTTCAGCAGAGCCTCAAGAGCTGAGATCTGGCGCGTTGCCAAATTGAGTTGTCGTTCCGCCAGCTGCCTACCACGCTCTTCGGCCGCACGCTGACTGTCGATGTGCTTCGCTTGCTGGTCACCGATCTTCTCCTGTTGGCTCAACTGTTGCTCGACATGGCGTCGTGCCGCCGACTCTGCCTTAGCGAGCTTCTGGTGCTGCTCGATTTCGGCACGTGCCTCGCTCAGATCCGTCTGCAGTGCCCCACCCGCTAGTCGTGCCTCCTCGAGCCTCTCTGCGTATTCATCGCGCTCACGCCATGCAGCCTCCGCATCTCTCCTCGCGAGTTCAGCTTCTGCCCTGGCCATCTCTGCCTCCCTCTTCGCCGTGTCGGTCTTATCGAGTTCACGCCGTGCGGCCTCCGCATCTCTCCTCGCGGCATCGGCTTCTCTCCTCGCGGTTTCAGCTTCTGCCCTGGCGATCTCTGCCTCTCTCTTCGCCGCGTGGAGCTCCTCACGTCCCTGGCGGCTGACCCGCGCAACCTCGGCGTCATATTCAGCGTCGCGCTTCGCCAAGGCTTGAGTGGCTGCACGTGTCGCTGCCTCTTCGACGGCAGCTTGCAGGTCCTCCTTGGTCATCGGACTCCTCGTCGGCGGGGCTCGCGACGGGGAGTGCGCGAGCTGGAGCTGCTGCTGCCGGGGGGTATGCGGAAGCCGCTGAGGGCTAGTGAGCTCGGTGTGCATGGAGAGCCGAGAGGAAGGCCACCTTGTGGCTTCGGGCTCGGCGTCTAAAGGCTGAAGCGCGAAAGAGGCAGAGAGGGAGTGAGCAGCGAGGGCCGCCGCATGCTCGGCAGCTTCTTTTGCAGCCACCATCTCCCTTGCCGCTGCCTGCTGCACAGCTTCTGCACGCGCCGCTTCCGCCCTTTCTGCCCGAGCCATAGCCGCCTCCGCCTGTGCCTTGCTCGCTTCTGCTTCATGAAGCGCCACGGTGAGCTGCCGCCGCACCGAGGCCGCATCAGCAGCAGCCTCGCGCTGTAGCTGAGCCGCGCTTGCATCGGCAAAGGTGCTGCGGTTGCGGAGAGCCTCCAGATCTCGTCGTGCGTCCTCGAGCTCTTTGCGCAACGCTGCCGACTCGCTCCGCACCTCCTGGTAGCATGCCGCCTCGCGGGCAGCACCCTCTGCCTCCCGTCTGGCTATTTCCGCGAATGCTGCGCTCAATTGCTTCGAGAGTGAGTTCGCTTCCCGCCGTGCCTCCTCCGATTCACCACGGGCCGCCTGCGCTTCTCGCCGGCCTCGGTCAGCTTCACGGCGTGCAGCCGCCTCCGAGACCGCGCACTCGCGCCTCGCGGCTCGCGCGCCCCGCGTAGCGGCCTCGCACGCCTCGGCCTCAGCCTCACGGAGCGCCGCGCTCATCTCGCGACGCACCACACTGAGCTCAAGACGCGAGTGCATCGCAGCAGCAGCAGCAGCATCGGCAGCGGCTGCCTTGGCAGCGTTCGCAAGTGTCGTGGCGCTCGGGCTCGTTGCGGCTGCGAACACCCGCCAGTGATCGAGGGCACGTGCACAGCTAGTGCCGAGAGCATGCCGCACTGCTGATCGCAGCACGGCATGCCGGATGCCACGCTTTGCCTCCTGAGCCGCCATGAGCTCCCGAAGCTCCATTGCTTCAAGGTCTTCTCGTGCTGCACTCAGCTCTTGATCGACGGCCGCGGAATCGGAGCAGCGCGAACGCCCCCGTCGTCCACTGCTACTCGATCGAACACCCTTGGACGAACGCCAACCAAAGTCAGCCTCATCCCCACTATCGAGGCGCGGCTCCTCCTCTTCAGCGAGGACGGTGCGCACTGACGCCGAGTTTGTGAAGCCGGAGGAACCGCATGATGCAATGCTGCTGGTGAAAGTCGCACGCTCCAGTCGATGTAGCACCGTGTCGATGTCCTCGGACGGTGTCGCGCTGCGCATGCCGCACGCGCGCGCCCGAACTGGACTGCGTCCAGCGTTGGTGATCGTGTCAATTTTTGCCGGCGCGGCGCGCGCTTCTTGACGCTTTGCGCACATATGGGATCGCCCCCCAAAAAGCCAAAATAGCCCGATACTTGTGAAACAGAAAGTAGAGAGTGAGCGCGTGAAGCAGTTTCGCAGTTTCAGGTCGAATTGAATGAATTTGGCCGCATTTTCAGAACTTGAACTTGCGTGCAGAACTTGCGGAGGTCCCGGCGAAACCGACTTTGTTCCGACGGTCTCAGAGCAGGACATGGCTGACATGTTCGCTGGTATGTCGATGGGCCAGATGACGCCTCCACGGCCACCGTCCGCTGGTATGTTCCCGCCCCCGCCCCCGCCAGAGACGCCCGCAACTGACAAGGGTTCGAAGCACCGCAGCCGCATCAACGGCTCCGGAGTGACGAGCGACGACGATTCCATGTGGACCCTTGGGAAGTGGCTCAAGACGGTGGATCTGGCGCGGGCTGTCGAAGAGGCACTCGAGAGCGAAGTGCCGCAAGGAAAGGCGCCGCTCGAGTTCTTCAAGGGTGACGACCTCTCGCAAGGTCGTGTGCATGAACTTCTCGAGAGCGCGCGCCTGGGCGGACTTGCAGAGACGGTGTGTAAAGCACTTGAGAGGCTGAGAAAGCAGCACACTGTGCATGAGATGTGCGACAAGTTCAAGCAGGACGATCTGGTGATGCTCGAATTTGCCAGCCTGTCTTCCTTCTTCGGTGGGCTCGAAGGCAAGATTGGTGCGCCCCTCCCAGACGTGCAAACGGCGATGAGAGACGAGCACAAACGAGGGCTCTTGTTCATTAAGGACCAGGAGTAAGCCGCTATTACCCTTCCTTACCATCTCGCCTCTGTCCGCTCACCCTTCCAAGTCCTTTTCCCGGCACTGTGCGACAGATGCGACAGATGGTTCACAACACCCAACTACAAGATCGAGACCACCTCAAGGATCGAATTTGACTTTGTCGATAATCCCGAAAATGGTCTGACATTCGAAGTACATGGCACAACCACATGGCCAGCTGAGGACACGGCAGAGCTCAGGCAGAAGCGGGTCGAGGCTCGCAAGCCGATGCCGAAGGCGGAGCTCGAGCGGAAGAGGACGGAACGCAATCAAAAACTGAAGGAGCTCAAACAAGACGAGCTGGTACCCGAGGAGGTCGTGGCCGCCAGGCTGTACACGGGGCCACTCTTCGTCAAGTACAATGCGGTGCTGCGCGGGATCGATAGCTCCAACAAATACCTCGAGGGTGAAATGAAAAAATATTGCGCAGAGAGAGAGGGGGGCACAAAAATCAACATGTACTGCACGACGCTGCACTGCATCAATTCCGCCATCATCAAGTTGTCGAAGCTCACCCGAGCCACGGCCGTGTACCGTGGGGTGTCCGATAAAGGGCTTCCAGAGCAGTTCTTTAAAGCCAACGACTGTGGGGTGCGTGGCGGCGTCGAGGGCGCCTTCATGTCGACTACAGAGAACCGTGAGGTAGCCCTCGGCTATGCAACAGGGAAAAAGGGAAGCATTCTGCTCGAGATCGATCAAGGCATGATCGCCCGCGGCGCCGACATCTCCTCCATCTCGCAGTACCCGCACGAGAAGGAGGTGCTCTTCAACCCGCTCACGGGTCTCGAGGTGAAGTCCACACGCGTCGAAGGCTCGGTGCTCGTCATCAGCGTCGCGCCCTCGATCAACCTCAACGCGCTCACCATTGATCAGGTCACTAGCAAGCGCCACACGCTCCTAGAAGATTTGAAGAGGAGTATGCTGCTCGAAGTGCAGAAGGACAAGGACGCGGTGGATGAGCACATCGGGGACCCTCTTAAAAAGATGCTCGAGGTGAAGTTGAAGAACGTGCTTACGCCTGAGCGCAGAGAAGGGGGTAAAAAATGGTACAACGACCCAGGGAACTTCAAGAAGGCGATCGACGATTTTTTTCAAGCAAAAGAATCGCTCAAATATGATCCGGACAGCAATGAGCTAGTGGGGTGCACTGCCCAGCAGGTCATCGACGCTTTTGAAGAAGGCCATGGGCGCAGGCTCTTCAAGTGGCAGCCCTTCGGTGCGCTTTGCAAGGACGGGTCGCTGAACATGACGTTCAGACAAAACAAGCAACATAAGAAGTTCCTCTGCTTCGACGGCTATTGCCGTTGCGGTAATATCACAGAAGACGAGCAGGTGGGGGCTGGGTGGCCCAAGCCGGTCGTCACCCAGCCTTCCCCAACCTCCCGCAGTCTCCCTGAGCAGAGAGAGTCTGCCGTCGGTCACGAATCCAGGTGGCAGCCGGCGGGGCTTGCCAAAGATGGATCGCTCGACATGCGCTTCGGACCCAACAAGCCGCACGACAAGTACAACTGCGCCGACGGCGTCTGCCGCTGTGGCTTCATCAAAGTCAGTCGGCCATCACCACCCAACGCTGCGCCGCCCGCCCCTGCCCTCGCCGTGCCGGCTGGCTACGGTTATCCGACGGCCAGGCCACAGGAGATGCAGCAGCAGCAGATGCAGCAGCAGCAGATGCAGCAGATGCAGATGCAGATGCAGATGCAGCAGCAACATATGCACCAACTGCAGCAGCAGCAGCAGCAGATTCGGCCGCCAGCGCCGCCCGCCGCCGCCACACCACAAAGCACGCGGTGGCAGCCGGCGGGGCTTGCCAACGATGGATCGCTCGACATGCGCTTCGGACCCAACAAGCCGCACGACAAGTACAAATGCGCCGACGGCGTCTGCCGCTGTGGCTTCATCAGGTGATCGATGATCAGGCGGCGGCGGATCAGGCGGCGGTGCAGGAGTCACCGCGAATGGCTGCGGAACGGCTCGCGACGGCGCACGAACGCGCCTGGCTATACGGGTCCCTCGCTCTGCAACGAGCGCGTGCGCCGCGCCGGTCCGAAGCAATTGAGAAAGGTCCTATGTCTGATGAGTGTTATTGAGCATGCCACGGTGCGAGCGGCAGAGGGTTGAGGGCATTCCCCCAGAGGACGTGTTGCTACCTCCACCGTAGGACCGGAGGACCGTATAGGGAATAGGCGAAGACCGGACCTATGTGAAATGTGACGTCGGATTAGGCTTGTTGAGCTCGTAGCGATACCTCGGAGGTACGGTAAGTGACGTCAAGTATCCGTTCGGTTCGTCCCGGTCCGGTCGGTCGCGCTCGCGTTGTGTGTGTGGGTATGTGGCCGGTGGGTTCTTTTGCGCGCGCGTCAGTGGGGGCGTCGGGGCTGGGGGGGCCGGATCCGATCGCGATCCGACGAACGTGTGACTGTGCGCACTGTGTCGGCAATTGGCACTTTATTGGCACTGTGTGCCTCACTATGTAGAAACACCATAGGGGAATTACCTGAGCGAGCCTGACCGGTCCCGCTGAGTCGGTTGAAATAGATGAAACCCTCCCCCATGCCCCAAGGTCAAAATCTCGCACCCCTGCCTCGCGCGCGCGGGTAACGCGTGGGGCGCGCGCGGCAGGGGCCAGGGCGCAGGTGGGGACTGATGCGCATATTCATAATTCAAAGCCATATTCACAGCCAACGGTCATAATTGGACACCCCAAGACTCCGGCAATTCACGAGGCCTTTCGTGGACGTCAGCATCTCATGGCGGCACCACTCGTCGGCCGGCGCGTCCGCATTACCAACCTGGAGTCAAAACCGGAGCTGAATGGCCAGCACGGCCTGGCCGTGGCGTTTGATGACTCCAAGGGCCGCTACAACGTGAAGCTAGAGAGCGATGGCGCATTCATCTCCCTGAAACCAGCGGCTCTCATCGCTGCGGATGCACATCGCACAGGTGGAGGCATGCCAGGCATGGGCGGCATGCCTGGGATGGGTGGCATGCCAGGGATGGGTGGCATGCGAGGCATATTACCTCTGCTTCTGGCCAGGCTTGTTGCTGGTGGCGTGCAGCCGCAGCACCTTCTCGTGGGTGCAGGCCTACTATTCTTCGTGCTACCACGGCTGCTTGGCATCGGCATGCTTCCAATGATCCTCTTGGGCGGCCTTGCGACCTTCGTCATAAGGAGCTCTGCGGGTGGCAAGGGGCTGCACGGCGTTCTTCAGTCCGGTCGTGATGTGATCGACCGCATAGGTGTTGCAGTCGGACGAGCTACAGGCAAAGAGCTGTCCACTGCACAGACCGCGCTGCTGCTGGCTGGCGTGGCGTACCTGATGTATCAGTACAATCCGCTAGGCTCGGCGCCAGCCTCGTCAGGCGAGCCCGGCAGCACTGGTGCGCTGAGCGCTCCCTCGATGCAAGCGCCAACCGCCCTGATTGCAGCCCTAATCGATCAACCGCCCGAGTCACGCGCGCTGCACAGTCTACGTGGCCTATTCCAAGGGCTACAAGGACGGATTGAAAAATCTTGCTTTCGATCCTATCTCAGATGCGCCCGCAGCGAGCGGCTCGAGCTCGGGCTCGGGATTTGGGCTTGGTAAGCTCCTCAACATGGTGATGGCGGGCTCTATGGTATACCAAATGGGCGGGACACCCTTTAGCTTGGAGTCACTCGTCGCCAACCTCAAGCAGATGCAGCCGATGCAGATGATGATTTTGTTCAGTTGCGTCTCCGGGCTGTTCTCCTGAGCGCTTCACGCGTCTCGCAGAGTGCACGACAGCGGGAGCGCGGGCGGGTGCCGCAGAGCTGCGGATCCGACCCCGGACAGCGCCGCGACGCGGGCGCCCGGCGAGGCGGCGCGCGCGGCCGGCGGCACACGATCGTTACCGTAACATCGAGGACCCGCCGCTGCGACGCCTAAGGCTTAGCCGCTTTTTGCCGCTTTTTAAGGCTATAAGCCGTATAAGCGACCACGCCTTGGGCCTTGCCTGAGTTGAGTTAGGTTGCGACAAAGAGTTGAAACTGAATCTTTATCTCGCTGTCACCGCGCGGTCACTGACTCTCGGAGTCCCGATGCCCGTCCGACGGCGACGCGCGCACACCAAGCACCGCGGAGGGACTCATCAACACATTATACACAGCCTCAGGTACGGTAGGAAACAGAAGGAGCGAAACGATGGCAGTCGTATCACGGCGATGCCAGGGGTGCGGGTCACATCGGCAAAATTACGCGGCCGAGGGCCCGAAGTAAGTGGAGTAGCAGTCGCATACGCGTGCATTCGCGCACATGCGCATCTAGATGAGGTTCATGCCCGCCTTCCGCATCGCAGGGCCTCCCTCGACGAAGACGCCATCACGCGAGAACACGACGGAGCGCGGCGGCCCAAAAATCGAGGGCGGTGCGTTCGCGCCAAGGTTTGCGTACGGCTTGGGGCCCTCCTTATTGGCCACGTTCAGCCACTTGGGAGGGCTCCACTGGCCACCCTCGGTCTTCACCCTGAGCTCGTTGGGGATGTAGCCGCTGTAGCCGGGCATGAACTTTGAGTGCAGGCGGACGTCCTTTGCCGTGGGGACATCCATGTCCGTCGCACGGTAGCAGTCAAGCGACGTCGGCTTCGGCGTCTTGCAGCTGTGCGCGACGTATGGATCGATGCCCGGCGCCGCAGGCACGTAGGTGTCGAACTTCGCCCTGTCCTCCTCGTCGATGTCGCCGTCGCCATCGAGGTCAACCACGTCCGCGCGGCCATCGCCGTCCTCGTCTTTGCCCTGGTTTGCGAAGATGTCCTTGCGGAGGCCAAGCTCATACGTCAGCGATGCCATGGCGGCCTGGAAATGTGCAAAGGCCAAATGGGCTGTTTTCAGTGGTTTCGCTACGAAGTTTGCCTTTTGGTTTGTTTCACGCTCATTTTCAACACGTTACGATCGAAAGGTGTCCTGAGACCACACATTCGTACACAATTATAAAAAATTTCATGTTATTCGTGTGGCGCCGTGGCGCCCCCACATCGTCGCATCGTGCGCACCACCAGGGAGATGCACTGGCGGCAGGATGCTCAGACGCAGATGTACACGAACACACACAGTAGTCCTATGCAGAGAAATCTCCGGATTCGATCACAGCTTGAGCTCGCCCAGCAGCAGCGAGCACACGTCCATGAAGGGCAGCACGTCGCCGTCAACCTTCCGGATGTCAAGAAGATATGAATCATCCTGGATCTTGTACAGCTGCAGGCCGACCTTGACCTTGCAGCGCACGGCCATTGAAGAGGCATCGAGCGTGCCCGCCGCGGGGGCCTCAATCGGCGGCCGTGTGCAAGGTCGGCATTTGAGCGAATACTGAGCGACAATCTTCCACTCGAATCGAAGCGTGCGCAGCGTGCGAAAAATCTCGAGCATCATGTCTGCCGGCGAGAGCGACGACTGCACGCCGAGGTGCCACCGCCGTGCAGGCGCCGCCGCCGCTCCGCCCACGGAGCCTGCCGGACTCAACGCCATCACGCCGCCTCCGCCCATTTGCTGCGGCCACGGAAGCGGGGGCTGGCCAGCCGCCGCCCCGTGTGCGGCGGGCGGCGGTGGCTGGCCTGTGGCGGCGGCGGCGGCGTGCTGTGCGCCGTCCGCGACGCCGCCCGCCACGGCGCTCTCCAGCATCTCGCCGCCCGCGCCTTGTAGCTGCAGCTGCTGTTGGGTGCCCATCTGCGCCGCGCGCAAGACCGGCGACGCACCGAGCATCTTGCGCCGCTTGTGGTCGAGGATGAGGTAGTAGGCGACCGTCATCTGGTTGCGCTCCTGCTTCTGGAGCGCCTCGAGCAGCTCTTGCCGGTCGAAGCCGATCTTCATCACCACCTCCGAGAGTACATCCTCATCGAGTGCGCGGAACTGCGACATGATCTGGTCAGGCGTGACAGAGAGGTAGAGCGGCAAGGACTCGCTAAACCAGCGATGCCGCCGGATCTCGGGGAGGGTGATGCGCTGCAGCGGATCGACCACGAGCATGCGCGAAATCAGGTCCTTGATCTCGTCTGACATGTGGCCCGGCAGCGTGAAGATGCCGCCCTTGATCTTTTTGAACAGATTGGGAATGTTCTCATCGTCAAAGGGCAGCGAGCCGCAAAGCAGCGCGTATAGGATGACCCCGCACGACCAGACGTCGACCTCCGGCCCCGCATACAGCCGGCCCGAGATGACCTCGGGCGCGGCGTAGTTGGGCGAGCCGCACGAGGTCTTGAAGAAGTCGCCGTCCTTCATCACGTTGGACAGCCCAAAGTCGGCAATGCGCAGCTGCTGCTCCCCATCGAGTAGCAGGTTCTCCGGCTTGAGATCGCGGTGCACCACCATGTGCTGGTGGCAGTACTCAACGCCGGAGACGAGCTGCTGGAACATGGAGCGCGCGCGCGGCTCCGAGAGCCGCCCGTTGGACACAATGAAGTCAAAGAGTTCGCCGCCGGGCACAAACTCCATCACCATGTAAATATCGGTGGGCGTGTAGATGACTTCGTACAGACGGATGATGTGCGGATGGTAGAAGAGCTTAAGGATCTTGATCTCGCGGCGCACCTTCTCATCCATCTCGAGCTGGCGAATCCGATTGCGGTTGAGGATCTTGACAGCGACCTTGTGCCCAGTCAGCTGGTGCTCGGCAAGACGCACCTTGCCAAAGGAGCCGATGCCCAGGTTTTTGCCCAGGCGGTAGTGGCCAATGCGTTGCAGCGCCGCCGCCGACGACATGGGCGATGCGCTCAGGCGGTGCCCTGCCTACGACTGGCCTCACGGACGCAGGGGCGCTGCGCTCGCTCCTGCCACACACTTCTCGCGGTCCGTCGATCTGCTACAGGAGAACGCAAACTTTCTCGTTCGCGAAACGTCTGAACAAACAATGTGCTCGAAACGCACAACGAATACCGTGAGTCCCGTGTGTTTCCCGGTGTCCCGGTAGGACTCAGTGATGCAATACTCCATCGCCAGCTCTCACGACGAAGACCACGGCGTGCCGGTGCCACTGCCGCCCTCACGGCCGCCGCCGTCGCGCTCCTTCGTCGCTCAGCAGCGCGGTACCGCCGATGTGCCGTCGCCCTCGCGGCCGCTGCCACCATCGGTGCCGCGGCCAGTGCCGCCCACCTCTGTGTATCGGCGACCGTCAGCCACAGCTGTAGAGGGCGGTGCGTCGGTCGCGCCGCCCTCGAAACCGCGGCCCAGCCCACGCGTCGTCGAGCAGCTACGCCAATCGAGCGGCGGCGAGCCCGTTGCGCCGCCCTCGCGGCCACCACCCACACGTGCGTTCGTGGACGACCAGCGAGAGAGCAGCTCGGCTTCGAGGCATCCCCCGAAGTCGCACGGGCCGCTCCAGCCCTTCCACGCGCAGGTGGGCACTCTCGAACCGGCGGCGCTCGCGGCGCTAGAGGCCGTCTCCAACTCGATAATCGTCGAGGCGCGCAAAAAGTTCCATCAGGGCAACTTTGAGGAGGCGCTGCATGGCTTCCAGTACTGCCTCGCGGTGGCCGAGAAGACGACGGGCTCCGGCGACAGCTCCAAGATTGCCGAGTACGGCGCGATGCTCCACAACATCGCCTCGTGCCTGCACTGCCTCGGCGACTTTGCGACCGCCAAGACTTACTATGAGCGCGCGCTACAGGCCTTCGAAGGGCCACCGCCCTCGCGCTTCTCGTACATGCTGTACGGCGACGTGGACCGCAAGCGGTGCGACTTCGTGCGCGAGCGGCTCATCGACATCGAGCACGGACGCAAGCCAGACCTCGACAAGTACCTCGACGGCTACGGCAACCGTCGCGACGTGACGGCTGAGCTGGCGAGAGAGCGAGCAGAGCCGACCGCATATCACCCAGATGAGCGGGGGATCTATGTCGGAGGATCGTACATTCCCCGTCAGTAGGTTCTTTCGAGCTGCTTGCGAGTTGGGCGCGCGGAGACGGGCGCGAGGCATGGCGCGCGAGGCTGCTGCATGGTTCTTGGTTCGCAAACGCGCCATCCTTATCCTAGAGGCGCTGACCTTCTTGGTCCTTCCTACAATGCGGATGCTTGCGCCGTACCGCGCTACTCGTCCTGACTACAATGTAATGTTTTCCTTGATTTGAGAGCAAATTCGAAGCTCATTTGCGTCATTTGTGGGATGATGGAACGAAATCCTCCAAAGGCGGTGGCCTGGTCGGTAGCCTGCGACGATCGACGGCGCGGACGCGGCTGCGTACCATGTACTACGGCGGAGAGAAGCCGAGGGCCGCGGCGACTGGGCGAAATCCGTCGGAGGAGGTGTCGCCAACTTCGGTAATCGAATCGATGAACCAGCTCTCATTGGAGCGTGCGAACTGGCAAGGAATAGGTTGGGTATGCCCCCCAGGATATGCGTACCTGCCCGGCATGGGGCCGATGACGCCTGCACCTGTGCCGCAACCTGTAATGATGCAGCAACCTCAAGTGATGATGCCGCAGCCTAACATGATGCCGCAACATCAAATGCCGCCGCCGCCGATGCAGCCGATGCAGCCAATGCCGACCAGCGAGGGCTCGGGGTTGGGAGCCCAAATGGCCGCGGCCTTCAGCAGCTACTATGGTGGCAGAGGCGGCAGGCGCGGTGAACAGGGTGAGAAAGCACAGCGTCCCAAGCTGGGTCCGTGCTTGTTTGGTGGCGGGGGGAAAAGAGGACCCCCCGCTCCACCAAAAGCAGCACGCTCGTCTGCTTATTCGTCGGCGGCGACGGCGGCGTCGCCGACGAGCCGTCCGATACCCCCCGGCGACCACCTCCATGCGGGGACATTTTTCCAAGGGCTGCTACGGCCCCAACAGCCGCCCCCGCCCGTGCCGCCCGCGCCGCTTTCATCGGAAGCCCTGTTTCAGATGGGCTTCGACCCGGATGACGTGGGCCGTGCGATCGTGCATGCCCACGGGGAGCCGAACCAGGCGCTCGGGCATCTCCTCTACGCTGGCAAGGCACGAATCCGAGCGATGCAAGAGCAGCTCGATCGGATCGCCGACGTGCACCCCTCCGCGGAGGCCAGCCTCCCCATGCCACCCCTTCCACCCACAGGTCCGCATGAGGACCCCATTGCACGGCCAGGGGACCCCGGAGTTACGATGGCGTCTGATGGCCTGTGATTGCCTCCCTCATCAGGTCCGCATGAAGACCCAACTGCACGGCCAGGGGACCCCGGGGTGGCCCCGGGCGTACAGTACACGCCGCCGGAGTTTCGCGTGAAGAAGAAGCGCCTCGCCCCGCGGCACAAACGCGAAGCCCTCTCTTTCCTCTCCGAGATCGAGCAGGAGGCGCTGCCCGCGGATGGCGGGCAGGAGCACCCAGAGGGAACACAACTCTCCGGCCCTGCCATGGCCTCAGCCTTGCGCGCGCCTCCGGAAGGGCCGGAGAGTGCTTCCTCTTCCAGTTTGTAGCGGTTTGTAGGAGTTTGTGAGGAGTTTGGGCACCACTCTTCACACAAGATTCACAGGAAGCTTTCGGGCGCGAGGCGTGCGTGTGACCCTTCGGTATGCAGCCTGGCGCGGCCACTCTACGATTCCTCGAGCCACCGCCGCGAACTACGCACGAGGCGTCTGCGCGCCTCGCTCAATTAGATGCGATAGGTCGTCTCTACAGCCGCGTGCTCTCCCTCCACAAGGAACGTGAGCGCCTGCTCAATGCCGAGGCAGAGAGTACCCTGCTGCCCGTGGCCTCTGCTCCCCTCCCCGTGGAGGCCATGCCGGCAACATCCTTGCAGCTGCGCGAAGCGCTGCGGCGCGATGGGTGTCACCTCTCGACGGGGTGCTCTCTGCTCCGACCACTACCGGCGGATGGCATGGCCGACAATGAGGATGCGCTTACACGGCTGGCTCAGATCGACGCAGCCATAAATGCGCTCTCCGTGATCGCGGCCGCAGAGGCGGCTGCCTCTCCCCAAGGGTCTGCATCCGCGTCAACGACGCTCGTCGCGGCAGGACCTGCTGCGGCGGTGCCTGCGTCTCTTCTGGTGCATCTTGCCAGCGATGCTGAGCTGGGCCACTACGCGTCTCTCGCGACGCCGGTGGTGCGGCGCGCCTTTGGCTTCGCCGACAAGTGTGGCGGCAGCGAGCTCACACACGACAGCGCCGGCGCCATGGCCGAGGCCTTGCCGCTGGGCACGACGGTCATGCGGCCGTACCTCGCGCTACCGACGCGCAAGCGGCTGCGTGAGGGACACAATGAGGCCGCCGCCTCCACCTGCGCCTGGGTCTCCGCCTCCGCCTCCACCTCCGCCACCGCGCCACTCTGCCTGCGCCTGCCTATGGGCGCGCTGGGCGCGCAGTGCGCGCCCCGGCTGCTCGACGGCGACGTGCTTCACGTGCCCTTTAGTGCGGCGGAGGCAGCGCTTCTAGTGCGCGCCATGGCGCAGCACGGCCTCGACTCGTCCAGCGCTGTGCCGAGCGCGAACCCCTCCGAGGAGTCGCCCCCCCGGCACCTCGTCGTATCGCTCGCCAGCCTGCTACCCGGGCGCACCCCTGCCGACTGCTGGCGCTTTTGGCACTCCGGGGAGCTGAGTGCGACGCTCGAGGCGAGCGCGGCGAGAGCTGGCGCGGGAGCAGCAGTAGCAGCGGCGGCCGCCGCCGTCGCCGGCTCGTCAGCCGCCGGGCCGAGCGCGAGCGCGGCGCCTTGCGCTCCCGACGCGTCCTCCGATCGGCTGTGGCTCCTTCGGCTTGGCACCACGGCCGCAGGCAGTGGCGGCTTGACGGCGGACGACGCGAGCGCCGCGGCGAGCGCCGAGGCCGCTGCCGCGGGCGACTACGTGACAGACCCACGGACCGTACGTGGCTTTGGCGGCGGCAACGGCCGGCCGGCGGGCGCATGGCGGCGCCCACGCGCTCGGCCGGTACCGCTGATGAAGGCGCTCGAGCGTCGCCGCTCCGGGCTTGACCGCGCATGGGCGCGTGAGGAGGGGGCGCTTCGCTCCCAAATTTGGCACGCCCTCCATTGCGTCTATCGGGCGGGCTCGGTGTCTACCAAACCCACGGGCCACGTCACTGACATTGCCTTCTCGCCCGCGCGTCACGCGCCGCGCCTCGCCGCCGGCTCCACTATAGCACCGCATGAGGCGGTCCTGTACGACCTGCGCAAGGGGACCAACAGCGTACTTGGCAAGCAGATGCCGACCAACATGACACCGCCGGCCGCCCATAACTCGACAGTGTGCTGTGTGCGCTTCAGTGCGAGCGGCGAGCGGCTGCTGACCGCCTCGTACGACCGCACTGTGCGCGTGTGGGACGCCTCGGATGCTCGGCTGCTCTGGGTGCTCGGTGAGCCTGATTGCCTCTGATTGCCTCGGAGTGCCTCGGATGCGCGGCTGCTCTTGGTGCTCGCGGTGAGCCTGATGGCCTCTGATTGCATCTGATGGCCTCTGATGGCCTCTGATGGCCTCTGATGGCCTCTGATGGCGCTTATGACTCGGATGGCAGGTGAGCCTGTGCTCCCGGAGCCTCCCCCTGATGGCCTCTGATTGCATCTGATGGCCTCTGATGGCCTCGGATGGCAGGTGAGCCTGTGCTCCCGGAGCCTCCCCCCGACGACGCGATCCCGGTGAATAACCCGGAGCCCGACGCCGGCGGCGGCGGAGGTGCGGACGTTGACGACGACGAGGAGGGCGTGGATGGCGCCGTCGCGGGCGAGGCGCACGTAGACGACGAGATGGATGTGGAGGTAGAGGAGGCGGGTGGCGGCCCGAGTGGCGGTGTGGGCGGCGGCGTGGGAGGCGGCGTGGTCAGTGGCTTAGACATGAATCCCGGAGGCGGCGGCGGCGGCGGCGGAGGCGGCGGCGGAGGCGGCGGCGGAGGCGACAGCGGCGGAGCACTTGCCATAATAGGAGCACCCGGAGGAGCGGCGGCGGAGGCGGCCGCGTTTGCGGCGGCCGCCGCCGCGGCGGCTGCACCTCCCACCCCCGCCCCGTGGACCTACCAAGGTACTCTCCAAGGCCACACCGATCTCGTGTTTTGCTTGGTGACCCACCCGACGATCGAGCATCTGGCTGCCTCCGGCGGCAAGGATGCTGCCATCGTGCTGTGGGATCACGAACGCGGCGAGGCCGTGCGCAAGCTCAAGGTGGCGCACGAGGTGATGGCACTTGCCTATGGACTCGGCGCATCGGCCGGCCGGCTGTATGCCGCTGTGGACTGTCCCACAGCGGCTTCGGGTGCGGCCATCGGGCACGGTCAACTGAACGCATGGGACACGGAGGCAGGCCAATGCGCCTACGTGGTGCCGCAGCCCAGGGGGCACGTCTCGTGCGTGCACTGTGCCCCGGACGGGAACGCGCTGCTTGTGGGCGCGGCCGACGGCTCCGTGCGCACGCTCCCGAGCCGCTGATTGCCCTCTGATGGCCTCTGATGGCCTCTGATGGCCTCGGACAGCCTCTCTGATGGACACTGATGACTTCGGATGGCCTCGGATGGCAGGTGCACCACCTCTGATTGGCTCTGATTGGCTCTGATTGGCTCTGATTGGCTCTGATTGGCTCTG
>ENA-UOXO01001128-UOXO01001128.1-mixed-culture-metagenome-genome-assembly--contig:-NODE-1128-length-19350-cov-41.580772_pt1 | contig 19350 bp, 4 predicted proteins | sample MGYA00238162_ERZ761640 | MGnify/ENA primary metagenome ERZ761640 (study PRJEB28914, sample SAMN08778297) | mixed culture metagenome | isolation source: Freshwater growth medium | place: USA...
TGTCCCGTGTGTCCCGTGTGTGTCCCGGCTCCCCCCGGTGTCTTTTTACCGGTAGGAAATTCCTAGTTGGAATCCTAGACGCGCTAAGACGCGCGGAGTCCCCGAAGCATGCCGAAGTGTGAAGTGAAAAGGGAGTCCATGGGTCCCCGAGCTAGTGGTAACCGCATCCGTATGTACGCCGGCCCGGTGTCTTGGGTGTCGAATTATGACCACTGTGGCTGTGAAGTCCAAATAGTCAACTTACAGTCTGAAAGTCTGTAGTCAAGGGTTCAAAAACTACGTTTCATGTCGGCATCAAGGTATAAGCATGCTAGCAAGGTCAAGTCGAGCGACGTGTCGCCTCTTTGAATACCCTCCGCCCTCTCCATCGATTCCCGAAGAGAGCACGAGACGCGAGAGCGCAAGAGTGAGTGTCGCACTGTCGCATTCAGCCTGTGGAGGCACCTGACTTCAAGTCCAGTCAAGTAAAGTCAAGACTCAAGTCGAGGCTTCCTTTTACAGTACCGTTTACGGGTTTTCGGTCTTTTGTTTATGTACAATGTACGTGAAACTTGACTTGACTTGATACCTGACTTAACCTGTCCGGCCTGTCCTATGTCTTTTAACCCCACCGATACAGCTGTGATGCACGTAGCTACTCACTCTTAGGAGTAGGGCTTTACCGCATGCAACTACAACTCCGCCGTCCGCCATCGAGTCATCGCTGTGTATCCGCATTAATCAAGTGCAATCATCGGGTGATCGCTGTATCCGCTGGTAGAGGCCGATGCCGATGACGCACAGCCCGAGCCCGGCGGCCTTGAGCGTTGTGATCGTGTCGCCAAAGAGGATGACAGACGCCCCCACCGTGAGCACCTCCTTGAGAACCCCAAGCACCGAGAGCGTGAGTCCGGATGCGAGTTGCACCACGCGCAACTCGCACAGTAGCATGAGGAACGCGAGCATGCCCCCGCCTACCAGCAGCGCCAGCAGCGCCCCGAAGGCCATCTGAGGCTGAACGGTGGACTCGTCGACGACGGCAGCGTCCATCTCGACCGACGACAAGCCTGCGGCGGCTGCACGACGTCCGAAGGTCTCCATTTCATCGTACTCGAGCACGAGCGCGAGTGGCAAGAGCAGCGCCACGCCAAAAGGAGCGGTGCGCAAAGTCACCAGCAGCGGCGAGAGCGGCTCTAGTTGCTCCCTCGGTCCTCGCTGCGCGTCGACTGGCGCTTGCAGGAGCAGCTGCAGGGTGGCCCAGCGCAACCCGCTGCACAGCGCCGCAATGAGCACCATCACGACGCCCACCATGTGCTCTTGACGCTGCACAGCCTCCGCCGCGTGCTCGCCCGCCAACACCGCGCCACTGACCGCGCCACGTGACTCCATACCCAATCTTCGACCATCTCCGACCAGAGGGACCGGGACCTGGACCGGTGGCAAGTCGCCCCGCCAGGCCGCGGCGATCGCCCCGATCGCCAAGTCACCCGTGGCGGCGCCCGTGGCCACGCTCACCACAACGCTCACCAAGCCGGCGGCGCCTCCGGCGGCGGGGGCGGTCTCGGCGGCGGCGGTCTCGACGGCGGCGGGCGCCTCGACTGAAGGGGGCGGCGAGTCGTAAGGCGCAGCGGCATCGACTGCGCCGCTCGTTACGGCTCTCGCTAAGCCCGGTTCATGCTTCGTCAACGGCTTCTGTGTCACATCGGCTGATGTGTGGGTGTGGGTGCTCGGCGGCAGCAGCTGCAATCCGCTAGTCCAGCCGACGGCTTCGCCACCCAGGCCAAGAGATGCCCACACACCGCGCTCGATCTCGATCTCGGCCCAGTCGGGCATGGCCCTCAGCTCTGGCCATTGCACCGCCGCGCTGATGAACCATCTGTCAAGCGGCAACGCGCCCAGGCAGATGCCCGACACGAGGAGCGCCACCACCGCGAGCAAGCTCGGTCGCCAGCTCACGAGGCCGAGGCATAAGCTGAAGCACAGTATCCATGCCGGCACCGAGCTCTTGACGATGATGTAGGTCGTCACCGTGACGTACATGAAGGACGCATTCGACAGCGCAATGTCCGTCGCCGTGGCACAACCCGCACACGCAAAGGCCACCCATGTTGTGTGCGTGTGCTTGATGGTGGGCAGCGAGCCCAGCTGAAGGCACAGCGTGAGCGCAGCGAGCACCGTCTTCATTGCAAGATGCGCCGCAGTCACCATGAGCGGAAAGCGGATGCGCGCCACGCCAAACGCCCACTTGTTGATGAAGATCAGCGCAGTGCTCGCCGTGTACCAGAGGAGCACGAAGGTGACGATGCTGCCGCGCTGCTGCGGCGGGGGGCGGCCTGGCGTGTCATGCTTTGCGCCGCGTCCGAGCAGCGTGTGCCCTTCGTCCTCCTCGTCCTCGTCCTCCTCGACCTCATCGATTTCCATTCTGTGTGTGCCCATCGATCGATCGACGCTATCTAGCCAGCGCTACGCTGTTGATCTGGCGGGCGGACACCAAACGGACAGTGCAAGGGGGCCCGGGATGAGACAGGGCTTGCGATGTGCACGAAAACTTGCGACAACGAGTTGTCAGAAAGACAGACACAAACACCCCTCCAATGGGAATGTATGTAACAAAATTGCATGCATTCACCAATATGATTCATCGCACCGGCCGGGGTCGAAGGCCCTTACGCTGCACGAAGTGCTCACAAAAAAGACGTTGCACGAACTTCTCTTGCGAATGAGTACAAGCTAACGCGCGAGGAAATAAGGAGGAAACGAAGCTCGAAGGAAACGTCCGAGGTCGGGCGGCGGGGTTACATTGGACTTGTCTGTCGAGGTCTGTCGAGGTCTGTCAAGTTTCTCTCGAGGTCTGACGTCTGTCGAGGTCTGTCGAGGCCACAGGGCTCAAGCAAACCAAGGGGCTGGGAGCCCCTTGAGCAAACCTTTCCTCTCTTCACGAGGCTTTTTGAGTGATCGCTTTTTTCGTTTCAAAAGTCGACTCAACGCCCAATGCGCAAGGCCGAGACGTCCTCGTCCATCGAGGTGCACTCGCTCGTGCGCGACCTGAAGAATGCGCCGCAAGAGCATAAAGCGCGAGCTGCCAAGCGGCTGTGTGTGCTGGTGAGCAACCAAGAGGATGATGCCGGCGCCGTCGCCCTCGGCGTGGGCGTGCTGCCTGTGCTGATCGGGATGCTGAGCTCCGGCACCGACGGTGGCCAGCTGTACGCGTCCAGCTGCCTGGCGAGCCTCGCGGCGGCGGGTCACTCGGCCGTCATCGTAAAGGGCGGCGCAATCGGCCCGCTGGTGCAGGTGCTCAAGGTCGGCTCCATGGGAGCTGTGGCCGCCGCAGCGAGTGCACTGCTCGGGCTCTCGGAGGAGCACGCGCCCGAGCTGATCAAGACGAACGTGACTGCACCCTTCGTGCGCCTGCTCAAGCAGGGCAACACGGATGCCAGGGAGCACATCGCCTCCATGATCGCCAACTTGTCGCGCGCAAGCTTCGATGCGGAGGCGGCCTTCGTTGGCGCGGGTGCCGTCGAGGAATTGCTTCGAATGCTCTCGAGCGCCAAGACGTGCAACACCGCCGCGTGGGCGATCGCGAGCCTTTGCAGCTGCTCAGAGCACGTCGAAGCCATCAGTGCCGCTGGCGGTATCGCCAAGCTGCTCGAGCTGCTGAACACGTCGATCAATACGACGTCGCAGGTGGCGGCGGCCGCGGCCGTATCGAATCTCGCGCGTGACCACCCGCCGACGCAAACGGCGATCGCCAAGGCGGGTGGCATCGGGCCGCTCCTCGCACTGCTCGCGAGCCGCAGCCCACAGGCGCAGGCGCAGGCGGCCGAGGCCGTCGGACGGCTCTGCGCGCATCACCGCGACAATCAGGACGCGGTCGGAAGAATGGGAGGGGTCCCCTCACTTGCGGGGCTGCTGGCGTCGGGCACGCTGCCGGTGCAGGCGATGGCGGCCTTCGCCGTGTGCGAGGCGTGCCGAGGGCACGCCGACAACCAAACGGCCTTCACTGAGCTCGGAGGCATCTCGAATCTCGTCATGCTCCTGCGCCAGGCCACCTCGCATGTGGCGAGCGGAGTAGCCAGCACCACTACGTCGGACGGCTTCGTCGGACTGCGGCTGAACGCGGCGTCCGCGGCCGAAGACTTCGAGGCCGCCCGCACCGCGCACTACGAGGCGATCCGTGTCGAGACGGCCGGTGCCCTTTGGATCCTGTCGGAGGCGAGCGAGGCGAACCGCGTGTCGATCGCCGCCTCGGGCGCCCTTGCGCCGCTTGCGGCGCTGCTCGCGAGCGGCGGCGCGCGCGGCCGGGTGCATGCAACGCATGCACTCGCGCATCTGGCCATCGAGAATGCGGCGAATCAGCATGGGGTGACCACACTACTCGTGGGGCTGCTCGCTCCGTCCTCAGCGGTCGAGGCGCGAAAGGCCGCCGCGGAGCTGCTGTGGCGGCTCGTACGAGAGAACGATGCAAGCGTTGAGATCATCGCGGCGGCCAGCAGCGCGAGTGAGCTGGTCGAGTTGCTCAAGACGAGTGACGCCGACGCACGCGCCTTTGCGCTGTGGGCGCTTTCGCTCGCGATCGACGGCACGAAGCAGGCCACGGTTCTTGAGGTCGGAGGCGTGGCGCCACTGCTCGCCGTGCTTCGTACGAGTGGCTCGCTGCAACGCGAGCAGGCGGCGGCCGCGCTGGCACGGCTCGCGAACGGCTCGGCGGCCGCGCAGGCGGCGATCGCGGCCGAGGGAGGTATCTCGCCGCTCCTGAACATTGTCGAGGGCGTCAACTGCCGCGATGGCAAGGAGACGGCTGCGGCGCGTGTGCACGCAGCGAGCGCAATCGCCTCTCTCGCTCGCCTCGCAGCCAACCGCGACACCATCGTCGAGTCGGGCGGCATCACGCCGCTCGTCGCGCTGCTCAACGATGGTGAGGACGCGGCCAAGACTGGCGCGGCCGCGGCCCTCGCATGTATCGCTGTGGCCAACGCGAGCACCCCTGGTGCCATCGCGCAATCTGGGGCCATCTCGCCCCTCGTGTCGCTGCTCACGGGCGAGCACGGCGCGGCGGCGCAGGAGGCCGCGGCGGGGGCTCTGCATGCGCTCGCGCACGACGCAGACAACCGGATCGCCATCGCCGAGGCGGGCGCGATCGGTCACCTCGTGCTCTTGCTCGGCTCCGCCAACCCATTGACGAGCGAGTTCGCCGAGGGCGCGCTCGTCCGCCTCTCGATTGAGAATAGCAACCGAGAGCTGATCATTCACAAGCTCGTGGGCATGCTGTATGACAAGGGCAGCGAGGCGGGTGGAGAGGAGCAAGCGGCTGCCGCCCTCGCCAACCTCGCATCCGATTCGGACGCCAACCGCGATTCGATCGTCGAAGCGGGCGGCATCGCACCTTTGCTGTCCCTCCTCGAGACTTCGTCGTCTACGAAGGCCAAAGAGAGGGCGATCGGGGCCATCTCGCAGCTCGCCTCGCGCCGCACGATCCAGAAGGAGATCGCCAAGGCAGGCGGCATCCCGCTGCTGGCGAGCGTGATCATTGCGTCCCAGTCGAATGGCAAGCAGGAGAAGGGGGCCGACATTGGGATCGCATCGAAGCTCTACGCACTCGCCGCCTTTGCCGCGTCGCAACTCGCCAAGGGCAACCGGCTCAACCAGACTGCGCTCGCCGACGCGGGCGCCATCCAACCGCTCGTCGCGATGCTCGGCTCGCCGAATTCTGACATGCAGGCCAACGCGGCGTGCGCGCTCGGCACCCTGGCCGAGGCGCACGCTGACAACCAGGCGGCGATTGCGCGGACGGGTGCCATCGCGCCGCTCACGTCCCTCGTGCGCGAGGGCGCGCCGCTCGTCAAGGAGATGTGCGCCGGCGCGCTCTGGGCGGTGTGTGATGACCATGCGCCCAATAAGTCCACCGTGACGAAACTTGGCGGCGTCGAGCCGCTCGTCGGTCTGCTGGTGAGCGGCGGCACCGAAGCGTCGCTGATCGCGTCCGTTGGCGCGCTCGTGTCGCTCGCGACCAAGCACCCGGAGAACCGCGAGGCGATCGCAAAGCTGCTGGTGGCCCGGCTGTCGAGCCGAGTGGCAATGGCGGGCGCGGGCGCCGTGCGTATGCTCCGGGCCGTCGGCATGGTGTGCGATGAGGGCGCGTACCCCGCGAATCAGCTCGCCCTCGCCAAGGCGGGCGGCTTGCCGTCCCTCATAGCGTGGCTGTCGGGCAGCGCCGATGCGCGCTGGCTCGGGGGCAATCCGGATGCACAGCGCGAGGCGGCGCACGCCGTGCTCTCGATCGTGGCGAACAACGCCACACTGCAGGCAGCCATCGTGCAGCTCGATGCCATCCCTCCTCTGATTGAGCTCATCATCAAGGCCGAGCAGCAGGCGCAAGCCTACGCCGCACGCACGCTCTTCCATCTGGCCGCCACGCTCGAAGGCGTCGAGGCGATCGAGGCGGCGGGTGGCGTGGCGCCGCTTGTGCACCTGCTCTCGTCAGAGCATCCCCACCTCGTCGACGTGGGCGCCGTCGTCATCTCACGCCTGACGACGTTCTCGGCGCATGCGGTGGCGGTCGCGGGCGGCATCGCACCACTCACGAAGCTGATCTCGATGGGCAGCCACGCCGCGCAGCAGCACGCGGCGTCGGCGCTGGCCGACATTGGCTCAGTGCCCGCGCATCGCGACGCCATCGCCTTTGGCGCGGAGGGCTCGATCCAGGCGCTCGTGCATCTGCTCGGTAGCCACGTGGCCGGTACGCCTGAGGTGGCGGCGCGTGCGCTGTCGCAGCTGGCGCGTGACGAAGCCGAGTGCGCCAACGACGGCGGCGTCAAGGCCATGGAGGCATCCGTGGAGGCGGCGAGCGGCGCGAAGCCTGGCGCGGCTCGTCGGCAGCTCATCCTCGCGTGCGGGGGCATCGACCGGCTGATCGCGATGCTCTGGGCCATCCCAAATAAGGGTCTCGCACGGCGTATGTGGGACCTGATCTCGTCCATTGTCGGCTCCAAAGACAGCATCGAGGTGTTGAACGGCGAGACCAACTCGATTTTGGATATGCAGAGCGTGGCGATCGCCGCCATGGTCAAGGCACGTGCCACTGAGAAGGCCGCGCTCGCCCAGAAGGTCGAGAAGCAGCAGCAGCATCGTGCCCAACACGCCGTGCCCGACAAGGAGCGCGTATCGGACAAGGGGAGCCCGTCGCAGAAGCGCTGGCAGGCCATTGCCAACGCTGCGAGTCCCTCGCGTACCGACGCGGCGCAGCAGCAAGCGCAGCAGCGTGAGGTCGTGGAGGCGCGCGAGGAAGCCGCTCTGGCGCTCGCCGATCTGGCGTACGGTGACAGCGCGATGCAGAGCGCCATTCTCGCCGCGGGCGGCGTGCCGCCTCTGCTGCGCCTGATCCGCGAGGGCTCGGCCGCCTCGCAAGAGGCGGCCTCCCGTGCCATCTGGCATCTGTGCGCATCGCTCGAGAGCCAAGGTGTGCTCGTGGCGTGCGGTGCGGTCGAGGAGCTCGTCGCGCTCAGCAGGAATGGCTCACCCGCCGCGCAGGACACGGCGGCGGCAGTCATCTCAGACCTCGCAAAGGGCGCCATCCTCGAACGTGAACGGCGAGCACGCGACTCGGGCATCGGGCTCGAGTCGATGCTGGCGGATGAGACGACAGATCCTGAGGAGAGCCTACCACCACCAGCCTCGCCCCTGCCACCAGTGCCGATCCCGCCGCTGGCGCTCCAGCCCTCAATGAAATCCGTCTTCCACGGCGAGGCACCGCTCCTGCCTTCGCCCATCGCGCAGGCCCCGAGCGAGGTTTTGTTGGGCTCGGCGCAGAGCACTGCCAGCACTGATTGGAAGCCGCCTCCCGGCGACAGGCTGAACGCAATCGCAGCGGCGGGCGGCATCGTGCCGCTGGTGAGCCTGGTGCAGTCGGGCAGCCAAGCCGGTAAGGAGCGCGCCGCCTCGGCGCTGTGGCACCTGGCCAACGACCCATCCAGCCAAGTGGCGATCGCCAAGGCGGGCGGCATCGCGCCTCTGGTTCAGCTCCTTGACGACGGCACGTTGCAAGGCACCATCTTTGCGGCGGATGCACTCACCCACCTCGCACGCGGCCATGCTGACAACCAGGCGGCCATCGCGAAGAAGCTCGTCGGGCTCCTCGAGGTCGACCGACCCGACGGAACGCTGCGGCGCGCGGCGCGCGCGCTCTGGAAGCTCGCCGACGAGAACGAGGGCGCCCCCGTCCGCGTGGTCAATGCGGGTGCCATCTCGCCACTCGTCGCACTTCTAGGCTCAGGCTCGATGGAGGCCAAGAGTGAGGCCGTCGGCGCGCTCACCTGCCTGGCCACCAACGACCCGAAGAGCCAACTCGCGATCGCGACTGGGCTGGTCGCGCTGCTTGGCTCTGGAACGGCCGAGTCGCAGGAGCATGTCACGTGCATGCTCCTCGGCCTGTCCGAGCAGCCGGACAACCTGCGCGCGATTGCCCACGCGGGCGCGGTGCAACGGCTGATCGTGCAGCTGCGCGGCGGCGGCGCCCTTGAGGCCGCTTCGGCACGTACCAGCCTGCGTGCGCAGGAGCTCGGCGCTCAAGTGCTCCTGCGCCTGTCCCGGGACGACGAGGCCAACGCCCACGCCATCGTGGCGCACGGCGGCCTTCGCTACCTCGTGGCACTGCTGAGCGCGGAGAGCGAGGAGGCGCAGGTGAACGCCGCGGACGTCCTGTGCGACGTGGCGCGCCGCTCGACCGAGATCCAATCTCGAGTGGCAGCCGAGGGAGCGGTCGAGATCCTTGTGAAACTCTTGAGCGCCACTGGACCCCTCCGGGCACGGACCGCCGCGGCGGGTGCACTCTGGAGCCTCTCGGTCGGTCATGCGGCCATCCAAGCGGCCGTCACCGCCGCTGGAGCGATCCCCGAGCTCGTGCAGCTGCTGTGCACCGACGACGCAGGCGCGCAGCGCCAGGCGGCCGTTGCCCTCGCTGCGCTGGCTGTCGGAGGACATTCGATCCAGGGCAGTATCACGCGCGCGGGGGGCATAGAGCCCCTCGTCCGTCTGCTCGATGCGGCGGCGGCCCGCACCCAAGGCAGCACCGCGGCCCAAGCCGCGACCGCGCTGGCGGCGCTCGTGGCGAACCATCCCGCAAACCAGGCGGCCGTCGCCGCCGCGGGCGGCATCGAGCCGCTCGTGGCCATCATTCGCGACGCGGGCGCAGAGGACGCCAAGGAGGAGGCAGCGACAGCCCTGTGGGCGCTCACGGCCAGCCATCCGCCCAATCAGACCGCCTCGGCCGAGGCGGGCGCGATCGTGCCGCTCATCGCCATGCTTGGAGCGGGAGGCACGCGTGCGCAGGCGCAGGCTGCGAGCGCACTCGCCTCGATGGCCCTCGGGCACAGCACCAACCAAAGCGAGATCGCGAGCATGCTCGTGCAGCTGCTCAATGCGGAAGGAGAGGTGGACGAGAGCAAGGGCACGAAGGCCGCCCGCGCTATTTCCCGGCTTGCGCGCGCGCACGAGGCCAACCAAGCGGCCCTCGCGGCTCACGGCGCCCTCGTGTCGCTCGTGCGCCTGCTACGATGCACATGCCTCGACTACCTGCCCGACGGCGTCACAGCCGCGCTAGGCTCACTCCGCGCGTGCCGCGAAGTGATGATTGTTGGGGGCACGCCCATCGCCACGCCGCTGCACACACCGCTGCACACGCCGCTGCACACGCCGCTGCACACGCCGCGCTCCCTCAGCAGCAATCTCCTGCGGCGCGAGATCGCATGCGCACTCTGGAGCATGGCGGATGGCTCGTCCGCCAACCAGGAGGCTATCGCCGCTGAGGGCGGCGTGCCGCTGCTCATCGCGCTGCTCAGCAAGGACTTTGAGGCGGCAGTGCAACGGGAGGCCGCCGGAGCCCTATGGTCCTTGGCCTCGCAGCTGCCCGCCATCCAGCGGCGCATTGCGGACTCGGGCGGACTGGCGCCTCTCGTGGGTCTGCTGTCGAGCAGCCACGTGCCCACTCAAGAGACCGCCGCGGGTGCACTTTATAGCCTCGCATCCCTCGCGACGAACCGGACCATCATCGCTGAGGTCAAGGGCGTTGCGGCGCTCGTGGGAGTTGTCGAGCGTGGCTCCGCCCAAGGACGGGAGCAGGCCGCTGGAGCGCTGCTCACTCTTGTGCAGGCCAACTCCGCCAACCAAAGCGCCGTGTCGAGCGAGCTGGTTGCCAAATTGGGCGAGGGCTCGAAGGCGACGGCCGAGGCGCAGGGCGAGATGACGAATCTGGTGCACCGACTCTCGCTCGACTCGAACAATCGCGCCGCACTCGCAAAGGCCGGCGCTATCCCTGCGCTGGCCCTTCAGATGCAGAAGGCTGCCAAGGCGGGCGCGCCCGGCGCGCCGCGCACCATGGTCGCCGCCGCGGCGGCCCTCGCGCAGATTGCGCTCAGGTCGCCGCAGGTGCGGATTCAGGTGACGGCGCAGCTCATCTCACTGCTCGGCGCGCCCGAGCCCGAGGTTCGTCAATGCGCCTCGTCCACCCTGCGCGAGATGGCCGCCGAGGGCAGCGCCGAGTCGCAGGTGACGGTGGCCACGATGCCCGGCGGTATCGAGCGCATCGTCGCGCTGCTGCGCGAGGGCTCTGTCGAGGCGCAAGAGTACACGCTCTGGATGCTCGCGGTGATGACGGACGCGGCCTCCAAGAGCTCGATCGCGCACTCCCCATGCACGCGCGCCGTCGTCGAAGTCTTCCGCAAAAGCTCCGCTGCAGCGGCGAGCGCCGCCGCGGGCAAGGAGCTCCTACCCGAGGGCGCCGTGCTGAGCGCCCTCGCGCAAGAGCACGCGGCGGCGGTGCTCGCGCTCCTCGCCTCCGACATCCCGGGCGTCGATGAGGAGGTTCGGTCGCGCAACTCGCTCGAAATCTCCGCGTCAGGCGGCATTCGGCCGATGGTGAGGCTGCTGCGTGACGGGACCGACGGCGCCAAGAGGCACAGCGCCACGGCGCTCACGCAGCTCGCGTGCGGCCCGATGGGGCGCTCGAGCAGCATGCAGATCGAGATGGCACGCGCGGGCGCAACGGCCGCCTTCGGCGCGTGGCTTCGCGAGCCGTCGCTCGGCCCTCCAGAGCTCGCAGCGCAGGCGCTCGCCTGCATCGCCAACCGCAATGCAGACACGCAGACTCTCATTGCGGAGGAGGGCGCCATCCCGCCGCTCGTGGCGATGCTGCAGGCAGCGGAGCCCTCTGACGAGGCGCAGCGCTGGGCGGCGAGCGCACTCGCGGCGCTCGCGCAGGACCATCCGGTCAACCAGATCACCATCGCGGAGGAAGGAGCCATCGGTGCGCTCGTTGATCTTCTCAAGTGCCCCACGTCGGGCGCCGCGCACGAGAATGCGACGCGCGTACTCTGGCACCTGGCAGCCGACACCGACAACCAGTTGAGCGTCGCACGCGCGGGCGGGCTGGCGCCGCTGGTCGCGATGCTCTCGGCCGAGGCGCCCAAGACACAGGAATGGGCTGCGGCGGCCCTCTCCGCCCTCTCGCTCGACTGCGCCGAAAATCAAGTGGCCATCGCACGAGCTGGCGCGATCCCAAGACTCGTGTCGCTCATCGGCTCGCCCAGTGACGAAACCCAGCTCTACGCGCAGGCGGCGCTCGTGCTCATGGCCAGCTCGTGCCCGCAGACGCGCTGCGCCGTGGTTCAGCCCCTCGTTGAGCTGCTCGATGAGTACCGGCTCGCGACGGCGCAGATGAAGGCTGCGGAGACGCTCTCGATGCTCGCAGCACGCTCGACCGCCAACCGCACGGCGATTGCCCAGGCGGGCGCCATCGCGCCGCTCGTGCGGCTGCTCGGCGACGGCACGAACGCGAACAAATCCCAGATCTCCGCCGCGGCCACCTTGGCCGACCTAGCACGCGCGGCCTCGGACCGCGCGGCGATCGCAAGTGCGGGTGGCGTCGGTCCACTTGTCGAGATGCTGCGTGCGTCCAACATGGAGGCGCAGGCCAAGGCGGCGGGCGCGCTCTTGCACCTCTCGTCGCTCGCAAGTGCGCAGACGAGCATCGTCGAGCGCAACGGCATCGCTCTCCTCGTGGCCCTTCTCGACTCCGAGCGTCTGTGTGCGGCCAACCACGCCGCGGGAGCGCTCTGGCAGGTGGCCTCGACTGCAGCGGCCAAGGGCGCCATCATCAAGGCGGGTGGGCTGACGAAACTCGTGGCGCTGCTGCTGCGCACGGATTCGGCGGAGGCCAAGGAGCCCATAGCGGCGCTTCTCGCGGACCTCGCACGCACCGGCCACAAGGGTGACGCAACCAAGGGGACTCTCGTGGCCGCGGGCGGCATCGCGCCGCTCGTCGCGCTGCTCGAGGCGTCATCTGTCGACGCCCAGAAGCACGCGGCATGCGCACTGTGGGGACTCACAGACGGCGTGTCGGCACATCAAGCGGCCGCGACCGCCGCCGGAGCGGTGCCGCGGCTCGTCAGCCTTCTCGGGAACGAGAGTGAGGCGCAGGGCTTCGCCGCCGCGGCGCTGTGCAACCTGGCCGAGGATGCGCACGCGCGCCAGCAGCTCGTCGACGCCGGAGCTGTGAAATCTCTCCAAGAGATCTCCAAGGGGCCTCAGACGTGGCTGCGCACGCAGGCCGTCAACTTGCTCAACCAGCTCGACGTGTTCGCACCCCCCTCAGATGCGGAGGTCGGTCGGAAGATCCATCTCCAGAAGACAGACCTCCACAAGAGCCAAAAGGTGTCGCTGCAGGCGGCCGTGGTCGCCGCGAACGCCGCCGCCAAGCTGAATGCGCCTCTCAAGAATGGCGCCATTCTCTTCGATAAGGGCGTGCCGGCGGCAGCGACGGAGACCTCGAAGGAGGCGGCCCCGCCTCCCAGGGCAGCGGGAGAGGAAGCGCTCGCCGCGGCGCTCGCCAAGGCTGCTGCCGCGTACGAAGCTGCCAAGGCAGTGGCGGAGGTGGACGAGAATCTTGATGACCATTGCAAGACGCCGAAGGCGAAGCGCACGAGCAAACGGCCTCCCAAGAGTGGCGCCAAGGACAAGGAGCCCCCGACAACGACGCCAGTGGCGGCCAGAGATACTTCAAGCGCTCCGAACAGCAGCCGCGAGACGGGCGCCGCATCGCGTGACAACTCGCGGCCATCCTCACGATCCTCTTCGAGGGTCAACTCACGCAACGTCTCGCCGCGCAACGGCTCGCCGCGCAACGTCTCGCCGCGCAGCGGCTCGCCGCTCAACAGCGCGCGCGCTGGCTCGCCCAGTGTCTCGGCAGAGCGTGCGCCTACAGGGAACGCTGGAGGGGCGTCGAGAGCTAAGCCACAGCGTAAGCGCACGCCCAGCCCGAACGCGAGGCGTTCGAGCCCTTCATCGCGAACGGGCGAGAGCGTGAGAATCGCTTGAGGCAGCTGAGGGTGGTTTCAGTAGGGAGTAGAGTAGTGCGCTTTCTTTTCCGGCACTTTCTTCTTCCCATAGCCTAGCTCTGCGATGGAGCCCAAGGTCCAATAAAAAACATGAAAACCCCGCACCCCGCCTCACGGCCGTCTGTACCGTGTACGCTGTACCGTGTACGCTGCCTCGCCGCACGCCGGCCCGTGACCAAGCCCGTGACCAAGCCCGTGACCAAGCCCGTGACCTCTCCAGTCGCGGGTACCGGTTGAAACCGCCTGCGCCTCGGCCCCTCCCCGCAGCTCGAGCTGCTCGGCTCTGCACCGTCCCGGGGTCACTCTAGCGAACTTACAGCCGGGCCGGTTCTTCACCACCTCACGATTCTGTCGCGATGGTCCCGCGTAGCCGTAGGATCGGCTGCTTTTCGAACCTGACTTTTCAGATTCGCTTTGCTGTGAGGGCGCCGTTACAGAGGGTGAAGCTGCGGCCCAGGGTGGGAAATTGTACCTTCTTGCCTTGCTTTGCGATGCCGAAGAGTGGGCAGTCATGGCTGTGAAGGCTGCCTTTGAAAGTTACCTGGTTGTAAGGTTTTACACCAGATGACTCAGCCACTCGGCGTGCCGTCACTGTTGCTGTTGCGTTGCATTCATTGCAGGTGACCTGTAGGTCAAATGCTGCGTTGCTCTCAATAGCACGGGCCACTGAGCAAAAAGCAGGCGATGGTGTGCGAATGGGTGTTAGAGGAGAGAACAGGAGAGAATCTATCACAGGAATCAGTGCAAGACTTACCTCCTCCCTTGGCTTGAGCAGTCGTGTCCGCCTTGAAGGCCTCGGCGAGGCGCGGCATGAGCGTGGAGAGGCGGGCGAGCTCGTCGTGGGAGGCGTGGCACGTGCGCCCCCACAACGGCGAATTCGCCACCGGGATCTCCGCGAGCCCGCTCAGCACGCGGAGGATGTTGATCACGCCCATCGTGGTCTGGACAGCGGCCGCAGGTTCTGCGTTTGGGCCCTTGAGCTTGGGCGAGGATACCACGATGCCGACGAGCTTGCACGTGTTGTCCGGCATCTGCACCAGCTTGAGGCCGAAGAGGTGCTTGGCCTGGCCCGGGGTCATCTCGCACTCGGCCACGCTCTTGCCGAAGAGCTTGTAGACGGCGGGGCCGGCGTGCAAGACAGCGGCGACGGAGCCATCCTCTACAAGTTGATGCAGAGCCTGCAGCTGGCTATCGCCCTGGGCGAGCGCGCCGGGCTTTTCTGGGCTGCAGAGCGTGGGCAGCACCGAGGCGCTGGCGCAGGCGCGGGCGATTTCGTCCGTCTTCGGCGGCTCCTTGTACGTCGATGGTCTCGAGCCCTTGCCCGCCTGCACGTTCTCGTCAAACACGGTCGCGAAGGAGACGTCATTGAGGTGGACCGCCGTGAAGGGGGGGTCTGACGGATTCGGCGAGAGAAGGGCGGCCTCCAGCATGGCGGTCTGGAACGTTGGCACTGTGGAGCCGTCCTGGTGGCACACATATGGGCCCTTCTGGGCCGGAAATCGGCTCATGCCCACGTCAGCTAGGTTACGAGTTGTCTCCAACTGTTGGGCCAAGGGCCAGGACGTGAGCAGACTCCAGATCGCGGCGTTGGGCAACGCAGAGGACCCCATTGGGTTGGTCTCAACTCGAAAGCCTTTGAGGCAGAGTTCACGGGCCTTGGCCACCCCGGCTTGCACGGCCGCCACATCCGGGCCTGCCACGTGGCTGCTGCGGGCGAGCTCCAGGCAGGCTTGCAGCCCTGCCAGCAGCGTCGTGAAATTTGGCGAGCCCATCGGCCGGCAATTTGGCACAGCAGCAGCATCAGCAGCAAATGCTGCTACAAGGGCCCCAGCCTCAACATGGCTGCTGGGAACACCGCCACTGCCGCCGCTGTCGCCACAGCTGCTGGGAACGCCACTGCCGCTGCCGCTGCCACCGCTGCTGCCGCCATTGGGAACGCCACTGGGAACGCTGTGCTGTGCGGCCCAATGCTCGGGAACGCCGTGGGCAGCCCAATGCTCTGGTGGGATCTCGTACACTTCCACCTCCTCATCACTGTCCATGAGCGAAAGGCGAAGGGCCTTCTGCAGCTGTGCTGCATCCCCATCCTCGTCACTGTCAACGACTGGCACTAAGTCACGTCCAAGGGATGTCGAGTTGACTCGTTTCTTGCCTTCCTTGCGGGCCACCAGAGAGGTCCGAGTTGCTTGGCCTTCCATGGACAGAGCTATTGCTTGCACGAGCCGGGCCTCCTCAGTCTCAGCCGTATCCAGTGTGCTGACACCAACTGCCCCGCCCGCGCATGCTCCGCCCATCTCTGAACAGAAGCCACCACCGGCCTTGTCACTGTAGCCGCTGCCGCAGAAATTACTGCCGCCACCTAAGCCATCCGAGAGCATATGTTCGGGCTGGGCGTGGTGCAGCTGCACGGCCAAGGCGGACATTGGCCGCGAGCTTTGGGTGCTGCCACCGCTTCGACCACCGAAGCTGTCGCCGCTATGGCGCATGGCAGCGGCGGCGGCGCACGCGCCTTCAAGATCGAACGCATAGAGATCCGGGTCCGAAACATCAGTGGAGACAGTGGTGAGAGTGGTCTGGAAGCTGCCGAAATTGCCGCCAGTGCTGATGCCATCCGAGAGCAAATGTCTGGGCTGGGCACGCTGCAGCGGCACGTCCAAGGCTGACATTGGCCTCGAGCCCTGGACGCTGCCGAAGCCACTGCTGCTGAAGCCACTGAGGCCGCCGTAAATGCCTCCTGGGTGCCGGTTGAAGCCGCTGCCGCCAGCAGCTGCCTTATCTGGCGGTGGCAGTCCTTCCGGCAACTCCACTCCCACCATCATCTCTCCAGGAACATCCCCCGGAGGTCCTGATGGTAGGTCTGGTGGAAGTTCCTCTACAGTCTGGAGCCGATCCGGCCTCTGCAGCCATCTTGGCACCTGATGAAGGAGGTCATCAGGTGCATCAGCCGCAGACGGTTGGAGTTCATCAGGCGCAATCAGGCACTCAGGAGGGGCACTCATTAGGTGCAATCAGGCACACTTCACTCACCGGCTGTGGTCCGCTCTCACACCGGCTGACCTCCGCAATCTTGTCCTCGTGGGCGCCGTGGATCGGAGGCGCCAAACGGTTCTTGAGCGCAGGCATGGTGCTGAACAGTGGTGCAGCGTACTTGTGGAGCGGGATGGTCATCGCATTCCACATCTTGAGCACGAGCTGCAGCGGAGTCAGCTGCACGTGCGACCGCTCTGCCGCAGCGGTTTGCTCGTACGACGGTGGCGCCAGCTTGGGCGGCAGCGCGGGAGCGGCAGGCCGTGGCGGGCCGAGCGCGGCAGACGCACGCGTGGAGCGTGCAGCGCGCGCCAAGCGCACTGCGACCACCTCGACTTCTGCCCGCTCGGCAGCCTCTTCGGCAGCCTCGGCCGCCTCGTTCGCCTGCCGCTGCTGCTCGTGCGCCGTGGCCGCCTGGTCTACTTGGCAGCTAAGCGCCGCGGAGAGGGCGATTCGATGCCCCTGGCCACCTCGAGGGCACGAGGACTCCTCGTCCCGCTCCATCGCTACCCGATCGACCATGGCCGGCTCTTGCGCCTTCTCGTCGACCTCCTCGTCCTGCTGCTGCGCCATCAGCTCACCATCCGCCGCCTCGAGCGCCGCGAGCTTCGACCGCAGGTGCTCCTGCAGTCGCTCGGCGAGCACGGCCTTGCGCCCGCCCTTGGTGTCGAGACCTGCGCGGGTGAGCTCCGCACGCAGCTCAGCGAGCTTGAGCGAGTGGATGCGCTCGAGCAGATCCTCGAGCGCCTGCTTGCTGTCCTCAAGCTCGTCAGCCTCCGCAGCTCCCTCCACCGCGCCATGCGCCGGTGCCTCCTCAGCGGCGGGTGTATCGTCGATGGCGTGCTCGTCCGCGGTGTCGAGCGGCGGCTCAGTCTCATCCATTGGCGCGCCCATGTCCTCTGCGGGCAGCGGCTGCGTGTCGTGCTCGGACGACGGTGGCGCCGGCTTGGAAGGGGGTGACAGTGGCGCCGGCTTGGAAGGGGGCGGGGACGCCTTCTTCTCGCGCTCGGCCACTGTGAGCTGCTCCTGCGCGGTGACGTGGTCTTCGGTCTCGGATACGTCCGAGAGCGCCGACTGCGACACGTTGAACGAGGAGGGCGGCGGCGTGCGCCCGAGGCCCACCGCGAGCGCGAGGGAGGTCGTGCTCATCTTGCGCCCAAGGCTGGTCGTGGCGGCAGAGGGGGCCGCGCCGCCACTTACTGCCAGCTTGCTCAGTCGCGGCATGGCCGCCGCGCCGATCCAGCCACTGCCGCCCTTGGCGCCACCACTGCGGACTGCGGCCAGCTTCAAGACACTCCACTTGGCGCCTGAGCCGCTGCCGTCGGCGCCACTGCCTACTCCGGCTGCAAGCCCCTTGGTTGCGCTCACCTTGCTCGCGCCGGCATCGGTGGCCGGCGCTGGCGTGCGAGGCGCGCTGCCAACGGTGCTCGGAGGCTCGAAGTCGCGCTGCATCCGCGGCGCAGGGCTCTTGACACCCGCGCCGGCGAGCAGCACTGCGCCCGCGCCAATGCTGGCACCGCCGCCCTTGCCCGAGCTGCCCGCGCTGCCACTTGAGCGAGCTGGCGCGCCGCTGCCGACGGGGAGAGAGACAGAGGAGACCGACTGCTTGCGGGCCGCACGCTCAAGCACCTTGGCGGGTGCGCGCTGCTCGTCGAGGAGCCGCAGCAGCACCGGACGCCAGCTCTCGGGCAGCGCGGGGAAGATTCGATCTGCGATCGTCACCACCTCGGCCGCGTCCACGCAGAAGGCGATCGAGAGGTCGTCGGGCACAGGCTCCAGTGGGATCGCAACGGGCGTGGCGAAGAAGCGCACCCAGTAGCGCCCCTCGCGCGCGCCACTCACGACCGGCGAGAGGCCCGCGTGCAGCTCAAGCTCGCCATCGTCAGGTTCGACGACCACGCGAGACTCGAGCTCCGTGTCGAGGAAGAGCTCGCGACGGCACGTCTGCTGGTTGCCCAGGTCGTAGTTCATGTCGATGGTGGAGAGGTTGAAGTCGAACCAGCCAAGGTGGTCGCGGCGCGAGCCCCACGCGCACTGCTCGCCGAAGTTCGTCTGCGCGAGCGGCCGAAGCGACAGCACGCGCGAGCTCACGTCGCCCACGTTGAGCGCCGCGAGCAGCTTGCGCGCCGACTGGCTCTTGACTCCCAGGCTCTTGGACTCGCCCGACAAGCGCGCCACGTACGAGGCATGCTCGTCGATCTCGAGGGGCGCGTAGCGCGCTTGGAGCACGCTCAGCTTGTCGGTGCACGCGGCCGAGTGCTTGGCGAAGACCTGCAGCGTCGAGATCAGCAGCTCCTGCAGCTTGAACAGGCCCGCCGAGAGGAGCAGCTGGTCGAGCATGCTCGCGAAGCCGGAGCAGAGCGACTCCGGGAGCGTGTGGAACTGGACGCGGTCGAACTTGCAAAGGATGGAGGCCGCCTGGAGACGCACGTCGGCGTGAAAGAGGGTCAGCTCGGTGCACGTGACCACGCGGTACGCAGAGTGTTGCAGCGCCGCGCACGCGACGCGAGAGTCGTCCACGAGCTTGGCGTCCTCCTCGATGGTCTGGTCGGTGTTGCCGAGCATGCACATGATCATCGTGCTCAGGTGGTGCATGAGGTTCTGCGAGAGCGCAACGTGCGGAGAGACGGTGCAGGCTCGGTCAGATTAGGTCAGATATGTGTGCGCACGGCGCACAGTGTGAGTGCACGGCGGATGGGCGAGCGGTGCCGGGCGGGCACTCGATCAAGTGGACGGGCACTGACTCATTGCGGGCAGCGCGCGCGAGTGGACGCACCTGATCGTCACATGGGTACATGTAGTGACCGGACGTGCGCGCGAGACGCAGCACGTCGTGCAGCTTGCACACCGCATTCGTGAACGCCGGGGTGATGAACTCAGCAAGCCACGCCTTGGTGCCTGTGCAGCCCTTTTTGCCATGTACGAGACGGCAGACCTGCGAGTGGGCGGATGGGAGAAG
>ENA-UOXO01001146-UOXO01001146.1-mixed-culture-metagenome-genome-assembly--contig:-NODE-1146-length-19110-cov-54.706691_pt1 | contig 19110 bp, 12 predicted proteins | sample MGYA00238162_ERZ761640 | MGnify/ENA primary metagenome ERZ761640 (study PRJEB28914, sample SAMN08778297) | mixed culture metagenome | isolation source: Freshwater growth medium | place: USA...
CCAGAAAAGGGGTCTAGAGGGTACAGGGCGGGACCCTCTCACTCGGGATGTCTCGGCCCACTGTTGGTCACCGAACATGAATTTCAGCGTGTGCTCGAAGGGACACTGAGCGAGCGCGGCGCGCGGGTGCGGCGGGGCTGGGGCATTGAGGGTGGGGCTCGATGAGCGAGCGCGGCGCGCGGCACGCGGCGCGCACGAGCGCGGCGGGGCTGTGGGGGGCTGGGGCCGAAGATGGCGAGACAGTTTGAGGTCAGACACTGTCACGTGAGTCCACCTAGTGACGTAAAGCGGGCTGGAGGCCAATATGCACCTTATTCCATGCTTATCCGGATCATGTGTACTGCATGTGCCTGGGAGGCAAGTGGAGCGGTGTGTGGCAAATTTCGAAAAATTTCGGCGCCTGCGGCGCCTCTGGCAAATTTTTCTCTCAATTTCGCGAAACTCTGAGACACCCCAACCCTGGAAGAGAAGCCGAGTGTATCAGCGGTGCCCTCCGAGTCACGACCCGCCGGCTGCACCACCACGGTCCGCGCGAATCCAAAGGTTCAGCACACACACTGACGTTGGCCCATCCTCGGGGTACTTGTAATCGATCCTCAAGCCTAAATTACCGGAATCAAGTTTGAATCAAATAAGTTTTTCGTCTTTCTCAATGGAAAATTCCCGAGATTACTCACAGACGAAATCTCTGACGAGGGTGACGAAATCTGTCCTCGACCAGGATGCGGTACCGGTAACACAATGATTAGGATGCGGTACTACTTATACATGTAAGCATCAAAGGGAATCGCGCTGCGCAGTTGTGCCGCGCTAAAAAGACGGGCAAAAGACGAGCGAACGTGACGACCTCGACGTCGGCAGATATGAGCAACCCTAACCCGATGGAGGCCTACCTCAGCACGTTGTCGTCGCAAGGCGGCAAAAGAGTAGCAGTGCTAGACTTCCTTGGGAGCCTCTGCCCAATCACCCTTGGTCATGTGCAGAGCGTCGTCGAGGCCCACGAGATCCTCACGGGCAAGGCGACTCCGCTCACGGACAAGGCGTTCCAAGTCTTTCACGGATGCGTCGCGCTCATATCAGTCAACAACGATTCGCATGTCTCGAGGAAGCTCGCTTCCAAGGGCGAGGCGGCAATGTCGAGAGGCGACCGGCTGAAGCTCTGTGAACTCGCCACAGCTGAGTACCCATGGATCCACTCTGATGTCGACTTCCACAAGTGGTTGCAAGGGCTGCAGCGCAAGTTTGTTCACCTCGATTTTGTGGTCTGGCACTTGAACGGCGCCGACGACGTGTCAAAGTATTCCAAGTGGAACGACGCGCGCGCCGACTCACGATACATAACGATGGGTCGACCCGGATACACGCAGGAAGTCCTCGACGGCATGCGGAAGAGCAGGGCATCTTCCGAGCACTTCATCGTTGGGCGAGAGATACCCGTGAACATATCGTCGACAGAAGCGCGCGCAGCGCTGACTCGAAGGGATATGGCTAAGCTCGCGACGCTGCTCCACCCGTCGGTCACGGACTGGTGTCTAACCCAAGGGCCATGGCGCGACACCAATCCGAACGCAGTTTCGGCGCAGCACTTCTTTGGCGTGGGCAACTCGCGTGAGGCCAAGCTACCAACCGTGGTCGTATCTCGACCCGATAACATCAACGACACGATGCTTCGCAAGGTGGCATCAACGAAACGAGATGACACTGTGTGGGTCCCGTCTCGGACATTGGTGAAAAATGGCGAGGTCGTTTCCATCCTGGAGGAGGCCCGCGAAGGCTTCACCAAGATCCGGACGAGCGGCTGTGTCGATGGCTACATTCGCTCGGAATATCTACACTCAGCAGAACCGCCAGTGGCCAAGCTACCAACTGAGCTACCAACCGTGGTCGTATCTCGACCCGATAACATCAACGACACGATGCTTCGCAAGGTGGCATCAACGAAACGAGATGACACTGTGTGGGTCCCGTCTCGGACATTGGTGAAAAATGGCGAGGTCGTTTCCATCCTGGAGGAGGCCCGCGAAGGCTTCACCAAGATCCGGACGAGCGGCTGTGTCGATGGCTACATTCGCTCGGAATATCTACACTCAGCAGAACCGCCAGTGGCCAAGCCGGTCCTCGGTGGCGGCGACGATCTGATCATCGTGCGCGCCTGGTACGGCGGGCCCCACAATCACCGCGGTCAGGTGCACCACGGCAGCAGCCTCGAGCACGGCTGGCTCTGGCAAACCGGCGATCGCAAAGGCGTGGACGTGACGTCAATCCTACTTTCGAGCGTACGCAATGGCGAGCTCAACTTCAACCCCGAGAGGCGTGGCTGCAACGACCTCTTCGGCTTTGGCCATGAATGGCAGTGCCATAAGATTTTGGTGGTTCAGTACAAGTACGGCAAGAGCGGGCAGGTGCAGACCTGGTTCAGCGAGTCGGTCGGGGGGGAGCCGTACCACTGCTTTCTGCCAGCCTCGCCTCCGCCGCCGCCAGGACTCAAGCTCGAGGGCGGCTCGCTGACTGGCGAACCGGCCGAGAAGGCCGCGGCCGAGAAGGCCGCTGCTGAAGAAGCGGCGCGTCTCCTCCGCGAGCTCGAGCAGATGAGCCTCCTTAATTTCAACACGTACAAACGGCCCGACGCCGAGGTCCTCCCGCTGATCACGCAAGCAACGGCCAGAGCGAAGGATGGGGTACGCTGCATATCGCACCAGCGCTGCTGCGCACGGCGCGCCGGCCACCGTCCCCTCTCCCGCGCCGCCATTCGTGGCACGCCACCTGTGTGCCGCCCAGGCCGGCCGCACGCCCCTCCGCGACAGGCAGGGCGGCGGACGGCGCGTGGGTCCGCCCCTCTCTCCTCTGCGGCGGCGGACTTTTGACGTGTCTCGTGGGGTGGTGATGGTGAGTGTGCACTCTCACAGGGGGGTGGAGGAGGCGGTGGCGGGGATGGGTGGGCGAAGCGTGTACCACCGACGCTCCGCGCGCTCCGTCGTCTGCTCCGACTGCAGCCGCGACGCGCGCCGCGACGCGCGGGAGAGCACAGCCACGCGGCCGACGGGCGGCGGCAGGTGAACGGCCGCAGGGGGAGACGGCGGCGGTCGTGCGACTCTGCACATTCGCCATCGCTCGCGCGCCCCGTCCGTTGCCCGGCTACACGCGCGCCGTGCTCGCTTGCCCGCCTCATTGCTCAGTCGTGCCCCTGCTCGCCGTGTGTGCCACGTACAGGTCGGGTACACGCCCCTCCGCCGCGCTGCTCAGTACAGCACATCGGTTGCGGTGGTGCAGGCGCTGCTCGCGGCGTACCCGGAGGCCGTCAAGGCGACGACCAAGGTACGCCGTCAGCGCCATCATCGGTGGCGCGACGGCGGCGCACGCGCCCGTTAGCTGCGCCATCGTCGCGCGCCCGCCGCCCGCCTCGTCGCTCAGCCGCCCCCTGCTCGCCGTATGTGCCACGTACAGGACGGGTACACGCCCCTCCACGTCGCCGCTACGCACAACTCATCGGTGTCGGTGGTGCAGGCGCTGCTCGCGGCGTACCCGGATGCCGTCAAGGCGACGGACAAGGTACGCCGCCCCCAGCCCTGTGTGCCGCGCGCATGCGGCCTCTCCCCCACCCGCCGCCCGCCTTGTCGCTCAACCGCCCCCCTGCTCGCCGTGTGTGCCACGTACAGCTCGGGAGGACGCCCCTCCACGTTGCCGCTCAGTTCAACTCATCGGTATCGGTGGTGCAGGCGCTGCTTGCGGCGTACCCGGATGCCGTCAAGGCGACGAACAACGACGGGAACACGCCCCTCCATGTTGCCGCTCGGTACAGCTCATCGGTGGCGGTGGTGCAGGCGCTGCTCGCGGAGTACCCGGAGGCCGCCAGGGCAAAGGACAAGCACGGGAACATGCCCCTCCACGCCGCCGCTTGGTACAGCTCATCGGAGTCGGTGATGCAGGCGCTGCTCACGGCGTACCCGGAGGCCGCCAAGGCGACGAACTACAACGGGAGCATGCCCCTCCACGTCGCCGCTTCGAAGAGCTCATCGGTGGCGGTGGTGCAGGTGCTGCTCGCGGCGTACCCGGAGGCCGCCATGGCGACAAACAACGACGGGCTCACGCCCCTCCACGCCGCCGCTCGGAACAGTTCATCGGTGGCGGTGGTGCAGGCGCTGCTCGCGGCGTACCGTGAGGCCGTCAAGGCGACGGACAAGGATGGCGAGACGCCGGCCGACTACGCCGCCAAGTACAATGAGAACGCCGCGGTGAAGGCCTTCTTTGCGAGCGGCGAGGCCTTCTTCGCGAGCCTCCTCGATAACGACACGTACAAACGGCCTGACGCCGAGGTCCTCCTGCTAATCACGCCAGCAATGGCCAGAGCAAACAATGCGCTCGGGAAGACACCTCTCCACCGCGCCGCGAAGTACAGCTCATCGGAGGCGGTGGTGCAGGCGCTGCTCGCGGCGTACCCGGAGGCCGTCAAGGCGACTGACAAGCTCGGAAGGATGCCCCTCCACGTCGCCGCTCGGTACAGCTCATCTGTGTCGGTGGTGCAGGCGCTGCTCGCGGCGTACCCAGAGGCCGTCAAGGCGACTGACAAGGATGGCATTTTCTTCGGCAACAAGCCGGCCGAGAAAGCCAAGCTCAATGAGAACGCCGGGGTCAAGGCCTTTTTCGCGAGCGGCGAGGCGGACAAGGCGGCAGCCGCCGCCTCTGCGGAACCAGCCCAGCCCAAACAACCTGTGACCACCGCACCCCTGACTGCGTTGCCAGTGCCGCCGCCCGCGGCACCCCCCCCACCGGTGCCACCTCCGAATGCGGTCGGAAGGGGCATTGCTCAGGGCGTAGTCAGTGCTCCAGTATCGATCGAGCAGCACGTGCGCGCCAACCCGGAGATGTACGTCGGCCGGACGGCCGTCGTCGACTTTTTCCGGCAATACCTCTCCGACGCCGCCGCTGAGCGTGCGGCGGACAAGGCGCTCAGCACGGCCAAGGACCATTTGAGCATGTGGAAAGACATGATTCTTGAGTACTGCCCACCCTCTCGTACGGCTCCTGACCGGCACGGCAAGAAGGTGCTCGCCATTGGGCCTGGCCTTGGCTTCCTCGCCAACCCGCAGCAGATTGCGAGCGTCGAACGCGCGGGCTTTGACGTTCGACGCCTCAGCTGCGCCAGTCCGGCGGACAAAGGCTTTGTGATGGCCACCGCGATCCGCGACGTCCTCGATGCCATCACGAGCTTCAAGCCAGGTGTCATCCTGTGCGCCTCCAAGGGCGGCGCGTACATGGTCGAGCTGTGGAAGCGCATGGAGGCCGGTGAGGTGCCGAAGGATATTGGCTGCCTGATGATCAATGCGCACCCAGAGGCGACCAAACTGCCCGAGGGCGTCAAGGTGGTGCTCGTGCAAGGCTCGAAGGAGGACGTGTGGCCCAAGCCGCGCTTCTCGACGGATGAAGAACGCGATAAGAGAGGAGTGGTGGTCATGCCGGACTACAGTAAAGGAGAGAAGCCAGACTCGCTCGAGGCGCTCATCCGCACAGGCTCACCCATGCTGTGCCTGCTCTACTACACAGTCACGACGAAAACGGGGCGCAAGGGCGATTCGCACAACCCAGCGTCGCTCCTCAAGTACAACTGCCTGCCACGCCTCATCGACTCGCTGCTCTCGCCGTACCCGCCCTTTGCATTTGTCGAGTCGCACGCATGCTTCACCTCAGAGGCGCGCTGCAACCACGAGAAGTTCCTCGGCTTTGAGCCACGAAGCCTGCGGCGCTTCTGGGCGTCGGAAGGCCAGAAGGGATGCGACGAGCAGAAACGCTTCCGTGTGCTCCAGAATTCGGATGAGTATAAGGCGGTGGTGGGCATTTTCCAAGGAGAGCCCAACGTGGAGCGCTTCTACTCTCCGGATTACAAGATTGGCGAAAGGGTTAAGGTCGCGTACATTGAGCGCATCGAGAATGGCAATATGCAAGAAAGTATGGACACTCTCTACGGCAGTGTCAAGGACTCATTTGAACGACTAAAGGTAAGCTTCCAGGGTGGCGTGCACACCCGCTGGCTCTTCCACGGCACTGGGAGTGCTGAAGTGGTCACGAAAATCGTCGAGGACCCAACCGGCGTAGGCTTTTCACCGTTGGCAACCGAGCGGCACCTCTGGGGCAAAGGCACGTACTTCGCCCGCGACGCGGCCTATTGCAAGGATATCAAAGTATGCGATAAGTGCCTGGACGAGGAGGGCCACATGATGATAATTATGTGCTTGGTCGTCGTCGGCGTGCCGTGCCTCGGGCAGGAGACTGTGGCCACCACGGAATTGATCCACCCCCAAATGAGACCTGTGAAGCTCAGGTACACCTCGATGGTTGATGACCTCTCCAACCCGGAGATTTACGTCGTCCAAGCTGGCCAAGACATCTACCCGGCATACGTAATCCACTTCTCCTGAAGTGCGAAATCGGAATGCCGCCACGACTACAGCAGCGGACCGAGGGACGCCAGGGTGCGCTTCTTCTGCGAAGCATGCCGCGGCACAGCTCGTCCGATGTCGACCGCGCGCTACGTGCTGGAAAAGGTCTGCGGCTTCGGTTGGAATCCAGGTTGCGGACTCTCTCTTCGAGCTAAGTGGTCGCACACTCGACCACTCATCTTTGAGAGCAGACGTAGGCCCGGTGACGAGGGAGTTTGAGATGATTCGGAGCGAGGGGCATGCGGAGGCGCGGGCGAGCGCGCGCGCTCGAACAGGCGTTCGAGCGGCGCGTCAAAGGCGGGGACAGAGAGCGTAAGCCGGGGGGGGAGGAAGAGAGAGGGCATGTACACGCCACCGGAACTGTGAACAGCACACAGGGCCAAACCGTCCAAACAATCGGACTGTGTGTAGGTGTGACTGCGTTGCGAGTCGTGTTGGAGGTCCGGTCCGTCGACTTGTGCACCGGCGCAAGAGTCGTGTTGGGGGATGTGTTGGGCAGAGGGTATCGGAAGCAGATCGCAACGCATGTGTCGCATCGCTGTAGGCCTTAGCGTCGACCGTCGGTGGGTGTCCGTGTTGGGGGGATCGGACAAGGTCAAGGAGACGTGTCGGAAGCAGCCTGGCAGGTGTGTGCTGCGCCCGCCATGTCGCACATCGCTGTGGCCTTAGCGTCGACTGTGGGCCTGTTCGCGTGGGGGCTTGGGCCTAAGTGGGCAGTGGGGGGGGATCGGCATCGTGAGGGCTAGGAATTCTTTCGGTATCCGTCCGGGTCCGCGGGGGGAAAAGAAGTCAAGTCTTCACTTCAAGTCAAGTCAAGACATCTCAACGCTCAAGACGTAAATTTGGAAATAGAAATTCTCTTTGCACAAATTCATCAAAAAATAGTCACACGCCTCCGTTATCATCACACACATCAGGCGTATGGCTGGAAAGTGGAATGGCTCCGAGAATTCCGTGACCGTGTGCGACCGCGGCCGCTCTCGGCGACGCGACTCCGACTCGAGCGTCGTGGCCACGTGCTCGCGCGACTTCAACAGGGACTCAAATCTCAATCGCGCACATGTTCTGACACCGCAGCTTCATGTCCAAGCCTCACGCCCCTCGCCACTACTGCCGTATACGCTGAACGCCGTGCAAGATTCAAATATTGGATCTCAGCCCAGCCGTGGCTTCTTCGCCGGCGGCGGCGCGCCCGCCGCCGGTGTGAGGGCGGCCGGATTGGAATTCCACTTGGCTGCGTACCGCTTGATGTCAAACTTGCGCTTGCACCCCTCATAGTTCATATAACGGATCTTGCCAAATATGGGGCGCTCGGCCCACCCCATGTCGTGCACGCCCATGATCGCCCAGCCGCAGCCCACGTACCCGTTCGGGTCGCGCCCGTCGATGGAGTAACGGTCGTTGAGGTAGATGGCCCGCCGAAGGGCCTCGGCTGGGTCGGGCGACCACTCGAGAATCTTCTTGGCCCAATACCTGATGAGGGAGGCCATCAGAGTTCATCAGAGTTCATCAGAGTGGAGCAGAATCTTCTTGGGCCCAGTACATGCGCATGAAGCCGTGCATCTTGCCCGTTCGCGCCATCTGCCGCTGCGCCGCGTTCCAGATGTCTTCGTGCGTCTGTGCTTCCTCAAGCTGCTTGAGCGTGTACACGCGCTCGCGCTTGTCAGCCGCATGCAGCTCAAGCGACTCCCGTGCCCAGCCAGCCGCGCCGTTGAGGTTGTCGTAGTTTGGGTTGTAGAAGCAGAAATTGTCGCTCAGCTCGCGGCGCACAATCGACTCTTCGAGGAACGACTCGAGCCCCGCCTGCAACGCCGCCTGCGGCTTGGCCGCCACGGCCGCCCGGACCATCAGCGCCATGCGCTGCGCCGAGAGCTGTCCAAAATGGAGATAGGGAGAGAGATCAGAGAGCGCGTGCACGTTCGGGTCGTTGCGCTTGTCGGCGAAGAGCGCGAGCCGTGAGGCGCAGAAGGCGTGTACCGCCTCGCGCGCCGCCGCTGGCCCCGGAAGGAGCCAGTCGACCTGCTTGACGTTGCGGTCGATGACAAGGCTCTTCTCGAGAGCCGTCCAATCAGTGGGGGCGACGCACTCGCCGAGCAGCGACGCACTCGGGTGACGCGGCAGCGCGAGCGAGCGCGCACTGCCCGATGGCCCTGCGGCTGCCGCCCCTGCTCCCGTCGTCGCCGTCGTCGCCCCCGCCGTCGCCGCCGCCTTCTCTGCCGACACCGCCGCCTTCCACAGGTCGACAAGCGTACGCGCGCGCGTCGAGAGGTCACACTTGGCTTTGGCGAGTTCGTTCGCAGCCTTTCCGACGCCCGTTGCCTTGAGAAGTGCGCGGTCGATGCGCACGCCCTCGAGCTGCCCAAGCACCCGCTCGGCCGTCGCCAAGTCCAGCGGCGAAGCGACCACCGCCGCCTCGAGCTGCGCGCTGAGCGCCATGAGCGTGCCCTCGTCCAGCACAGAGGTCCTATCAGACGTGGAGCTCGGCGCGGGGGGCACGGGCGAGATGATGCCGGACGTGTCTTCCGCTGGTAGCGGCGCCGCGACTGCCTGCGCGTGCAGCGGCGGCTCGATCGGCTGCGGCTCGAGCGGCGGGAAGTCCTTGAGCCACATCGGCAGCTTTTCATTGATCTTCTTGCGGATAGTTCGCGCACCCACCTCCTGCTTATCCGAAGCCACCCACACGGGCACGATGTTGTGCGCATCCACCTCGTAGAATGGGGTGCTACTCAGCTTCTCGCCGACTGCGCTCTTCCATGCGCGGCCCGTGCGCAGCGGAGAGAAGTCGGTCACGAGTGCACAGCCCTCATGTCGGCGCAAGAAGGAGGGCACCTCGTCGACCGGATTGCCCGAGAGCACCTTGAATGGTATGCCGAGGTCCCGCAGGTCACGCTCCACCTCCTGCAGTCCTCTCAGCATGAATCCGTACTGCCGAATCGTTGCTTCATGGAAGGTCGGCACGAGGCAGAAGATGACGGAGAGGCCCACCTTATGCCTTCGAGCCACACAAAAAAAGTTGCTCGAAGGCACATCCTGAGCGGAGGAGAGCCCAATTGTCGTGGGCGCGCTGATCGCGCGACATCCAATAAACCACGCCACCTGCTGTTGGCGTCGTCACGGCCTTCGGACCCGAAAGCACGCGCACACGCGCCGCAGACACGACCATGATGGGCGAGGGTCGAGAAAGTGGACGAGAAGTGTCCTCGAAATTTCTGGCATATGAACGTTAGGTGTGAATTCTTACACTCTCATCTACTGCGGCGGCTGTGCGCGCGCGCACTGAGCGCGCAGAGCCACTGCGGCAGACGTTTTGAAACGGCACGGGCGAGGACCGACGTTCTCGTGGACGACGAGACGCTCGAGACGAGATATCACTGTTGGTATTTCCGTGCTGTGGACTGATACATCTGACTCGGCGCACTTCCGTAGTCACTTCCCCCAGCGCCTGCTAACAAAATAATATGTGTATCGGCCACCGCCTCATCTCGCCTCGCCCCGAGAAAGCCCAACACGGCGCTCATTCGCCTCCAACCGCCCGCCTCTCGCCCTCTCAGTCCCAGGGCGCCCGGGACGGCGCCCGCTGGGCGCCTCGGGTGGTCGGCCTCATTGGACTGGCGCGGGTCGTGGGTCGTGTTGGACTGGGCGGCGGCGACGAGGAGCGCTGGCCAGGGATGTTCTCGAAGCATCGCTTGGGCCTCGGGAACTCTGCATCGACGAGGTGCTTCCCGCGCTCGATGTGGTACCCGTTCTGTAGCATGCGAGCGCTCGAGTACTTATACGGCGGCGCAAGCGGGTTGTTGATGATCTTCGCCATCCGCCCATGCGGCGTCCGTCTCGAGCGTCGAGCTTATCCCACAGGTCGACGTCAAGACGAGGCACCACCCCACCCAGTAATGTAAGTCAAGTCATTCGCTACTTAGGGGGCCCCCGTAAGCCGTGACCTCGGCCCCTGCTATTTCTGCTAAAAAGGCTAAACCCTGCGTGACGCCGGGACCGGGCGTGTTACATGTACTGTGTTGCGCGGCGGTCACAATGCGCGGTCACCCGGGCTTTCCTTCGCGTAGTTTGATTCCCGCATGTTCACCAACCTACACTAGTCCCGAGAGGCGTGTATTTCTGTCGCGCTTCTGAGAGATGCGCGGGTGAGATCCGTTCTCAAAAGATGCGGTAACACTTGTTACACACATGTACATGTACATGTAGCTCTCTCGCGATTCGCAACTTTTTTGCCTTTCGACGAGAGGTGCCTTTCGGTGGAAATGTCCACACTCAAGTGGGAGCCCGCGGCCCTAAACTTCAGCGTCGCGCTCAACAAGGCGTCGATGCAGCAGCAGCTACGCACGCGGAACACCTCGTCGAGCAACGTCGCATACACTTTCAGGGTTCAGACGACCAACCCGAAGCGGTACTCGGTGCGCCCGAACGTGGGGGTTGTGTGGCCATCCAAGGATGTGACGGTGACCGTGCAACTACCCGCGATGAAGGAATACCCCAGCGACATGAACAAGTGCAAGGACAAGTTTCAGGTGCTGACGCTGCCGCTCAAGTCGGAGATGGCCGAGAAGCTGAAATCGATGAGCGCGGATCAGCAGCTCAAAGAGCTGACGGATCTGTGGGCGTCGAGCGACGCCAAGAACGCCGTCGTCGACAAGATCCACTGCTCGATGACCTTCGACTCGAGCTTCCGGATGAGCCTCCTAGAACCCGGCACGTACAAACGGCCCGACGCCGAGGTCCTCCCGCTGATCACGCACGCAACGGCCAGAGCGACGAATGTGGTACGCCGCATATCGCACCAGCGCTGCTGCGCACGGCACGCCGGCCACCGTCCCCTCTCCCGCGCCGCCATTCTTGGCACGACGCCTGTGTGCCGCCCCGCCGGCCGGCTGCACGCCCAGCGCGACAGGCAGGGCAGCGGACGGCGCGTGGATCCGCCCCTCTGCGGCGGCAGACCGCCGACGTTTCGATAGCTCGCCGCGTGCGACGCGCGCCGCGAGGCGCGGGAGCGCGCACCCCGGTGGCGAGGCCGGCCGTGTCTCGTGGCGTGGTGATGGCGGCGAGTGTGCGCTCGCAGGTGGGCGGAGGAGGCGGTGGTGGGGATGGGTGGGCGAATCGTGTACCACCGACGCTCCGCGCGCTCCGTCGTCTGCTCCGACTGCAGCCGCGACGCGCAGGAGAGCACACCCACGCGGTCGACGGGTCCCTGGGCCGCACGGGGAGGTGGCGGCGGTCGTTCGACTCTGCACATTCGCCATCGCTCGCGCGCCCCGTCCGTTGCCCGGCTCAGCATGCGCGCCGTGCTCGCTTGCCCGCCTCATTGCTCAGTCGCTCCTCTGCTCGCCGTGTGTGCCCCGTACAGCTCGGGTACACGCCCCTCCACCGCGCCGCTGTGTACAGCTCATCGGTGGCGGTGGTGCAGGCGCTCCTAGCGGCGAACCCAGAGGCCGCCAAGGCGACGGACAAAGTGGTACGCCGCCCCCGGCCCTATGTGCCGCGATCATGCGGCCTCTCCCCCACCCGCCCCTCGCCTCGTCGCTCAGTCGCCCCTCTGCTCGCCGTGTGTGCCACGTACAGGACGGGAAGACGCCACTCTACTATGCCGCTGGAATCTCATCGGAGGCGGTGGTGCTGGCGCTGCTCGCGGCGTACCCGGAGGCCGCCAAGGCGACGGACAAGGTACGACGCCCCCAGCCCTGTGTGTTCCGCGATCATGCGACCTCTTCCCCACCCGCCGCTCGCCTCGTCGCTCAGCCACCCCCTGCTCGCCGTGTGTGCCACGTACAGGACGGGTGGACGCCACTCCACCGCGCCGCTAATTACAGCTCATCGGTGGCGGTTGTGCAGGGGCTCTACGCGATGTATCCGGAGGCCGTCAAGGCGACGAACAAGGTACGCCGCCCCGGGCCCTGTGTGCCGCGATCATGGGGCCTCTCACCCACCCGCCGCCCGCCTTGTCGCTCAGCCGCCCCCCTGCTCGCCGTGTGTGCCCCGTACAGGACGGGAAGACGCCACTCCACCTCGCCGCTCAGTCCAACACATCGGAGGCGGTGGTGCAGGCGCTGCTTGCGGCGTACCCGGAGGCCGCCAAGGCGACGGACAAGGTACGCCGCCCCGGGCCCTGTGTGCCGCGCGCATGCGGCCTCTCACCCACCCGCCGCCCGCCTCGTCGCTCAGCCGCCCCTCTGCTCGCCGTGTGTGCCACGTACAGAACGGGCACACGCCAGCGGCGGCGGCGGCAAAGGCAGCGGCGGACAAGGCGGCGGCGGATAAGGCCGGCAAGCACGGTAGGATTTCTGGCCTTACCAGAAGTGATTGCTTACATCTCAACGGCAAGCTTGCCTACGTCAAAAATTGGACCCCGAACGAGGACGCGTGGGCGATCGTCGTGGTGGACACAAAAGAAAGAGTCAAGGTGGGAAAGGATCATATCGACTTCGACTACTACAAGCCTTATTACACTCCCCTCCACTACGCCGCTGCGAGCAGCTCATCGGTGGCGGAGGTGCAGGCGCTGCTCGCGGCATACCCGGAGGCCGCCAAGGCGACTCCGTTGCCCGGCTCAGCATGCGCGCCGTGCTCGCTTGCCCGCCTCATTGCTCAGTCGCTCCTCTGCTCGCCGTGTGTGCCCCGTACAGCTCGGGTACACGCCCCTCCACCGCGCCGCTGTGTACAGCTCATCGGTGGCGGTGGTGCAGGCGCTCCTAGCGGCGAACCCAGAGGCCGCCAAGGCGACGGACAAAGTGGTACGCCGCCCCCGGCCCTATGTGCCGCGATCATGCGGCCTCTCCCCCACCCGCCCCTCGCCTCGTCGCTCAGTCGCCCCTCTGCTCGCCGTGTGTGCCACGTACAGGACGGGAAGACGCCACTCTACTATGCCGCTGGAATCTCATCGGAGGCGGTGGTGCTGGCGCTGCTCGCGGCGTACCCGGAGGCCGCCAAGGCGACGGACAAGGTACGCCGCCCCCGGCCCTGTGTGCCGCGCTCATGCAACCTCTCCCCCACCGCCGCTCGCCTCGTCGCTCAGCCACCCCCTGCTCGCCGTGAGTGCCCCGTACAGTTGGGGAACGGGGAGACGCCCCTCCACGTCGCCGCTGCGTTCAGCTCATCGGTGGCGGTGGTTCAGGCGCTCCTCGTGGCGTACCCGGAGGCCGTCATGGCGACGAACAAGGTACGCCGCCCCCGGCCCTGTGTGCCGCGATCATGGGGCCTCTCCCCCACCCGCCGCTCGCCTCGTCGCTCAGCCGCCCCCCTGCTCGCCGTGTGTGCCACGTATAGGACGGGAGCATGCCCCTCCACCTCGCCGCTCGGTGCAGCTCATCGGAGGCGGTTGTTCAGGCGCTGCTCGCGGCGTACCCTGAGGCTGCCATGGCGCCGGACAAGGTACGCCGCCAGCGCCAACATCGGTGGCGCGTAGTAGCGCGTAGGCGGCGCGCGCGCGCGCACGCGTTTGCTGCGCCATCGTCCTGCGCCACCCGCCTCCCGCCCGCCGTCCGCTTCACCCCTGACGACCCTCTCGCTCCGCCGACGACACGCCCTCCGCGTGCCCGCGCCGCAGGATTTCAAGACGCCGGCCAAGAAAGCCAAGCTCAATGAGAACGCCGAGGTCAGGGCCTTCTTCGCGAGCGGCAAGGTGCGCCCGATTCGCGTGCGGTGGGGGCAGATGGGTGGCCACGGGGCTCGCGCGCCACGGCCGCATACGGCCAGCGCGCCCCTACACGCCTCGCGGCGAGAGGAGTGGTGTGGGGTCTGGTCGACACATGTGCCCGATTGTGGAGGGCACACCAGCTGGTGCGACCCCATGCACCTAAGGCTGCCATGTAACTGCCATGATGACAACCAGAGGCACTCAGTGGCACTCAGAGGGCACCGGGACCCAAGACTGCCACGATTGCCACATCGCGTGCTGAGCGTGCGCCGTGCGTGTGCGTGTGTGTGCGCGCGCAGGACTTGGAGGCGATGAAGGTGGCGGCGGCGATGAAGGTAGCCGACGAGAAGGCGGCGGCCGAAAAGGCAGCGGCCGAGAGAGCCGCAGCGGAGAAGGCGGCCGCTGAGAGAGCCGCAGCAGCGGCGGCGGCGGAGGCGGCGGCGCTTCGTCGAGACTTGGAGGCGGCGGCCGAAAAGGCGGCGGCGGACAAGGTGGCGGCGGCAGCGGCGGACAAGGCCGTATGTTGCAATGCGGCCTTCGAACCTGGTCGCGCGCCGAGTTTCTCAGCCGCCAGCCCGCCGCTCGCCGCCGCCGCATCTCCCTCTCGGCACAAGCTCTTCCCTTCGCCTCCTGCAGCCTGCGCGGCCCTCGCCATCTCTCTCTCCACCACGTCCCTTGCACCACTTGGACGCCTGCTCTGCCCGCTGTGCCTTCGAGCTACAGCTCCTTGTCTTCCGCCATGCCGAGCGCTCCACGGCCCTTGCTGACCACGCCGCGTCCGTCCCACCCGCCCACCGCCCACGATCGACCACGCGAGCAGATGAGCCTCCTGGATACCAAGACGTACAAACGGCCCGACGCCGAGGTCCTCCCGCTGATCACGCACGCAACGGCCAAAGCGAAGGATGGGGTACGCCGCATATCGCACCAGCGCTGCTGCGCACGGCGCGCCGGCCACCGTCCCCTCTCCCGCGCCGCCATTCGTGGCACGTCGCCTCTGTGCCGCCCCGCCGGCCGGCCGCACGCCCCCTCCGCGACAGGCAGGGCGGCGGACGGCGCGAGGGTCCGCCCCTCTGCGGCGGCAGACCGCCGACGTTTCGATTGCTCGTCGCGTGCGCCGCGCGCCGCGAGGCGCGGGAGCGCGCACCCCGGTGGCGAGGCTGGCCGTGTCTCGTGGCGTGGTGATGGTGAGTGTGCGCTCGCCGGGGGGGCGGAGGAGGAGATGGGTGGGCGACGCGTGTACCACCGACGCTCCGCCGTCTGCTCCAACTGCAGCCGCGACGCGCGGGAGAGCACAGCCACGCGGTCGACGGGCGGCAGCAGGGGAACGGCCGCAGGGGGAGACGGCGGCGGTCGTGCGACTCTGCACATTCGCCATCGCTCGCGCGCCCCGTCCGTGGGCCGGCTCGACACGCGCGCCGTGCTCGCTTGCCCGCACAATTGCTCATTCGCCCCCCTGCTCGCCGTGTGTGCCACGTACAGGTCTGGTACACGCCCCTCCACCGCGCTGCTCAGTACAGTACATCGGTGGCGGTGGTGCAGGCGCTGCTCGCGGCGTACTCGGAGGCCGCCAAGGCGACGACCAAGGTACGCCGTCAGCGCCATCATCGGTGGCGCGACGGCGACGCGCACGCCCGTTAGCTGCGCCATCGTCGCGCGACCGCCGCCCGCCTCGTCGCTCAGCCACCCCTCTGTTCTTACCCCTGCTCGCCGCGTGTGCCGCGTACAGGACGGGAGCACGCCTCTCCACTACGCCGCCTGGTACAGCTCATCGGAGGTGGTGGTGCAGGCGCTCCTCGAGGCGTACCCGGATGCCGTCAAGGCGACGGACAGTGTACGCCGCCCCCAGCCCTGTGTGCCGCGATCATGCGGCCTCTCCCCCACCCGCCGCCCGCCTTGTTGCTCAGCCGCCCCCCTGCTTGCCGTGTGTGCCCCGTACAGTATGGGTACACGCCCCTCCACCGCGCCGCTCAGTACAGCTCATCGGAGGCGGTGGTGCAGGCGCTGCACACGGCGTACCCGGATGCCGTCAAGGCGACGACCAAGGTACGCCGCCAGCGCCAACATCGGTGGTGCGACGGCGGCTCGCTCGCCCGTTTGCTGCGCCATCGTCGTGCGCGCCTCACGCCCGCCGCCCGCTTCGCCGCTGACGACCCTCTCGCTCCGCCGCCGTCGCCCTCCGCGTGCCCGCGCCGCAGGACGGCAAGACGCCGGCTGACTGCGCCGCCAAGTACAATGGGAACGCCGCGGTCAAGGCCTTCTTTGCGAGCGGGAAGGTGCGCCCGACTCGCGTGCGGTGGGGGGGCAGATGCGTGGCCACGGCCGCACGCGCCATTGGCAATCATTGGCACTCATTTGCAATCACTGGCACTCAGAGGGCACCGGGACCCAAGACTGCCACGATTGCCACATCGCGTGCTGAGCATGCGCCGTGCGTGTGTATGTGTGTGTGCGCGCGCAGCACTTGGAGGCGACGACTGGGCAGCCAGCGGCGGCGGCGGCCGAGGCGGCGGCAGCCGAGGCGGCGGCGGCTGAGGCGGCGGCGGCCGAGAAAAAGGCACTGGTGAATAAGGCATCCGAGAACGCGGAGGCGGCGGCGCTTCGTCGTGAGTTGGAAGCTGTGCATGCCGCCGCCAAGTTGGCGGCGGCTGAGGCGATTTCGGCGGCCGAGAAGGCGGCATCCGAGGCCAAGAAGGCAGCCGACGAGAAGGCGGCGGCCGAGGCCAAGGCGGCGGCCAAGAAGGCAGCCGACGAGTTGGCCGCGGCGGCCGAGATGGCCGCAGAGGCATTGGCAACTGCCGAGAGAGCCGCAGCAGAGAAGGCAGCCTCCGAAAGAACCGCAGCAGCGGCGCTGGCGGAGGCGGCAGCGCTTCGTCGTGAGTTGGAAGCGGCGGTCAAGAAGGCAGCGGCGGACAAGGCGGTATGTTGCAATGCGGCCTTCGAACCTGGTCGCGCGCCGAGTTTCTCAGCCGCCAGCCCGCCGCTCGCCGCCGCCGCATCTCCCTCTCGGCACAAGCTCTTCCCTTCGCCTCCTGCAGCCTGCGCGGCCCTCGCCATCTCTCTCTCCACCACGTCCCTTGCACCACTTGGACGCCTGCTCTGCCCGCTGTGCCTTCGAGCTACAGCTCCTTGTCTTCCGCCATGCCGAGCGCTCCACGGCCCTTGCTGACCACGCCGCGTCCGTCCCACCCGCCCACCGCCCACGATCGACCACGCGAGCAGATGAGCCTCCTGGATACCAAGACGTACAAACGGCCCGACGCCGAGGTCCTCCCGCTGATCACGCACGCAACGGCCAAAGCGAAGGATGGGGTACGCCGCATATCGCACCAGCGCTGCTGCGCACGGCGCGCCGGCCACCGTCCCCTCTCCCGCGCCGCTGATCGCCGCGTGTGCCACACTCAGCACGGGGACACGCCACTCCACTATGCCGCTAAGTACAGCTCATCGGTGGCGGTGGTGCAGGCGCTGCTCGCGGCGTATCCGGAGGCCGCCAAGGCGACTGACAAGGTACGCCACCCCCGGCCCTTTGTGCAGCGATCATGCGGCCTCTCCCCCACCGCCGCCCGCCTCGTCGCTCAGCCGCCCCCCTGCTCGCCGTGTGTGCCACATACAGGACGGGTACACGCCCCTCCACCTCGCCGCTACGCACAACTCATCGGTGTCGGTGGTGCAGGCGCTGCTCGCGGCGTACCCGGATGCCGTCAAGGCGACGGACAAGGTACGCCGCCCCCAGCCCTGTGTGCCGCGCGCATGCGGCCTCTCCCCCACCCGCCGCCCGCCTTGTCGCTCAACCGCCCCCCTGCTCGCCGTGTGTGCCACGTACAGCTCGGGAGGACGCCCCTCCACGTTGCCGCTCAGTTCAACTCATCGGAGGCGGTGGTGCAGGCGCTCCTCGCAGCGTACCCGGATGCCGTCAAGGCGACGAACAACGACGGGAACACGCCCCTCCACGTTGCCGCTCGGTACAGCTCATCGGTGGCGGTGGTGCAGGCGCTGCTCGCGGCGTACCCGGAGGCCGCCAGGGCAAAGGACAAGATCGGGAACATGCCCCTCCACGCCGCCGCTTGGTACAGCTCGTCGGTGTCGGTGGTGCAGGCGCTGCTCGCGGCGTACCCGGAGGCCGCCAAGGCGATGAACTACAACGGGAGCACGCCCCTCCACGTCGCCGCTCGGAACAGCTCATCGGAGGCGGTGGTGCAGGCGCTGCTCGCGGCGTACCCGGAGGCCGCCATGGCAACGAACAACGACGGGCTCACGCCCCTCCACGCCGCCGCTCGGAACAGCTCATCGGTGTCGGTGGTGCAGGCGCTGCTCGTGGCGTACCGTGAGGCCGTCAAGGCGACGGACAAGGATGGCGAGACGCCGGCCGACTACGCCGCCAAGTACAATGAGAACGCCGCGGTGAAGGCCTTCTTTGCGAGCGGCGAGGCCTTCTTCGCGAGCCTCCTCGATAACGACACGTACAAACGGCCTGACGCCGAGGTCCTCCCGCTGATCACGCCAGCAATGGCCAGAGCAAACAATGCGCTCGGGAAAACACCCCTCCACCGCGCCGCGAAGTACAGCTCATCGGAGGCAGTGGTGCAGGTGCTGCTCGCGGCGTACCCGGAGGCCGTCAAGGCGACGGACAAGCTCGGGAGGATGCCCCTCCACGTCGCCGCTCGGTACAGCTCATCGGTGTCGGTGGTGCAGGCGCTGCTCGAGGCGTACCCGGATGCCGTCAAGGCGACTGACAAGGATGGCATTTTCGTTGGCAACAAACCGGCCGAGAAAGCCAAGCTCAATGAGAACGCAGCGGTCAAGGCCTTCTTCGCGAGCGGCGAGGCGGACAAGGCGGCAGCCGCCGCCCTTGCGAAACTAGCCCAGCCCAAACCGGCTGTGACCCCCGCACCCCTGACTGTGCTACCGGTGCCGCCGCCCGCGCCCCCCCCCCCACCGGTGCCACCTCCGAATGCGGTCGGAAGGGGTCCAGTCTTGATCGAGCAGCACGTGCGCGCCAACCCGGAGATGTACGTCGGCCGGACGGCCGTC
>ENA-UOXO01001155-UOXO01001155.1-mixed-culture-metagenome-genome-assembly--contig:-NODE-1155-length-19030-cov-61.263715_pt1 | contig 19030 bp, 8 predicted proteins | sample MGYA00238162_ERZ761640 | MGnify/ENA primary metagenome ERZ761640 (study PRJEB28914, sample SAMN08778297) | mixed culture metagenome | isolation source: Freshwater growth medium | place: USA...
GACCCCAACGCGCTGGGGTCCGTTGGGGTCGTGCGACCCCAATGCATTGGGGCAAATACCCCAATGCCCCAACACGTTGGGGTCCATTGGGGTCGCGGACCCCAATGCGTTGGGGTCACTGGATAGCATTTGCTCCCAGAGATCATGCCAAGGCTGACCATTAAACGCTCCGCCGATCAAACCACGCGCGCCAGCAATCACCCACGGATGGGTGCGAAGGAATTGGTGCTTAGGGGGGTGCACTTGCGCACGATTTGGGCTCGTAACACCATCCCCCGCGCCAAATCCCCACTTACTCTAACTACACCGTCAACCTGGATTACCAACCTGTATTCGGGCCTATGAGGCCAATTGAGCGATCCGCGGGCACCGTACACCCCGGTACCACTCGTGGGCACTGGGCAAACGTCAAGGGCCTCGAGAAAGTACCCTGAGCCCGAGTTAAGAGACCTATTCACACCTTGTTAATGCACAGTTCCTGCACCGACACTTATTGATGTATTCGCATGAGCTCATCACGCTTCAAACGTTTCTGGCAGATCAGGGCACAGGCGATGGCCGTCCTGCATGCCGGAGGGGACATAGTTTTCCGTTGGCGCTGCGCCGAGCGGACTGTGGCGCAAGGATCGGCGCGCGCGCTGAATGTATGAATGAACGGCTCGGCATGCGAGCACGAGATGGGGAAGTCGTGCCGCCGCCCTCTCCACGCCGGCCGACGCCCTCTCCGCGTGCTCGTCCGGGGGGCGCCGCCGTCCTCTCCTCTTGCTCGTCCTGCGCTCGCCGGATGTCTCGGTGCGTCGCCGAATGCCCCCTGCTGCGCTGCGGCGTGCGCACACGGCAGCAGCCACAGCATGTCGCGCGTGCTACGCGCGTGCATGGAGCTGAGAGTTTCGCCCGCGCGGCACGGCAGCGGGCATATGCACGCCACATCCTCTCCCCCTGTTCTACAGCCTGATAACCACATGTCGCGCTCCTTCACTGCTCGCAGGACAAGCATGAACGCGTGCGAGGCCAACGTCGTCGAGGCGCTGCTGCACGCTGGCGCGACCCGAACGACCGGCACCTTGCTTAGCCGTGCCGTGTGATTCCCGCCGAGGTCATGGTGAAGATGGCGTGATGGTGGCGCCCCAAAGTCTCGGTGCGCTCGCCGAATGCCCCTTGCTTCTCTGCTGCGCTGAATGCCCACAGCATGTCGCGCGTGCATGGAGCTCAGAGTGGCACGGCAGCGGGCATACGCACGCGACGTCCTCGCGAGATGCGGAACGGAGTGCGTAGCGGGCCGGGTGCGCACAGCGGGCTGGGGTGCGCAACTGGCTGGCAACCAGTGAAGAGGTCTGGCCGCGGCGTCAGGAACACCCACCCACCCACTCACCTCAGTTTATGCTGCCTCTGGCCGCGATTGCACATACCCACCCACTCACCCTATTTTTTTAAGGAAAGCGGATCAACGAAACGACGACTTACCTTCCTTTTATGGTATGTTAAGGTCAAAGGTGGCGGGGGTAGGTAGGTAGGGGTTACCTCGATGCTGGCCGGCCCCACCGAGAGTAGGTAGGTAGGGGGTCTTCCACCCCTCGGCACACCCACCCTACCCTACCCCCCAAAAATCCCAAATCCTGTGAAACACACAACAACCTCCGGACCCCAAGCACGGGGGCCGCTACTAGTATCGCATGGCCATGCTGTCAATTCGGGCGATCTGCGACGCGAGGTCGTCGTTTACGATTTACGCCTCCGCCTCTTAAGGAAGACCATGCCATCTCGTACAGGTGCGGACAAACGGAGTTATGTCGGAGTCAGGCTCGGAGTGTACTCTTATCTCTGTGTGCTCGGGCCGGGCCAAGACGACAGGGAATTGACTTGACTTTTTTGGAACATATCTTACGTGACTTGCATTGCATCTCAAGAATCTTTCGAAATGGCGTCGGGACTTTGACGTGCTCTCTGAGTGGCTGTGGAAAGGAACATCCTCCCCGTAGTTTGTCATTAAAGAAAGGAGCAGCGGCACTGTGGTCCAGGAGCAGGGGCGTCGCGCGGGCTCTTCGCGCGCGCGCGGCACCATGGTGAAGGGACGCAGGCGTGCTTACAAGCCGGGGCCGGAGATGGCGCAGCCCCGTGAGAGGCTGAGGGTGCTCATCGAGCAGGGTAGCCAGTACATGATCCCCCCTGACTATGTCGCCATGGCGCGTCCCGACTTCTTCACCGAGGCCTATCGTGAGAAGGTGGTGAAGTACATTAATGAGGTGCGTCAGCAGCAGGTTCCCGCGATCGTAAAGCCCATGGGCCTCCCCTCGACCCCCGTCGGCCGCTCGTGTTCTCCGCTCGCCTGCCGGGCCATCCCTGAGTGCCCCGGGCCCCCAACGCAAAGGCCCCCCTTTGCCCCGGCTCAAGATGATCCTGACCCGCGTCCGTTTCGTGATGCTTGCCCAGCTTGCCGAGGATTTTGGGCTACAGGTGCAGACGGGCGGCATCGCGTGCAACTACTTCGACCGTTACATCCCCATCGCGCTGCGCAAGGGCCCCATCAGCAAGCGACAGATGCAGATGATTGCCTCCACGTGCATGCTCATCTCGGCCAAGTTTTTCGACCGCAAGCTGCCGCCGATCTCGGAGCTCGTGATCTTGCATAACCACACGGTCACCCCCGAGCAGTTCATGCATCAGGAGATGGTCATCCTCGAGGCGCTCGAGTGGAAGCTCCACGTCATCCTGCCCCACGCGCTCATCGAGCCCCTCAGGGCGTGCTTGCCCCATGCGCCCGCCGACCAGGCGATCAACGACCGCATGATGTTCTTCATCGACCTTTCCGTTTACGGTACACGCCGCACCGTCGGCGCCCGCGTCCCTCGTCCCTCCCTTCGCGCCCCGCCCCCTCCTAATTTCTCTCGTCATGGAGCGGAGAAGAAGAGCACCCCCCTCACCCCGCTCGGATCCGCTCTTGTATCCGCTCACCCTTGGTGGCGCCGTTCCTGACGCTCGCAGGATATGAGCTGCTGCGGTACACGCCAGCCGAGATCCTCGGCGGCTCCATGTTGGCCGCGTGGAAGTTTTCCAACGAGAGCGTCGCTTGCGACCACTTCCTGCCTGCGATGGCCGACGCGTGCGCCACTTGTGAGGACAGCCTCCAGCGCTGCGCCAACGAGCTGGTCAGGTACTACCAGGTGTGCTTCCTCGACGCGCCCAAGATGATCCCGCAGCCCATCGAGCCGGGCACCGAGGGCCCCGTCCAGCTTGTCGCATTCACCGATCTTTTCGAGGTGACACACGAGCCCTCCGCGGCACCGAGCAAAATCAAGCGCAACGACTCGACGGACACGCAGATCGGCGACATGGGGGGCGCGAGCACCGACGAGCGCGTGCCCGCCGCCGTGCCCGCCGCCGAGGACCACCCCATCCAGCCATCCGACCGCCGCGACGCCTACCCCCTCCCCGTCCCCCTCCCCGTCGACATCACCGCCCCCTTGATCGACGGACACGATTCCCCCCTCACCACCGCCGTGGAGCACATGTTCGCTCCTGTCGAGGCGATGGCCGACGATGTGTTCACGTGCGACGAGGAGCGCTCCGACACGCCGACCGAGATCTTCACGAAGAACTTCGGCAAGGAGCCCGCTCGCGCCAAGGCCGCCGAAGCTGCCTACGGGCCGTCAGCTGCCGCCGTCAAGAAGCTCGACATGGGGCGCGCCGCCTCCAGTGCCTCTTCGGGACAGAGCTCCCAGGGGAGCTTGAAACGCCCTCGTGCGACGTCCCCCCCTTCATGATGGCCACGGCGGGGCAGCTGCCTTCCCCCCTCCGACGGTGGACCCCTTCTCTCTACGCAAGCTCTCTACGGGCGCTCTCTTTCGGTCGTTCCCCCCACAGAGATGGGGATGGGGATCGAAGAGAAAGCGCCTTTCCATGGTGCCCCTCCCTGTGCACTACGCTAGGTTGGCACGGCTATTTTCCTCGCCCCCTCAGTCGGTGAAAAGGCTTCTCCGCGAGGGCGCGCTGCGACACAATAAACGGGGTGGCGAGTCAGGGAGGGGAGGAGGAGTTCGCCTCGGGCAACTCGGCGTTGACCTGGGCGCTGCGGCACGGACGACAGACCGTCATGAAGTGCATGGAGCTTGTGCGAAGCTTGTTGGCGAATACGCGCCCCGACGGCGATTAAGTATAAGGCCCCGCCCATTCACCATGCGGCATCGCATGGGCATGGCACTTGGGAGCCGAATCGATGATGAACGTTGTCCCGAGAGGAAGGAATGAGATTGTCGACATCAGGAGCCATGACCCATGTGCTCAGAGTCCAGTCATATACCATCGCACACACCGGACTGCATAGCACCGTAGTAACACACGTGTGGCTCAAGGGCTCGTTCATTGAAAAACTACGCTACAGCCAAAATCTCGGAGTTTCGGTGTCCCGTCGGCGCAATCATCGTGCGTCGGCGTTTTGAAGTTCTTGGTTGCGTTGACGAGCGACCCGCGACGGAGCAAATGCTCGCAGTGCAGTGCGTGTTACATGTAGCTATCGCCGGCTACATTAACAACTACCCGCTCGTCGACAACGCCTATGGCGTCAAGATCCCTCCGAGCGACGTCAGGAATAGCTCGTTCGCCTTCCTCATCGCCGACTACGGCCTCGCCACTGCTGCGATGACGGGCGAGTGCTGCCAGACCGAGGTGGCTGACCTCATGCGCAAGAAGCGGTCGGAGCTGGAGGCCGTGGGCAAGTCTTTGCTCTTTGTGGGCGCCGCTGGCGACAATTTTTACTTCCAGGGCGTGAAGACTGCCGAGGAGGGCGGTGAGACTCAGTGGAAGCGGTGGGATACCGTATACAACGGCCTCAACGACGTGCCCTGGTTCGCCGCCATGGGTAATCACGACTTCGGCGACGCGGACGTGTACGCCACGTGCCCGGAGAAGGCACCGCGTGTCAATATCTCGGGGCAGGCTTACGCGAGCAACCAGCTCGATGCAAGCAAGGGCGGCTACCGCCCCTCATTCGGCAATGTTGCAAATTATCACTTGCCCGACTTCAACTATCGCGTCACGTTGGACGCGCTCAACCTTGAAATCTTCGGCATCGATCAAAATTATGTCGACGTTGGAGGCATCGGCGGAGGCGGCGACGGCTGTAAGAAGGTCAAAGCCACTTGCGGGGGAGACGATACAGGCCTCGGCGAGCGGCTGCAGGACATCGGCCACAGCGGCGAGGCGCTGCTTGCCCAGTACGCCGCAAAGGGCGCCAAGGACCCGAAACAGACACGCAACGTGCTCGTGCTGCAGCACTACCCGGGGCTGTGCGCCGGCCTGAAGGCTAAGTTCACGGGCAGCATGCCCCCGGGCGAGACGGTCGATTTTCGGTGCTCGTTTGGGCATACGCACAACACTGTGTGCGAGTCGGGCACGGACACGGATTGCGAGTTCAGCATGAATGGCGGTGGCGGCGGTTGCTGCGAAGGTGATGTGACTAACAACCAGGCTGGGTACGGCATTCTCTACTTTGAGCCGGCCGGCGGCATGCGCCTTGAGCTTGTCCACCTAGGCCATAAATGCCAGTTCTCTCCTTCCACGATGACGGACGAGGAGCGCGCGATCGCGAAGCTGCACATGCACGGCGACGAGCACATCTCGAGCTTCGCGGCTTCCAAATTGGAGATCAACGCCGGCATCGACGCCGTGGGTAGTCTCGATATGATAAGTGTCGAGGAAATCGACGCGTAGACGACGTCGGTGGCGTGATGTGAATGAAGATCGCTCGTTCTGTAAGGGCGGCGGCGGCACGGGCAGCGGGAAGGGCAACTGGGCAAGGCCAAGGGAGGCGCGACGGGCCACGGGTACGGGTCGCGCTCAAACCCTCCTGTGCCGAAGGCCTCCCTTGAGTCCGCGTGTCCGCCGCCGTGTGGGCCGACGGTTTTGGCCGGCGGTTCGCCTGCGCGTGTGTCCGGGCGAGTCGGACCGGTGCGGATCATTACAGACACCAATTCCAAAGAGTGATACAAATGTACCGGTAAAATGTAAGGGAGGTCCATTTCACATTCACACTTCTACGCGACATTTTATGTGGGCAGCCAATGGCAAAGGCGGCAAGGGCGGCGGCGGTAGCAAGGGCGGCGGCGGCAAGGGCGGCGGCGGCGGTAAGGGCGGCGGCAAGGGCGGCGGCGGCTGGTCGGGTGGCAAGGGCGGCGGCAAGGGCGGCGGCAAGGGCGGCGGCAAGGGCGCAGTCGAGGCACCGCGCGTAATGACTTGGAAGCGCCAGAAGGTGGACGACAAGGACGCGCTGCCTGTGCTCAAGCACAAGCAGGAGGTGCTCGACGCGCTCGCAGAGCATGGCGTGGTCGTCGTCTCGGGCGACACCGGCTGCGGCAAGTCGACGCAGGTTCCGCAGTTCCTGCTCGATTCGGACCCGAAAGCCAAGATCGTGGTGACGCAGCCGCGGCGGCTGGCGGCGCGCGCCCTCGCGGAGCGCGTCACCGCGGAGCGCGGCTCCGTCATCGGTCGTACCATCGGCTACGCGGTCTCGCGCGACAAGGCGACCACGCTCGGCACGACACGCTGCACGTTCGTGACCGTCGGCCTATTGCTGCAGCTGCTCGTGTTCCGGCCGGCGGACGTGTTCAACGCGTACACGCACATCATCGTCGACGAGGCGCACGAGCGCGACGTTGACCTCGACCTGCTGCTCCTGCTGCTGCGGCGGGCGCTGCGCCGGCAGGCCTCGGGGCGCGATCCGCACGCGGCTGTCGACGCCAAAGAGGTGAGCGAGGGAGCCTCGGATGAAGGCATCAGCACCGCGCCACTGCGGCGCATCGCTGTGGTCATCATGAGCGCCACCATCGACGCGCATGCCTTTTCGCGCTACTTTGCAGGCACCTCGCTCAACTGCTTGCCAGATCGGCTGCGCGGGAACAACGAGTTGAGCGCAGCGGCGGCGTCGGCGGCATGCGCGGCGTCGGCTGCGGCGACCGTCGGAAGCGGTGGCATGTCCGCCGCGTCCGCCATGGACGCTGGCGCGCTCGACGAGATGTTTCCCGACGACGCCGACGACGCCGAAGCGGAGGAGGCGGCCGAGACGGCAGAGGACGCCGACGAGTGGGGCAAGGATGCCGTGGACGACGAACCTCTGATGGCTGTCGGCGGCAAGCGCAAGGCCCGCGACGAAGCACCGCCCGTCGCCTCCTCCTCGTCGTCCGTGCCGTCGCAGTCGGTGCCCGTCGTGCGCGTGGGCGCTCGCTGCCACCCGGTGGCATGCTACCATCTCGAGCAGCTGCAGGCCGCGTTCAATCCGCACGGCGCGCCGAGCGTTGTGGTAGACAGCACGCCTAACCAGGCCAAGTTCCACCCTTCCCTGATCCCGTTCCTAGAGTACCTGCTCGTCCAGGCGGTTTCGGAGCAGCTGCTGCCGCTGCTGCCGGAAGTCGATCCACTCGTGAGTGCGGCCGGCGCGGTGCTCATCTTCCTTCCCGGGTACACCGAGATCTATGAGACACTCAAGGCGCTCGAGCGCTCCGAGGCGCTGCGCCGTCTCGGGCACAGGCTGCTGCTGTTGCCCCTCCATTCGCTGCAGGATGCGACTGAGCAGCACGCCGTGCTCCAGAAGCCGCCGCCGGGCACGCGCAAGGTCATCCTCGCGACCAACCTGGCCGAGAGCTCCATCACCGTGCCCGACGTATCGATCGTCATTGACCTCGGCCTCGAGAAGCTGCCGTACTACGACGCGCGCGCCAACACGGACACGCTGCTGCTCCGGCGCTGTGCACGCGCCTCGGCCTCGCAGCGAGCGGGCCGTGCGGGCCGCGTGGCGCCCGGCGTGTGCCTGCGGCTGTACCCGTCATCCTTCATGCGCGACGAGAGCCTCATGCCCGCGTACACCCCGGCCGAGATGCAGCGCACCTCGCTCCTGAACCTGCTGCTCAAGGTGAAGATGATCGACCCATCCGCGCCGCCCGCTGAGCTGCTTCAAGAGGCGATCCAGCCACCCTCATACGCAGCCGTGCACGCAGCTATCGTGCAATTGCTCGCGCTGGGCGCGCTGAGCGGCACACCAGACAAGGCGGTCACTACGCCATGTGGCCAGCTGCTCGCATCGCTGCCCGTCTCAGTGCCTCTCGGCCGGCTGCTCTTACTCGGTGAGGCGCTCGGGCTGCTGCGGGAGGCGTCGGTGCTTGCTGCCTCACTGTCGCTGCCCGACCCATTCTTGCAGCCGTTCACCAAGGGCGATGCCGCCGCCAAGGGCGACGCCAAGGGCGATGAGGCGGCAGCGGGCGCGGGCGGCATAGGCGCCGCCGATCTCGCCGCGTACGAAGAGGAAGCCAAGACGGCGCGTGAAGACGTCTCCTTCTTCAAGCCGCGCCTCGCGCACTTTACCGCCGCCGGCCGCTCCGAACCGCTCACCACACTCCGATTGTTTGAGGCCTGGCAGCGTACTCTGTCGGACGAAGGGGCGCCGAAGGCGGCGCAGTACGCGCACTCGCAGCACGCGAGCTATAAGCGGCTCGCCGAGCTCGAGGCTTTGAGCCGTGAACTCATCCAGCGCATCCGGCAGCAGCGCGTCGAGTTCGACTTGGCGCTCCCCCCTGCCGGGTTCACGCTCACGGCCACCTCGACTGCCGCAGCCGCGGCCCAAGGCGACCCGGCCGCGAGCGCCGCCGCTGCGGTGGCGGCTGCCGCGGGCGGAGTCGAGATGACGCGTGATCTGCTGCTGCACGCGCTGCTCGTGGCCGCCTTCTCCCCCAACTTTGCGTCGGGCAAGGCGCACGCCCCAGCCAAGGTGCTCGACGAGCTCGCGCGCCATCGGCTGGAGCCGAGCCGGTGCGTCTACTGCCTCGTCAAGCAGGATAGCAGCCAGGGTGGCGCACACCTGCACCAACGTCACCTGCAGGCGGCGCTCGCGCCGTGCGGCGAGCTGACGCAGGCGATCATCTCGAAGAGCCGTGGCGCGGGGGGTGCCAACGGCGCGCCTTCGCTGCAGACGTCGGTCACGCTCGCCTTTGGCACGAGTGCCTCGGCGGTGCTCGCACTTCGCATGGCGGGGCTGCGTGGCTCGCTGCCCGTGCTCCTCACAAATGAGTCGCAGAGCGTCGTCGGGCTCGCAAAGCTGATTGCTCCCCAGTACGCGTGCCGCCTCTCGTTCATGAAACGCATCCCGGCCGACCCCAACGCATCGCGCCACCTGCCCTCTGGCAAATCTGCCGCGGCTGCGCCGACGAGCAGCAGCAGCAGCATCCTGAGCGGCGCGAGCGCAGGCGCTCGCGCTCGCGGCGGCGGGGCAGCGGGCGGCGAGGCGGTGGGCAGCGAGGCGGTGGTGGTGGATCAGAATTGGCACTCGGCGGCCTCTGTGCTCTCTGACGATCGTCCGGACGGCGGGCGCCGGTACCTGGTCGCGGCAGCATGGTCGCGCGCGGGAGGCGGCCCTCCCTCATCGACCGCCGGGCCGAGTGGCCCGGCCGAGGCCACCGCCACGTCCGCGGGCCTCGTGTCGCAAAGCAAGCTCGTGGCGCACTCGGCGACGCTGCTGCCGGCACGTCCCAAGGGAGCAGCTGAGCTCATGATCGTCGCCTTCTCGCGCCACGTCATCCTCCGGCCCACCGAGACGGGCGACGGCGCGCTCGCCGCCTACGTGGCCGACGGCGACGTGGGCATGTGGGTGCCACTGCCCTGGCTGCTCACGCCTAGCGCGCTGGACGAGATCAACAGCCTTCGCGCGGCGCTCTCGGCTGCGCTCGGGACCACTCCAGCTGCAAGTGGAGCGAGTGCGGCCGCCCTCCAATTAGCTCTCATCAAGATGAGCGTCGCGCCCCGCCCCGAGCTCTCGGCTGCGCAGGCCGCCGCCGCCTCGGCGGATTGGATCAATGCGCCGCCGCCGCGACGGCTCGCGTCTGCACGCACGCCCGACGAGCTGCTGCCACCCCTCGCATTGGCCGCCATCGAGATCTTTGCGCCGCCGGCGGACGTGCAGGCGGCTGGCGGCGCGCCCAAGGCCAAGGAAGAGGACGAGGCGCTCTTCATGGATGATGGCGAGCATGGGGCGCTCGAGCTGCTGGGATGATGCATGGGGACGGGAGAGGCAGAGACGCGAAGCGCAACAGCAAGTAGGGAAACAGCCGAATGACGGCTCATTCGACGGCGCGTTTGGCTCTCGCGACTTTCCCGGCGTACGCGCGGGCACTCCGATCATGGCTTGCCCGATTGATGTCAGCGTCTGGCTAGGTAATCGGTAATGGTCATTGGATCTCAGGTCCTCTCTAAATGCAATACTTTCTAAGTCTATCAGTGGTGAGAATCGAAACAGACGTGAGACGATACGCAGCCATGCCGCAAGACGCAAGAGCAGACGCGTCCGCGTTCCACGCTACTCCGCCGGCACCGGCCGGGCCGCCATGGCACCCACCCGAGATATGAGCGCCGCAGCGAGCGAGAAGAGATGAACCGCGTGATTGCGAAGATTGTTGGCGGGGGCCTCGACCAGGACATGGAGGAGCATCGACGCCGCATTGATCACCAACAAGCTGAGCCAATACAAGCCTGCGGTGCACGAGCGGAGCGAAAGTGTGGGGTTGAAGTGTGAGGTGTGACCAGCATGAGATGAGCAGAGCCTGCCCGTCGGGGCGTTCGTGCGAGTTGGTTGCTCTCACCACTGAGCTTGGAAAAGCACAAGGCGCGCGAGTCCGTCGGGTTCACTGTGAAGTAGGCATCGTACGTGGGCTGCAAGAAGATGAATTGAATCAGGTAGGCACTGTAGGAGAGCCTGTGGGCGCAATCGAACGCATCTTGAGACCATGCATGCAGGAGGCCACTGAGACGCAGCGCAGAGCTGTACCGCGTCCACACCTAAGGCCAGAGAGACTTCACGCAGGCTAATCGGCTGCTAGCCTGGGAGCAACGGGCCGTCCATACCTTGCAAACGGCACACACACTCGCGAGCCGAGGATGCGCTTGAGGCACGGCGCCCTACCGCGAAGCATTTCGACGATAAGCCCCGCGCAGCCCAGACCAAACCCAGCTGCGCAGCCCAAGTACAGCACGTAGTCGAGGGACTGCTTTTGATCCTCCGAGAGCCACCACCACACCGGACCGGTTCGTAGGGGCGTCTGCTCGGGGTCGCTTGCATAAAGTGGGGTCTCGTTTCCCTCGTACGCGGTGAAGAGGGCCAGCGAGAGCGAGCCAAGGTAGAAGCACCAGTGCCAGCATCTAGAGGTGAGATCGGCGTCTCGGCGCCAAACCCTGGTGCGAGACGGTAGCGGCTGATGCGGCGTGCACGCCGTCTGGACTTCCGAAGGCACGAGTGGCGAGAGCAATTGCTCTGATTGCTCTGATGACGGTGGCGGGCTGAGCGTGACTAGAGCGGCTGCCATCCCCGCGAGGTATGGCCCACCGCGCGTGTACATCATGGCATTCACGTACAGGCCAAACACGTCGCCGTACTGAGCATTGGCAAGGGGGTGCGCACAAAAGACAGTGGTACGTGTGGGCGGTGAGAGCAGCGGGCACACGAGAAGAGAAGATCATCAGCGTCGGAAAGGGGAAAGGAGAAGGATGAGCCGGTGAACCAGCAGCGTCGCGAGGGGAGAGGAGAGTGGGGGAGCGCACCTGGCGCCGAAGCCACCATCGGAGGAGCACAGTGCACCCGATGAGCACGGCCAGCAAGACGAGTTGCAGCCGCAAGGCCCGAGCACGCGCGCGCTCGATACAGCGCTCTCGGCGCGCCATCCAACGCTCGAGTAGCAGCAGCGTGTGCACCAAAGGCACCGAGGCGAGGTAGAATTGCCACTCCACAGCGACCGTCCAGGTGTGTAGGTCACATCCTAGCCACGCGCGGTACAGCGGATCCTTCACGTGAGGCGCCACCCAAAGGTCAAAGTAGTTGTTGAGGAAGAGCGGCACATTGAGCCACCACCAAGCGCGGCAGGTCTCACGCTGCGTCTCATCTGGCTGCAGCGGCGACACGTTATACGCAAGGAGCACAAGGTAGGCGGGTGCTAGCCGAAGGAAGCGCTTGAGCAGAAAGGCTCCATACCGAACGCCGGCATTGCACGTTCCTAAGGCTGCCCTCGACTCTGTTGATGCGATGGCATCATCAGCGGCCTGCGTCGCGACGTTTGCGCCAACTGCAGCGGCTTTCCTCCCTTCAGGGACTAGGAGTGAGACGATGAGAAATCCGCTCAGAACGAAGAATAGGTCTACACCCATCGCGCCGGAGAAGGCAAACTGCATGTACCACTGGCCAATGAACTGGTTGTAGTTGGTCGGCCCCACGAAGAAGAACGTTGGGACGCAGAGAGCATGGTATAAGATGACCCAACTCACCGCAACCGCGCGGAGACCATCGAGGCTGTCAACATGCGTGCCGCTATGCTTGCCTTCAGTCGAGCGGCACAAAGCTTGGCGGCAGTTGCGGTCCGGTCGGATGTGCTCACATCGGCGTCCAAGGAGCTGCAGGAGGAAGAGTAGGCCGCCCACTACAACGGTGAACAGCACTATGAACGCGGTTGGTGCCTGTTTGACGACGGCCAGCCAACACAACACAACTGCAAGGCATCCCGCTAACACAACGCACGCTGCCAAGTCCAGAGACGGCATGTGACCGCCGGAAGGTGTCGGACAAAGAGAGGTGTGAGAATTCATGTCAAGTCAGTCAAGTCAAGTCAAGTTTTCGACTCCCGACCTCCCCAGCTGGCTTCCGGAGCAATTCCAACTGTTGTTTAAATGCAGACCAAACTTAACTTGACTTGCCTAGCGAAACGCCCGTGACGGCGCGACTTGACTTGACTTTTTCGTGTTGCTTTTTTTTCACATGCCGATTGTGTAGTTTTATGCCGATCAGCCGTCGATTGTGCTTCGTCTTCATCGTGGCCTTTTTCCTCTTCTGGATCTTTGCGGTCAAGCCTCCTGTGCTCGACACAGGCGACGGCCGCGTGCAGCAGCGCCGACGAGAGCAGCTCTCGCAGCAGGCGCGCCGCTGGATTTCCGCTTCCAAAGCTTCCAGCAGTCGGCAAAGCCAGCGGCAAACAGCAAAAGAAGAGGCCACGTCCTTCACGCCAGAGGTCGAGGCGACTCAGTCGACGGCGAACTGCCCCGCGGACCGCCGGCCGTACCACGTACTGCTCACCGCCTCGACTGGGCCGTACCAGCTTTGGCAGACACGCATCTTCTACTACCACTATGTGCGGCTGCGCGCGACGCTCGGGCCATGCACTGAGATGGGCGGGTTCACGCGGTTGCTGACTAAGCCCAAGAGCGCGCCGCTCGACAGCCTGATGAGCGTGATGCGCACCGTCGTGGTCGACGAGCTGACCGAGGCGGAGACTCACGGCTTCGTGGTGCTCAACCGGCCCCATTCGGTGCTTGTCGCGCTCAACCGCGGCGACCTCGACTTCCCCGAGAAGTACCTGTTCATCGCGGAGACTGACCACTTGCTCATGAAATACTTGCCCAACCTCGCCACTGAGGAGCTTGCGGTGGCCTACCCGTTCCACTACATGAACCCGAAGCGCGACAGCAAGACGAAGTCGCTCGTACGACGCTTCGCCGGCTCAGATCTCGTGGCCGAGAAGGTGCAGCAGGTTGGCCCGTCGCCCATCCTGATCCACATAGACGCACTCAAGCGGCTCGTCAAGCCGTGGTACGACCTCTCGTTCGCACTCAAGGTTGACCCGGCCGCTGACGCCGAGTTCGGCTGGATGCTCGAAATGTGGGGCTACTCGATAGGCGCGGCTGTGGGCGGCGTCGCACACAAGTTGATGGACACGTTGCAGCTCGAGCCTTCGTCGCAGTTTGGGGTGCGCACGACCGATGCGGCCGGCGAGTATACGCACCACATCCTACACTACACCTTTAGCCACGAGTACTCGCTCGAGGGCGTGCCGATGGTCGACTCGAGATCCGGGCAACACGGCTTCGACAAGCGCCACTACCAGGCTTGGCTGCCGCGCGAGCTGCAGCGGCCGCCGCGCTGCGCGCTCGAGTCGACGCACACCTTGTGGACGCTTCTGCACGACGCCATGGCCGCCCACGACGGTGGCGTCAACTGCTCGGGCTGCACGGGGCGCGGGCATGGGTGGGAGCACGGTGTGCCCAGCAGCGTGGTTGCGACCCTAATGATGCACTCGAATCAAGACAAGGAGGTGCGCGCGCGCATTGACGCTGGCGACGGCACGACGGACCCGGAGCTCTTGCGCGCCATGCGCCTTGTCGGCAGCGGGCCGTGGGCTTTCAGCGCCGTGGCGGGCTCTTCGGCGGCGGCGGCCACGGCCGGCAGCGTGGACAGGGGCTTCTTCTTCCTCCGCGGAGGTCAGCTTCACACGCCCTGGGGGTCGGCCGCTTGGGGACTCTCACGTTCTGGTGCGGGCTCACGCGTGTTCGTGGACGGCGGGAGCAATGTGCAGACGAGCGATCCGATCGTCATCTACCTCTGTGGCCGTTTGAAATGGACACATTCGGTCCGATTCCAACGCACAGACGGGAGACCGCTCGACGGTTCGACTGTGCTCAACGGCTTTGACTGGCTCAAGGAGGTGCAGCTGGTGATGACGGCGAGGGAGAGCGGCGAGCAGCAGGTTGGCACGTACGACGCCCTCTCACACGACGCCCTCGCCACCATCGGCGCAGCGACCATATCTCCCACCGACGAGATCCTCGCTGCCTTCCTCGGTCATGAGGACCCGCGTCCCGGCGACGCCGACGCGGCGGCGGTGCGCCGACGGCTGATGGGTACCGGCGGCTGGCCTCTCGGGCGGCTGGGCAACGTCTTCCTTCTCGCGCACGGCGTCGCATACTATGAGGGCGCGCATAAGCTTGGCAGCTGGCACGCCGAGGTTACGGGAGGCAAGCCGTCGATTGTGCTGCGCGGCGGCGGCGTGAGCGGCGCGAAATTGACCCTCGCGTCGCTCTTGAGTAGCGGCGACGGCACGGACGACCAGCTACAGCTGGACGTGAACTGCTGGAGGCTGTCGAACCGCGCGGCGGGCATTGGCGGCGAACTCGTCTGGAGGCATCCGGCCTCGCGCTGCTTCCCAACGTGTTCAGACTCGACGCATCAGCTCAACGGCGCGGAGTACGGCAGCTCCGCACTCGCCATGCGCGTGGCCAAGTACAAGTGGACGTGGGCGAATGTCCCTGGCTTGGAGTTCGCCTTCCCAGCCGCCGAGCGTGTGGGCGTGCTTGTCACCCCATGGGGACACGGCGAGTGGGGGATCACACCCTCCCGCACCGATGTGCTGCTCGCCGAGTTTGCGCAGCAGCGGCACATGCTGCAGTTTGACGACAAGGAGGCCAAGTTCACGAGCACACGCTGCTCGGACGGCGAGGTCGTTAGAGGGCAGGCGATTGGGTGGACGAAGGGGATGGCATGGTGAGAGTCGCGTGGTCTTAGAGACGCACCAGACGCTCTCATTCAGATTCACACTCATTCACAGCAGATGGTTATGATTCGGACAACTTTTGTGTTCTCACAGACGAGCGGGCTGCCGTTGGACCAAGTTCGAAGTTGGAGGCTGTGGTTGGGCCACGGTTCTTGGGCCGATCCCAACTCGTCGTTCGATGCCGTGCGGCGACCGGCTAATGCGGGCCAAGTTCCACGGTTGGGCGCGTAGTCAGCTCAACCATAGTTCAACTCATAACTGTAGTCCAACTGCGAAGAATTTCCGGGCTGACGAACCAAAGTTGGGTCAGACCTCTCGTTCACAGTCTCGTTCACAGACCTCTCCGGCAACATCGTTCTCTCTCATGGCCACGTCGCTCCCCATTGGGACCGTCGCTTCGACTTCGAATCTCGCAACACGACCCCGAGACGCGGCGGCCGCACTTCTACGAAAGGTCGCTGCACAGAAAAAGCTAAAGCAGCAATCGGCTGCGCAGCCACAGGAATCGCCGTCGGGAAAGGTTGTCCTCTATGCTGCTGCCGGATTAGCTGCTGCTGCTGCTGGCTTTGCTATATACAGGTTTTGGGGGGCGCAAGAGGAGCAAACGGAGGCCGAGGGCCTTGCACGCAAGGCCTTAACGCAAGGACACGCACACTTGACAGCAGCGGACATGGCGAGGGTCGTTGCGCTCCTCCAACGACCCTCGCTATCAGAGGCCGAGCGCCGCCACCTCCTGCGCTGCGTGTGCTCCTTCGAGCGTTGGATGGTGCCAGCTGTACGGCGCCAGAGTGATGGCAACGAGCTCGTGTACTCGTTCCGCGGCAACGACGGTTCCACCGGCTTTGTGCTCTTCTCGACGGCTGCGAAGCTGCATAGCATTCAGCAGCACAACGAGCCGCCAGTCGGTCATCGGCAGGTGGCCATCGCTCTCAAGGGCTGCGACGTGTGCTCGACGCGAAATCTGTCATTCGCAGCGGTCAGTTTCCTCTCGCTCGACCCCGATGCTGAGGCAGCGCCGCCGCGTCGCGCAGTCGATGCCGTGCTCTGGCGACCCAAATTCGCGTTTCTTGATGCTTCAAACACAGCTTTGGCCGACCTGGCGGATGCCGTGCGCATGGAGTCGCAGCTAGGCAACGCGCTCGCGCCCGTCTTAGGTGCCGATCCGCTGGCCGCACGTACATTCGCTGGATACGAGAAGCTGTGGTGTCTCGCTCCATCGGGCCACTCTGCCGCGCTCGACTCGCCACTAGGCCTGCCGATCGTGGGCGGCGACGGGGCGTACCTTTTGCTGTTCACGTCCATCGACTTACTCGAGCACGCGATGCCCGCGCTGCGCAAGCTGTTGGGCGTGGCCGTTGTCATGAGCGGGGTGGTTAATCCAGCCTGTGGACCCGTGCGGCCCAGCTTCCGAAGTGGAGTCAGCTCTGTCCACGGGGGCGAAGGCGGAGGGAGCGCCGAAGGTGCAGGCCATCATCCGCATCGTCCACTATATGAGCCACGGCGCGTCTCGATGGATGACGTCTACACGTGCCTTCGAGCCCCTGGCCAGACCCTTCACGGGCTCCACCTCAACCGCCTCGTCCCGGGCCTCAGCCCGAATTACTCTGTGGAGGCGCTCGAGACCTCAGCCCTGCCCTCTATCTTTCAGCGCGCAGGCGTCGTGCCATCCGCAGTCGCGCGCGGGCCCTCGATGGCGCAGCAGATTGCGAGGCTCGAGGATAGCGCGGCTGGCGCGTGCACGGGCAACAAGGCGCTCCCCCAAACGATTGTCGCGCTCACGTATATGGCCGCTCACGTTGGCTGCGACGTTGAGTACACAGCGGAAGCGGGGACACTAGTATAGTCCGGTCTAGTGCCCGCTCGGTGCCCGCCATTGCTTATAGTAGAAATTCTTGATTGTTCTTGATTGGGGGACTGATTGGGCTATGCGACCGGACACAAACCTACTACGCTAGAGCTAGAGCGGACATACGCGCACACACCCAACGTTGCCCCAAAGGGGGTCGTACATGTACCGGTACACAGTGTACCTCTTCCGCAACTTCGCCCTCACAATGCTGCCCGAACGACCGCGTGGCCGTGGGGGCAGTAGCGCCCAGCAAACAATAACCGGTGCCACGCGAGGGTGAACCACTTGATGACGAGAGTAATTGACCCTGTTCTATCATCACATATCTCGACCAGACGCTCGCTCGGAGCTTGTGCGCCGCCGACAAGGAGGCACTCGCGTCGGGCCTCGTACTTGCCTGCCGTTATGCCAGTCGAGTGTATTTCATCCTGTACGATGCCCACCAATAACGGCCGAATGGCGGTGCGCGTCTATGGGGAGCGCGACCGGGGTGAGGCCTTCTACTCGCAGCACGCATGGGTCGCATGCCTCTGGGCAGACTGCGACGACGTCTACCGTGGGAGCGAGCGCGTGCACATGCGCGTGCACGATGCGTGCCTCACGTCCGAGGTGCTCGGATCGCTCAAGTGCGACTGCGCGGTGCAGCTGCGCCTCGCGCAGCAGCACCTGGCACAGCAGGGTGGCATCCTCATCTACACGCCGCAAGAGGGCCGTGGGATTGGCCTTGCGAGCAAGATCGCCGCATACGGGCTGCAGGAGCGCCAGGGCCTCGACACGGTAGACGCCAACCTGGCCCTTGGATTGCCCGATGAGGCCCGCGACTACACGCCAGTGCGCACCATCCTCGATAGCCTTGGCGTTCGCTCCGTCGTGTTGCTCACCAACAACCCGTTCAAGGTGCATGCCCTTCGCTCGCTCGGCATCGACGTGGCGGGGCGGCGCGCGGTGCTCGCTTCTTCGACACCCGTCCACGCACATGGCTATCTGGAGACGAAGGCACGCCGGATGGGTCATATTCTGACACCGGAGGCCGAGCGCCGTCAGACGGGCGGCGGAAGGGGCAGCGGCGCCAGCGGCGGCGCCAGCGGCGGCGCCAGCGGCGGCGCCAGCGGCGGCGCCGGCGTCGGCAGCAGTGGCGGCTACGATGGCGGCCACGGTGGCGGCGGTGGGCACGTACTGGCCGGTGGCAGCTGCAGTGGCGTGAATCAGCTCAGGTGCTCCGATATCGACGAGGAAGAGCCCGCGATGGCGCCTGCGATGGCGCCAGCGATGGCCTCGGCTGCTGCCGCAACCATTCCCTCGCCGCCCTGGCGGCCGTCACTATTGCTGGGGCCGCCGCCCTCGTCGCCCGCCCGGCCGCTGTGCTCGCCGCTGCCCACGGTGGCGGCCTCGATGCTGGCGCGCCTGCGAAGCGATATCGAAGCCCATGCGGTCTCGCGCCGCGGCGTCGTGATGCCTTTCGTCACCCTCTCGTACGCGCAGGCCCTCGACGGCAGCATAGCGGGGCCACTGGGTGCCTCGGGCCCTCGGCTGCTCCTCTCCGGCAGAGAGTCCATGGCACTCACGCACGGGCTGCGTGCGGTGCACGAGGCCATCATGGTGGGCTCAGGCACACTACTCGCCGACGACCCTCAACTCACCGTTCGCCTGGTGCCGGGGGAGAGTCCAATGCGAATCGTACTCGATGGGCGCTTGCGATGCCTCGCCACCGCCAAGGCCCTCCAGTCGCCCATTCCAGCGCCCTTGGCGAGCAGCGCCGCCGCCTCGGTGGCCGCCTTCATGACTTCGTCCTCCTCCTCCTCCTCCTCCTCCTCCTCCTCCTCCTCCTCCTCCTCCTCCT
>ENA-UOXO01001189-UOXO01001189.1-mixed-culture-metagenome-genome-assembly--contig:-NODE-1189-length-18562-cov-3.797806_pt1 | contig 18562 bp, 14 predicted proteins | sample MGYA00238162_ERZ761640 | MGnify/ENA primary metagenome ERZ761640 (study PRJEB28914, sample SAMN08778297) | mixed culture metagenome | isolation source: Freshwater growth medium | place: USA...
AGCCGCCGACGCAATGATTCCGCTCAGGATCGAAACGAGGTCTCTGAGGGTCTCAACAGCTTTTATGCGGCCGACTTGCGCAGTCTCCACAATGCTTCGTTACAGGGCGACATCGGCGAAGGGCTAAAGAGATTCTTGGGGGGACCAAATGCCCTCAAAGAAGGCCAGCGAATCGATGTGCGCGAAAGCTCCAACAACGATCTGTTGGCGGAAATGCTTGCGCCTGACCGCATGCCGGCAGGGCGGTGGCCTGCGGACCACTCCCTCGCATTCAGCCAACAGCTGGCGGTCAACAGCATCTTCACTGACCTGCGTGACGGCCCTGGGTTGTTCTCGGTGAATGGTCCACCTGGTACGGGCAAGACGACTTTGTTGCGTGACTTGGTGGCGCAGGTCGTGACAGAGCGCGCAGCTCAGTTGGTGAAACTGGGTGCCAAGGCCTTCAACGGTAAGACACTGATGAAAGTTGGTGATGCGGTAGCCCCGTACTACCCATTGCACAAGTCGCTCATCGGCTATTCGATAGTCGTGTCCACCAATGGCAATGGTGCTGCTGAAAACGTGACGCTAGAGCTTCCCGCCCGAAGCGCCGTGCCCGCACGCGTTGCGAATGTGAGCAACTATTTCCCTGAAATTGCGGAGTCGGTCACAGGAAAGAAGGCCTGGGGTCTCCTTGCAGCTCCGCTTGGCAACCGTCGCAATCGCACAGAGTTTGTTTCTCGGTTCTGGTGGGGCCAGCGCAAGTCAAACGCAGAGGCGTCTACGCCTGGTATGCGAAATCACCTGCGAGCAATCGCAGACTCGGACAAGTCACCAGCCTTGTCATGGAATGAAGCCGTTCAACGGTACAAGAAAGCCGTCAATCTGGAGTCAGGGTGCCGAAAGCGCGTGCAAGATGCCGCTGCATTACCTTCTAAGGTCGCTTCCATTGTGAGCGGTATCAAAAAGGCTGAGGTGGATCTTGCAGTCGCTCAGCGCAAATGCCGCGAAACAGGGGACATGCTGATTGAAACCACCTTGCGGGCGGAAAAAATCAGCAACCAGGCGCAGTTGGCTAAGTCGCAACGGGACAAGGCCCTTGATGCGGTGGCAATGCAAGAAGCGGACAAGCCAGGGCTCTGGTCTGTCCTTGCGTCCATGGGCAAATCGAAACAGGCATGGCAGGACAAGCTGGCTCACTTGCAAGTAAGTGTCGATGTGGCATCGCAGTGGCAGGGAAATTTGGAAGAGGAAGCGGCCCAATTGCAGTCCGCGATCCTAGAGGGCAATCTAGCGCTATCCCGCATCAACCTGGATGTATCTGAGCGTACTGCTCGCCTGGCTGATGCGCGCATTGGGCTCGCCAAATCAGAAGAAATGCTCGATGAGGCTGCTGATCGACTTGGCTCCTCATGGCTCGACATGGATGTTGACCATGAAGAACGCGAGCGGATCTCCCCATGGGGGGACCCGGCGTGGCTGGCGGCGCGTGAAGAGGTGTTCCTCGCCGCATTGGATGTACACCGCGCTTTTACTGAGAGCAACGCGGCTCAGATGGGCGCTAACCTCGCTCTCGCTTGTGACTGGCTTTCTGGGAAACGGATTCAGCCAGAGTTGATTCCACTGGCTATTGATTCGCTGTGCATGGTCGTGCCAGTCATCTCTGCTACGTTCGCCTCATTTCCTCGGATGTTTGCCAACGTCCAGAAGGAATCCATTGGCTGGCTTCTTGTCGATGAGGGTGGGCAGGCCCAAGCAGCCCATGCTGCCTGTGCTATCTGGCGCGCAGCTCGTACTGTGATGGTCGGCGATCCTTTGCAGCTCAAGCCTGTCGTTACTGTTCCAGCGGGGGTTGAATCTGAGTTGGCGCGTCACTTCAAGGTGGATTCGCCCTGGATGCCAAGCTGGAACTCTGCGCAAGGATTGGCCGATATGTCCTCGCGGATGGGGACTTGGCTTGGGGCGCTGCAGTCTGATCGGCTATGGATTGGATGCCCGCTGCGCCTACACCGTCGCTGCGCGCCCGAGATGTTCCGCATCAGCAATGAGGTGGCCTACAGGGTCATGATGGTCTACGGAACCAACTACAAAAACAACGTTAGTTGGCCAGCATCAGCATGGCTTGATGTGAAGGCCACTGCGAATGAAGGGCACTGGATTGAAGCGGAGGGGCATCGGCTGCAAAGCCTTCTCCAGCTCCTCTTGGAGCAGGGGGCGCAGCAAGACCAGATCGCCATGATCACGCCATTCCGTGACTGTTCATTGAGACTGAAGCGCATTGCTCGTGCCAACGATATCGACATGGGCAAGGTGGGCACCGTTCATACTGCGCAGGGCAAGGAGGCTGACATCGTGATCATCGTTCTTGGGGGGAACCCACGATCTGCTGGAGCAAAGTCATGGGCAGCCTCGGAGCCAAACCTTCTGAATGTTGCGGTCTCTCGTGGCAAGAAGCGGCTGTACGTTATAGGTGATGTGGACTTGTGGAAGCCACACAGCTACTTCTCGGTGATGGCTGAACAACTGCCCATCGCCCAAGCAGTAGCAGCCTAGTTTGAAGAATCGCCACCAGGCGCAGGTGGCATGGGCGCTTCACCATTGGGGATGGGGGCGCTCAAAATATCCTCCAACCCCTTTGGGGGGTTGGGCGCAGGATAGGGTGATGGCATGGTCTCTGGCGACGAAAGCTGCAAGTGCTTCAGCTTCGCGTGATCAAGTGCCTCCTCGCTGCGCAAGATGAACTGACTCGACAGCAGCTTGTACTTTTCAGGGTCTAGGGTCCGCAGTCTATCCAGAACAGTGCAGAGCCTTTCGAGCACATGGTCATCGGTGCTGTAGTTGCTCGGCGCATCCCGTAGAAGCATGCGATCTTGGCCGGTAAGCAGCCAATTCACATTCAAACCGTTGCAGCACGCGGCAGCTAGCACGGCGGCTCCAGGCGAGTGCCGACCAAGCTCATATTTCCGATAGCCCGTAGGGTTGATCTGGAGCATTGACGCGACTTCATCCTGCGTGAGTTGCAGAGCGTTGCGCCGCCACAACTTCAATCTGGCGCCGACATCAAAGGGGAAGGAGGGTGTATTAGGGTTGTCCACAGGTAAAACCGGGCATATATTCACTGTTACAAGCGATGAACAGGGCAAAAAGTCACGAAAAACCGTGTCTTACGCTACAATTGTGTATCCGAGTTGTAAGCGAGTTTAAAGAAATGTCAGTTTCGTCTGCTGCTAGAGATGTCACCAATCTGAATCGTATGTTCCTGCTGGCGGCTCAGCGCACAGCTCAGTCGAATCTCGGGACAATGGTTACAGGTTTACCTGAAGAGATGCTGAAGAAGCTGGCCAAGATGTCCCTGGAAGAGATTGAACGTGTTGCAAGTAACGCGCCAATTACATTCTTCACTCTGCGGCTGGACGAGAGCAGCATGATGCAGGTACTTGACAGCCCAGCATCCGCAGTAGGCGCATTGAGCGTCTCGGCATTGGCCAAATCTGGCCGCTGATTGTTTCGCGCGCAACGGGAAAAGCAAATGCAGCTTGCGAAACTCGAATTGTTGCAATCAGCATCCGAGCTGATTCAGGCGAAATTGCGACTCTCCATCGTGCAGGGGATGACTGGATTGACCAGCGAACCACTGCGGAAGATGTGGAAAGAAATTCATGGGGACCGCCCACCCACAGGGAAACTTCCTGAGTCTGCACTGTCATACGCGAAAACAGTGCAGATGGTGAGATCGCTTTCGACAATTGTGCTCCTTCACCAGCGGTTGCACGGAACTCGTGAAATCACACCCAAGAACCTTCTTAGCACCTGGAAGGCGTACTCGGAATTGTTGGGGCAAAGCAATCCCGTGGATATCAATGCCACGTACTATGTTTTACGCGACGTGCTTCGGAACATCCTGACCGTGATGTCTTGTAACAATTGCGGTGTCGGTTACATCTACGATCGAGAACTTACACTAACGTCCCGCTGCCCTTATTGCAAGGGAGAGTAAATGCGGTGGCTAAGAACACTCTTTACGGGTAAGGCTGAAGCAACTGTCAATGCTGTTCCGATATCTGCAGCATCCATAGATATCGACGTGCCCCGCTATCCGCCCTTCATGAAAGGGCTGCCGGCCGTAGAGCCAGAGAAGCTCATCGCACAGCACCCTGAAATCCTGACGCAATACAAGCGCGCAGTCATTGTTCCCCCGGATCAGTACGAAAAGCTCTACATGGGCGCCTTGCGCCGATTCGCAGCTTATGCACACCTTCTGCCAGCATCCCAGACGCACCACCACAGGGGCGCGGGTGGACTCCTGCGACACTCAATGGAGGTGGCGCTTTGGTCCCTTCAAGGTGCCGATGCAATGCTGCTCAGCATGGGAAAGACACCAGCACAGCGAAGGTCTATTGAGCCTCGTTGGCAGTTGACTGCATTCCTGGCGGGGCTGTGCCATGACGTGGGAAAACCAGCGACAGACTTGACAGTCACCAACAGTGACCGAAATCTTACGTGGAAGCCCCTGACTGAGAACCTGTACGACTGGGCTAAGCGCAACAAGGTCAATTCCTATTATCTTGATTGGCGCAATGGCCGGGGCAAGCAGCACGTTTCTCTGTCCAACATTCTCTCCGAGCGAATCATTGGCACCGAAGCTCTGCAGTGGATTGATGAGGGAGGCACAGATCTGGTGGTCTGGCTCATGGAGGCCCTGAACGGGAGCCCTGGAGCAACGAATCCGTTGTATGACCTGGTGATCCAGGCAGATTCGTCCAGCACTGAGCGCGATCTCAAGACAATGGGCGTTGCCATGGCTGGCTATGAGATTGGCGTGCCAATCGAACGCCACCTCATGGACATCATGCGCCGTCTCATCAAGGAAGGCATCTGGCAAGTCAACGAACTGGGGGCCCGCGTCTGGAACATCAACGGCGGGATCTATCTGGTCTGGCCAGCGTCTGGAGAAGAGATAGCCGCCAAGGTCAGAACGGATGACCTCAAGGGGTTCCCTCGGACTGCAGATGGGATTCTGGACATGCTCTTAGAGCGGGGGCTTGCATTCGTGCGCGAGACGGGCGACGAGCGCTTCTGGAAGATTGTTCCAGATGTGCTGTCTGCCAAGATCCCCAACAAGAGTCTCGCTTGCATTCGTTTGCGTGACGATGCATTGATTTCCTCCACTCCGATCGCGTCCGTACCTGGGCGCCTGATCAACAGTGAGGATGAGGAGGCCGAAGAGGAGTCCACTAACGCTCCAGAGTCCGTAGCAATCAAGACACAAGCTCCGGTTGCCGAGCAAGTTCCGCAGTCTGTGGAGGCTTCAGTTGCGAATGTGGCCGACACTGATCGAACAGAGCCGCAGGCACAAGCTGCTGCCAAAGCGAAGAAGACGCCGGCCAAGCAGCACCGAGTCAATCAAGATGCTGCGCAAGATCAGGTGTCAGCAACAGCACCTGCTGCAGAGGCAAAAGCTGGCGATGCGGGCGATACCACTAAAAAGGTACTAAACGGCAAGTTCATTGTCGATGAGGACACGGGTGAAATTGTCGGAGTTGAGTCAGGCGATCGGGATGCAAAGAAACAGCCAGAGGTTCGTCAGCTGACCAGACCCACTACTGACAAGCCTGCTCTCGGAATCTCCAAACCGGTTGGGCTCAAGATCAAATCGGCGAGTCCAGAGTCTCAGGAGACTGCTGTCCTTCAGCAGGAACAGGCGCCTGAACCTACTGTAAAGCCTGCCCGAACGAAACGGAAGAAGAGGGCCATCCTCAAGGCCCCAGAGCTTGAGTTCACTGGTTCAGTGGGTGAGCTATTCTTGGCCTTGGCCGACGATCTGCAAACCGGTGCTAAGCATTGGGGGCAAGACCTGCGCGTTGACGAGGAGGGGGTGGTTCTCTTGCGCTGGCCGGTGTGTTTTGCCAACTATGGCCTCACTGCCAAAACGATTCTGGACGAATGCAGCAAAAACGGGTGGATCTGGGTTGACCAGGACAACCCAATGATGAAGCTGGTTGATACGAGTTTCGAAGGCCAGGAAGTCAAGGCCCTGCGCTTGATGCCAGATCCTGGAGATGCTCTGCTGTATCACGCAAAGTACGACCCGGAAAAGCATGAACTTGAGCCTAATCAGCGCAGGATAAAGCCCCCCCTTGAACCCGCAGCATCCTCGGTGCCTCCTATGACCGAGCAAGAGGCTGCGGCAGAGTGTGACGCGGCAGCCACGACCCATTCTGAGACTCCGGCGAAGGTCGACCTACCTGAGCTAGTTGTGACTGAGGTAGCCCCCGCGAAGTCAGCTGATCTGGGTCCCACAAAGACGCTTGAGCCCCAAATTCAGGCGCAATTGCAGCTTCCTAAGGTCGACGCACAGGTGAATGCTCCGAGCGCGCCAAAGACCAAAAATCAGGGCAAGAAGCCGCAGAACACACCGAAGCCTGAAAGGGGCGAAAAGCCCCAGAGCCCTCAAAGCACTCAGAAGCCAAAGGCTGAAGCGCTTGCCCCAGCTGGTCAGGTGAAGCCGGTTGCTGACGCCGAGAAGTTGGAGCCACAGGTGCCCACCACGTCACAGGCCTATGCCAGCGATCCGCGATTGGCTCAGCTGATTGAGGTTTTGGATGGCATGGCCGCTCACAAGGAAGAGGGGGGGTGGCGCCACATCGACCGAAATGACATCAAGCGGGTCGCGTTAAAGGCCAAGATTGCGGCCGATCGCAAAGACCTCAACATGCTCATCGAGTCAAATGCGAAATTCCTCCAAGTCCGGGGGCCGTTCTTGCTCTACCAATCCCAAAAGGCGGGATAGGACTAGGACTCTAGTGGTGAAAAAAAAGGGCTCAGTGGTCACGCAGACTACTGAGCCCTTGCTTTTGGCCAGGCGAGACTAGAGGCCAGATTCTTCGAGAAAGCGTGACTCCATTCCCTCATCCATTGCGCTGGAGATGATGAGCTGGGAGCGTGCGCGTGTCATGCCAACATACATCAGCCTACGCTCCTCCTCTTCGGTGGAGTCTGTGTGCGGGAGGTTGCCTTCTTCGCAACCTATGATCCAAACGTTGTCGAACTCCAGTCCCTTTGATGAGTGCAGCGTAAGCAGCTGCACTACACCTGACTGAACCTCGTCCTCGTTGGATGGCGCCATCTGCAGGCGAGCTATCCGCTGGCCAAGTGTGCCAACTACATGCTTGGCAGTCAGGCTGTTCTTGACGGAATCTACGGGTTTTTTCAGGGACTCGCGGGAGTTGTCTCGGATGAAGTCCAACACGCCGCAGATGGCAAGGTTGACCCTGTTCTTGCTGGCCTGGTACTGCCAGGAAATCATCCCTTCGCGCAAAGCGAGGACCTTCTTGCGTGCGTGGTCGTCGGGTGCCTCATCCAGGGCCTGCGTCAGCTTGTCAATGCAGTTGCCCTGTTTAGTACCAAAGGAGTTCAGCCAGGTGACGGAAAGTCCACAGTACCCAAGAGCCTGGCTTGCGCCCAGCCATGTGTTTGTATTCACGGAGCGCAACAGGGAGAGGATTGTGAGGCCCACCCCATGCTCCCAGAAGCTCTTGCCGCCACTTCTCTGACTTGAGATGCCTTGGGCTGACAGACACATCTCGATCTCATCGAGCATGCCATTCGTTCGCGCAAGAATGGCCCACTGCCCCATGGGGCTCAGCGCTGCAAGGAACTTGGCGATTTCCGTTCCCTCATCAGTGCGCCTGGGATAGCGCTTGACCTCGATCTTGCCCGGAATCTCCTTGTGCGCTTTGATGTTCTTGTTCGCCCGGTTTTCGTTGTGCCGGATGAGCTTGGCCGCGTGGCCAAGGATATTGGGCGCACATCGATAGTTGACCGGTAGCGTGAGTTCAATGGCGCTAAGGCTTTGGGTAACGTCAACCAGGCCCTTGTAGCCAAGTGCCATGCGGAATGAGTACAGGCTTTGGTCGTCGTCACCCACCAAGGTAATCTGGGTGTTGTTTCTGCCGTGCTCAAGGATCCACTCCTTTTGCACGTTGTCCATGTCTTGCCCTTCATCAACCAGCATGAACTTCACCGGCAGCGGGTTCAGCGTGCGGTTGCGCATGCCGCGAACGGCAAGCAAGAGGATGTCGGAAAAGTCCATGGTGTGGTCCGCTTTGAGAGTTTCCTCATAGGACCTGTACACCATCTCTATGTTCTCGTCCTGGAAGACATAGCCATCAACATGTGTCTTGCACACATCGATCTCGCGCAAGATCTCCTCAAGAGTGTGTTTTGGTGCAAGGGACTTCCATGCGCCCTTGATGATGCCAAGGCGCTCGCCTTCATTGAGAAGGCGTGGAATCCTGCCGCTGGTGCCTCGCCTGAGTTGCTCAAGCGCAAGAGAGTGGAAGGTGCCTACCGCAAGGCGGCGCGCATGCTGCGGGCCACAAGACTCTAGGATCCGTGTACGCAGCTCATTGGCTGCATCACGCGTGAAGGTGACTGCGCAAAGACGGCCCAACTCGTGCTCATTGATGAGGTGGGCCGCACGGGTGGAAAGGACACGGGTTTTGCCGGAGCCGGGGCATGCAAGAACGGTGATGTGCCCCGGCGTTGTAACGGCACGTTGCTGAAATGGATTGAGTTCCAATGTGCGATCTGGAAATCAGGACGGGACTGTTTCAGCCTGGGGTGTCTCAACCGCTTCCGGTGCGTCGGAAGGGGTGGCCACCGCCGCGTTGTTCGCGTCATCAGTGGCCTTCTTAGCATCGGCCGCGCGCTGATTCGATGCTTGTGCGCGGTAGACCAATGTGCGTGCACGGTTGACCATGCGGGTGATCTGACGCTTGATTTCGTAGGGGATTTGACTGCGATGACGATCGCTCAGTAGCTTGATCATCCACAGCTTGTCGGTCATCTCGCACATCTGATCCAGCTCGATCAGCAGTGTGTGAAACCGAATCTCGCGCGGCGACAGAACGCGAAGGGTTTGGGTCTCGGGTTTGTCGTATTCGACTTCCAGTTCGCTAAGGTCAAGGCCATGACCTTCGGCCAGTTTGTTGAAGCGGGCGACGTGGGTCTTGATGGCCGCAAAGCATTCTTCGAGGTAGCGATCCACTTCGGCATCCACCACAACACAATGCTCTTCGCTCTTGAAGTTGCGCATGGTTTCTGACAGGGTAATCATTGCCTGAGACCACGGCTCCATGCAGCTGCGCAGGATCTCAAGCGCATGGTGGGTTTTCAGGGTCAGCTTCTTGGTCAGAAACACAAAGGACTGGGTTTCACGCTGGCGAAGGGTGCGCTCATTGCGTTCAATGAACCATGGCGTTGTGCTCTTCTTGCGCGCGGTAACGGGCGTAGTGTTGCCATCACCTGCAGCAGGTTCTGATGCTTTGACTTCGGCCTTGGTTGCGGCTGGAGATGCGGCCGTCTCGTTTGCCGCGACGGCTGCGAGAGCTTTGGTCTTTTTGGGCTTTGCAGGCTTTTGGGTTTCGGCCAAAGCCTCTGTTTGGGATGCTGCGATATCAGAAGGTACAGCGGACATGAATCACTCCATAGGGTGGGACAACGGTGAAGTCATGTTAGGAAGCCGACCCCCTTCAAACACCCTTGAAAAGCACGGAAAACGATCACCTTTCGAAATTCTTGGGGTGTGGAAGTACGCCCAGCAGTTTTTTTTGCCCCCGACTTGACGGAAGAAGAAAAATGCCGCTAAGATTTGGGCACCTCGGTGTGATGTGCGTAACGCCATCCCCAGTATGCGGAGCTGGTCCTCATTTCAAAACCAGTAGTTGTGTTTCGTGCGCAACCAGTCAGCTAAGGCTGTTCTGTGAACCTTCTTCTGACGCCTAGCGCGTTCTCGATGCCATAGCATCAAATTGGAGCGAAGCTCCCAACCCCCACACTGCGGGAAATTGCAGTTGGATTGGGCGCTCGTGTAAGACCTGGACTCTTCCCCGTTGGGGCTGAGATGGGCAACTCGCTGCAATCTGTGCCGTATTGGCTACTTGAAGGAATCGACCCCAAAAGGGCTTTTCTTTCCGCCCCGCGCGATGCGGGCCGTTTTTCACACTCAATGATCTCAGTACCGTAGTGGTATCTGTGTTTGATTGCGTGTGCAGAACATTGTTCAGCAATCTTGCTGTGCAGTGCAGTTCCTCACTTCGGTGAGGTCTTTAACGTCCTTGGGATGCCATTCCCAAGGGGGATTGGTGTCTCCGGGACTTTCCTTTGGAGTTCACTATGTCCGCTAACGTTATTGTTCTGATTCCTGCCGTGCTGTTTGCTGGCTTCCTTTACCGGAAAGGCATTGTGACCCGCTTGGCGGAAGCCACAGGTCTCCAGTAATCTAAAAACTCAGTCCCCGACTTCGGTTGGGGGCTGGGTTGCTTTGTGGTTCATCCCGCAGGCTAAAGCGTATTTCCTTGAGAAGTGCTTTTTAGCCTGCGGGGTGCCATGGACATAACTGTCTTATGAGCATTTCTTGCAGGGTTTCAACAACCCACGCCAAGGAGTCATCATGAGTATCGCTGTTTTGTCCGTTTGTGTTTTCACCGGTTCTTGGATCGCCAAGCACGCGATTGATTTCAAGCGCGCGCACTGGGGTTGATTTAAACAAGATCAAGGTGATGACATGGGCAACCAAACACTAAAGCGTGTTCTTTCTTCCATCCCATTCCGAGATGCAGGGAAGCTCCACAATAATCTTCGTGAAGGAGAGGGACTTGTCCCTACCGAAACGAGGAAAATGGTGCGAGCTGCTCTGCGATCTGCAGGACTGGTGGCTGCAAAGACTGCTTGAGGGGCGCCGCCATAGCATGCATAACTATGGCGGAATCTTTCAAATGCGTTCTCGCATGGAATGCATCTGAAAGATTTTTGAAACCACCAGGTAATCTGGGAGTTGCAAAGAGGTTAGCTGACCCGCCAACTGGCAAATAGCATTCGTAGTCACTTTTGTGATTTTTACCCCTGCGGGACATCTTTCCCGCTAGGGATCGGTGTCTCTCGAACTTAGGAGATACCGTATGGAAACAACTGAGTTACTTGTCCCCCCTTTGGCAAGTGAACAAAGTGATCCGGTGGCCATGCGAGAAGTGGATGTCTTTATTGACATTCCAGCCGCTGAATACCACTCGGACAAGAAGATAGTTGGGCACTCTGCCCTGGTGCAGATCCTGCGCTCCCCGGAGCACTTCATGCACTACATCACGCCAGGTGGTTTCAAGGAAACGCCGACTCTCAAGTTTGGCACTGCACTTCACTGTGCGTACCTTGAACCTGAGAAGTTTGCCAAGGAGTACATCGAGATCCCCAAGATCGATCGGCGTACCAAAGAAGGCAAGCTCAAGGCCGAAGAGTACGAAGCTCTCGCGGGCACCAAGATCGCTCTGGAAAAGCCTGAAATGGAGATGGTTCACGCCATCCTCGCCAAGCTCAGCATGCATGTCAAAGCCCAAAAGTTCAGACTTGCTGCTGTCACGGAGAAAAGCTATTTCTGGGTCGATGAGGACACTGGCATCCAGTGCCGCATCCGATGCGACATGGTGGTTCTTGATGAGCACGGAAATATCGTCGCGCTCTTGGATCTCAAGACGACTACGGACGCATCGCGCAATGTGTTTTGGCGGTCCATTGAGGACTACGGCTATGACCTGCAGGCTGCGTTCTACGTGGATGCGGTCAAAGTCGCTATCGGTCGAGAGGTACCCTTCTACATCCTGGCTGTTGAGTCGGCTGCACCTTATGGTGTGGCTCTCTACCGAATTGGTGCAGCTTCGATTGAAGTAGGCCGGCGCAAGTACCGTGCAGCCTTACAGCTGCTCGATTGGTGCCGCAAGAACGATAGCTACCCAAGCTACCAACCGCAGCCTTACTGCGAAGAAGAGGAAATTGATTTGCCGTCATGGCGGGTCAAGCAAGCACTGGCCGAATACGCCTGATGCTCAACACAGGCATTGCCTGATTTTTTAACCCACGCGGGAAAGCACTTTCCCGTAGTGGGGAGGTGTCTCGCATTTTTGGAGAACACCATGAGTCAGACAATGAGAAACCTCGGCACGAGTGCTCCCACTCGGCCACTCGTTCAGGACTTCCCGACGCTGCTGGAGGACAACCGTATTGCCGTTCAACGGGCACTACCAAAGCACCTCAGTACCGAACGCATCATGCGTATCGCGTTGACGGAGTGGAGGAGGTCAGAAAGCCGGCAGAAGTGCAATCCGATTTCTATCCTGTCCTGCGTTGTTCAGGCATCGCAGCTGGGACTTGAGATTGGTCAGAATGGAGAAGCCTTCCTGGTTCCATTCAATGGCGAATGCCAGCTTGTGCCAGGCTATAAGGGACTCGTGAAACTCGTGCAGCAGTCGGGCTACGTGACGGACATCTATGCGCAAGAGGTGCGCAAAAATGACCATTTCACGCAAGTTTATGGATTGCGTCGCGAGCTGGTCCACGAACCGCTCAGCGAAGACGGGTTTTTGGCCTCGGATCAAGAGCGTGGGCCCATCACGGGCTTCTATGCCGTCGCCGTCCTTAAAAACGGCGAGCGTACTTACGTGGCGCGCAGCGTAGCTCAGATCAACCAGACCCGTGATGAAAGTCAAGGGTACAGGTTTGCTCTGGCTCACAACCGCAAGTCACCCTGGATAGACGACTACAGCGCCATGGCTCTTAAAACGGTCCTACGTGCAGTCTGCTCGCTTCTTCCCAAGTCGGCTGAACTGCGCACAGCGTTGGATTTGGATACTGCAGTGAACCTGCAGGTACCTCAATCCATTGACCTGCAAAGAGCCGCTGATGGAACCTATACGCCTCCAAGCTTAGCAGAGGCCTATGAAAGCCGTTCCAACGAGCCCCAAGCTCCTGCTGCAAGAACTGCTGCTCGACAACCGTTGCGCCCAAGTTCGACCCCAAAGCCGCAGCCTGCTGCAGCTCCTGCGAAGGCCCCAGCGGAAAGTGCGCCCGCGCCCCAGTCGGCTCCAGCTCCAGCCAAAGCTCCGGCGCAAGAGACGGGCAAGGCGAAGGGCTCCTCCACAACTTCCATGTCAGATCTTGAAGTTCGCTTCAAGAATGCCCAAACAGAAACGGAGATCAACTCTCTCTATATTTCAGCCCAGACACAATGCACTGGACCGGACTATGAAAAGTTAAATTTCCTTTTTGATCAAGCATCTGAACGCTTGCGCCATGAGGCCGAGTTCTTGGTAGGTTGATTTTCTAAAACACTCCCGGCTTCGGCTGGGGTGTTTTTCAGTGAGTTCTTGTGAATTCAGTGAAAAACATAGTTTTTACACTTCGTCCGTAATGGATGAATGGAAAAAGAGGGAGTCGCCTCTCATAAACGACACAAAAAACAACCCACAGGGGGCATGCTCCCGATGGGCGCTTGCCTCCTAAATCATTTAGGAGTCATCATGTTCTATTCTGAAAAAGCAATTCCCAAAAACAAAGAGGAAATTGCGAAGTTTCTTGCTAATCATCCACGCTATGTGAATGGTTTTGGTAAAACAACGAGCTACTCGCATTGCGTCAAGGTTAACCGTCTTGGTTTGAGCGCTTCTGAGTTGGAGAAGGCTGCTTCCATTATGGAGGTAGACGACTATTGGTCCGATATTCGTTACACCCTGCGTCAGTTCCAAAACGAAATGAACGGGGCGTACCAGATAGTGAGTGGTGGCCGTCAAAACGGCTACCTCATTCTGATGGAGTCAGAGGTCTACGACCCTGGTTATAAGAGTACCTGCCACAAATGCGGGCAACTCAATTACCAGCCTGTTTCACCACAATCGTGTAAGTGCGGAGTGTGTGGTGGACCTCGATCCAATCTCAAGAACCCACTCCTGTGGTCTCGGGTGCTTGGATCTGGTATCGACCATGGACTGACCTATACAGAAATGATGGATTGGACCCATAGCCAGTTGAAGACACGTCTTGATCTGGTCCGAAGCTTTGACGCTGCTTGCGACAATGCACGAAATGCATTTAAGCGAGTGCTCAATGAATACATGCTCGTTGAAAAGACGATCATGGTTCCACAAAAAGTGAGGAGCCTGGAGCGAATCACCATTTGATCCCAAGTGGATCACTTATGGATGTCTTGCGTATTGCAAGTCATCTTTTACCCAGTGACAATCTGCCCGCTGGGTAGGTGTCGCTCTTTTAGGAAGCAAATATGCTGTTTATAAATAAAGTTACCCTTATGGGTAATATGGGCGCAGATCCTGAATTTCGCACCTTTCCTTCAGGTGATCCGGTTTGCACATTCAATGTGTGCACCACTGAAAAGTGGAAAGATCGTGAAACCGGGGAGTTGAAAGAGCGTTCCGAATGGACTCGCGTTCAAGTGCGGGACCGCTTCGATGTCGACTACTTGCGTAAATACGCGCAGAAGGGAACTCGCGTTTACGTTGAGGGAACCCTGCGCACCCGCAAGTTCCAAGGCAAGGAGGGGGAAGAGAAGAGCTTCACTGAGGTGGATGCTCTTGTTGTGAGCCTTGAAAGCCGCATGCGTCAAAGCGATGCGTCTTCACAGGGATCTACCCCCAGTCCGAAACCTAAGCCGCCTGTTCAGGGTGTGCCGTCATCCCGAATGGCGCCAGCTCAAGCACCCGCTGACGGCAGCCACTTCGAGAACGACGAAGCACTCAACCAGCCGATTCGGTTCTAGTCCACCCCTTCATTCTTCCCAACCGGGAGCCCCCGGTTGGGGGCTCTCCGTTGGTTCGCCCAACCCTATGCCGGGGCATCCCTAAGTGTCCCCCTACGGGCATTTCGGGATGCCCCGCATGGGGCGCAAAAGGAGAAACCAATGAGTGCTTATAAGAACGAATTGACGAAGGACCAGTGGAATGCGTATTGGGATGAGCGCTGGAAAGAAGCGCGTAACCTGGCCAATGGTCGGTGGGAGCACATCTTTGAGGCGCTTGCACCAAGACTTGCACCTGCGTTGAATAAACGCTCGAAGGGTCATGTTTCGTGTCCAGTCCATGGAGGCAAAGACGGCTATCGAATGATGCCTAGCTATGCGCAAGACGGTCGCTCCTTCTGCAACACCTGCGGGAACATGAGCGATGGCTTTGCGACGCTTTCATGGGTCAATGGCTGGAAGCCGCGTGAGACCCTTGAGGAGGTCAGCAAGTTTCTGACGGGAAGCACGCGTGGAAACACGCTGCTGCCACGGGTTCAAGAAATGCCGAAATCGGAGTCCTCGCAAAAGGACAACGAGAAGGTGGCTTACTCACTCAATCGCGTAATGGAAGGATGCTGCCGGCTTGATGACAGGCGCGCAGGAATTGGTCAGCGATATCTGCTGAATCGAGGATTGCGCCGCCCGATGATGGCTGGATTGTTCTTTCATCCAAACCTGGCCTACTACGACCCAACACAGAAACGTGTGACGGGTTACCACCCCGCTATCGTGGCCCCCGTGCTATCGAAAGCGGGTCAACCAATCACCTTGCACCGTACCTATCTCGATCGGTTCGGCAACAAGTTGAATGTTGAGTCGCCCAAGAAGATGATGGCTTACCCCGACGATCGAGAGATCATGGGAGCAGCCATTCGATTGGCGAAGCCTGGGAGAGTGCTTGGTGCGGCCGAAGGCATCGAAACGTCTTTCGCCTGTATGGAGGGGACAGGAATTCCAGTGTGGGCAACGGTAAATGCAACACTCATGGAGTTCATGGACATTCCAGACGAGGTGGAGTTGTTGGTGGTGTTTGCGGACAAAGACCGACCCTCAGTGCAACACCCAAGGGGCCATGGCCAAGAAGCCGCTCAAAAGCTGGTGGAACGGGCTATCTCAATGGGTAAGCAGGCTGTAGCCATAACCCCGCAAGGTTTGATCCTTCCAGATGAGAAATCGCTGGATTGGATGGATGTGCTGAAAGTTCACGGGCCGAAAGGCTTTCCGACACTTGCAGCCATCCGGAGGTCGCTCCTAAGAGCCGCATGAGGTAACTACATGCGCTACGGGATCGTCAATCATGCTTTGTTGGATACCAGCCCAGGTGCGGGAGGACCTTTCTCCCCACCGGCTGGCTTTGATGATCAAGCTCAGAAGTACCGTGCCTTCATGGTCGGCATCATGAGCACTGATCCTGGCGTGCGTCAGCATGTCGCTCTCGTTGCTAGACGCCTGAATCGCTCAGAGCCACCTCGCTTCACCGGCCCATATGCTGGTGATGCAGAGAAGCTTGCGCGTGGTGTCTTACGCAAACTTGCGCAACATCTTCGGGAGCCTTCCCAAGATTAGAAATCTCGCCCCCGTTTGTGGGGCGGGCTTTCCAGATCACATCAATCAACGTGTGATGTGGAAAGTCTTGCTATCTCGTGTCTGTGACCGGGATTCAACTTCTTGCTAGAGAAGTCAATAACTAGACACAACCAGAGGGGGAACCCTGCTGGCTCTCGATTCCTGTTTGGTGTTGCGAAAGCTGCGACTCATTCAGGGCTTCCCAAAGGTCTCTGCTGCAGAGGGCTTCGGGAAGCCCTGATGGGTTTTTTCCAGCCCCAAACACTTATAGGAGTCGAAAAATGGAAATGCAAACTATCACCCGCATGGGTGTTGATCTTCAAGAAGTATCCCTGACGGTACTGCTTGAAAAATATGCTCGCGGCGACGAGACCACACCGGAAGCGGTGCTGGATCGAGTTGCCAAGGCACTGTCTCAAAACGAGGCAGAGCCCGAGCGCTATGAGCGTATCTTCCGAGATGCGTTGGACTACACGATTCTTGGCGGGCGCATCAACGCTTCCGCTGGTATCGAAGACACACGAACGACATGGGTCAACTGCTTTGTGCAGCCCATTGGCGATTCCATGACCGAGACGGTCAACGGCGTGCCCAGCATCATGGGTGCGCTTGCTCAAGCTGCCGAGACCATGCGTCTGGGTGGTGGTGTCGGCTACAACTTCAGCAACATCCGTCCCAAAGATTCTTGGATCAATGGAACGAAGAGTCTGGCAAGCGGACCCCTGAGCTACATGCGCACCTTTAACGAGATGTGCGCCACTGTGATTTCTGCAGGCGCGCGCCGTGGTGCCCAAATGGGCATCCTGCGATGCGACCATCCTGACATCGAGGAGTTCATCGTCTGTAAAAAGGTCGATGACCCCAACATGCCATACGACCGTCGCCCATTCAGCAACTTCAACCTCTCCGTGGGGATGACAGATGCACTGATGCAGGCGGTGCTCCAAGACAAGGAATTTGAACTCGTTCATGACGCGAAACCCTCGCCCCAACAAATGCAATCTGGTGCCTACCAGCGAGCAGATGGGAAGTGGGTCTACCGCGTAGTTCGGGCCAAAGACCTTTACAGCAAAATCATGCATGCCACGTACACGCGGGCTGAGCCAGGTGTTGTCTTCATCGACAACATCAACACGGACAACAACCTGCGATATGTGGAAAACATCGAGGCTACGAATCCCTGCGCGGAACAGCCACTTCCCGCATACGGTTGCTGCGACCTCGGTCATGTGATGCTTTCGCGCTTCGTTCGGACCTCGGTATGGGAGGGGACTCCTGATTTCGATTGGGAGAAGATGAAGCAGGTTACGGCAACACTCGTCCGCATGCTGGACAACGTTCTGGATCTGACTCATTGGCCTCTGCCTGAACAGCGGCAGGAAGCGATGAACAAGCGCCGCATTGGTGCAGGCTTCACCGCTCTTGCTGACGCTCTCATCATGCAAGGCATGCGCTACTCCTCACCTGAGGGGCTGGCGTTTGCTGCGAAGGTGGCAGAGACGATGCGGGATGCTGCCTACGAGGCGTCGGTTGAGTTGGCACTTGAGCGCGGGGCATTCCCCTTGTTCGATGCTGACAAGTACCTCAAAGGTGCCACGCCTGAAAGCGAGGGCACGTTTGCTTACCGACTGCCGGATCACATCAAGCGTCAAATACGTAAGGTGGGTATCCGCAACAGTCATCTGCTGTCTCTGGCGCCGACAGGCACGGGTTCACTGACATTCGGGAACAACAGTTCTTCTGGGTGTGAGCCTGTCCTGGCAGTCAAGCAGCAGCGAAAGATCCGCCAAGCTGACGGGTCTCATAAGCAGGTAGTGTTGCTCAACGCAGCCTACCTGATGTACACCAAGATCACCGGCAATGACGATGTTCCTGACTACTTTGAGACCACCGACACGCTGAGCGCATCAGCGCATCTGGAAATGATCAAGGCGCTTGCACCCTTCGTGGATGCGGCGATTAGCAAGACGGTAAACCTGCCGGCAAGCTACCCCTTTGAAGATTTCGAGTCGCTGTACATGGATGCCTGGGAAGCCGGGTTGAAGGGGCTCACAACCTATCGGCCCAATCTGGAAGTTGGACAGGTGCTCACGTCCTTGGACGGAAAGACATCTGATCAGCCGAAGCAAGATGGGCAGCTGCAAGTTGACCCTGATCGCCGTGTGCAGATCAAGGAATTGCCGCAGCCTGTTTTGAGCGCAATGCGTTGGTTGGATCGTCCGCAGATGCCTGATGGCAATCCTGCAACGACCTACATGGTGGAGAACCCGCACGGGGACTTTGCTGTGACGGTTGGCCACTACGTCAACGGCGTGGTGCATCCCTTCGAGACTTGGGTCAACGGCGCGGAAGTGCCGCGTGGTCTGGGTGCCATCGCCAAGATGCTCTCGGTGG
>ENA-UOXO01001200-UOXO01001200.1-mixed-culture-metagenome-genome-assembly--contig:-NODE-1200-length-18442-cov-7.944200_pt1 | contig 18442 bp, 16 predicted proteins | sample MGYA00238162_ERZ761640 | MGnify/ENA primary metagenome ERZ761640 (study PRJEB28914, sample SAMN08778297) | mixed culture metagenome | isolation source: Freshwater growth medium | place: USA...
TTTAGTGCGGCCTCGCTATGGCACAGCCAGAACCGATTGGTGAAGAGGTTCCCTAAAGGGCCATGATGGGACGAAATCCGCTCGGTAGTGCGGCGGCGTCGGTGGCACGTTTGCTGCAGCCCGGCTTGTGCGGACCCGCCACCCGTGGAAAATGAGAAGCTGAACTGAGCACATCTTCATGACCCTCACCGAACTCAAATACATCGTCGCCGTTGCCCGCGAGAAGCATTTCGGCCACGCGGCCGATGCCTGCTATGTCTCGCAGCCCACGCTGTCGGTGGCCATCAAGAAGCTCGAAGAAGAGCTGGACGTGAAGCTCTTTGAGCGCAGCGCGGGTGAGGTCACCGTCACACCGCTGGGCGAGGAGATCGTGCGCCAGGCGCAGAGCGTGCTGGAGCAGGCGGCGGCCATCAAGGAGATCGCCAAGCGCGGCAAGGACCCGCTGGCCGGGCCGCTCACGCTGGGCGTGATCTACACCATCGGGCCTTACCTGCTGCCCGAGCTGGTGCGCCACTCGATCGCGCGCAACCCCCAGATGCCGCTGATGCTGCAGGAGAACTTCACCGTCAAGCTGCTGGAGATGCTGCGCACCGGCGAGATCGACTGCGCCATCCTGGCCGAGCCTTTTCCGGATACGGGCCTGGCCATGGCGCCGCTGTACGACGAGCCCTTCATGGCGGCGGTACCCAGCACCCATCCGCTGGCGGCCAACGACACGGTCACGGCGGCCGAACTCAAGAGCGAGACCATGCTGCTGCTGGGCGCGGGCCACTGCTTTCGCGACCATGTTCTGGAGGTCTGCCCCGAGTTCGCGCGCTTCTCCAGCAATGCCGAGGGCATCCGCAAGTCGTTTGAAGGCTCGTCACTGGAAACCATCAAGCACATGGTGGCAGCCGGCATGGGGGTGACGCTGGTGCCCCGGCTTTCGGTGCCGCGTGATGCGCTGCAGAAGGGGGTGCGCCGGCGCAAGAGCGACGAAACCTACATCCGCTACCTGCCTATCGAAGAGGCGGATGGCGGCGCTCCGCCCACGCGCCGCGTGGTGCTGGCCTGGCGGCGCAGCTTCACGCGGTACGAGGCGATCGCGGCTTTGCGTAACGCCGTGTATGCATGCGAGCTGCCGGGTGTGACGCGGCTTTCCTGAGCTGCATCCCGATGGTGCCATTGGCAGGCGGGCGGCTGGCTCGAACACCTGTCAGGAATTGCCTTGTGTCATCCTGCAGGCAGGTCCCTTGCGCTAAAGTGAAACCACGCCCGCCGTGCGCAAGACACAGCCATGCGCCCCGCGGATTCATCGTTTCATCTGAGTGAAGGATTTCCTCCATGGCCAAAGCACCCAAAAGCACCTCGGCACCCGCCATCAACATCGGCATCAGCGACAAGGACCGCGCCGCCATTGCCCAGGGGCTGTCGCGCCTGCTGGCCGATACCTACACGCTGTACCTGACCACGCACAACTTCCACTGGAACGTGACGGGCCCCATGTTCAACACGCTGCACACCATGTTCATGGTGCAGTACACCGAGCTGTGGAACGCGGTGGACCCGGTGGCGGAGCGCATCCGCTCGCTGGGCCATGTGGCGCCTGGCTCGTACGCTGAATTCGGCAAGCTCGCCACGGTGCCCGATGCACCGTCAAAGCCGCCCAAAGCCCTGGAGATGGTGCGCATTCTGGTAGAGGGGCATGAAGCCGTGGCGCGTACCGCCCGCAGCCTGTTTCCCCTGGCCGACAAGGCGAGCGACGAGCCCACGGCCGACCTGCTGACGCAGCGGCTGACGGTGCACGAGCAGACCGCATGGATGCTGCGCTCCCTGCTGGAAGAGTGAACGGGCGCCTTGCCCCGGGCGGCATGGCCTGCTGAGGGTGCTGGTGGTGGTGCTGGTGGAAAGCGCCTTGTCCTACACGCCCAAGCGCCGGTTGTGCCGATCATTTGGGCTTCGGCTGTGCTCCCCACCCTGGCGGGAGCGCCGTTCACCACCCCCTCCATGCGAATCCTGTACGTTGAAGACAACGAAGAGCTGCGCGAAACCATCGGCATGCTGATGGAAACCGACGACCAGACCGTGGTGTCGTGCGCCACGGCCGAAGAGGCGCTGGAGCTGGATGCGCAGCAAAAATTCGATGTGCTGGTGTCGGACGTGAGCCTGCCCGGCCTGTCGGGCACCGACCTCGCCCGCAAGCTGCTGGCCGAGCGGCCCGAGCGCTGGGTCGTGCTCTGCTCGGGCTACGAACTGGGAACGTACCCGCATGCATGGGGCCCCAACGTGCGCACGCTCATCAAGCCGTTCGAGCTCGATGAGCTCGAATCCCTGCTCAGCACCATCCGCCACTCGGTCTCTGGCTCTCCTGCCTGACGTTCCCTATCGCGCTGCGCTTGCAAAAGGCGCGTTGCAGGGCTCCTGCCCCACGCTTCAGGCGCTACCCCTTTGTAGCTGTTACGCGCCTTGGCGCTGTCTGCAGACCCGCGGCAATTCGACCCTGAACTCGGTGATGTTGTCGGCGGACGCCGCCGCAATATGTCCCCCGTGCGTGCGCACGATCTGGTCGGCGATGAACAGCCCGAGGCCCAGCCCCTGGTGACGCCCCGGCGGTCTCTCGCGCCCGCGAAACGGGTCGAAAAGATGGGGCAGCAGCTCGGGCGGGATAGCGCCGTGGTTGCGCACCGTGACCGCCACCGTGCCCGCCTGCGTGCCATCGGCAAGGATGTTCACCGGCTGGTCGGCTGCCCCGTGGTGCACGGCATTGCCGACCAGGTTGATGAGCACCTGGCACATGCGCTCGCTGTCCCACACGCCCTCCAGGCCCCCGTCCAGGTCGGTGACGATGTGGCGGTCCGGGAAACCGGTCTGCAGCTCTTCGGCCGCGCGCTGCACGATGCCGTGCATGTCGGCCATGCCCAGCTGCAGCGCAAGCCCACCCGCCTGGCGGATGCGCGTGAGGTCCAGCAGGTCCTCGATCATCCGGCCCATGCGCGAGCTGCTGCGCAACACCCGGTCGATCATGTTGGTGGCCTTGTCGGGCGGCAGGCCGCGCTTGAGCACGCTGGCCGCTGCCGTGATCGACATCAGCGGCGTGCGCAGGTCGTGGCTGAGCACGGCCATGAACATCTCGTTGATGCGCAGGGCCTCGGTGCGCTCCTGCAACTCCTGCGCCAGCGCCTGCCGGCGGCGGTGCAGCTCGAAGAACACGTTGGCCTTGCTGGTCAGCATGTGCGGGTCGATGGGCTTGTACAGAAAGTCCACCGCACCGGTCTCATAGCCACGGAACTGCCAGTTCTGCTCGCGCGTGCCAGCCGTCATGAAGATCAGCGGGATGTGCCGCGTGCGCTCGCTGCCGCGGATCAGCTCTGCCAGCTCGAACCCGTTCATCTCGGGCATCTGCACATCCAGCAGGGCCAGCGCCACATCGCCGTGTTCCAGCAGCAGCTCCAGCGCCTCGCGCCCCGAGCTGGCCTTGAGCACCTGTATGTCGTCATGCTGCAGCAACGCCTCCAGGGCCACGAGGTTCTCTTCAATGTCGTCAACGAGCAGGCACTTGATGCGGGCGGTGTGGGGCATGGATTGCAAGGGCGATGGCGTGCCGTGCGCGGGCAGCGCGTCTGCGGCGGGGATGAGCCGGGGTGCGGTGGTCATAGCTGCCCCTTGCGGTGCAGGTCGGCCAGCAGCGCGCCCACGGCGTACGGTGCCAGCACATGGTGTGCCGTGACGCGTGCCAGCCCGGCCAGCGGCATGGCTGGCATGGGCGCGCTGGCGGGCGCCTGCACGACGGTCAGCCCGCCGGCCGCGTGCACCGCAGCCAGCCCGCGGGCGCCGTCGTCGTTGGCACCCGACAGCAGCACCGCCACCACGCGCTCGCCATACAGGTCGGCGGCAGACTCGAACAGCACATCGATGGACGGGCGCGAGTAGTGCAGCGGCGGGTCGATCGACAGCGCCACGCGGGGCCCGGCATCCACCAGCAGGTGGTAGTCGGGCGGGGCAAAGCAGATGAGGGGCCGGGTCAGGCGCACGCCATCGGTGGCTTCCTGCACCGGCAGCGCGCAGCGCTGGCGAAAGATGTCGGCCAGCAGGCTGCGCCGGTCGCGTGGCAGGTGCATTACGACCAGCACGCATGCGTGCAGCGTGGCAGGCAGCGCGGGAAGGATGGCGCCCAGCGCGTCGATGGCGCCCGACGAGCCTCCGATCACGATGGCATCGTAGGCAGGCACTGCAGCATGGGCCGGCCCGCCACTGCGGCCCTGCGCCGGGCCGGCCTGCAGGTGAGCCGGCAATGGCGATAGGGGGTGTGATGGGGGTGGCGGTGCGATGCCGGTGTCTGCCATCACAGCCCTGCCTTCTTGCGGTAGATGCGGTCTTCCACCACGAAGTCCTCGAAGGCCTCGGACTGGTCGGAAAACCGCAGCGACTCCCTGGAGCCCAGCCCCAGAAAGCCGCGGTGGCACAGCGCTTCGCGGAACAGGCCCAGCGCCCGGTTCTGCAGGTCGCGCTCGAAGTAGATCAGCACGTTGCGGCACGACACCAGGTGCATCTCGGCAAACACGCTGTCGGTGGCCAGGCTGTGGTCCGAGAACACCATGTGCTCGCGTAGCGACTTGTCGAACACCACGCGGCCGTAGCGTGCGGTGTAGTAGTCCGACAGCGAGCTGCGCGCGCCCGAGCGGGCGTGGTTTTCGGTGAAGGCCGCCACCCGCGCCATGTCAAAGATGCCCGACTCGGCCGCGCGCAGGGCGTGGGGGTTGATGTCGGTGCCGTAGATCAGCGTGCGTTCCAGCAGGCCTTCTTCGTGCAGCAGGATGGCCAGCGAATACACCTCTTCGCCCGCGCTGCAGCCGGCCACCCACACCTTGAGCGACGGGTAGGTGCGCAGCAGCGGCACGACCTCGGTGCGCAGCGACTGGTAGTAGCCCGGGTCGCGGAACATGTCGCTCACCTGCACCGTGAGGTATTCCAGCAGCGCTGGGAACACCATGGGCTCGTGCAGCACGCGGTCTTGCAGCTGCGACAAAGTCCGGCAGTCAAAGCGGATCAGCGCCGCGTTTAGCCGCCGCCGCAGCGAGGCCTGCGCGTACCCGCGAAAGTCGTAGTGGTAGCGGTGGTAGATGGCATCGATCAGCAGGCGCTGTTCGAGGTCTGCCGTACGCACTTTGCGGTGGGTGGACGGGCTGGGGGGCTGCATGGCGCTGGGCGGGTGCTGCGGTGGTGGCTGGGGTGGCTGGGGCAGGGCGGTGGCTCCGTCGGTCTTGCGGGTTACTTGGGCATCCACACCCGCACCAGCGACAGCAGTTTTTCCACGTCGAGCGGTTTGGCGATGTAGTCGTTGGCGCCCGCGGCCAGGCATTTTTCCTGGTCGTCTTTCATGGCCTTGGCCGTGAGCGCGATGATCGGCAAGCGCCGCCATTCAGGCCGCGTACGGATCTCGCGCATGGCGGTGTAGCCGTCCATCTCCGGCATCATGATGTCCATCAGCACCAGGTCAATGCCGGGGCTGCCGGCGTTCCCCGCGCGGGACAGGGTTTGCAGCGCCTCGCGGCCGTTGCGGGCAATCTCCACGCGGATGCCGGTGGGCTCCAGGATGCTGGAGAGCGCAAACACGTTGCGCACATCGTCTTCCACCACCAGCACGGTGCGGCCTTCCAGGGCGGTGTCGCGGCTGCGGGCCTGCTGCAGCATGCGCCGGTGTTCGTCCGACAGCTCGGACTCCACCTGGTGCAGGAACAGCGTGACTTCATCAAGCAGCCGTTCGGGCGAGCGCGCGTCCTTGATGATGATGGAGCGCGAGAAGCGGCGCAGCTGCTGCTCTTCGTCGCGCGACAGCGCCCGGCCGGTGTAGACGATGACGGGCGGGAACGACACACCGTCTTCTTCCGTCATCTCCTGCAGCAGCTCGTAGCCGTTTCGGTCGGGCAGGTTCAGGTCCATCACCATGCAGTCGAACGTGGAGCCGCGCAGGTGGGTGAGGGCTGCCGCGGCCGTGCCTGCGCAGACGATCTCCACGTCGTCGCGGCTGAGCAGGTGGCGCACACTTTCGCGCTGGCGTTCGTCGTCTTCCACCACCAGCACCCGGCGCAGGTTCTGCGTGAACTTGGCTTCCAGCCGTTGCAGGGCCTCCACTAGTTCTTCGCGCGCCACTGGCTTGAGCGCATAGCCCACGGCACCGCGGCCCATGGCCTCTTGCGCGTAGTCGGCCACGGACACCACATGCACGGGGATATGGCGCGTGGCGGGGTTGCGCTTGAGCTGGTCGAGCACGCCCAGGCCCGAGAAATCAGGGAGGTTCACGTCCAGCACGATGGCGCTGGGCATCACCTGCGCGGCAATGGCCAGCCCATCGGCCGCGTTGGCGGCCAGGTGGCATTCAAAGTCCATCTCGCGCGCCAGGTCCTGCAGGATCTGCGCGAACCGGTGGTCGTCCTCGATGACGAGGATGCTGCGCGTCCCGGCCGGCCGCGGCGGTGGGTTGCCGGCACCCGCTTCGGCGTGGCCCGCCGGTGGCGGCGCCAGTGCCCGGGCCGGAGCGGCGTCGCGTGCGGCCGCCGGGCTTTCTGCCGTGGCGGGGGCAGCAGCAGACAGGGCGGCGCCCGGTGCAAGGCCTGCGGTGTCCGCTGCGGGTGTGCCGTCCGTTTCCGCCCCGGCCTGCGGTTCCAGCCGCGCCGGGATCACCAGGGTGAACACGCTGCCTTCCCCGGGCGTGCTCTGCACCGATATCTTGCCGCCCAGCAACTGCGCCAGATCGCGCGAGATCGACAGCCCCAGCCCCGTGCCTCCGTACTTGCGGTGCGTGCTGCCATCGGCCTGCCGGAAGGCCTCGAAGATCAGGTCCTGCTGGTGCGCCGGGATGCCGATGCCTGTGTCCTTCACGGCAAACGAGAGTGTCTCGTCGGGGTTGCGCGACACATGCAGCGCCACCGTGCCCTTTTCTGTGAACTTCATGGCGTTGGACAGCAGGTTCTTGAGCACCTGGCCCAGGCGCTGCGGGTCGGTTTCCATGCCGGCGGGCACATCGGGCGCCACCGACACGTCGAGCTGCAACCCCTTGTCTGCGGCCAGCGGGCGCAGCGGGTCCACCAGCGCCTGCAGCGCCTTGGCAATATTCACCGGCTCCACCGACACCGTGGCCTGGCCGGCCTCGATCTTGGAGAGGTCCAGGATGTCGTTGATGAGCGCCAGCAGGTCGTTGCCGGCGGCATAGATCGTCTGTGCGTACTTGACCTGGTCGGCGCTCAGGTTGCCGGCCTGGTTGTCGGCCAGCAGCTTGGCCAGGATGAGCGTGGAGTTCAGCGGCGTGCGCAGCTCATGGCTCATGTTGGCCAGGAACTCGCTCTTGTATTCGCTGGCCATCTCCAGTTCGCGTGCCTTGTCGGTCAGCGCGCTCTGGGCGCGCAGCATCTGCTCGCGCTGGTATTCGAGCTGCTGGGTCTGCTCTTCCAGGTGGGCGTTGGTCTGCTCCAGCTCGGTTTGCTGCACTTCCATCTGCGCCTGCGATTCCTGCAGTACGCGGCTTTGCTGCTCCAGTTCCTCGTTGTTCACGCGCAGCTCTTCCTGCTGGGTCTGCAGCTCTTCGGACTGGCGCTGGGTTTCCTCCAGCAGCGCCTGCAGGCGGTTGCGGTCGATGCCAGAGCGGATGGCCACCGCCAGCATTTCCGAGGCGCGCTCCATCAGCGTGCGCTCGGCCTCGCTGACGGGGCGGTTGAAGCCCAGCTCGATCACGGCAAACACTTCGCGGTTCTCGATGGCTGGCGCCACCAGCAGCTCGGCGGGAGATGCCTTGCCGGTGGCCGACGACACCGCCAGGTAGCCTGCGGGCACGTCGCGCACATGCAGGAGCTGGCGCGAGCGTGCCGCCTGGCCCACCAGACCCTCGTCGGCCAGCAGTTTGTCGGCCAGGCGCTCGCGCGGCAGGGCGTAGCCGCCAATCAGCGAGAAGCCACCATTGCATTCGGCCACGTAGCCTGCACCCACGGCGGCCTTGAGGTAGTCGGCCAGGTATTCCAGCGCCAGCGCGCCGGTGTCCTCCAGCCGGTGGTCGCCCTGGATGCGCTGGCCCAGCCCGTTGAGCCCCGCCGAGATCCACGACTGGGTGGCTTTGGCGCGGTATTCGCGGGCGGTGAGCAGTGCCGAGATGGAGATCAGCGCCAGCAGCAGCAGCGACCCGACACCCGAGTAGATGTTGGAGTTGGCGGCCGCGTCCACCCACTGCTGGCGGCGGGTCTCCAGCATCAGGTTCTGTTGCGTGCGCAGGTTTTCCACCACGTCGCGGATGCGCTCGGTGTTGGCCTTGCCAGCCCCGCTGTGGACGGCGGTCATCGCCCCCACCGCATCGCCCCCCTTGCGCAGTGCAGTGGTTTCGGTCAGCTCGCGCTGCTTTTGCCGCGACAGCTCATCGAGCTGCACGACCAGCGGCGCCAGCGCAGGGAAGTTGCCAGCACCCGCCTTGAGCGCCTGCATGTGCTGCTGCATGGTGGCCAGCGCGGTCTCGTAGGGCTGCACATACGCGTCGTCGCCCGTGAGCAGGTAATTGCGCTGGCCCAGCTCTGCGTCCTTGACGGCCGCGTTGAACAGGTTGAGCTGGCGCATGGACTGCGAGACCTGGTCCATGGACAGGACGGCGTCGGCGCGGGTTTCGGCGGAGCGGTAGTTGACAATTGCGATGACAAGGGTGGCCAGCGCGGCCACCAGAAAACCGGCTGCCAGCGTGCGGGGGATGGCAAACCGGGCAGTGCGCTGAAGGCTGGGCTTGGCGGTCATCGGGTTAACAATTCCGGGTCAGGCGAAGCGAACGACTGTACCTTTTTGTACCTCTGGAACAGGCTCTGCGTCGGGTCAGAAGTGCCGCGTTTTGTAACCAACTGCAGCACGCGCGCTGCTACATTCGGGCCCTCGCGCCCTGGCTGTCAGGGCGCGGTCTTTTTCATCTACGCACCCCCGTCCGCATGCCGACCGACACGCCCCGCAGCCGCCTTGCCCTGTACCTGGACCTCATCCGCTGGGACCGCCCCGCCGGCTGGCTGGTCTGCCTGTGGCCCACGCTGAGCGCGCTGTGGGTGGCGGCCGACGGGTTTCCGGGGTGGCACCTGCTCGCCGTGTTCGTGCTGGGCACCATCCTCATGCGCAGCGCGGGCTGCTGCGTGAACGACGTGGCCGACCGCGACTTTGACAAGCACGTCAAGCGCACGGCGCAGCGCCCGGTGACCACAGGCGCCGTGAGCGTGAAAGAGGCGCTGGCGCTGGGCGCGGTGCTGGCGCTGGTGTCGTTTGGCCTGGTGCTCACCACCAACGCCGCTGCCGTGGCGTGGTCGGTGCCGGCCGTGCTGGTGGCCATTGCCTACCCGTTCACCAAACGCGTCATTGCCATGCCGCAGGCGGTACTGGGCATTGCGTTCAACTTCGGCATCGTGATCGCGTTTGCCGCCGTGCAGGGCAGCGTGCCTGCGGTGGCGTGGTGGATGTGGCTGGGCAACCTGTTCTGGGTGCTGGCCTACGACACCGAGTACGCCATGGTCGACCGGGACGACGACCTCAAGATCGGCATCAAGACATCGGCCATCACGCTGGGGCGCTTTGACGTAGCCGGCATCGTGCTGTTCTACCTGCTTTTCATCGGTATTTGGGCTGTAGCGCTTGCCCCATATGCCCTTGGTGCTATCTATTACGTAGCGATTGCTGCCGCGCTGGCACAGGCGGCATGGCACTTCACGCTGATCCGCACCCGCACGCGCGAGGGCTGCTTCAAGGCCTTTCGCATCAACCACTGGCTGGGTGCCACGGTGTTTGCGGGCATTGCGGGTAGCCACCTCGTGCGGGATCTGCTCATTTATTGATAGCTATCGGTGCTTATCTATCAAGCGCTGAGGACCAAAAAGGCTTCAAGCGCCGAATTCATCGCCCAGTTCGTGGGCCCGCAATTCGGCGGCGCGCATGGCCGCCTCAAAGTTGGCGCCCATGCCGGCCGCTTCCATGGACTGCAGCGCGGCATAGGTGGTGCCGCCCTTGGAGGTGACGCGCTGGCGCAGCACGGCTGGCGGCTCGTCCGAGCGACGCGCCAGTTCTGACGCGCCCACAAAGGTGCCCACCGCCAACTGGTGCGCCTGCTGCTCGCTCAGCCCCATGCCCACGCCAGCGCGGGTCATGGCCTCCAGAAAATAGAACACATAGGCCGGGCCCGAGCCCGACAGCGCCGTGACGGCGTCCAGCTGCTTTTCGGACTCGACCCACAAAAATTCGCCGGTGGACGCCATGATGGCTTCTACACTCTGGCGTTCGGCGGTGCTCACGGCCGGGCGGGCGTACAGCGCGCTCTGTCCCAAGCCCACCAGCGCTGGCGTGTTGGGCATGGTGCGCACGATGCGCTCGCTGCCCAGCCACTGGGCGATGCTGTCCGAACGGATGCCTGCTGCCACGCTCAGGTGCAGCGCCTGCTGCGTGTGCGCCCGGGTCTGCGCGGCAGCGTCCTTGAACGTCTGGGGCTTGACGGCCCACACCACGATTTCGGCACGCTGCAGCGCGGCTGTGGGTGCCGCCTGCGCCGTGATGCCATAGCTTTGCAGCAGCGCCGCACGCGTGGGCTCGTACGGCTCGACCACCTCGATGTTCCCGGCCGCATGCCCCTGCCGGATCAGACCGCCAATGATGGCGCTGGCCATGTTGCCCCCGCCAATGAAGGCGATGGTGGGAAGGCTGGAGGAGGCGATGGTCTGGCTCATGGGACGACAAGGTGGCAACAACAGGGGCCACGATGGTAGCGCCGCCGCCCTGCCATCCGGCGCGCGGCAGGTTCACTCGGCTGTCGTTTGGCGAACGGCGTGTTCCCAGTCCACCATCAGTTCCTGCGCGCGGGCGCTGCTCAGCGTGGGCACAAAGCGGCGGTCGGCGCGCCACAGCTGCGAGAGTTCATCCGTGCTGCGGTACACGCCGCTCGAAAGCCCGGCCAGGTAGGCGGCGCCCAAAGCGGTGGTCTCGATGACCGCAGGGCGCACCACCGGAATGCCCAGCAGGTCGGCCTGGAACTGCATCAGCAGATCGTTGATGCACGCGCCGCCATCCACGCGCAGCTCGCTCACCGGGGCGCCGCCAGCGGCCACGGCGTCGCGGCTCATGGCCAGCAGCAGGGCGGCGCTCTGGTAGGCAATGCTTTCCAGCGCGGCGCGGGCAATGTGGCCCAGCGAAGTGCCGCGCGTCAGGCCGGTGATGGTGCCGCGCGAGTCAGGCTTCCAGTACGGGGCGCCCAGGCCGGTGAAGGCGGGCACCATCATCACGCCACCCGAGTCGGGCACGCTTTGCGCCAGCGACTCGACCTCGCTGCTGCTGGTGATGGCACGCAGGCCGTCGCGCAGCCACTGCACCACCGCGCCGCCCACAAACACGCTGCCTTCCATGGCGAACTCGGGTGTGGCCGTGGCCTGCGCTGCGCTGGTGGTGAGCAGGCCGTTCTGGCTGGTCTGAAAGGTGCCGCCCGTGTGCATCAGCATGAAGCAGCCCGTGCCGTACGTGTTCTTGGCCATGCCCGCCGTGAAGCAGGCCTGGCCGAACAGCGCGCTCTGCTGGTCGCCCGCCACGCCGCCAATGCGGATCGCGTGCCCCAGCAGGTCGGCTGCCGTATCGCCAAAGTGGGCGGCCGATGGCAGCACCTCGGGCATCAGTGCGCGCGGAATGCGCAGCAGCGCCAGCAGGTCATCGTCCCACTGGTTGGTGTGCACATTGAACAGCATGGTGCGCGAGGCATTGCTCACGTCGGTCACGTGCACCCGGCCGTGGGTGAGCTTCCACATCAGCCAGCTGTCCACCGTGCCAAAGGCCAGCTCGCCGCGCTCGGCTGCATCGCGCGCACCCGGCACGTTGTCCAGCATCCACTGCAGCTTGGTGCCCGAGAAGTACGCGTCCACCAGCAGCCCGGTCTTGGCCTGGATGGTGGCAGCGTGGCCCTGTTCGCGCAGCTGGGCGCAGGCGGGCTCGGCGCGGCGGTCTTGCCACACGATGGCATGGTGCACGGGCTGGCCCGTTTTGCGGTTCCACAGCACGGTGGTTTCGCGCTGGTTGGTGATGCCCACGGCACGCACGGCGCTGGCGGCAATGCCCGCCCTGGCCAGCGCATTGCGCGCAGTGGCCAGCTGCGTGCGCCAGATCTCCAGCGGGTCGTGCTCCACCCAGCCGGGCTGGGGGTAGATCTGCGGCAATTCAAGCTGCGCCTGCGCCACGATGTGGCCGCGTTCGTCGAACACGATGCTGCGGGAGCTGGAGGTGCCTTGGTCGAGTGCGAGCAGGTAGGTCATGGTGACGAGGGGCTCCGAAAGGTATGAATCCACATAGTGTCCACGGCGGTCGAACAGCGCGCGGCCCATGCCAGCGGACGCCGAGCAAGGGCCGCCCCGCAGCGAGGGCGTCGTCCCCCTCCGGGGGAAGGCGCCGCAGGCGACTCAGGGGGGATTTCTGTCATGCAGCGACGGTGCAGATGACCTCGGCGTCCTGCAGCAACGCCGGAAACGGCTCGGGCGGCGGCGCATCGGTGAACAGCCGGTCGATCTGCTGCAGCGTGGCCAGCTGCACCATGGCCGGGCGGTTGAACTTGCTCTGGTCTGCCGCCAGCCAGACCTCGCGGGCCTGGGCGATGATGGTCTGGGCCACCTTCACCTCGCGGTAGTCGAAGTCGCGCAGCGAGCCATCGGGCTCGATGCCCGAGATGCCGATGAGCGCGATGTCCACCTTGAACTGTCGGATGAAGTCCACCGCCGCCTCGCCCACGATGCCGCGGTCGCGCGGGCGCACCACGCCGCCCGCCACGATCACCTCGCAGTCGGGGTTGCTGCTCAGCGTGGCGGCCACGTTCAGGTTGTTGGTGATCACGCGCAGTCCGCGGTGCTGCAGCAGCGCCTTGGCAATCGCCTCGGTGGTGGTGCCGATGTTCAGGATCAGCGAGCAGTCGTTGGGCACCTGCTGGGCTACGGCGCGCGCAATGCGGGCCTTGCCCTCGGCGTTGAGTGTCTCGCGCTGGGTATGCGCCAGGTTCTCCACCGTGGAGCTGGGCACGCGCACCCCGCCATGAAAGCGCGTCAGCAGCCCGGCCTCGGCCAGGCGCTGCACATCGCGGCGCACGGTCTGCAGGGTGACGCCCAGGGTGTCGGCCAGTTGCTCCACCGTGGCGGATTTGCGCGTGCGTACTTCTTCGAGCAGCAGGAGTTGTCGGGGGTTCGTATTCACGCGAATGCTCTGTGTTTCGGGGTGGGGCTACTTTAAATCGAACAAAAAGGAACCTTTTAAGGGTAAACCTTGATTCGATGCGATCAAAAACGAACAAAAATCATCGAATTCGAAAACGATGCCGCGCAATCGCGCAGCGGTATCACACCCCCGGGGCCTGCGCGGCTCCTACAAGAAAGGTCGCGTGATGCAGCTGGCACTGGACAGCATCAGCAAGAAGGTTGGTCCCGAGACGTGGCTGCACGAGATGAGCCTGGCGCTGCACAGCGGCGCCGTGACGGTGCTGCTGGGCGCCACTCAGGCCGGCAAGACCAGCCTGATGCGCATCATGGCCGGTCTGGATGTGCCCACCGCTGGCCGCGTGATGGTGGACGGTGCCGACGTGACCGGCATGCCCGTTCGCGACCGCAATGTGGCCATGGTCTACCAGCAGTTCATCAACTACCCCTCGATGAAGGTGGCGGCCAACATTGCCTCGCCCCTGAAGCTGCGTGGCGAAAAGAACATCGACGCCCGGGTGCGCGAGATCGCCAGCCGCCTGCACATCGACATGTTCCTGGACCGCTACCCGGCCGAGCTGTCGGGCGGCCAGCAGCAGCGCGTGGCGCTGGCACGGGCCCTGGCCAAGGGTGCGCCACTGATGCTGCTGGACGAACCCCTGGTGAACCTCGACTACAAGCTGCGCGAGGAACTGCGTGAAGAGCTGACCCAGCTGTTTGCCGCAGGCCAGTCGACCGTGGTGTACGCCACCACCGAGCCGGGCGAGGCGCTGCTCTTGGGCGGCTACACCGCCGTGCTGGACGAAGGCCGGCTGCTGCAGTACGGCCCCACGGCCGAGGTCTTCCACGCGCCCAATTCGCTGCGCGTGGCCCGGGCCTTCAGCGACCCTCCCATGAACCTGATTGCCGCTGCCGCCACGGCGCGCGGCGTGGGGCTGCCCGGCGGTGCCGAGTTGCCGCTGGCGCTGCCTGCAGGCGTGGCCCACGCGGCGGGCCTCACGGTGGGCGTGCGCGCCAGCGCGCTGCGCCTGCATGCCCGCCCCACCGACCTGAGCGTGGCCGGCACGGTGGAGCTGGCCGAAATCTCGGGCTCCGACACCTTCGTGCACGCATCCACCCCCTGGGGCGACCTGGTGGCGCAGGTGACGGGCGTGCATTACTTTGAACTGGGCACGCCGATCACGCTGCACCTGGACCCGGCGCAGGCCTACGTCTTCGGTGCCGATGGCCGCCTGGCCTGGGCGCCTGCGCGCCAGAACGCTGACCGGGCGCCTGCGCGCCCGAACGCAGTACAGGGAGGGCGTTGAGATGGCCCGCATCAGTCTGGACCTCGCACACTCGTACAAGCCGAATCCGCAGCAGGACAGCGACTACGCCCTGCTGCCTCTGAAGATGGAGTTTGAAGACGGCGGCGCCTATGCGCTGCTGGGTCCCTCGGGCTGCGGCAAGACGACCATGCTCAACATCATGTCCGGGCTGCTTGTGCCCTCGCATGGCAAGGTGCTGTTTGATGGCCGCGACGTGACGCGCTCCAGCCCGCAGGAGCGCAACATTGCCCAGGTGTTCCAGTTCCCGGTGATCTACGACACCATGACGGTGGCCGAAAACCTGGCGTTCCCGCTCAAGAACCGCAAGGTGCCCGAGGCGCAGATCAAAGAGCGCGTGGGCGCCATTGCCGAGATGCTGGAGATGAGCCACCAGCTGAACATGCGCGCGGCGGGCCTGTCGGCCGACCAGAAGCAGAAAATCTCGCTGGGCCGCGGCCTGGTGCGCTCGGACGTGGCGGCGGTGCTGTTCGATGAGCCGCTCACGGTGATCGACCCGCACCTGAAGTGGCAGCTGCGCCGCAAGCTCAAGCAGATCCACCACGAGCTCAAGCTCACGCTGATCTACGTCACGCACGACCAGGTGGAGGCGCTGACCTTTGCCGACCAGGTGGTGGTGATGACGCGCGGCAAAGCCGTGCAGGTGGGCTCGGCCGATGCCTTGTTCGAGCGGCCCCAGCACGTGTTCGTGGGGCACTTCATCGGCTCGCCGGGCATGAATTTTCTGCCCGCCCAGGCCGATGGCGCAGACCTGGCCGTGGCAGGCCACCGCATGGCCGCACCCGCAGGCCGCGCGTTGCCCGCCGGGCCGCTGCAGGTGGGCATTCGCCCTGAATACCTGGCGCTGGCGGCGGCGCAGCAGCCCGGCGCCCTGGCCTGCAGCGTGGCGCAGGTGCAGGACATCGGCACCTACCTGATGCTGACGGCCAAGGTGGGCGAGCACACGCTCAAGGCCCGTTTCAGCCCCGAGACGCGCCTGCCTTCCGTGGGTGACACCGTGTGGCTGCAGGTGCTGGGCGAGCACACCTGCTTCTATCAAGACCAGGAGCTTGTGAAATGAGCACGACCACCAAACCGGTGAACCAGAAGGCCTGGTTCCTCATCCTGCCGGTCATCCTCTGCGTGGCCTTCTCGGCCATCCTGCCGCTGATGACGGTGGTGAACTATTCGGTGCAGGACATCATCAGCCCCGAGCGCCGCGTGTTCGTGGGCACCGAATGGTTTGCCGCGGTGATGCGCGACGAGGAACTGCACGCCGCGCTGCTGCGGCAGATCACCTTCTCGCTCGCCGTGCTGGCGGTGGAGATTCCGCTGGGCATCCTGCTGGCGCTGTCCATGCCCGCGCAGGGCTGGAAGTCGTCGGCCGTGCTGGTCACGGTGGCGCTGTCGCTGCTGATCCCGTGGAACGTGGTGGGCACCATCTGGCAAATTTACGGCCGGGCCGACATCGGGCTGATGGGCCGCATGCTGCAGCAGATGGGCATCGAGTACAGCTACACCGGCAACGCCACGCAGGCGTGGCTCACGGTGCTGCTGATGGACGTGTGGCACTGGACGCCGCTGGTGGCACTGCTGGCCTTTGCCGGGCTGCGCTCCATCCCCGATGCGTACTACCAGGCCGCGCGCATCGACGGCGCGAGCAAGTTCGCGGTGTTCCGCTACATCCAGCTGCCCAAGATGCGCGGCGTGCTGATGATTGCCGTGCTGCTGCGCTTCATGGACAGCTTCATGATCTACACCGAGCCCTTCGTGCTCACCGGCGGCGGGCCAGGCAATGCCACCACCTTCCTCAGCCAGTACCTCACCACCAAGGCGGTGGGCCAGTTCGACCTGGGCCCTGCGGCGGCGTTTTCGCTGATCTATTTCTTCATCATCCTGCTGCTGTGCTTCATCCTCTACAACTGGATGCAGCGCGTAGGCACCGCCACCAAGGAAGGAGCCGGCCATGAATGAAAAGCGCTTCCAGAAGCGGTCGATCTTCCTCGTCGCCTACCTGGTCTTTGCCGTGTTGCCCATCTACTGGATGGTCAACATGAGCTTCAAGACCAACGCCGAGATCCTGTCCACGTTTTCGTTCTTTCCGCAAAACTTCACGTGGGACAACTACAAGACCATCTTCACCGACGCGTCCTGGTATTCGGGCTACATCAACAGCCTGATCTACGTCAGCATCAACATGGTGATCACGCTCACCGTGGCCCTGCCAGCGGCGTACGCGTTCTCGCGCTACAGCTTTCTGGGCGACAAGCATGTGTTCTTCTGGCTGCTGACCAACCGCATGACGCCACCCGCGGTGTTTTTGCTGCCGTTCTTCCAGCTGTACACCACCGTGGGCCTGATGGACACGCACATTGCCGTGGCGCTGGCGCACCTGTTGTTCAGCGTGCCGCTGGCGGTGTGGATCCTGGAAGGCTTCATGAGCGGCATCCCGCGCGAGATCGACGAAACAGCCTACATCGATGGCTACAGCTTTCCGCGCTTTTTCCTCACCATTTTTCTGCCGCTCATCAAGGCGGGCGTGGGTGTGGCGGCGTTCTTCTGCTTCATGTTCAGCTGGGTCGAGCTGCTCCTGGCCCGCACGCTGACCAGCGTGGACGCCAAGCCCATCGTGGCCACGATGACGCGCACCGTGAGCGCATCGGGCATGGACTGGGCCACGCTGGCTGCCGCCGGCGTGCTGACCATCGTGCCCGGCGCCATCGTGATCTGGTTTGTGCGGCACTACATCGCCAAAGGTTTCGCGATGGGCCGGGTGTGATGGCGCACCCCGTGAGCCACTCTTCCGCGCTCTCGGCACAGCACACCGCGATGCCTACTGAAAGGAACGTGTAAATGTTTAACTGGATGGCCTGGACCACCCCGGTGGCCGTGTTTTTCATCTGCATCGTGCTGATGCTGATCGGCATGACCGTGTGGGAGATCAAGTCGCCCACGGTGATGCGCAAGGGCTTCTTGCCGCTGGCCACCACGCGGGGTGACCGCCTGTTCATCGGCCTGCTCTCGGCCGCGTATGTGAACCTGATTTTTGTGGGCCTGAGCGGCCGCATGGCCCAGTGGCTGGGCCTGGCGTCCGAGCCTTCGATCTGGATCAGCTTTGTGTTGTCGATGGCGCTGCTGCTGCTCATCCTGCGCAAAGGCTGATTGCTATCAAATAAATAGCTATAGAGGTATATCAGTCAAGCCCAGGCGGCCAAAAAAGCTTCAAAAAAGCCGCCACGATGCCTGCAGGTGTGCCCGGCGGGCCGCCGGATTCGACGGTAACGGTAGACAAGCGCCATCCCTATCTCCCCCGGGGGTGGCGTTCATCCAGCAAGGGGGTTCCATCCGAGGAGACAGCAATGAAGATGCAGTTCACGGCGATCGCTTTCGCCGCCGCAACCCTGGCTTTGGGGCAGGCTGCCTGGGCCGGCGAGGCCGAGGCCAAGAAGTGGATCGACAGTGAGTTTCAGCCCTCCACGCTGAACAAGGACCAGCAGATGGCCGAGATGAAGTGGTTCATCGACGCCGCCAAGAAGCTGCAGGCCAAGGGCGTGAAGGAGATCTCGGTGGTGTCCGAGACCATCACCACGCACGAGTACGAATCCAAGACGCTGGCCAAGGCGTTCGAGGAAATCACCGGCATCAAGGTCAAGCACGACCTGATCCAGGAAGGTGACGTGGTCGAGAAGCTGCAGACCTCCATGCAGTCGGGCAAGTCCATCTATGACGGCTGGATCTCCGATTCGGACCTGATCGGCACGCACTACCGCTACGGCAAGATCCTGAATCTGACCGACTACATGACGGGCGCCGGCAAGGAGTGGACCAACCCCGGTATCGACATCAAGGACTACATCGGTACCAAGTTCACCACCGCGCCGGACGGCAAGATGTACCAGCTGCCCGACCAGCAGTTCGCCAACCTGTACTGGTTCCGCGCCGACCTGT
>ENA-UOXO01001203-UOXO01001203.1-mixed-culture-metagenome-genome-assembly--contig:-NODE-1203-length-18414-cov-44.006972_pt1 | contig 18414 bp, 6 predicted proteins | sample MGYA00238162_ERZ761640 | MGnify/ENA primary metagenome ERZ761640 (study PRJEB28914, sample SAMN08778297) | mixed culture metagenome | isolation source: Freshwater growth medium | place: USA...
CTGCGACCGGCAGCATCGCGGCCCCGGCGCCGGTAGTAAAAGGGAGCACGGGCGCGTAGCATGCAATCCGTGCCACAGGGGTCGCCGCAAAGTCGGCTCCGGGCGCAAGGTACGTCGCGTTGACGCGCGTGCCGCCGAACTTGCATCGTGGATCGAGGCGAATCACACCGACGAGCGACGCGAAGGTGCCCAGCCGATGCGCCTCGACGAGCACGAGCGGAGCGTCTGCCATCGGGCCCGAAGCCGGCACGAGCGAGTGCACCACGGGGGGCGTGTAAAAGTCGTAGCGCGTGGGCGCCGAGAGGAAGACCCCCTCGGGCTGCCCTGCCGTGCCCGGATTGAGCGCCACGCTGAGGTTCGCGACAGTATGAGTCACCACCGAGGCGGACCACATCGCAAAATGGCCGACCCACGCGGTCGCGTCGGGCGCACCGCCAGCGTCGGCCTCGTTGGCCTCGTGTGCAGGCCCATCGTGTGCAGGCCCATCGTGTGCGGGCCACGCGCTCAAGCCCATCACCCACTCAACGGAGGGGTGCCACTGATGGTCCTCGAGCTCGTGCGCCCATGCCCGGCCCGCATACTCGACGCTCAGCCGTACCAAGCCGTCCCCACCACCTCCGAGCTGCTCGACGCTCACATGCACGGGAGCCCACGACAACGCTCCGAGGCTTCGGCTGAGCGGCGACTCGAAGAGCAACTGGCCGTTGAGACGGGCTCGCACGCCCGTCAGGCTGCAGTTGTCGCGGCTACCGGGATCGTTGCTCGCGCCGCCGAGAGCCTCGGAGCAGCGCGCGGGTGCAATGTGGAAGAGAACACACAGCCCATGCAGCGCGCACGAGCCCCGGCCTACAATCGTGGGCGTGCTCGCGTTGGCAAGAAAGGGCGAGTCGCCATAGCTGAAGCAGATGCCGCTCTCCGAGCTGCCGCCGAGCAGGATGGAGAAGTCGGCCCGGAATAGCTCGGAGCTCGGCTGCATCGTGGTGGTCGAGTGCCAGCTGCCCGATGCATGCGTAACGGTATTGGCAGCGGAGGTATTCGTCGCCGCGCGGGGCGAGCGCAGCTCGAGGCGGCCGTTGGAGAGGCGGGCGGCGCCGCGCAGCCGGCTGCCGGCGGGGATCTCGTCAAAGGAGGTGCGCTGCTCGAGGTACGCTCCCAAGTCGAAGAGGGAAGGAACGACGCACATCAGCAGGGTCTCGTCGATGCTCATGTCCGTGAAGACGAGCGACGCATTGGAGGGGAGGGAAGCATTGGAGGGGAGGGAAGCATTGGAGGGGAGGGAGGAATTGTGTGGTCCCTGCGCAGATGCATTCGCAGGCAAGATGGGCGACAGAGAGGGCGGCAGAGAGGGCGGCAGAGACGGTGGCGGAGGCAGCGGCGGTGGTGATGGCGGTGGCCGTGGCGGTGATGGTGGAGACGGCGGTGGCGGTGATGGTGGCGGTGACCGTGGTGGGGATGGCGGAGACGGCGGTGGCGGTGACGGTGGCGGCGACGGAGGTGGCGACGGTGGGGGGCTCAGGGGCGGCAGCGAAGGGGGTGCTGGTGGATCGGAAGTGACGGGTGGCGGAGGTGAGGGTGGCGGTGGTGTCAGCGGCGGCGGGGATGGCGGTGGTGGTGACGGGGGAGGAGAAGGGGGGGGCAAGGGTGGAGGCAGCGGTGGGGGAGATGGGGGTAGCGACGGAGGTGCCGATGGAGGTGGTGATGGAGGAGGTGGCGGAGGTGGCGACGGCCTGATCGCAGCAGCTCCGACCGGTTAAGACGTCAACGTTGAGCGATTTCCCACCCGCCTCAAATCGGCACTGGATGCGCCCAGCAGCGCGCTCCCAACTAAAGTGCGCCCCACGGATCTCGACGACTGTGGCTCCGAGGGTCGGACAGAGCGAGGGCGAGACGACGGAGATCATTGGCTGGTGAGTATAGTATAAATGTACCCGAGGCCGTCTGCCGAATAGTCCCGACCGTTTAGGGACACCTCGAGGGGGACGGTGCTCAGATTGGCGATGGGCACGGGCGACGCGCACACGATCGCGCTGTCGTTGAGTCGCGTGGCGCTCACGGCGTTGGCGCCGAACCCACAGCGCCACCGCTCGGCACGGGCGGAAAAGTGGCTGCCGTGGACGACGACGAGAGTGGCGTTGCTCGTTGGGCCTGAGGCAGGCACGAGAGCGGAGACGCGCGGCTCGAAAAAGTCGAAGGTCGACGCATGCGTGTGGCTATACTGCTGCCCGTTGAGCGTGACGTGCAGAATGTGCGCACCCCCACCCTCGCTAGACCCAATGGCGCTGAGCGGAGGTGAAGAGCAGAGCGTCGCACTGCCATTCGGGCCGCCAAGCACAACCGCCTCCCTGCCGTCCCCGAAGGCGCACCGGTGGTCGCACCCGGACCCCGTGCCATGCTCGACACGCACGAGCGTAGCGCCCATGATAGGACCGGAGCGTGGGACGAGGGCAGTCACCACTGGTGCCGTGTACGTAGCGAACTGGCTGCCGCTCAGAGTGAAGTCCTGCGCGTTGAGTGAGACCTCCAACGAAGCGGCGCCGGTCGGTTGGTGAGCGGGCGACGCGCAGAGAATGAAGCCCGTAACGGCGATCAGAGAGGCGTTTACAACGGAGGCGCCAAAACGACAGCGATAGGCGGAGCCGTTGGTGAGTTGGTGCCCCACTATGCGCACCAAGGCGCCCCCGAGCGTCGGGCCGCACGCGGGGCTAATCGAGGAAATGCTCGGCGAGCCAAAATAGACAAAGGGCAGCGAATTGGGCGCAAATTGGCGGCCGTTGAGTGTCATCTTCAAAGCAGCCGTGGTGGCAAAGCGAGCGAGCGAGGCGTTGGACGTGCGGTTCGCAATCGTGCTGCCGCTGCTCGTCTCGTCCTCCAAGGCGCCTTCCGCTCCCTCCCCTCCACTAAGGAAGTCCTCGGCGCGACTCGCATTCGTGGCATTGGACGAGGACGGCTCGGCAAGCATGGCAGCGGCACGGGGCGCGTGGCACCGGATGGCCTCATCCGAATCCCGCGTGCCGTCGGATACGTCCACCCGCTCTGCCCACTGCGCGCCGCTCAGGGGCCCATGCGTGCGCTGCCCGATGGCAAAGGAGCACAGGATGTGCGTCGCCGTCGCGTTGAAGTTGGAACCGTGGATGGTGACCACGGTGCCACCGGCGGAGCTTCCACTCGACGGTACGACCCGCGAGAGCGTGGGCGGCGAAAAGTAGGCGAATTGCGACGAGTCTCTCGAGAACTGTTGTGCATTGATGCTGATGGCGAATTGCACTCGAGCTTGGCGCACTTGGCCATCCGTCGCAACGTCGGTGATGTCGAAATGATCCACGAGCACGCTGCCAGCGAGGGATGCCCCGTCCGGCTTCGCGGTCCCCTCGGCTGCAGAGAGCCCAACCCGCCACGACGGCCGCACAGCTGCCGTCCAGCCGGGCAGACGGAAGCGCTCAACCAGACGTGCGCCCGCATAGGTCAGAGAGAGCGCATCGTCTTGCATCGAGATGCCCACGGCCACCGGGCCGTTGGCCTGCGTGAGGAGAGGCCCCACGCCAAGGCTGCGGCGTGTCAGCGTCAGACCGTCCAGCACGATCTCGACCGTGTGCGGGGGCGACGCGTCGAGACGGAGGCGCAGCCCAGCACCAGGGCGCGCCTCGAGCGGCTCACAATCCGCGTGCGGCAGGCACTGCAGGTCACTCGCGCAGCGCGGCGTGCACGGCAGCACGGCCTCGTCGTGCGGCAGGGCGCCGTAGATGAACTCGAGCACCGCACCCTCGCACATCTCGAGCATGAAGCGCACGTGAAAGGCGGGGACCGGTCGACCCACGTCGAAGAGCGCCCCGCCATGCGTCTCGAGTGGCGCGCGCGCGAGCAGCAGCTTGCCAGCCTCGAGGCGAGCGTAGCCCCTGAGGCGTGCGGCGGGATGGCTTGCGCTAAAGTCGACGTGCAGCACGGCCATGGCATTGGCGGCTGTGGCGTTGAGCGAAGGGCAGCGGACGGTCGTCGCGTCGACGAAGCTCGCGAACACAACATTTGAGCCTGGCACGGTCCAAGGGGTGGAGCCGAGCACCCCAAAGCGACATCGATACGCGTCGCCGCCGGCAAAGCCCGAGCCGCTCACGGTGACCGGCGTTCCCCCATACGCCGAGCCAGACGCGGGGCTGATGGACGAAACACGAGGGAGTCCGAGCAGAGGATCCTCGGGGGGAGCGGAGGGGGGTGGCGGTGGGGGAGGGGGGGGAGGTGGGGGAGGCGGCGGCGGGGGTGGCGGCGGCGGACGGGACGGCGGCAATGGCATGGACGGAGGCGGGCATGGTGGCTCGGGGGACGAGGGGGGAGGCGGGGAGAGTGGGGGTGTGAATGGAGCAGGCGGGGTCGTAGGAGGCGAAGGATCGGCGGGTGGTAGCGGCGGCGGCCCGTGTGGTTGGGGCGGCGTGCGTGGAGCGGGCGGAGGCAGCGGCGGCAGCGGCGGCAGCGGCGGCGGCGGGCGTTGTGGTCTTGGCGCGAGTGGCGGTGGGGGCCTTGCTGGCGGCGGAGGCGAGGGGGGAGGCTGCTGTGGCGGCGGCGACGGCGGTAGCACGCCCGTGAATGTGAAGAGCGCAAAGCTTGTCGAGAAGTAGATGGCGTCGAGCGAGACGCGCAGCTGGACTGGGCCAACCACGTAAGAGCGAGGCGAGCTGCATACGATCGCCTCCTCTCCCGCCACCGACGGGGCGTGTGAGGCGCTATGAATGGCTGGCACGGGAGGCGCGCTGCCAAACTGGCACTGGTATGACGGCCCAGCACCGCCGCCGAAGGCCTGGCCGATCAGGGTGACCGCGGTGCCGCCCGCAAAGGGGGACGAGGAGGGCACCACGGACGAGATCATCGGGGAGCTCGTGAAGAAGGCGACGGCATCGGAGGAGAAGTGCACGCCGTCCAGGCTTACCTCGAGCGCCAGATTCTCGGTGGTCGCCATCGGTGGCGAGATGCACGCCACCTCCTCAACAGGCGCATGCAAGTACGTGCCCTCGACGATCGTCGATCCAAATCCGCACCGGTACGCCCAGCCGCCGTCCAACCCCGAGCCTCGAACCGAGACGCGCAGCCCGCCCGAGGCGGGGCCGGTGCTCGGTAGCACCGCGGATACGTGAGGCGTCGCGTAGCTGAAACCCGCCGTCGCGGGCACCCAGTCCTGGCCGTTGAGCGTCACGCTGAGCGCCACAGGCTCCACAGTGAAGGCGGCACCCGCGGCGAGGGTGAGGTTATCGAGGGCGCACTCGTCAGCAAACTCGACCCCGGAGGCGTTGTTGCTGCGCGCGCCGAAGCCGAGCTGCCAGCCACTCTGGGGCGCCCAATTAGGCAGCTGCAGCGCCGAGATGACGATCTCGCCCGCGTGTCGCACGCTCAGGCCATAGACCTCATCCTTGACGACCTCGACGGCGGCGAACTGCGCGTTCGTGAGACTGGCGGGCAAGGGGGCCGTGGCTTGCAAGCGGTGCGCGTATAGGACTGAGAGCCGGCGCGCGCGGGAAAGCCATTGCAGCTGCAAGCCCGAGCCGCCACCCCACTCGCCGAGGGTCGGCGTCGAGGCGGGCGCTCCGAGCTCACCGTAAGAGATGGAGAAGCCCACGGCGGCGCCGAGCCGGAGGGAGAATCGTATCGAGAAGGTGCGCGGTGAGGGGGTGGGCGCCGTCGCGAGCACCGCGTAGCGGCAGTCGCCAAGGGGGGGCATGCACCCGCTCGCATCATAGAGGGCAGGGTACGCGAGCACTACCGAGCCGTGCGACGCGGCGGACGCCGAGGTGAGCTGCAAGTAGCCGCCGGCGTAGGCGCTCAGCCGAGGGATCCAGATAAAGGGTTTGGCCGCGGCCGCGCCGCCACTCACCATCGGGGGCGGCAGCACGCCGAGATTGAAATCTGCCGGGCCGAAGCTGAGCGAGCTGCCCGTGAGCGAGGCATCGGGCGAGGGATCGCAGCGCATCAAGATCGCATCGAGCACCACGGCGCGCACGATCGTAGCTCCAAAACGGCAGCGGGCGCTCGCTGAGCTCGTGCCCGCGAGATCAAAGCCGGTACCGTTGACGAGCACAACGGTGCCACCCCGGCCGGGGCCCGATGCGCGCGAAGCGACTGGACCAGCCGCCGCGGTGTACGTGCGCAGGACGACGGGGGAGGCGCGCGCGATGAAGCTCGCCGCGGGCAGATTGAGCTCCGTGTAGCTCTGACCGTTGGCCGTGATACTGAGAGGATACAGCTCGCTCGGCAGCGGCGGCGAGAAGCACTCTATCGTCTGCAGCTGCGGATTGTACGTCGCGTTGACAATCACGCCGCCACCGCCGCCGCCGCCGCCGCCGCCGCCGCCCACGCCACCGCCCACTGGCGGCGGTGAGGGCGGCAGCTCGAGCACCACGCGTGCGGTGCCTCCGAAGCGGCAGCGGAACGCGGTGCCGCCTCCGAAGTTGGAGCCGTGCACCGCAACGAGGGTCCCACCGGCCGTTGGGCCGATCATCGGGCTCACGGCCGAGATCAGGGGCGCGCCGTACGGTAGAAACGGGTTCGCTTCGCGTGTGAACTGCTGCCCGTTGAGCGAGATCTCGGTCAACAGTGCAGTGCCCGAGCTCAGCAAGGGAGCTTGGCAGCGCAGCATGCCCAACTCCCCCACGCCCGCGCCTTCGTACGCGGCCGAGGTGACAAACGAGGCCGGCACACTCGTTGCGTTGCCAAAGCGGCAGCGTCGGTCAGAGCCCGATGCCAAGTGAAGCCCCTCGACGGTGACGAGGGTGCCGCCGAGGGCGGGACCAGAGGCCGGAGAGAGTGCGAGCACACGCGGCGGTACGTAGTACGAGAAAGGCACCTCGCTCGACGAGAGTGACTCCCCGTTGAGGGAAAGGCGCAGCGGCACCCGGCGCACCTCATACATGCTCGAGGTCGTCAGCCGCACCATGTCGATGGCGATGCTGGCCGAGGGCGCGGGCTCAGCGGCGGCGTACGCGGGCAGTCCACCGGGCAGCGCCGGCGGTGCAAGAGGTGGCAGGTTGGTGGGCGGCATCGTTGGGGGTTCGAAACTTGGCGTCGTAGTGGGCGGCTCGAGAGCACTGCTACTGCTGTTGCTCGCCTCATATTGGGTGGCGAGCGTGCCGCCCGGGAGCTCTACGCAGCCACTGAGAGCGAACTGCCACGTGGGCTGCGGCAGAAAGGCAGCGGGCAACACCGAGGAGAGCCGGAGCACGCCGTCATGGTGCACCTCAAGCCGTCGAGAGCGCGGCTCGAGCTGGACGACCACCTGATGAAAGGACCAATCAGTGTGCCAATCAGTGTGCCAATCAGTGTGCCAATCAGGGCGGCCATCATTCGTCATCAGACGCAATCGAGGCTGGATGATCACCGGCGACCAAGCGCCACGCAGCAGAGCGCCGCGCCCGAGGACGGTCGTGGCGAGGATCTGCTGATCGAGCGCAATCTCAATCGAGAGGGGACGGAAGTGGTTGGGGCTATTGGCCACGAATCGGACGCTCAACCCTCGCGCCGCCCCAAACTCGTCCCACAGCCCAGCTAGCAGGCTCGCCCCACCGCTGCTATTCCTGCCTCTGCCGCTGCTGCTGCAGCCGAGGGGCCCGCACCATTGAGTCTCCATCGAGGGATCGCCCGCCGCGGGGGGGCGTAGCACGCCGTAGCTGAGCGCGAGGCCTCGAGCCGCGGCTCCCGCCATCAAGAGCTCGAAGGCGACCTTGAAGCCCCGCGGCGCCGCGTGTGTGTCGCGCAGAACGAGCAAGCTGAGGACGCCGCAGCCGGCCTGCACGGCGGGGCTGCGCACCGCTGCAGCCTCGGCCACCGCCGCGGCCGCGCGGCGCTCCACGGGCGCTGTCGAGTCGATGGGCATGGACGGCAGAGCGGGCGGCAGCGCAGGGGGCGGCGCAGCTCGAACGTAGCCTCCGACGCCGCTGCTCGATGCAAGCTCGAGCACGTCACCGGTGAGCACGGCAGCGCCGGCAAGCACGGCGTGGCCGTCCATGTCTCGCTCCTCGATGCGCAGGCCCAACGTGCCGCCCTCGAAGCTCACGCTCAGCGAGCCGTTGGCCGTCTGGGATGGCGACAAACACCGCACGGTACGAGAATCGACGAGCGTGGCTGGCGAGCGCTGCAGGCTGCCAAAGGCGCACTGCAAGTCGACGGTCGGCGCCACGTTGTCGCTCGTGATGCTCACGACCGTGCCTCCTGCGGCCGGCCCCGAGCTCGGGCTCGCCGACAAGACCACCGGCGCCTCGTGGTAGTAGCCAAACCTCGTGGTAGTAGTCAAGACGAGCAGCAGGCGCAGCGCCAAGATTACGAAGGTCAGACCGGACAGCATATTTTTTAGTGTGAATGATAACCACGGGCTGTGAATTGAGGACGGGCGACACTACCCTTCCGCACAGCCGCGATCCCGCTTGCGGCCAGCGGCGCCTCCCTGCTGATCGTCCTTGGGCGCAAGCTGCTTGCTGCCGCCTCCGCCGCCATCGGTGCGCTCGGGCGACTCCGCGCTCAGCTCGGCCGCTCGCGACGCCGCCCACATCTTCTTCTGCTGCCGCTTGCTCAGCTGCGGCGGCACAACCTGCCCGCGCGGCTGCCCTTCCTCCTCGCCCCCCTTGGCGACCCCATGCATAAGCACGGCATCGACGCCGCCGAGACGAATCACCTGGAGCACGATCACGTCCGGGTGCACCTCGAGCGCCTGCCGGGTGCTCTTGTTGACCAGCCAGAGCATCGTCGTTGAGGGCGGCAGCTGGCGCACCGTGCTCAGCACAATCGGCGTGCCGTCCTCCGGCTTGCCAAATCTCTTGCCCCACGGCGGGTTGGAGACTACGAGATCACATCCGTCCGTCGGCCGCCGGGGCAGAGGCGCGTCGCCGGACGCGTCGGTCGGCACCGGAAGGCTGAAGCTCGTGGTCGCGTCGTGCACAAACAGGTGGCACGAGACCGCAGCAGGCCGAGCGATGCCGACATCGGATCGGATAGAAGCGGCGGCGGCGGCGGCGGCGGCCGTGGTGGTGGTGGCGGCGACGGCGGCGACGCGAGCGGCGGCACTGCCATACCGAGTCTCGTCAGTCTCGTCACCCCTGCTATCCAGAGTTTCGTCCGTCTCGTCGGGTGCCGCAACTGCCTGCTCCCCTTCCTCGTCTTCAGAGGCCTCCAAGGCCACGCCGTACCCGAGTGCCTCAAGGTTGCCCCGAGCGCCCCGAAGGAACTCGAGGCGCACGTCAGAGCCGAATGCGGCCGTGGCGCCGTGTGCAAGGGCCGCCGCGAGCATCGTGCCGCTGCCAGTGCAAGGGTCATACACGCGCAGCCCTCGCACGGGGCCGGCGTGCAGCTGGCCGCATCGCCCTCGCGCCTCCGCACCGCTCCCGTTGCCGCCGTGGCTGCTGTCGCCGCTGCTGTCGCCGCCTCCAACGCCACCGCCATCGCCGCTGGCGCCGCTGCGATCGCTATCGCCACGCGCCGCCAGCCTGGAAAGGTGGGTGCACGCGGCCAGGTTGAGCGCAGCGATGGCGATGAGGGGGTCGAGCGACGCGCTGAAGCTGAAGGTGCGCACTGTCCATGGAGTCACCCACCAAGGCAGCGCCCAGGTGCTCTGCAACCCGACAGTGCCGCCGTCGCCACTGACCTCGGCCAATCGAGCCGTGAGCTTGCGCGAGGCGGCGGCCGGCGCCATCGCACTCGCAGCATCGCACATGTCGCGCCCCACGGTCCACTCACGAAACAGCAGCGTCCCGTTCTTGCAATGCAGCAGCGTGAGAGGCTCTGCCGCCGCCGCCGCCGCCTCAGTCGAGGAGGCGGAGGGCTCGTCGGGCGTGTCCATGTAGCCCGGCCCGAGCGCCGCGTGCAGCCCGATGATGAGCGAGGGCGTGCCGTGCAGCCGCGTGAACGGGATCACCTGGTGCTCCGCGGCTGGGTAGTGCACCTCGTACTCTAGGCGCCACGGACGGCCTACCGGACGAGCCCGCATGATGAGCTCGGAGGGCGACGCAGCGGCACACAGGAGCTCTCCGCAAAGCCGCACGCCCCCAAGCGAGGCCAAACAAGCGAGCAGGCGGCGCTGTGCCGGCTCGGGAACGCCGCCGCTCGAGGAGGGTGCTAGCAGCACGAGGCCGGGAGAGAGGGTACGCAGTGCCTCGGGCGGCACCGAGGCGCGCGCGGCGGCAGCGTGCAGCTCGGCCGAGAAGAGGCCGGCAGTGCGGTGCGGCGCACGCGATACGATGAGCACACCACCCGCGGCGCACGCCTCGACGAGTGCCGCAGGCTCGAGCGAGCCCTCGAAGGAGACCAGGTCGGGGGCGACATCTTCCATTTGGGCTCTTTTGTGCTGATGCTGTGAAACACGCAACGGGGGCCGCTATCGCAATGGACGGAGGCGTGGCCGACACAGCCTGCTATTACACAGGCCGTTAATCGGCGGCGGGCGGGGGTCTTTAGTTATCACAGTGAAACGAGACACAGAGAAGACCTGCAACCGAATCTCGGAAATGCTCTGGGGAGCGTTAGCGCGGGCGCGGTTAAGCGGTAAGAGCAACCGGTGATCCAAAAGCTTTTCACAGCCACACACGGCCGCTCTAAATCGCTCTGGGAAGAATCCGTATTGAAAGGGTTCTCCGCAAAGTTTGAAGTTTACGCCAACCGCGGCTTTTGCGAAAAGGCGGCGACTTAGGCACGAGTCACACATGACACATCCGTGAGGCCCCTCCCTCCGTGAGCGTGATTACATGTACCATGTAGGAACTACAGTAGAGATATATGCGTCTTCGTGTACCATCTGTGAAACCGGGCCCAACAAAATGCAGCCCCTCTTTTCTCATTGTGAATGGGGGCTCCCACGCCGAGCGCGAGACGCCGCGCCGGGCCGACTCCCCTGAGAACAAAATGGGCTAACCCGTTTTGCGTTGCCGTCCTGCCCTCCCCATCGCCATGGCATGGCACCGTCGTTTCGCCAAGTCTCCTTGCTCTCGGCCACATCGGCCTCGAGAGAAGCAGGGCGTGCACGGTGCCCTCACTCTCCTTGCATGGTGCACCATGCTGCCCTGCACCGAGACCAGCAACGTTCCCGGGTTGAACCGAGGTCTGCAGCTCGCGGTGCCCAGCCACCGCCGTGAGCTGCAGACCGCGGTGAGCACCAGCGCTGGCCTGACCAGCGCACTCGCCAACACCGCCGTCAGCCGCATCGTCCTTGCCTCCGGCACCTACAACCTCATCGCCGAGCTCAGCATCACCAGGAGCGTCATCCTGGAGGCGGCGGCGGGAGCCACAGTCACCCTGAACGCACAAGCGAGCTTCTCGAGTCCGCGCCGTGTGCTGAACATCAACCCGGGCTCGTCGGGCGTCGTGCAGCTGATCGGGCTCGGCATCACAGGAGGCTACATCAACTGGGTGCGCGCTCATTTTCAAAAGTTCCCATCGCCCCGATGGGAGACTCACGTTTGTGATCTGCTGGTTGTTTGCAGGGCGGCGGTGTCTATGTCAGGGGAGGCACAGTGACCATCTCATCGTGCACCATCAGTGGGAACACAGCATCTGTACATCATATGCGTGTTCATGTTCAAAAGTTCCAATGGCCCCGATGGGAAATTTGCTGACGAGATTGCCTCGACTCTCGCTTGCACAACTGCGAACGCTTCGTTCAACTACAGAGGGTACGTTCCACAGAGACCTTGACCAACTTCCCATCGCCCCGATGGGAAAATTGCTGACGCGCTTGCCTCGACTCACGCTTGAACAACTGTGCGGCCGACGCTTCGGTCAACTATAGCAAGTACGTGCCACAGCTGAATTTTTCCCATCGCCCCCATGGGAGACTCACGTTTTGCTCGTTGTTTGCAGGGTGGCGGTGTCTATGTCGGGGGTGGCTCAGTGACCATTGATTCGTGTACCATCAGTGGGAACACAGCAATTGTGCGAGCTCATGTTCAAAAGTTCCCATCGCCCCAATGGGAAGATTGCTGACGCGCTTGCCTCGACTCTCGCTTGCACAACTGCGGCCAACGCTCCTGTCAACTACAGGGGGTGCGTGCCACAACTGAAATTTTCCCCATCGTCCTCACGTGAGACTCACGTTTGCTCGTTGTTTACAGGGTGGCGGTGCCTTTGTCGAGGGTGGCACGGTGACCTTCTCATCGTGCACTATCAGTGGAAACACAGCATTCCCGGTGCGCGCTCACGCTCAAATTTCCCCATCGCCCCGATGGGAAGATGGCTGACATGCCCAAATCGACTCTCATCTAACAGGGATATGTACGTGCCAGACACGCCTGCAAACTTCCCATCGCCCCGATGGGAAAGTTGCTGACGCGCTTGCCCCGACTCACGCTTGCACAACTGCAAACGCTTCGGTCAACTACAGGGGGTACGTGCCACAGAGACCTTCCCATCGCCCCGATGGGAAAACTGCTGACGCGCTTGCCTCGACTCTCGCTTGCACAACTGCGGCCAACGCTCCTGTCAACTACAGGAGGTGCGTGCCGCAACTGAAATTTTCCCATCGTCCTCACGTGAGACTCACGTTTGCTCGTTGTTTTTACAGGGTGGCGGTGTCTTTGTCGAGGGTGGCACGGTGACCTTCTCATCGTGCACTATAAGTGGGAACAGAGCTAACGATGTGCGTGCTCCTGTTCAAAATTTCCCATCGCTCCTCATAGGAAACTCACGTTTTGCTCAATGTTTGCAGGGAGGCGGTGTCCTTGTCGATTCCGGTAGGGTCACGATAACGTCTTCCTCGATCTACGGGAACACAGCGGAAGTGCGTGCTCATCTTCAAAAGTTCCCATCGCCCCTGATGGGAGAATCACTGACGTGCTTGCACCGACTCACGCTTGCACAACTGCGAACACTCCGGCCAACTACAGTTTGTACGTGCCACAGATACCTTGCAAACTTCCCATCGCCCCGATGGGAGAATTGCTGACGCGCTTGCCTCGACTCACGCTTGCACAACTGCGAACGCTTCGGTCAACTACAGTATGTATGTGCCGCATTCCTTGAAAAGTTCCCATCGCCCCGATGGGAAAATGCCTTGTTGACATGTCCATTTTCGATTCTCATCTTTTATGATGGGTGCTGCCTCGAACTACCAGGATGGAGTACGTGCTAGCCTGAAACTTCAAAAGTTCCCATCGCCCCGATGGGAAAATTGCTGACGCGCTTTTGCTTTGATGCTCGCTTGCACAACTAACGCTTCGGTCAATTACAGCAAGTACGTGCCGCAGAGACATTCCAAAGTTCACATCGCCCCAATGGGAGATTTGCTGACACGCTTGCTTTGATTCTCGCTTTCACAACTGCTAACGACGCTTCGGTCAACTACAGGGAGTACGTGCCGCAGAGACCTTGAACACTTCCCAACGCCCCGATGGGAAAATGCCTTGCTGACGCGTCTATTTCGATTCGATTCTCATCTTTTATGATGGGTGCTGCCTCGAGCTACCAGTCTAGAGTACGTGCCCTCTGCGCCTGAAACTTCAAACGTTCCCAGTGCCCCAATGGGATTTTCACATGTTTTGCACTTGTGCGTGCAGGGCGGTGGTGTCTTCGTCAGAAGTGGCATGGTGACCATCTCTTCGTCCACCATCAGTGGCAACACAGCTCTCAGCGCTGTGCACGTATGTGCAAGCCTTGCCTGCAAATCCCCATCCCTGGGAAAATGGCTGATGTGCTTGCCTCGACTCTCGCTTACACAACTGCGGCCGATGCTCCGGTCAACTAATGGATGTACGTGCCGCAGAGACTCAATATTTCCCATCGCCCTGATGGGAAAATGGCTGACACCCTTGCCTCGACTCTCGCTTGCACAACCGTGGCCGACGCTTTGGTCACCTACAGGATGTACGTGCAGCAGAGACTGAAAACTTCCCATCGCCTTGCTTTTGTGACCTGCTTTGTGCCCTCTCGTTCCCCTCTTCAGACCCAGGGGGGCAATGTCTATGTCCAAAAAGGCGCCTCTGTCGTCTGCTCCTCGGGAACGACCCTCACCGGCGTCACTTGGGAGGGGGGCTCAATAGAAGCAGACCCGACTTGCGAACCAACGGGCGTCATCGTCGGCGTCGTCGTCGGCGTGATCCTCGCCCTCGCCCTCGCCCTGGTCATCCTGCACCGCCGTCGCCGCGATATGCGCCGCAAGGAGGCCCAAAAGCCACCGGCGTGGTGGAATCCGCACAAACCCGCCTTCTACCTTTTGCCCCGCGCGGCCGTGCTGGGCGCCAGGACCAAGCAGCTGGGGCGTATGCAAGAGCTGCGCGACTCGCTGCAGCTCGTGAAGCTGGCCATCGACCTGAACGAAGCCTTCCAGGGCGAGGGGCTGATCGAGAACATCCTCATCGTCAGCCACAGGTGGGAGGACTCGATGACGCCCGACGAGACCGGCGCGCAGCTGGCGGCGCTCCGGGCGCACCTGAGGGCCCACCCCGAGCTCCACTACGTCTGGTTCGACTACGCGTGCATGCCGCAACGTTCGGGCTCGGCACACCGCTCGGGCACGGACGGCCGCACGAAAGCGGAGAAGGCCGAGTTCAACCTCATGCTCGGCGCAATCGCCGACCTCTACCTGACGGCCAAGGTGTTGATCCTGCTCGACACCATGTACCGCACGCGGTTCTGGACGACAATGGAGGGCTGGTGCGCGATGCAGAAGGTGACATCGCAGGGCGTGCGCCCGGCAAGGGAGGGCGAGTCACGTGTCACCGTCGTGTGCATCCACAACGCGACGCAGGACGACAAACAGGCCCTGCTGAAGATGTCGACCAAGACGCCGACGGAGATCTCCAACTTCCTCGCGTCGCCCGACGTGGCGGTGACCAACAAGAAGGACAAGACGACGATGCTGCCGATCGTCGGCAAGACCGACGAGCACGTCCGGGAGATGATGAGCGGCATGCACAGCTGCTGAACCTGAGGGGTTTCGCTTTGGCTTTAGTCATACTTTTGGAAGAGGGGAGGGGGAAGCGAGGAGGTGGGAGCGTTGGGGCGCCATCTTGGCGTCCAGAGGCAGATCATTCCGAACAGCAACTCAGGTGAGGAACTATGCTCCATCCTCCATGGAGGGGTGGTCCGGTCCCTTGAGAAATGTGATTGGAAAGTGTCGTGTGATTTACATGTGCCCGCATGCTGAGGCGCGCGCGGGGGGGCGGGGGGCGGGGGGCGGGTCCTGACTCGCTGTCTTGGCTGTTGCCATGCCTGCTCGCCCGCGCGGAGAGAGGACCGAGTGGTGCATGATGATTGTCGCGCTTGAGGAGGCAGCCGCGAGGACGAGTGAGCACGAGGTCGGTTGCGTGTGCGATCATTGATGTGAGCCCGCCGGCGGACCCGAGCGCCGAGGAGCGGAAGACCCGCCGGAACGCGGAAGCGAACGGGACGCGAAGGTGGAAGTCGTGCTGTGTAGGGTCTGCACCTCTGGTCTACGATGCGGTCGACGATGCGGTGACACGCGCGGTGTGGCGTGGTCTACTATTTTTTATGTTTATAAGGCGGCCCAACCCTACACCTGTTTGGTGTATCCGACGTAATGTGGGGTGCGGTGCGTCGTTGCGCGCGCATTTCGCATTTGGTTTGGGGCGCTTCGTCTCTCACCCGCGGGTCCAAGGGGTACCCCAAGTGAAGGTCAAAAAACAAAATCTCGCGCCCCACTATGTTGAAACACCATAGGGTAGACGTCGGTAAGCACCTGAGTGTTGAAAGCAACCCTCCCCCAAGGTCAAATTCTCGCGCCCCACTATGTTGAAACACTACCCCAAGGTCAACATAGTGGGGCGCGAGATTTTACCTACGCTAGGTCATAATCTCGCGCCCCACTATGTTGAAACTGTACCCTTCTACCCTATGGTGTTTCAACATACTAGATTACACTTAGTGGGGCGGCGCGAGACTTTGACCTTGGGGGAGGGTTTCTACAACACTCTGGTAATTAGAAATTCCCTATCTTGGTGAGTTTCAACATAGTGGCAGGCCTCTGCGCCTCTGGCATGAAAAACCCTAAGCAGGCGGTTTTAATGTAATTATATGTAGTTATGTCATGTACCCACATCGGCCAATCACCACCCTCACGTGTTCGCACATCGGCGCCTCCATACAACAATCACAGCACACCATGCAACACACGCCCCGACGGGCCCGCTTCGGCCGCCGGCCGCGCACGCTATATAGGTAGCTGTGATGCCCCGGGCGACTCAGACGGCGGTGTCGACGCGTTTGCTCAGCTTGCTAATTGGCGCCCCTTGCGGCGGCCCGTCGCCAAAGTACGAGGAGTATGCACCTCGCTCAACCGCTCGCTCGAGGCGTGACGTGGCCATGTCGTCGTCGGGCGTGCCGTACTGAGTGCCGTACGAAGACTTGGAAGTGAGGCGCCCATCCTTACGCGATGGGTTGCCTGGGATGAGGGTCGAGTCGTACACAGGCACGTGTAACTGCTCTGCATGTTCGTGGGGCGGCTCGTTCGTGAAGTGCTCGGGCGGGTCACGAAGCAGTAGGATGAATTTCATGCGACCCGAGATGCAGCAGTCGAGAAGCACGCAGCAGCCGAGGAACATGGAGAGGCCGACGAGGACCGCAAGCAGTAGGCAGAGCAAAAGCGCAATGTTGTACAGGCGCGGCGTGGAACGATTGCAGTCGTCTCCAGCGAAGGTGAAGTAGCACAGCATGATGCCCCATGCGACAAAGAGGATCGCGAGGATCGCAAACGAGACCGCCTTTGCCTGCAGCCTGCCGCGCCACATGGCCACTTCGTAGTGTGAGCGTGGCGGTGGCTGCGGGACGCTAAAGAGGTCGACAATGAAGCCGAAGAGGGTGAGGACGAGGCCGGTGATCACGAAGACGAGCAGCAGCCAGTGAATGGGCGAGGGGGCCCCCGCCACTAGCCAGCCCCACACGTCGGACTGGAACGTCGTCCCTGGGTCGAAGGCGGGGCACACGATCTCCCACGAGCTCCACAGCTGCGGCGGATGGAGGTGAGGGGGTGAGGGGGTGAGAGACACGAGAGGGAGGAAGGGGGAGGGAGGGAGTGGAGTGAAGAGAGGGTGAAGTGTAGGGAGGGTGGAGTGTAGGGAGGGTGGAGTGTAGGGAGGGTGGAGCGTAGGGAGGGTGAGGTGTAGGGAGTGGCTCACCTCGAAGCCCATGAAGAGGAAGAACCAGAGCAGCGCCGCGGTGTTGACGAACAGGGCGACGAGCGAGCGCCCAGGCACAATGCACCCGGGCGCCATGAGCAGCTGCAGTAGCCCGACGCAGCACCATCCGAAGCGCGTGTTGCTTCCGGCCAGCGGGTTGACATAGTGCTTCTTGCCTTCGTCCTGGCCCCGTGGCGGGAGCTTGCGTGCCACCTGCACGGCACCAGCTATGTTGACGGGCAGCTCGCGCTGACTACTTTCCTGCCCTTGCCCATCTATCCTGCCCTCGTCATCTATCCTGCCCTTGCCGCCGCCCTTGCCCAAGTCGGCTCCAATCCGGCTGTCGGAGAGCTCGGTATACTCCACGTCGACGCCCACTGTCTCAACGCATCCGATCATGCACAGTGCGATCGGCGCGCACAGGCAGCGCGAGAGGAGTCGCACGAGCGGCACCGAGAGGAAGAGCGTGGCGAGGATGGCGAAGAAGAAGGCGGCGGCGACGCTCCATCGATAAAGAAGCGGCGCCGTCTCAGAACAGCTGTAGCGCGTCTTGACAGTCTCGTAGATCAGGAAGCTGCCAGCAACGCTCAGCAGTAGGAAGAAGACGATGAGCAGGAAGAGGTTGGTGTACGACGGCAGCGACGAGAGCCGTGCGTAGTGAAGCCACTCGCGGAAGAGCAAATAGACGAAGAGCAGGCCGATGCTGGCGTAAATGACAAGAAATAGCGGGAGCAGCGGAGGGTTTGTGCCATCGCATGGCGTGTTCCAGTTCAGGATGCCGACGACCAGCATCGCGATGTGGAAAATCAGCAGCACGAAGATGGCCGTCGCTGCATGCATGCGTCGCCCGAGCCGCGCGTGCGGTGCGAGCTCCATGCGCACCGGATGCATGATCGGCGTCGCCTCATCCGGGTCGATGGGTCCTCCGCCGCCCGTGCGGAAGCGAACCATGCCACGCCCAGGGCTTGGACAATTCATCCATCCTGTGTTTCCTTTTTAGGAACTGGAAGCCAACTTTCATGTACTATGCCTGCATGCCAATATGACCGCTTCCAGTAGGTCCGGGAAATCGGTGCAAACCCTGTTCAGGGTCGGGGACCCCTGATCAGCCTCCCCGTGCGTGGCGACCAACCGCGCCCCAATATATTGATATATTGATATTTCAAATGAGACCCCTGATCGGAGGCCCAATCGAGAGCGCGTTCAAGGCGGAGAGGAAGCCGGCAAGAGGGGCTGATCAGGCCTGATCAGGGTCGCACTGGTTGGGGGTCTCAAAGGGCCCCAGCCTCTGTAGGGGCTGATCAGGCCTGATCAGGGTCGCACTGGTTGG
>ENA-UOXO01001228-UOXO01001228.1-mixed-culture-metagenome-genome-assembly--contig:-NODE-1228-length-18198-cov-40.296809_pt1 | contig 18198 bp, 8 predicted proteins | sample MGYA00238162_ERZ761640 | MGnify/ENA primary metagenome ERZ761640 (study PRJEB28914, sample SAMN08778297) | mixed culture metagenome | isolation source: Freshwater growth medium | place: USA...
TTTGGTTGCAGTTCTTCTCTGTGTCTCGTTTCACTGTTAACAAGTAAGCCCAAAGTCCACATCGCTCTCCCGCGTCAACACACCACGCCCATTGCCGGGCGGTCTATAGTGGTAGGTGGGTACTGGAGAGGAGCGGCGGCGCGTCGCCCAGCACGTCCCCATGCTCCTGCTCTTTGGCTTTGTCGCAGCCATCTCGAGCTTCACGCACATCGCACGCCTCACGCCGGCTACGTGCAGTGGTCGCGGCGCTCCGCAGAGGCGTGCAACGACCGGCGTGGCGGCGAGACTGAACGCAGGCGACGACACTGCGCCTGGCTTGTCAATATCTGGCGCCTTCGATTCGGGCAACATTAAGCTCGTGGAGGTGCAGGGGCGTGAGGCTGTTCGTCTGCGCATCATGTACGACCCTCGCACGGAGCTCGAGGGGTGCAACCACATGCAGTGGTTCGCCTTCCGCTCGACGGTGCTCCACCCTTATGCGGCCGCCGACGCGTGGTCGACGACTTACGAGATCGTCAACGCTGGCCTGTGCTCCTACATGAAAGGATGGGACGGGCTCGAGGTCTGCGTTTCGCACGACCTCCAGACCTGGCGGCGCGTGCCGTCGACGCGGTACGATGCGCCGAGCGGCACGCTCCGCTGGAGCTGGATGCACAATGCCGCGCAGCCGACGACGTTCTTCGCGTACTTTGAGCCGTACCCGTACGATCGGCAGCTGGCGTTGGTGATGCGGTGCGCGTCCGCGACGGCGCCCGGCCTCGAGGTGAGCTCGCTCGGCCAGAGCCTTGCATGCATGTGCTCACCACGGCGCCATGCCTTCCCCACAGGTGAGCTCGCTCGGCCAGAGCCTCGGCGGACGCGAGATCGACGTGATCACGGTCGGCACTGGCCCGTTGCATGCGTGGATCATCCATCGGCAGCACCCGGGGGAGCCGCAGGCGGCCTTTTTCGCCGAGGGGCTGCTGGCGCGCCTTCTCGGGCTCGAGCGGCAGGGTTCCATCGACGGCCTCACCGCGCAGATGCTCGAGGCCTTCACGTGGCACGTCGTCCCATCGATGAATCCGGATGGCGGTAGCGCCGGCCACCTGCGCACCAACCTCGCCGGCGCCAACCTGAATCGTGAGTGGGCTCCTACAGGCAGTTACGAGGCGCCGTCCCTCGAGCGCTCGCCCGAGGTCTACCACGTGCTTCGAGCCATGCAGAGGACAGGCGTCGACTTTTTCTGCGACGTGCACGGCGACGAGGGCCTTCCGTTTTGCTTCTGCGCGGGCAATGAGGGCACGCCCAACTGGGGGCCGCGGCTGCGCGCGCTGCACGGCGCCTTTGTGGGCGCGTATGCGCGCGCCAACCCGGACATGCAAGCTCGGTTTGGGTACGAGCCCGACTCTCCTGGAGGAGCGAACCCGGCCGTTGGTGGGAATCAGGTCGGCATGCGCTTTGACTGCCTCGCTGTCACGTTGGAGATGCCGTTCAAGGACAATGCGGCCAATGCGGCCGCACGCCGCAGCGGCAAGGCATTCGACGGGCACCGATGCGCGATGCTCGGCGCCTCTCTTGTCGACGCGCTCGCCCACGTGCACACGGCTCTGCGCGGAGTGCCCGTGCCGCGCTTCGAGCTGCCAGACGATGCGTACGTGCGCCCGACTGAAGACGTGAATGAGATTCGGGCCTTCCTCGACGCTCAGGCGCGCGCAGGTGAGCAGGCGGCACGCGGCAGTGCGGCAGCGCCCGCGGCAGCGCGTGAGACGGCCAGTGCGGGGATGGCGTGGGCGTCGACGGCTCCTGTTGAAGCGGCGCCCGCGGCGGCGCCCGTGGCGACGGTTCCAATGCAGTCGGGCTTTGGAGCCGCCGCTCTGGCAAAGGCGGTGGAGGCGGCAGTGGCGCCGGCGGCGGTGGCGACTGGCGCGTCCGCGCAGCCCGAGGCGCCGCCAGGTGTGGCGGCGCCCCGGGTCTCCCTTGGAGATGGCGAGGAATCCTCCAAGGAGGATGCGACGGGGCGGCCGGTGGTGGAGGCGGCGGAGAGAGAGGAAGGCACCGTTCAACGCGCAGTCAATCCCGCGGGCCAGCCCGCGGTCACGCCCGCGGTCAGTCCCTATCCCGCGATGTCGTCGACCACGATGAGCAGGGACGGGCAAGGCGAGGGGGCGGGCGGGGGCGCGCAAGGGAATGAAACCACCATCCTGTGGTCGAACAACGATATGAAGGGGACGCTCTGGACGAGCGCCGAGCAGCGCGAGCAGTGGTATGACCGCTCCAAGGCGTACTGGGAATGGGATGGGTTGCATGGGAAGGGCAAGACCAACGACGGTGTGATGAGCGGCATTGGGCCTCTGCACGACGCTGACATTGCGGACTCGCTCGCTTTCATCACGGGCGGCCTGCAACCCATCTGGCCAGCGCCCTTCTTCTTCCCAGACGCGCGCGCTCTCGATGTAGGTGCCGGGATAGGGCGTGTGGCGGGCGCGCTGCTGCTCGACCTCTGCGGCGAGGTCGACCTGGTCGATGGCTCCGCGTCCCATCTTCATGAGGCCCGCGCGGCGCTGGGCGAGCCGCTGGGCGAGCCGTTGGCGCCGGGGACGTCCGAGCCGATCGGAGGCAGGCGCGAGACGATCGGTCGCGGGCGGGTGGGCCGTTATCTGTGCTCGGACCTGCAGGACTTTGTGCCGCTCGCGTCGCACCCTTACGACCTGATCTGGATCCAATGGACGACCATGTACTTGACCGATGCTGACCTCACGCGCCTGCTGCGCGACTGCCGTGAGGCGCTCGCGCCGGGCGGTGTGATCGTGCTCAAGGACAATGTGATCGATGAGCTCAAGGGACCGAAGGGTCTTGTGGACGGACGGTATGTCGTCGATGAGCTCGATGCGAGCGTGAGCCGCACGCGCTCGCACTTGCTTGACCTGGTGAACGAGGCAGGCCTGGCGATTGTGGCCTCGGCCACGGCCAACCTCAAGTCCGAGGAACTTGACGGCCTCCTCAAGAACAATGGATGGTCCGAGATGCACCCAGTCGCGATGCTCGCGCTTCGGTCCGCAGAGGGCCCGCAGGTTGCGAGATCCGAAGATGGCATTGACAATGGCGACGGTGGAGGCAGTGTGTTTGGATGGGTGTTTAGGTGAACCACTAAATGTGAAGAGGCGAAGCCCCACGAAACAACAAACGTAACGCGTGATAACGTACCTCGCAAATGTCATTTCAAACAGGTGTTCTCGTCTTCCATCGGAGCCAGGTGAGTTTGAGGGTGATCGGTGGGCGGGCGGGGACGCTCGGGAGGCTCGCCCTCTCGTTCAGCCTTACGACTGTGAGTGTGACCCCCCCGTCATCGACTGTGAGTGTGAGCCTTAAGACTGTGAGTGTGAACCCCCCGTCATCGACTGTGAGTGTGACCCACCCGCCGTCGGGATCGGCTCCCATCTCAACGATCGTTTCGCGCGAGCCTCGCCCCCGTAAGCCTCCCGAATCTCAGCCAGCAGCGGCAGGATGGTCGTCGGCTCGCCGCGCACGACCCGGGGTGCCGAGTAGAGGTGCGTGATCGGCATCTGCTTGCGCAATCGAAGCGCCTCCATCGCCTTCTCAACGTTGCGCCGGCAGTGCGCCGTGGACCGCGGCTGCCGCTCCACGCCGAGCAGTGTGCGGCGCTCGAGGGTTTCGACGAGCGCGACCAGCTGCAGCCCATCGCGCCATGGGACGAGGGAAGCAGGCTCACGGACGCTCAGCTGCGTCGCGTGCTCCGGTACTCCGACCGCCCGCAGCCAGGCACCAAGGCGCGGCAAGTTGAGACCCTCAAGCTTGCTCATTGTGGCAGCCGCCTGGGCGGCAGTGGCCTCCGCCTCCTCCGCCTCCTCACTTCTCTGCTCAGCGCTCAGGGAGGCAAGTGCGGCAAGCGCGGCCTCCATAGACTCGGCGCGGCGCGCCACCGCCGACGGAGACTCGACGGATGGTGGCGGCGGCTGCTGCTGCTGCTGCGGCGGCGGCGGCTGCGAGGTCGCGGGCAGATACCACGACGTCGATGACGATGGCGGTGGCGGTGAGCCCAACGTCACCGAGCGCGAGGCGATCCAGGCGGCATTGACCGCGTCGGCTGAGAGGTCTGCTGCATCGGCGGCAAGGCCGGCGCTACGCCCACTACGGTGCGCCTGACGCACCGTAGCCTCCCCGCCGACGGCCGTGGCGCCTGTCCCCGCGACAGGATCGGTTCGAAAAGGTCGGTCGGGGAGCGTAACGGCCGTCGGGTAGTAGAGAGGATTGAATGGAGGGCCGGTGCTCGCCGGCGCTGATGAGCCGCCTCCCCCGGCAGCAGCGTACTGGCCCAACGTACGAACCACGGCGGCGCGAGCGCGAGCCTCGTCCGTCCCTCTGCCGGGGCTGCTTGGTCGTAGACTCGTAGTAGAAGTAGTGGTAGAATACTCTTTGGGCGGTGGCTCCTTGGCCCACGCCTCGAGGGACGCGAGGGCACCGTCCTTTGGCGATGTGGGCCGAGAGTGCGGCCTTGGCGGCGCCGACGTTGACGGCTCGGCGGTGCGCGCTCGGTGCAGAGCGATGCGCCGCGCTGCTAGTAGCCAGCTGAGGGCAGCGGCGCGATCCCCATGGAGCAGCTCGGCCTCGAGACCGATCTCCGCGTGCGAGGGCATCGCCGCACCACCGAGGGCCGCGTCCCTTAACCGCCGGGTGGCCTTGCGGATATTGGAGAGCGCGGTCGCGCAAGTGTACGGAGGGCGGAAGATGCACAAAATGGGCGCGCCCGAAACGTACGCGGCGACGTCACAGAGCAGCTCACCGCTCGCCACGGCAGGCATGATCAAATCGAGTGTCGGCAGGCGCAGCGTCGAGGACGGCGGTGCGCGCGCGCGCGAGGAGTACAAGGCTCGACGGAGCCGGCCGCTCATGCCGCCGCCATCCACTGAGCGCGCAGGTGAGCGCTCGCCAGGACGCGGCGGCGAGGAGGAGGAGGCGCGTCCTGGCGAGCGCGGCGAATGCGGCGAATGCGGCGAGCGCGGCGAGCGCGGCGAGCATGGGGCGAGTGCGGCGAGCGGCGCGGAGCGCGGCGGCGAGAGAGAACTCGAGCGTGCGAGTGTCCGGCCCGCGGGAGATGCGACGAGATCGCGACCTCGCTCCGGGGAGATGCCACGGCTGCTGGGGCGTGCGGGCGAGGCGAAAGGGGAGGCGCCGCCCGACGGCCCATGTATCGTCCATGGGCTCAGCGGCGAGCGGCCTGGCGTGAGCGGCAGGCTCGAGCGACGACCGTCACCCTCGGCACCGCCTGCGCCGTTGCCTCCGCCGCCTGCGCTGTAGCCTCCGCCGCTGAGCCTGTCGGTTGGGGGCACGTGGACGGTGCGGATCAGGAGAGCCTCATGCAGCCAGTGCATCAACTTGAATTCCGTCAGCGCGCCGACCACCCGCCCACCGGCGCGCCTCTCGTGATTGGCTCGCTGATCGCGCTCCTCACGCCAGCGCCGCCGAGGCTCAGGGTGAGGCTCAGGGTGGGCCTCGGTGGGGGAGCGACGGCCCGACGACGACGACGTATCGGCAGGTGGGCTCTCCCCGCGCAGGGGAGGGTAGGCGGAGCGGGCTGGCTCGGGCTCGCCATTGGGCAGGTAGCGCACATGAGGCGTCGCTTCCGCTGCTTCCGCTGCTTCCTCATCCGTCGCCGCCTGTGAGTGTGTGGCACGGCGCGGCGCGTCGTGGTGGGCACGACGGGACGCGCGTCGTGGCGGCGCGGCGGCGGGCGGCGCGGGGTTGAACTTGCGAAGCCACGAGAGCAGCCGCCACACGGGCTGTGTGTCTCCCGCCGTCACGGAGGCCACTGCCCTTCGCAGGAGGACGAGCTCCGCGCGCGGGACGACGACACGGCCCCCCGTCACGCCCCGCCGCAGCTCGTCGACCGCAGCCAGCAAGTTGGCCTCGCTGTGCATGGGCGCCCTCGGCTTCGGATACGGCGGGCGCCGCCGGCGTGGGCCCGCAGCGAGGCCCTCACGCGCCGCCTCCTCGGCCAGTCGAAGTGCAGGGTCGGCGAGGCGTGTGGCGACCTCGAAGAGGAGGGTGCCGTTGCAGATGGGGCTCTGCTCGGGCGAAAGGGAGAGGCACTCATCCGGTGCGTCGGGGCAGGCTGCTTGCCGACGCAGCGGCGCCGGCTCCGCCACATCGATCAGAAAGGAGCGCCGCAGCCACGTGTGCACGAGCGCGCGGCCGGCCTCGGTCTCCCAGAGCGCTGCCTCGGCGGCCTTCTCGGCGGTCACCTCGGCTGCCGCGATCGCCCAAGACGGCGCCGCAATCTCGGCCGCCACCTGCACGGAGATGCCTCGCATGCTGGCCGGCAGCCTGAGCCGCTCATCGCTCGCCGTCCTTGGCAGCGAGGCGGGCAGCGAGGTGGGCGGCGGCACCACGGCGGTAAGCATGGTGAGATGCTCGACGGCGGCATTGATCAGGCTTAAAGGTACACCTGCCACCCTCGCCGCATGCAACGCTTGCTGCAGAGCCGCGGGCTGTGCACGTCCCATTGCCTTCTCCAACTGCTTCATGCTCGCCGCACGCAGATGCGCGCACAGCGACGACGCATGGGCAGACGCGAGCGCGTTCAGCCAAGCCGCAAAGTTCGAGGCGGCGGCGTGCTCATCATGGTGCTTGTCCTCGGTGGAGTCCTCGGGAATCTCGCCCAGGCCCGCGGCCAGCTCGTCGGTGAGCTTGTCGGGAATGGCCGCCGCCAGCGTGCTCAGCACATGCAGCACTACCGGCTCGCCACCCCGCTTGAACAGAGCGTCGAGCTCGGAGATGGCGCCGGACACCCCGACATCCGCTGCAGCCTCTGCGGCGGGACGTGCACGTGCTGACAAGAGAGCCGGGATCAGGTGGGCCACGCGCGCGTCCAGGCGGAGACGCTCACCCGCCGCCGCCACCCTTTCCGCGGCGCCTTCTCGCGTCAAGCTGGAGGCCTCCGCCGTGTGTCTCCTCGGGGAGTTGGGGTCCGTTGGCGGCGGCGGCGTTGCCGGGTCGCTCGCACCGGTAGACGAATGTGACCGGTCGCTCGCACAGGCCCAGCGCACCGTGGCCTGCGAGCCCATCCGTGACATCCGCGAGGTCGAGGGTGGCCGCAGAGCCGACGGCAGTTGCGAAGGTGGCGGTGGCGGCGGCGGCGGCGGCGCGCGCGATGTGGCACCTTCGGTGACGGCCGCCCGCTTTGCTGCGAGCGCGGCAGCCGCATCGATCCGGTCCACCGCGCGGCGCTGCCGGAGCGTTTGCGGCGCCTCGGCGCGCGGGAGCGCGTACGTCGCGTACAGGTACGTAAGCAGCGACCAGAGCACCTCGGCCTGGCCGGTGGCAAGTGCGGTCGCCGACCAACGGAGATCGCCGCGAGGGAGAGGACCTTGCTGACGGAGCGCGCTGAGGGCCGCTTCGAAATTGGACACGCGCGCCGCGAGCGAGCGAGGGCGCAGATCGATGCCCGGGATGCGCCCGACGGTCTGCACCGTAGCGGGCGTCGACAGCCAGTCGCCCCGCAGCCGCTCCACCATCAAGCAAAGCAGCACACCCGACTCAAAGGCGGCAGGAACGTCAGCCGGGCGGTAGATGGACGAGAAAGGCGTGCGCCGACGCGTGGGTGCGCTGCTCGCCCGTCGCGGCTGGTCCGTTGCACCATTCGAGGCCACAGCGCCGCCGCCGCCGCCGCTCAGCACGTCGCGCGTCGTGGAGAGGGTGGCATACATCTCATGCAAGGGAGGTCGGGCAAGCGAACCGGCGCAGTCGTGAGCGGGCCACGAAGAGCGCGCCTCTTCGGGCGCGAGTGGGAGCGCGAGCTCGCGCATCCAGCTCACGATCTCCTCGCGCGAGATCGGGCGCGGCGGCCGCCACGTGGCGTCAGCCCCGGCGGCCGCCGCCACGAGGGCATGGACGGTATGCGGCGCGTCCATTTCACCGCGTGGGTTGGCGGCGCGGCGTCTGCGCTCCTTCACGCCGCTGTCCTCGTCCGCCCACGAGCCGTCCTTCCAAAAGAAGAGCGACGCCATCGGCCGCGGCAGCGTTGCATGCGTCATCGAGAGCCGACGGCCCGCGCTCCGTCCGGCTGCCGCCGCTCTGGCCGCCGCCGCTGCCGCATCGTAGCCCACTGCCCATGCGGGGTCGGTGAACAGTCGGCGCGCCGGGAAGGCACGCTCGAGCGTCGCGAGCAGTTCAGCGCGCTCCGAGGCGGCAGTGGAGGCGGAGGCGGCGCCAGCGGCGCGCGCGGCAGCGTGGGCGGCGACGCGGGTGGCAGCAGTGGTGTCCCCACCTCTCGTTTGCGCGTCCGCCTGTTTCAATGCGGAGGCGGCATCCCTACAAACAGGTGCAGCAAGATGGCTGGCGGCGGGTGCCGGCACCGTGGCGCCCGTGGATTTCTGCGCCGCTCCCGCCGCCTCCACCGAATCCTCGGGCCGCGCGCGCATCACAGCCATAAAGTGGCGCTCGCCTCGCACAGCCACGAGCCTGCCACCGCGCTTAGCCGAAGACGTGGGCACAACACTGCTCGGAGACGACTCATCGACGCCACTCTTGGTGACGGCCGTGCAGAGCACGCGCGCAAGCACAGATAGATGCCTTGCGTCGCCCGCGTGCATCGCGTCGGCCGCACCTGGCGAACGCAGCTTGGCGGCTGCTGGAGGCCAGGCGTCCAAAAGAGCATCACGCGAGAGCCCCAGCAGACGCTTCTCCAGCTCGTCGAGGACGCCGTTCAAGCGATCAACCGGCCGCACGTCTGGGGCGATGAGTCGGCGCGCGGCCGCGCGTTGCGCGGACGTTTTTGCGATCGCGATCAGCATCTCTGCAAAGGTCTTGCCATCTCTCAACTCGTCCAGGCTGTTGACGAGTGCGCAGCAGTTGAGCGGCATGGCGTTGAGCTCAAAGACGGCAGCCTCATGCGACAGGTCGTCGGCGGACGGTAGCGTGGACCAGCAACGCCCGTCGTCGTTGGAGGGACCAGGGTCGCTGGGCGGAGAGTAAGAAGGGTTGAGGGGCATTTCTTTTGCCGCCACTCGTGGCGCCGTATCGCGCGCACTTATTTCCAAGAGGGGAGGCGGACCGCGGCGCGCCGCGCCGATCTTCTCTCGCTCGGCCTGGAAACCACAATGTGTGCCGAATTCCGCAGACGATTGAATGCATATGGCGCGAAGGCGCCCGCCCGACATCGACGCGGCCAACCGGCACATCTTCGGCCACGCTTCCTTCCGCACCGCGCAGCGCGACATCGTCATCGACATACTCGATGATAAGGACGTCTTCGTGCTGCTGCCGACCGGCGGTGGCAAGTCCCTTTGCTTCCAGCTCCCAGCGGTTCTCTCGTACGGGGTAACGATCGTCGTGTGTCCGCTGCTCGCGCTCATGCAGGACCAGGTGCAGGCGCTCGTGCGCGGCGCGGACGCAGCCGACCCGGCGCTGCGCGGCGTGCCTGCCACGTTCCTGTCGTCGACAGCAAAGGTGGGCCACGCCAATGCCGTCTTCGCGGACCTGGAACGTGGCACCTACGGCGACGGGCAGGAGCCGATCACCAAGTGCCTGTACGTGACGCCCGAGCAGCTCGCAAGCAGCGGTCGGCTGCGCAGCGCACTGCAGAAGCTGGCGAGCTGCCAGCCGCGGCTGCTCGCGCGCATCGTGGTGGACGAAGCGCACTGCGTGAGCGGCTGGGGCCACGACTTCCGACCGGACTACAAGGAGCTCGGCGGGCTGCGCCAGCTGCTCCCGGGCGTACCCATCGTCGCGCTCACCGCCACCGCCACCGCCAAGTGCGTCGTGGACATCCGCAAGATGCTCAAGATGCGCCCGACGACCGCCATGCACCAGACCTCCTTCAACCGGTCCAATCTGCGTTACGAGGTGCGCCGAAAGGCGCCGAAGGACAAGGAGCGGAGTGCTGAGCAGGCGGCGTGCGCGCAGCTCGTCGCGTACATCAAGACGTGGCCGCCGCGCACGTGTGGCATCGTCTACTGCCTCTCGCAGGCGGACACCGAGAAGTATTGCGACGTGCTGCTCCATGCGGGCCTGTCCGCCGGCGCGTACCATGCCGGCATGAGTGCCTCAGGACGGCGCGCCGCGCAGTCCGCGTGGATGCGCGGCGAGGCGGCTGGCGGCTTCGCGGTCATGTGCGCTACGATTGCGATGGGGATGGGCATCGACCAGAGCTGCGTGCGCTTCGTCGCGCACGTGTGCCTGCCGAAGTCCCTCGAGGCGCTCTACCAAGAGAGCGGGCGCGCTGGCCGGGACGGCGCCTACGCAGAGTGTGTCATCTTCTACGCCCCGAAGGACTACGCCCGCGTCGTGCACATGTGCCGCATGGGCAAGGGCACGCGCGCCGCGAAGGCGAAAGACAAGGAGCGCGCGAAGCAGGTCAAGGCTTACTGCGAGGCCTCCGACGGTTGCTGCCGTCGCGTGTCTTTACTGGAGCACTTTGGCGAGGTGGCGAGTGCGCAGCTCTGTCGATTCGAGGGGCACTCGGGCATGTGCGACGTGTGCGCGCCCCGCCCCGCCGAGGGTGAGGAGGCCGCGGCGGCGGTACCAGGGGCCAGAGGTGGCGGCGGCGCGCAGGGCGACGACGCCGACGACGGCTTCCGCCCGAAGAAGCGGAAACGCCTTGAAGCTATCGCCGAGGGCAAGACAGGCGCCATCGGCCCGGCCATGCAGCAGGTGGCTGCGGCAGCAGCATCCTCGGGCGCCGGAAGCCGTCCTGCGCTCCCAGGTGACGCAGCCCGAAGGAAAGCGAGCGCTGCGGCCAAGGGTGCGGTGCCTGCGCCGCCCGCCGTGGCCAACCCGTGGGAAGCAGCGAGGATAGCCGCGCCGCGCCCCGCCGCTCCCGTTGCGCCCGCTGCAAATGCGCTCCACTTTCGCGGGTCAGCGCTGGTGAACGCGGTTAGGGTGGGCGACAAGCGCAAGCAACCCTTCGCAGCGACTGTGCCAGCCGCTCGCGGCCGCGCTGGCGAGGATGTGATTACCATCTCGGATAGCGATCTCAGTGATTGATGGGGTTTTTTCCGGCTGCTAGCTAGTATCTGACCAAACACGGCAGCAACCCCTCGTGCGCCGTCGTGGCGTACGATAATCGATATCGAGAGTGACCGACCCTTGAAACCCTCTCCGCGTTACCCCGACGCTTGCGCTTTGATCATCATCCCGATCGCGTATGGTATCGTAGTATTCATTGTTCAATCTTCAAATATACCGCGCCTCGACGTGCTTTATAAGTAAACGAAACCGGGGTCACCGTCTGAACATCTCGCTCAGCTCGTCGGACGTGCCCAGGGGAGTATATTCTTCCAGGTGCGGATGGAGCCGGTACGGTCCTTCTTGCCCTTCTCGGCGTCGGCCCGCTCCTTCGCAGCCTTGAGTTCGGCCACCTGTACGCTCCTTGCGCTTGGCGAGCTCGTACTTGCCGCGCAAATTTCGCTTGACAGCTCCTCCTGTAGCTGGGTCCCCTGCGGCACGCGCTCCTGCCGCCAGAGAGCGCGCACCTCCTCGATGGCTGGCCGGCCCGGCGGCATCGCGAAGAGCAGGAAATCGGTGTGCCTCTTGTCCAACGGCTCGACGCGCGCGACGCGCCCCTCGGCGAGAAGCTCGTCCACGTCGACGACCTAAAAGGCCTCTGAGGTGAAAACCCGCAGATGATCTGAAATTTGGCCGCGCGCCCGATCATTCTGACTCGTGGCTTTGCATGTGAGCCAGGGCGAGCGTGTGCGATCTTGGTGTTCTCGGCTGCGATCGTCCAAGGGATGGCCAACTCTACCCTTCGATCTTTTTGGCGATGTGCTCGGCGAGCGGTTGGATCGTGAATTTTCCATCGACAGTGATACCTCTCCCCTCCGAGTTGCGCAGGTCTTCGATTGGCGTCCTGACTCTTCGGTTACCGGGTTGAGAGCCGTAGAGCCTGCCAACTTTCTGCCTGGTGAGCAGCGCGTGAAATAGCAAATCGGCGCCAACGTCGTAGGGGCCGGGAAGGCACCAATGCCCGCAATCCGAAGGCATGTGCCCATCGGAGCGATCGTGCAGCGGTGTCGTCATGTCGATGTACGTGAAGCCATTCTCTTCGACGGCGACCTTGCCTGCCGCGTGCATGAGCTGCGACACGTGAATCTGCGTATCATTCGGCCCCAAGGGTGGGATCACCACGCCGTAGCCGGTAGTCGAGCGGCAGTTATGGTGACCGCGGCTGGGCGACATGAAGTACACTTGCTGCCTGGGGTTGCGCATTTGACGTTGCACTTCCTTGGCGATCACGCGTATGCGCTCGTTCAAGGCGCGTACATCATGTCCCAACCACGCCGTGACTTGTGCCACCAGGATCGTGTTGCGTTTCACGTGCGGCAACCAAGCGTACCCATGCCTGTAGCCTGACGTACTGCTCTTGTTTTCAGGAAGAATGAACTCGTTGCGTCGAAAGGAGATGCGCAGAGGCGGCCGCTGCAGCTTGCCCCGTGTGGTCTCATCCACGCAAGCGATCGCGTCGGCCCGGAGCTCAGAGATGGGTATGAAGCTGGTGTCGCTCCCTGTGCGAAATCTCCCTGGTGTTGGTTCACCCACCTTCACCCATGCTCCGGTTGGCAACGTCCGTGGGGCGTCGCCCTCGTTGCGCCATATGGATCCTTTCATGAGCGATACGAAGCTGATGAAGAGCTCTCCAGTGTAGCTGTCACCGATGAAGAGGATTTCGGGGTTGTCATGGATGCGTTGAGGCACGAGGTGGTCGCATAGCTTCGCTGGATCGAAGCGAAACAGTTTGCAATCACTCGGCTCCCACCGGCTCGTCGCTTCTGCACGCGAGACATTATCTGGGAGGCCCTCGTCACACATGCCCCAAAACCGACGCATGCCGAAGGCCCAGCCTTTGACGAGCGGATTGCGTTGCAGGTCCCGGTACAGCCGATAGCGCGCTGATTGTTCGGTGGGCACCCATGTGCCGTTCGAAGCGCTCAAGTCGGCCAAGCTGCAGTATCCTCGGCTCTTGAGCCAGTTGGCGCGCCCGGAGGAATCGGCGTCAAGCAGAATCGGCGAGAGCAGCACGAGGCTGACACGCATTGCGTGCGGGACCGTTACCGGTACACAGTACTAGGTAACCAACACGACGCGTTGGAAAGGGGGAGCGACAGACGCCGACACACCACGGGCACCTTCCTTGCTCACCATCGCGCGGCCATCTCGGCAGCCGTCGTTCTCGCGGACGCAACTACCATACTCCTCGCCGCTCCCGCCATGAGCTTCAAGCTCACCCTGGGCATGTCGCCCTTCTAAACCGCCCCCGCGCGGTACCCGCCTTGGTGTGAATGTGTGTGTGTGAATGTGAATGTGTGTCTGTGTGACTTCTAACACACACGGCGGACGTACTTTGCCGCCGTCAGTCCCGTCGATGAAAAGCAATCGGGGTAAAAATTCCCACGATCGCCCCCGCCGCGCGCACCGGCTACCGACCTCCGTGGCAGGAGCAGCATGCCACCGACAGTGATCAGCCGCGCAAAGGCCAACGCGGGCAGAGGCGCTCCTGTCGAGTCCTCTTCTGCCGCCGCCATTCCCGACTCGTCGACCGACGCTCTCGAAAAGGTCCGTCAGCAAGCCCGCCGCCTCGTCGAGCAGCAGCAGCAGCTGCAATGCGCCCTGGCCTATGGCAAGCTGTGTGAGCGTCGGATCTTGCAACTGCAGCCCGACCACGCCCTACCTCTGACCGCCGAGCACATAAAGCAGCAGCAGGAGGAGCCGCGGCCAAGGCCGGGGCTCCCACCCAAGCCGCAGCCGAGCGGCGGCGGCGGCAGCGAGACAGTGCCGAGCAGCGAGCTGGACGCCATGCGCGAGCGAGCCGAGCTCGCTGAGGCGGCGTTAGCCCGCGCCAGAGGGAGACTTCCAGCCCGCCGCTCTCCGACACGCGCCGCCAACGCGGGCGAGCCGTCCACCAGCGGCGCTGACGGCAGCAGCGGCAGCAGCGGCAGGACTGCCACCGCTGAGGATCAGCTGCAGATCGCGAGCGTCGAGGCGCTGCGCGAGGCGCTGCGCGCGGCGCGCGAGGAGACGGAACGCCAGCGCAAGGTGGCGGCCACGGCGGCGCGCGAGTCGATGAAAGCGCTCGAGGAGGCGGCGCGCACGGCGGGAATGCCCAACGGGAGCGCGCAAGTGCTACGAGCGCATGCGGCGAGCGAGCGCACCATCAACGAGCTCAAGGCACGTGTCGCCGCCGTCGAGAGTGCCGACGCGGCTCTTCGCGAGCAGCTGAGGAGCGCGCATGCGGACGCGCAGCTCGCTGCGGGAGCCCTCAAAGCCGAGCGCGAAGGGCACCAGGCGACGATGGCGAAGCTGGCGGACGCCGAGGCGGCCGCACGCGAGGCTACGAAGCAAATGGCCGCCGCGGCCAGCGCACGCACGCAGCACGAGGTGGAGCGCGCTGCGTTGCTCGAAGCGTACGAGGAGCTCGAGGGCACGGCCCGCAGGGCTGCGAGCAAAGCCGAGCAGACGGAGAGCGCGGCAGCGGAGGCGGCGACAACGCGCGATCAGGCTGTGGTGGCGCTGAAGCGGGCGGAGGCGGCGCGCGAGGCGGCCGAGAAAGAGGCGGCCGCGCTGCGCCTCGAGATGCAGAGTGCTCAGTACAGCGCGGCCACAGAGCTACAGAGTGCTCAGCGCTCGCTAGCCGAAGCCGTTGAGAGGGAGAGGGCGGCCGAGGCGAAGGCGAGCAAGGCGGCGGCGGCGGCAGCGGCCGTGCTGGAGGCGGCGGACAGTGCAGCGAAGGAGCGGCGCGCCCTCGAGAGCCTGCATGACGAGGCGAGCACCGCGCTCGAGACGGCGCGTGCCCAGCTCGCGCACGCGCGCAAGCAGGTTCTCGAGGCGGAGGCGGGCGCAGCTGCGGCGAAGGCGAAGGCTGAGGAGGCCATCGCCGAGGCGCAAGAGCAAGCGAATGCCGCGAAGGCGCAGGCCAAGGCGGCCATCGCCCAAGCGCGGATGGAGGCAGAGGTGGCCATCAGTGAGACGCAGGCGCAGTACAAGGCGGCGATCGCCGCCGCGCAGGCACCGACCAAGGCGGCGATTGCCGAGGCGCAGGCAGAGGCGAAGGCGGCCATGAACGAGGCGAAGGCGGAGACGATCAAGGCGCGCTCGGAGACGGCAGAGGCGGCGGCCAAAGCGAGCGCGGCGCGGGCTCAGGCGGAGTCATGGGCGCGGGCGGAGGCAAAGGCAGCGGTCGAGGCGGCGGATGCAAAGGCAAAGGCGGCTGTCGAGGCGGCGGAGGCGAAGGCGAAGGCGGCTGTCGAGGCGGCGGAGGCGAAGGCGAAGGCGGCTGTCGAGGCGGCGGAGGCAGCATCCAAGGCGACCAGCGCGCGGGCGCAGGCGGAGGCCAAGGCGGCCATCGAGGCGGCAGAGGCGGCCTCCGCGCGGGCGCAGGCCGACGCGTTGCGCAGGGCGTCCGAGGAGGCCGAGCGAGCTCTGGCGGCGCTCCGAGCCCAGCTCACTGAAGCGCACGCGCAGGCGGCGGTGGCGGCCGCGAACGCCGCCGCGAGCGAGAAACGCGCCGAGGCGGCGGAGGCGGCGGCCGTGACCGCGGGCCAGGGCGCGGCTGCCGCGGCCGCGAGCCAGAACGCGACGGCGTCGGCGATCGCCTCGGTGGCCGAGACGGAGGCGCGGCTGCGAGCGCGCGCCGAGGCAGCGGAGGGGGCGCTCGCGGCGGCGCAGGCGGAGGCGGCGAGCGCGCGCGACGAGCAGTCGATTGAGCGCAAGGGTCTCCTCTCGGAGCTGCATGCTCTCCATTTGCAAGCCTCCAAGCTCGACGAACAGGTGCGCCTTGGGCAGCAAGCGCGGCTCGTTGAGGAACAGAAGCGCCAAGCGGTGCTCGGTGAGCGAGAGGCGGAGCAACGGCAGGCGACGCAGCTTCGTGCGCAGCTCGACGACTCTCATCGAGTGCTGATGACCAATGATGACCAATGATGACCAATGATGACCACTGATTGCTTCCCTCATCAGGTGCGCAGCTCGACGATCTGCAGCAGCAGCTCGAGGCAGCGCGCGCCGCCCATGCCGCTGAGCTCGCTGCCGTCGAGATCAAGCTGTCCGCCGAGCGTGCCGACTCGCAACGCTCAGCGATTGGCGCGGCGGCAGCGCAAGCGGCGCAGCTGCGCGCGGCGGCCGAGATGGCGGCGGCGCAGGCGTCGGAGAGGGCAGCTCGCAAGGAGCTTGATGCCGCCGCCGAGGCGCGAAAGGCCGCCGTCGAGCGCGCGCTTAGTGAAGCGAAGCGAGAGGCGGCGGAGGCTGCGGCGGCGGCAGTGCGCAAGGCAGTCTCGGACGCGGAGGTGCTCGCGCAGGCGGCCGAAGCGCGACCCTGATGACGTCTGATTGCCTCGCTCTGATGACGTCTGATTGCCCCCCTCATCAGGTGCTCGCGCAGGCGGCCGAGGCGCGACTGCGTCGAGCGAACGCAGAGGCGGAGCGGGCAGCGGAGGAGGCCACCGCGGAGGCAGAGCGCGGTCGTCGCGACGCGGAGGCGCAGGCGCAGGCAGCCGAGCTGCGACTCGCGAGTGCGCTCGCGTCCGAGGCCGCCGAACGCGAGGCCGCCGACGCGCGCCGCCAGCACGACGCGAAGCGCCTCGCCGCGGTCGAGCACGAGCTCAGCACGGCGCGAGCCGAGTTGCGCGCGGCGCGTGACGCGGCGATGCAGGCGGAGATGCGCGAGCGGGCGGCGCAGGCGGAGGCGGAGGGTATGCAGGGTGTGCGACTCAGCCGTCTTCAAGCCGAGCTCGCCGATGCGCTCGCCCTCGCTGACCGGCGGCAGCTGGCGCTCGCGACGGCCCAGAGCGACGCGGACGAGGCGATCGCGGAGCGGCGGCGCGCGATCGCGGCCAAAGAAGAGTCGGACGAGCGCCTACGTCTGCGAGACGCACGGAGCCAGCAAGCGCTCGACGAGGCGCTCGGCGCCGCGGAGCATACGAACAAGATGCAGGCGAGCGCGCACGCGGACGAGGTGCAGGCGCTGCACCGGCGGCATGCAGCCGAGCTCGACGAGGCCAGGGCGGCCATGGAGCGCGCGCTGGCCGCGGCACGCGCCGAGGCGGAGCGGCGCGCAGAGGCGGCCGCGCTCGAGGCCGTCAGGCAGCGTGGCGACGACTCGCTCGCCGCGATAGAGGAGCTGCGTGCCACGGCCGCGGAGCGATCCCGACTCGCCGAGGAGCGGATGCGTCAGCAAGCGGCCGACGAACGTACGAAGCTGGTCGAGGCTCATAAGCGCGAGCTCCGGGCGATCCAAGAAGCCGCGGCGCGCCAGCTCGCGAGCGCAGGTGCCGAGGTCCGCAAGGTCAAGGAGGGCCTTGAGGCGGAACGGCGTGAGGGCGCCGGGCGCGAGGCGAGGGCGGCCGAGCGTGCCGCGGCGCTCACGGCCTCTGAGGTGGAGGTGCGGGTGGAGCGCCGACGCTCGGGGCTTCTCCACGTTGGTGCCGCGCGCCAACGGGCGAGGCTGAGCGAACTGGGTGCCGAGCATGCAGCCAAACTCGAGCGCGCGATGGTCGAGGTCGAATCTGCCGGAGCGCTCGCCGAGAACGCCCGACGCGCCGTCGACCGTCGTCTCCTCTCCCTCGGCGGGATGGCGGCAGAGACGATCACACCCGCCCGGCCGGCAGCGGGCGGCGAGAGGGGGGCGTCCGGCATGATGTCGCCGTATGTGCCGCACGTGCCGTACATTGAGTCGCCCTCGGCTGGCGGCGCACTCGCGACCGCGAGGGCGGCGCCGGCGACGCCGGGCGGCGCGGCGATGGCGATGTTCGAGGCGGAGCTGAGCAAGCTTCGTCAAGAGGTCTATCAGGCAGGCGCGGCGGCGGCGCGAGAGGCGAGTGCGGCGCGCCAAGCGCTCGCTCAGGTGACGGCAGACGTGGAGGCGCGCATCGAGGCGGCGCTGAGCGCCGCTGCCGCCGAGGCCGAGGCAGAGCTCGCGCGCATGGATGCGGAGGCCGAGGCGCGCTTGGCCACCGCCACCGCGGCGGCGGCGACCGCGGCGGCCGCGAGGGAGCAGCAGGCCGCGGAGGCACGCTTGAGCGACGAGCGAGCCTACTACGAGGCGGCCGCGCGCGAAAGCGTCGAGGCAGAGGTCGCCGCGGCGCTCGCTCATGCGCGGCAGGAGCATCGCGCCGAGCTGAGCAACCAGCTGCACGCGGCGCGCGCCGAGGCAGCGCGCGAGGCGGCGCAGGCCGCCCGTCAGGACGCTGAGCGCGAGCATCGCGCTGAGCTGAG
>ENA-UOXO01001234-UOXO01001234.1-mixed-culture-metagenome-genome-assembly--contig:-NODE-1234-length-18143-cov-77.568333_pt1 | contig 18143 bp, 10 predicted proteins | sample MGYA00238162_ERZ761640 | MGnify/ENA primary metagenome ERZ761640 (study PRJEB28914, sample SAMN08778297) | mixed culture metagenome | isolation source: Freshwater growth medium | place: USA...
CGCCGCCGCCGCCCTCGCCGCCGCCCTCGCCGCCGCCGCCCTCGCCGCCGCCGCCCTCGCCGCCGCCAAAGCCGCCGCCAAAGCCGCCGCCAAAGCCGCCGCCCTTGGCGCCCCTGACGGCCGGCCAAAGCCTCGTGGCTACCAGCGCGACCGTCGTGCGCCTCGCGCTCACATTCGCTGGTGCCTTGAGCGACTACTCCGCGACTCAGATCACCACCCTCAAGGACGCGCTCAGCGTGCGGCTCAATTGCACCGCGCCCACCTGCGTGATGATCCTGCATCTCTCAGAGTCCGCAGCGAGCAGCAGCACGCAACAGGCAAGTGGTAGGCGACGACTATCGCAGCCGGGAGGCGTGCTGTTCGACATGAGTCTCACCATCGCCGACAACGGCCCAGGCAACGCCAGCGCCGCCGTCGCCCAAGCCTCTTCCGCCGCCGCCGTTCTGGCCAATACATCTTCCACCACACTGTCGGCCGATCTGTCGGCGGTGACTGGTGTTCAAATGAACGTCCTCGGTATCACCCCTGTGAGCGTGGCTACGAGTGTCACTGTGACACTCGTGGTCGCGCCGCCACCACCGTCGCCGCCGCCGCCGATGCCGCCGCCGCCATCGCCGCCGCCGCCATCGCCGCCTCCATCGCCGCCGCCCCCATCGCCGCCGCCCCCATCGACGACTCCAACACCGCCTCCGCCATCGCCGCCGCCGCCCTCGCCGCCGCCAACGCCGCCGCCGCCCTCGCCGCCGCCGTCGCCGCCGCCTCCATCGCCGCCGCCCTCGCCGCCGCCAAAGCCGCCGCCCTTGGTGCCCCTGACGGCCGGCCAAAGCCTTGTGGCTACCAGCGCGACGGTCGTGCGCCTCGCGCTCACATTCGCTGGTGCCTTGAGCGACTACTCCGCGACTCAGATCACCACCCTCAAGGACGCGCTCAGCGTGCGGCTCAATTGCACCGCGCCCACCTGCGTGATGATCCTGCATCTCTCAGAGTCCGCAGCGAGCAGCAGCACGCAACAGGCAAGTGGTAGGCGACGACTATCGCAGCCGGGAGGCGTGCTGTTCGACATGAGTCTCACCATCGCCGACAACGGCCCAGGCAACGCCAGCGCCGCCGTCGCCCAAGCCTCTTCCGCCGCCGCCGTTCTGGCCAATACATCTTCCACCACACTGTCGGCCGATCTGTCGGCGGTGACTGGTGTTCAAATGAACGTCCTCGGTATCACCCCTGTGAGCGTGGCTACGAGTGTCACTGTGACACTCGTGGTCGCGCCGCCACCACCGTCGCCGCCGCCGCCGTCGCCGCCGCCGCCATCGCCGCCGCCGCCATCGCCGCCGCCTCCATCGCCGCCGCCGCCATCGCCGCCGCCTCCATCACCGCCGCCGCCGTCGCCGCCGCCTCCATCGCCGCCGCCGACGCCGCCGCCGTCGCCGCCGCCGCCGTCGCCGCCGCCGCCATCGCCGCCACCGTTTCCGCCCCCACCGTATCAGTTCACGTGGTTTGAAACGGCCGCCGCAGTGGCGGTCTTCTTTGCCATCCTCACCTTCACTTGCTACCTCCTCAAACACGTGGTCAATAACGTCCACCACTTCAAGAAGAAGCCGTCGCTGCCTGCCACCCCGGCGGGTATAACCATGACCATGGTCACACCGGCGACGGCCGTGCCCCAATCGGCCGTCTGAGAAAGATACGCTGCTGATTGCAGATGGCCTCGCCACGTGTGGGCGGGAGCGTACGGCGGTCGTTCCCGCCGAAGGCAGGGCGTGTGGCCGCATGCCCCGGGGGCCGGAGCAGTCAGTGCTGCCGGGAGCACTGCTGCAGGGGCATGGGCATGAGTATGGGTGTGGCTGGGCAGGCTGACATCCGCCCGCCAAAACATGCCGCACGGAGGGTATTGGCGACAAGAGGGGGTGAATCGGCAGGTTCCGGACGCACACGGCAGGGAGGTACCCAGCTTAAAGGTACGATCGCCAGTGCCCGTAGTCGAGCGTTGCGTGGGCCGTGGTGGACTTGGGTGCTCTCCTGGCGTCTGGGAAGTGGCGGGGCGCGCGGCGGCGCGCGGGCCGCGCGCCCGCCGCATATGAGCCCGCGAGACACTTGGCCCATGAAGTCAAAGTAGGGGGGGCGCGTGCGGGGGTCTGTGTGGAGTCACATCAGTCGGACAGTGTGCGGAGCCATGAGCCCATGAAGTTTAATCAGTTCAAGGAGGGTGGCCGGCGCGGGCGGGTATCTGTGTGGGGAGTCACATCAGTGGAACAGTAGTGCGGTCCAGGCGCCTCGTCAGACGCCCTCGTCCGGTCACCCGAAAACGGACTCGACGGTCTCTTAGTACAATTGTACTTAGACCGCAAGACGCAGTAGACGGTCGACGCTCGTCCTCGTGGCTCGACCGCGCCGTATAGGCGGGCAGGATCTGCATCACGTCGTCTGGCGTAGGGAGTTAGTCGGGAGCGGATGCCGTCGATGCATGCCCATGATAATGCCCCGTCCGTAGTACCATACTTTTGTCGATACTTTTGCACACACACGAAATAAACGGTGATCTCAGATCGGTCTGACGCTCGTCTCGTGGGCGATGTCGGGTAACACGCATGTGTGCGTTGTGGTTACTTTTAACTTTAATTCGCTCAGCCCTCAGAACGTGCAGAACGGGCATGGCGCGCTGCACACTAGCATGCAGCCGCCCACCGCAGCGCCGCTGTTCCGCTGCAACCGTTCGGTACGCACCTGCACTTCAACGACGAGCACACGGCACCCACCATGCTGTCATTTTCTGGATTTGCCGCCTCCGCGTCCGCTGCCTTGGCGCCGCCGCGGCAGCCGCCGAGGAGCCACTCGATGCTAGCTTTGAAGGCCCCTCACCCAACACCTTGACTTTGCCACCGTCGTTGGTGGCGGGTCGAGGCAAGGGCGGCGGGCGCGGTGGTGGCGGGGAGGCCGTCGAGGCTGGCACATCCCCTACATCCCCTATCACCCCCCCCCCAGCACCCCCTAGCACATACCTAGCAACCCCCCCTACATCCCCTATCACATTACCAGTGGACGGCCGTGGACGCATCGGCGGCAAGGGTGGCAAAGGCGCCGCCCCTTTGAGCCCCACACCAGCTCGTCCTGTGCCCGTCGCTGGTGCGCGAACACGAAGCGTCGGATGAAACGAACCTTGATCCAACCGATATGTGAGTGGATGCAGAAGGCGCGGAAGCCGCTTTCGTCTTCGCGCACTGGCACCACGCGCGCCAATGAGCATATCAGCCCAGGAATGATGATCCCCTCGAGATCAATCTCATTCGTGTATAGGAATGCGCCGCTCAGCTGGCGCCCGCTCTGGCTGCTTACGCAGCGCCACCGTGCGCAGGCCCGAATACGTTACGTTCCATAAGTTCCAACTGCATCCTTTCTTAAAGGCCTTCGAGCGCCGCTCCTGCTCGAGAGTCAGTAGAGAGTCAGGTCGGTCCAGCACGGCCGTCCATCGAACTCGGTCGTCAAACGTAGACGCGAGTCTGTGCATGGACCATTGGAATGAATGTCCATGCAAAAATCGATGAAAACCAGATCAGAGTCGTCTGCATCTTTGAAGTGCACGACAAGGTCCGCCAGATGATCACCCCACAGGCTCGGGTGCTCTCTTGTCACACTTAGGTGGATGACGTTGTAGGTCTCCATGGTGGTGCGCCGGCGTGGTAGGCGTGCCGTGGGATCCATGGCGCTGTCGGAAGAATCTTGCGCTCTTCATGAAGCGTGCGCAAGTACCCAAGAAGAATGAATTGGAGCTGCGCATCATCTGCTCATTGAACCCTTCATCGTCCCAACCAGGGTCGGCTCCATCAGCACCAAGCGCAACGGTTGACCAGGAAGTCAACGGCAGCGGCGGAAGGGGCGGCTGCTACTTCTTTTCTGCCGCCACCGCCCGTGCCGCTGCCACCATCCCCGAATCCGCCTCCCGACGCAGGCGCGCGTTGAGCTCCACCAAACCGAAGCTTGTCACCCAAGCATCGTACTCAGACGTTACTGCAAAGCCCGACTCAACAAACGGAGGAATTCTGAAGGGCAGAGCTCCATGCTTGCTGCGCGTGATCTTGAGCAGGATGAACACGTTTGAAAGCTCGTTGTCGCCCAACGTGTACATGATGCTGTCGACCGAAGGCTTGTCGAAAGAAATCTGCTCGCAGACGAGCTGCACATCTGCGCAGCCGCTGATGAGCTCTGACACACCACTCCGACGGATGTTGTTGAGCAAGTAGCACGCCCCATCCTCTTCAAGAAACGAAGACAGGACGCCAAGCAGCTGTGCAGCACCTTCTATGCTGTAAATGAGCTCGGAGCCAATGATCACGTCGAACTTCTTGGCTGAGGTCGTCGGCTTCGTGCCATCGGCACGTTCCCTCTTCATGCATTGGCCTTCTTGCAGTTCTTCTTGAAATGGCCATCGGCACGTTGCCTCCTGAGGTTTTGTCCAGTCGAGATCCCATACCGAGAGTGCGCCTCCGTCGATGGAGCCCAGATTTGCATGCACGTTCTCGAGAAGCAAGTCCAGGAGCGAGGGCGCTGAGTCATCCACGAAATGGCCCTGAAACTCCGACATTACGATTTCGCGCGGGCCAGCTGATTTGGCAATGGCAAGGCCAAGTAAGCCGCAGCCAGCTCCAAGCTCGAGCACCGAACGATCCGTAAAGATGTCTAGGTTCTGGAAGGCCCACTGCAACTGTACCAATGCGCCTTCCCACACACGAGAGCCAGTGTGCGTGCCGCATTCCTTGATCAGCAACGGCGTCACAGCAGTGAGGCTCCCGGACGAGATCCACTTCGCATAGCCGCGGACCTCTCTGCCACCCACTGCCTCTGAGTGACAACTTTGCTGAAGCGCTTTAGCCGCTCGAGCTTGGTCGGGACCCATCGGCATGCAAGCCACTGACGTGTCCGGCTCTGTCCATGGATCCTGGTTCAACGCCTCCTCGGTGCTGCAGTACGTCAGAAACGCAGGGAACACGGTGGCAATTGACGACAGCTTCGAGTCGCTAGGCACCAGGATCAGCAGTGGTTCGTATAGAACCCAAAGTCGAGTCGCCATTGCTGCGCGATCGCGCGGAGGACAAGGATTTAGCGGAGTGCCAGCAGGGCGTGCAGGAAAGGCGCGCGGGTGGTGGGAACGGGATGCCGAAAAGGTCAGCTCAGAAGAGATTTGCACGCTCGCTACTGAGACCGGGAAGCTCGGTACTGGCGTGGCCTCCCTTGCGCGCTGCCCAGGGCCGCGTAGGTGGCGTGCGTTCCCGCGCCAACGAAGGGTCCCTGCCTTTCTGGTAAACTCACTTTACGTTAGAATTTAGATGACGCCCGCCGACCCATCCCGTCGGACTCGACCCGCGTGACGTAACACAGTACGCATGCCGGTTGCATGCGGGCGACTATATGGGGTCGTTACCCACAAGCGACGCCGTTCACTCCGGCTACCCGAAACCCCCTCCACCCTCTGACCTCACACTCACGAAGTTGAAGAAGGCATCGAACCCCCCAACCACTGGTCGGTGACGCTCGCCGCCACGACTTCATTCACGAGGAATGCGGCAAGGTCCTGGCTGTCAAAGTAGGACGTGTGGGCTTGCAGCGCGGCCGTGTACTCGAGCGCGGCATCCAACGTAGATTCCTGCAGCATCCAGTCCACACGCTCGCCCTGGTTGACGGCGAACCCACCGTGATCGTCGAGTGCACTTGTCGTCGGGTGCGTCCCTGCCGCCGCGGCCTCCTCCGCGAGCGTATCGATCCCGAAGAGCGACGCCATCGAGTTGAACGAGTCGGTGACAGCCATCTTGGCGCTCTCGGCGGCAGCGCTCACGGCCATCTTGGCACTTTCGGCTGGATGGCTGAGTGCCATCTGGACGGATTTGCCCGCGGCGCTCGCGACCTGTTGAGCCTGCTGCGCTTGTTGGACGACTCCCTGCAGGTCCTGGCGCAACTTAATGTGTAGGCGCATCCCACCCTTGCCGGCGCCCGCGTGGGGAACGTACCGTGGCTGCGCATCGAGCGCCTTGCGAGCGCGCGCCCAGCCATGGCCGCCGCCTCCATCCTCGGCGCCCTCCGTGGATGGGCCCTCCTCATCCGTCGGAGAGAGCAGCGGCTCGAGCCGGTAAGCCACTGGGTCGTTGCGTGCAAACACGTTGAAGAGGCGAGCACAAGACGGGCGCAGCGAAAACGTCGGGCCGAGCCTGTGGCCACGTACAGCGACAAAGAAAGCCACAGGCGAGCCAAGGAGCACGAGGGCCGAGATGTGGCAGTTGAGCCGCCCGGGCCCCTCCGCGCTCGCAACGGCAGCGCCCGTGTGGCTGCCGCCGCCGCTTGCGCAGCTGCTTGCGCCGGCGGTGGGTGCAGCAAGCGCCTCTGGGCGTGCGGCAAGGTTTGATTGGTCGTCGCAGCTGGCCGCCGCCGCGGTAGCCTCGTTCTGCGCGCGAAGGATGTCAAAGGTGATGAGGGAGCCAAGGGAATGGCCGCACAAGATCACAGGTCCGGCAAAGCCAGGGTGCTGCTGCTGCCACGCGCGATAGATCTCGTTGATCCGGGCGACCACGCGTCCCTGGATCGCGAGCCGGTGGTGCGCTTGCTCGTAGAGGAGCACGTCGGCGAGCACCTCGTTGGCGAATTGGCGGATGAGGGGAGTGGAGCTCAGCGTGATGCGCGACAGGGTGCGAACCGCCTCCTGTGCCGCGCGGTCGCTGCGTACGCCCGTGTCCCAAGTGACAGGCAAGATTTCCACACGCCGCAGCTCGGAGGCGCCGTGAGCACTCGCGCCGCCGTGAGCACTCGCGCCGCCGTGAGCGCTCGCGCCGCCGTGGGCGCTCGCAGCCACGGCCGCCCTGGCCGCAAGACCTCGCAATTGGTCGCAGCCCGCTTCGATGGTCTTCAGTCCGAGTACGTTGTCGCCCTTGCGCCATAGTGCCTCTCCAATGCCGTGGACGAGCAGCACGAGAGCGCTCGGCGGCGCGCTCTCGACGCGGCACTCGTCCTCGGTGAGCGCCGGTAGGCTCGCACCGGCCCACCCTCGCGCAATCGAGCACGAAGAGAAGAGAGGTAGCGCGCCCAACCATGACTTGTCGGCCGAGCGCATCTCCGCAGTGACGCCGCCCTTGCCATCCTTGCTCAGCAGGACACTGAAGCGCCCATCCGCCACCACCACTCCTGTCGATGGCCTCAACGAGCCCCCGGCGACCGCGGCTGCTGCCATCGCTGCAGCCGCCGCAGAGGCGAGAGCTCCGGCCTGAGCAACGCCACCCGCATAAATAGCTTCAGCCGATGCGGCAACATCGGCCTGCTGCGCGGCGACCAGCCGTTCCAGGCCGGGACTGATCTGCTGCATGCGAAGCATCTCTTGCAGCCGCTCCTCCAAATTCACATTGTCGGCTGAGCCAAATGGCTGCCACTGCCCCTCAAGCTTGAAGCACCAGCGAGAACAGGCCAGCGGCGTAGGCGGCGCTTCGTGGAAGCACGGCACACACTCCCCGGCCCACCGGTTGTCGTTTCCACTCTGGGGCCACAGCCTCGCCTCGGATCTGCCGCCGTCAAGAGGCACCTTGCGTGTGCCCGCACAGCGTGCTTTGGCAAGGCGCGTCTGCTCGTGCGGTCGCATGCGAATCCACCTTCCTTCCACGTGTACTAGCCACGCCTCGGGAACGTCGCCGAGCTTTAGCGTGCTGCTCGAGTACATGCTGCGCGCTCGGGTCACAGCTGTGCGAGGTCGGCGGGCGCTCGTCTTCCGTCTCCAGGAAATCAAGACACAAGAGGGCAGAGCGCGGAGCTGTGAAAACGACAGACGTTCACAGCTCTCCATGAACTCGATGTCCTAGCCCTTCCTTTTACGAACTACACCGGGTTCGGCACCCCTGATTCAGACCCTCGGAGCCAGCCATCAAGCCGTGCATTCTGCTGGCGATGGGGATGGGGTTCGTCTTGTCATCTTGTCATCGGCCCATGGGTTATCATCGTGCCTCGCTGGCGAGAGAGGCGCCTCCTCCAGGTCCTCCTTATGATGCTCCACATGGTGCGCCTGGCCTCTGCCCGTCCACTCAGATCCGAAGCTCTCCTCGTCATAGCGCCCGCTCTCTTGTGCCGTGAAGACCTCATCCTCAGACTGAGACTCCGAGATTCGACTCAGCCGATCCGAAAACATGGGCACCAACGAGTCGAAGCTCCGGCTTACCAGAATATGCTTGGCTGGCCGGCCACCGGGGGCGTGCAGCTTGCTGCTCCGGAAGCGCAAGGCGTCGTGCCATTGGGACGCATGCCAGTGCGTGGGCGTCGTCTCGGCCCAACCCGAGTCTGCCATGGCCGCTTTGAGAGTGGCACACGAATGCAGCAGCGCCATGAGTACGCACACTCCAAAGCACATGCTGAAGGCCACTGGGAGCCACCCGATGGCAAGGTCGCTTCCGAACGATGGGACCGCGTGCACGTCGACGGGCAGTCCTTCGTGAAGGAAATCAACCCCATTCGGCGAAATCCACGCTGTGAGGACGTCACCCCCGCGCCCGCGTGCGCCGCTCGCCAGAAGCCCGCCCGCCTTCGAGAGCAGATCAGGCGTCTTACATTGTAGCCACGTCTCGTTCTCGTTCGAGGGACGCTTGAACCTCCATGAGTCGGACCGTGCGACGATGACGGCCGACACGACGACGAGCTTGTGCTTGTCACCGCGGTCGGCACCTGCGAAACGGCAGCGCGCAAGATGATCCCGGCCGCCGTTGATTTCCGTCGACGGCCAATCAACCACTGCAAAGACTATGGGCACGCTTCCCGCTGACACCGGCACGCGTTGCGGCGAGAGCCAGAGCAGTGAAGGCGAACGGTAGAAGGCGAACGAAGCATGAGTGGGACGAACAGTGTGCCCAGACCGATGGATGATGGATAACGGCAGAGTGGTCTCGTTGGCTACTGGTGGAGTACAGCGCGTTCTTAGCCTTCTCCGCTGAGCCTTCTCGCGCTGCCGTCGTGGTGTCCTCGGCGGTCCCGGCCCCGCGTGGTACCAGAGAGCAGTTGAGCCGCGCTTTGCCGACGAGCACATCGTGTGCCGCTCCAAAGTCACGGTGGTGCAGGATGAATAGGGCGGTTCCTCCGCTCAACGGTCCGAAGGCCGGACGTAGGTCGAGTGATGTCATGTCACGCGCAGTGGTCGCCACCCGTCCGGGCAATGGACGGATCGCGACCCACCAGGCAGACTCTCTGCAAAGTCTTATCGTGCCGTCTGCGCGTTGTTCTGAGCTTGATGGTGACCGGCAGTGCGCGCGCTTCGACGCGTTGTGTTGAACGTGCGTGATTGGCAAACTTCACGCTCCCGCGCCGCACCCGCTGGAAGGCCATGACGTTGCTCGAGCTGTGCGCCGCCTCCAAGTGGGAGGAGGTGCTCAAGCTCAAGAGCTTTCCTCCCGAGCAGGTGCACCTGTCCACCAAAGACGAGGGATGGACGCCGCTACACTATGCCTGCATCGAAGAGCAGCTTGCCGTGGTCAAGCGGCTGCTCAAGGAGGGCGCTGATCCGTCCTCGGGCGACAGTGAGGGGACGACAGCCGTCCACATCGCGGCGACGCTGCCTTCTGTCGCGATGCTGCGAGCGCTCTTTGAGGGTGCTGCCGTGAAAGTCAACCCCGATCAGGGTGACAGGAATGGCAGCACGGCACTGCATCTTGCCGCGGACGTGGTGGAGAAAGACGCAATCGCTGAGGCCGCCGAATGCATCGCGGTGCTTCTCGAAAGGGGGGCTTCGGCTTCGGCCAAAGACAAGAGCGGCAAGACGCCGCTCGACCTCGCCAAGCACGACGAGATTCGTGACGCGCTCGCTGGCACGAAGCTGTCCGCTCGCGTGGCACGCCGGCTCGCAGGCAAAAAGGGCGGGGCGTCCGACGACGCGTCAGCCGACGCCGTCGCCGGCCCTACCACCGCCCCCGCATCAGCGCCGAGCGCCGAGCCACCCTCGACACCACGTGGTTCCCTCAAGCGCGGGAGCAAGCGCACGCAGGTGGGCGTGCTGAATGTCGCTGGTGCCGATTCGAGCGCGAGCGGCGGCGCCAAGGCGGAGAAGGCGAAGAAGGCGGACGAGGCAGCCGCCGCGACCGAAACCAAGGCGGGGCTGCAACGGCGGCGCCGCCCAGGCACGGGTGCCAGCGCTGCGGGCGGCGGCGCTGGCGCGGCCGCTGCGAGTGGCAGTGGCAGCCCCAAAAAGGAGCGCCGGACGCGCACGAGTGGAGGCGCGGCCGCAGGTGCGGCGGGCGGTTCCGGCGTCGGCGACGCCTCCGCAGAGGCGCAGACGAGCCGCCTTGAGCAGATGCTCATCGAGGAGCTCGAGGCCGACGATGCGGCGGGCGGCATCACATTCGACTTGGCGCTCGAGCTGCTGCCGCCCGAGCACGCCAAGGACGCGCGTCGCCGCGCCGCCGCTTCCACGAAGAAAAAGGGCGGCGAGGGAGCTGGCGCCGAGCAAGATCCCGAGGAGGCGATCGCGTATGACGTGGCGAGTGGCGACGCTACGCTGACGCGCACGGCGCTGCTGCAGCGCGTGCGTGCGCCCTCGGTGGGACTGGAGACGCGCTTGGTGTGGCACCCAACAGCGGAGAATGTGGCTTTCCTCCTCGTGGGCGCGAGCCTCCCGCGGCTGGCGCGCGAGGCCGAGCGGATCGACTGGCCCATGCAGCTGCGCCCCGGTCTCGAGGAGCGGTTGCACCTCGAGCGCGAGCAGCAGCATGGGGGCCAGGATGAGGCGGCGGCCGAGGCTGTAGCAGCCGAGCTCGAGGCGCTCGAGGCGCTCGACGGCAGGGACACCGCGTACGCCCCCTACCGACGGCGCGTGCACCGCCTCTACCAGCTCGGCGCCCCTCCCCACGTCTTCGCGTGCGCCGCGCGCGCACACATCCTCACATCCATCCTCGAGGCACCGCAAGCGGTGGGCGGCGCAGAGCTCTCTCTGTCGACCCTCGAGCGCTCGCGCGTCGTGCAGCAGGTCTTCGCGCTGCATGACATGCGCGAGCGGCGCGCGCTTGAGGAGCGATGGTCCGCCTCGGCCTCGCTCGGCCTCGCGCCCGCCCCGCTCACCGAGCTCTACAATTATTTTGGCGCCGAGTACGCGCTCTACTTCGCCTTCCTGCGCCGCTTCTCACAGTGGCTCTGGGCGCCGGCGGCGCTCGGGCTCGTGCTCTTCGTGTTTAACGAGACCGAGTACGCGGGGCAGGAGTCGGTCTGGCAGGCCCTCTACTGCCTGCTCATCGTGCTCTGGGCCTCGGCGTTCCTGCAGCACTGGACGCGCACCCAGGCCGGCCTCTGCCACCAGTGGGCGATCAACGACGGCCACGGGCCGCACGCGGCTGCAAGCGACCCGACCGCGACGGCGGGCGAGGCGCCCGCGGCCGAGCGCGAGGAGTTCGTGGCTGCCAACCACGCGGTCGGCTTCTACACGTCGAACGACGACTTTGTGGCCCTCGATGCAGAGGTGGTGCCAGATGGCGTGCCGTTGCCGCTCGTGGGCGTCTTCGGCCGTCGGGAGCGGCTGCGGCGGCTCATGCTCTCGTGGGCCGTGCTCGTCGCATTCGTGGCGGCCGCCGTGTGCGCGCAGCTCGGGCTGCTCCTCGGCCGATCGCTGCTCATCACGCGGGGGCCCAGCGCCTGGTGGAGCGGCCAGATCCTCGGCAGCCTCTTCACCGCCGTTGTGGTCGAACTCTTCGACGCGGTCCTCCGACCACTCGTCGACGCGCTGCTCGCATGGCAGAACCACCGCTCCGCCGCGCGCCATGAAGTCCACTTTGCACAGCAGCTCTTCTTCGCCGCCTTCTGCAACCGCTTCTTCTCGCCGCTGTACCTGACGCTGCTCAAGCCGCTCTCGCTCCACTACCTCTTCCACAGCGCCGACACGCCCGGCGCCGTGCTCGAGGTTTGCTACGATCGCGACGGCAGTCCGTCCGACAGCTGCGCCGAGGAGCTCACCACGCTCGTGGGCGCGCTGGTCATCGTGAATTGCGTCGTGCAGAACGGGATCGAGTACGCGTCGGCCACGCGCGCCCTCAGCCGGCTGCAGCGGACACCGGGCGGCCGCGTGACCCATGAGGCGTCGATGGGCTCGGCCCAGTCGGCTGGCGGCGAGTTCTCGGAGCTCATCATGTCGTACGCGATGGTGGCTCTCTTCGGTGGCGCGTTCCTGCCCGCCGCCGCGTTCGCGCTGATCAACAACGCACTCGAGGCGCGCCTGGACTCGCATGCCTTCCTTCGCTGCCAGCAGCGGCCGCGTATGCAGCTCTCGCACCTGATGGCGACGTGGCGTCCAGTGCTCCAGCTCATCTCGCTGCTCGCGATCGTGACGAACACGGTGCTCGTGTGCCACGCATTCACGACGCTGCCCATGCTCTTCGGGGCACGCGGCGGGCACGAGTACGCGATGGGGATGGTCATCGAGCACGTGCTGCTCGCGCTCAAGCTGCTCCTCGACCTGAGCTTGGCGGACGTGCCAGCGGAAAGGATCGCCGAAACTGCCAAGCAGCGCAAGCTGCTGCGCTACGCCGAGCTCGCGCGCAGCCCGCTGCCCGCGCCGCCGCGCCTCGCCGCCGACGCCGAGGCGGCGGCGGACGCGGCGCGACAGGCGGAGGAGGAGGCCGAGGAGGACGATGAGCCTGTGGACGAGCCGCACAAGGAGGAGAAGCTCTCAGAGCTCGGTCTGCTCCGCTCCTTTATGCCGGGGCCCAATGAGGAGAACGGCGGCGCCGGCGCGCGCGACATTGCGCGCAAGCTGCAGGAGGCCTCGCAGCCCCTGCCCGACACGCGCGGTGCCTCGCCTGCTGAGGTCGAGCGCATCGCCAAGCAGCAGCGCAAGCAGCTCAAGCAGCGGCGCAAGCTCGTGCTGCAGCTCGGCTGGACGCCGCGCCGTGCGCTCGCGCGCGCCTCGTCGAGCCTCGGGTTCACCGACGTCATCTGCCTGCTTCCGATGCTGATGCTCTGGCTCGTCATGATCGCGATCGGCATCCTGGGCGGCCAGTACGGCAATCCCGAGCGCCTCTTTTTCGGCATCGACTACGAGCGCAACACGTGCGGCTCGACTAACGCGTACAGCTACCCGCTGCGCTACGACACGACGCGCTCTGAGACCTTCCCGTACGCGATCCGCCTGCCCAATGCACGTTTCTCAAGCGTCCTCGACGATGCCACGCAGGCGCAGCTCCGGGCGCGCCAGCTGCGCACGGGTGAGCGCAACCTCGCGGGGAGCAAGAACTGGTGGTACAGTCCGGCGAGCGACTCACACTGGCTGCTCGCGTACGCGGACCCGGCCACGCGCCTTGGCGTGTGCGTAGCCGCGTGCCCTCGGCCTCGGCAGCTCGGCTCTGAGCAGCTCTGCACCTACGACGCGAGCCCCGTAGCCGTGGGCGGCACTGGCGCCACCGCCAGCGCCTCCAGGCGCTGCTATCCCGCGTACGCGAGCGTCGCGATGCACGGCTATTGCGTCCCCACCACGCCCGCGCCGCAGGCGGCTTACCACGCGGCAGGCGTCAACATCTCCGCCTCCGAGCTCAACGCCCTTCGCACCTCGCTTCTCCACGAGGACGGGCGCTACTTTGACGCCATCTTTGGCGATGTGGTCCTCGTGTGGCAACTGCTGCTCGGCTGCCCGATCGTGGCCGCGGTGCTCGCGTTTGCGTGGGCCTACGGCTCGGTGATCCAGCCCGCGGCCCTCTACGGGCTCGCTGTGCTCATTTGCGTCGTCTCGTCCTCCGGCCTGACCTACGTCTTCTGGAGCGGAGGCGAGAGGTTTGCGGAGGACGTGGCCGCGAGCGACCTAGGCGCAAGCGCCCAAGACGACGGCCTCTGGATCGGGCGCAATCGCGCATGGCTCGAGAACACGGGCTACGTGCTCGTCGCGTGCACCGCCGCCCTGCCCATCGCGAGCGTTCTGCTCGGGCGCTTGTGCCTGCCCTCGTTGCCGCTGCTACAGGTGGCGGGTCCGCTGCTGCTGGGCACACCGGCCGCGATGGTCGGTCCGGCGCTCTGCGTGATCGCGCAGCTGCTCTTCGCGGCGCTCTGGGTCTGGGGCGCGGCGTACCTCGCTTCGAGCGGCATGGTCGAGCTCACGCACGCCGAGGGCTACGCGCGCCCCACGTTCGACTCCGGCGTCAAGCTGCTCCTGATCGTCTGGGCCCTTGGCGGGATCTGGACGTTCGCCTTCATACGCCACCTCGGGCTCCTCGCCGCCGCGGGCCCGCTCGCGCGCGGCTATTGGCTGTCGGCCGAGCTGCGCGCGCAGCTGCCCGCGCCGCCGCTGTACGTGCGGTTGCTAGGTCCGTGGGTGCGAGTGGGCTCGGCGGCGGTGGGCGCGACGCTCCACTGCTCGGGCGCAAGCGCTCTCGTCGCCGTGCTGCAGAGCTTCGGCGTCCACCGGCTGGATGCGCTCGATGAGGCTGGGTACGTGAGTGTCGCGCTCTTTGGCACCGGGTATGTCGAAGGCTCGCGCTGGGCCACGTCGATCACCAGCCGCTTTGTGCCGCGCTTGCTCATGATGCAGGCCCGCTGCGGGCTCTATCTAAGTTTCTGCAAGCTTGCGTGCGCCATGGGGGCCACGGCGGTCGCCGCGGCCTTTCTAGCTGGCCATGAAGACTATGCCAGGCCGAGCGCGTTCGCGGCGGAGGCGGGCATCGCCTCCATTGTGATGCCACTCTTTGTCATCTTCGGCTTCACCTTCCAGATCGTGTCGACGGTGCTCTCGCCCGTGCAGCTCATGCTCTCGGCGGCCGTGCAGAGCTGGTGCCTCGACTACCAGCAGAACGTCGTCGAGCAGCAGCTGGGCGGCGCCACGTGGATGATGGGGGCCAGTGACCCCGAGGGCTCGCTCTCGCTCTTGATGGAGCTGCACGAGCTGCTCCTCGATGAGCTCGCTCAGGCGGCAAGCGAGCGCGAGCAGCAGCAGAGAGAGCTTGCGCAGCGCGCCGCCGCCGCCGCGCGCCGCGCCGCGCGCGATGCCGAGGGCATCGTCGCCCCGACTCGGAAGCGCGCGGACCAGAAGGTGGACCCTGGCACCGTTGTGGCTGAGGAGGTGAATCCCGGCAACGCCGTGGCCCGACCTGCCGCGTCCGCACCAATCTCGATCGAGAAGGACGAGGATGAGGACGAGTACGCGGACGTCGAGCTGACCGCGGCCGACGGCGGCGACGTTGAGGAGGCGCGTGACCTGAGCGCGGTAATGCCAGTGGAGTCGTCGAACCGGAGGCGGCGCCCGCCGAAGGCGTGAGAAGTCAGAAGTCGTATCGTACACCGCTGATCGGCATATGATCGGCATTGCTGTCAGACTAGATGAGAGAACGCGCCCCCTTCGCCTACTTCCTTGTGTCACCTCCACACGTCATCGCGCATCGGTCATGACGTGGCCCCCACATGCAACGAGCAACCGTGCCAGGAACCGTGCCACGCCGCACCGGCCCATTCGTGCCGTCGAGTATCATTGTTTCAGACGGTCGAGAGTGTCAGTGTGCTTCTGTAATCCCGGTAATGCGTAATCGCGAAAAATATCACAGGACCCCCTGCTTGACCCAAGGGGGAGTGGTCTACTATTTTTCATGTTTATAAGGCCCTAACCCCACACCTGTTTGGGAACTGAATGGTTGACCCAAGGGGGAGTGGTCTACTATTTTTCATGTTTATAAGGCCCTAACCCCACACCTGTTTGGGAACTGAATGCCTCTCACCCCAATCCGGAATCACAAGAGTGGACGACCCCTAGATACCTCCTGCCGGATATCCGCGCATCGATATGCGACACCAATGCCATCGTCCAGCAAAAGTGGTCGAGGTGCTGCTCAACCTCAAGTGACTGCTCAAGCACAGCCCTTCGCCCGCGGTGCACCTCGAGGTGCTCGGCCGCCGATGGCTCGCGCTCGCTCGCAACGAATCCGTGTCCAACCTCACGAGCACCCTCTTGGGAGACCGAGCCGATCGACGATCATCATTCATCAACAAGATAGTAACAAGATTGATGGTGAGCTGCTCCCGGCAGGCTGCGCCGACGGGTTGCGCGACGACCTTGCACGCCTTTTCGGGGCTTGTGGGTGTGTTTCTGTTCGAGAGGGCCCTGAAACGAACGTACCGGTACGAACGAAGTTACGGCGGGAAATGATTTAGTTTTGTGAGCGAGAATTCTATGTCTCTAATCTGCGATGTTGCGGAGCAGACTAGCTCGACTCCGTGCGTATTCCAACGCAGTTTTGGTTGCCGCGTCGGAGATGACGGAGTACGACAACTGTGGATCCGCCATGGATGTGGTGGAACATTTGACTGTGATGGGAAACGCGTGGTTTGTACAAGACCGAGAGCCCTTCCGAGAGCTGATGAGTTGCATCATTGTTCATGCGAACGCTCGTTCCTAGACACGCTTCCGGGCGGGGTTTGCGTCCGTGGAGGGCATACGCTCAGCAGCTCAGTAGCATTCTGGCATTTTATCCACGGGCACTTGCTGCCAACGTTCGAGCTGATATCCACGCAAGGGCATTACCGGCCAGATCTGCAGTTGGTATTCGAGCAAAAGATATTCAACACATGGAGTAGACGATATATGGACTTCTACCGTGCCCTCTTCGATCTACCTGTTCAAATTGGCACACGTTGCAGTGGCACGCCGAGTCATTGGCTTGTAAAACCTTATCCACGGTTTGACATGACGATCATGCGAGGTGACAATATTAAGAACATTGAAGAGTTCAAGCATGCGGACAACAGCTCGATTGCTGCCATGTGTGAGCACATCCCGTCATTGCATATGGTCGCCGCTGCGCGTCGCTATGCCCGGCCTCGCACCCAGAGGCCGTTGCAGATCGTGTTTGTACATCGCAACGCCACAGCCGAGTCGACCCCTGAAGGGACAGTCCGAGGCATCAAGAACGTGGAGGAGGTAGTCGTTGATTTGAAGTGCTTGGCGAGAGGACGAGGAGCGATCCTCAAGCAGGTGGTCTTGGAGCGCTTGCCACCGCTCGCGCAGGTCGACTTGCTCCTGGAGACCGACGTGCTCATCTCGTACCACGGCTCGGGCCTCGGCGGTGGTCACGTATGGATGCCTCCCGGGGGAGTCGTCGTCGAGATCATGCCACATAAGTTTGACTACTGCGTCGTGGCTACCTGTGTGGCACACTCTGGCAAAGCCCACTTAATGGTGACCACGGCAGCCACACGGCTGGCAAGGAGGTGGAAGCCTGGGGGATGGTATGCCAAGGTTGGGGGGCCGCCTGGTCTCCGCAAGGTCCACTTGCCGTCGACCTTGCACACCATGCTCAGCCTTGCTCTTGCGGTTCCAAAGGAGATCACACCGCGCGAGGCCATACAAACTGCGGCTGCGCACCTGTGCACGGAATCTGTCGGCAGAGGGCGCAAGGATTCTATTGGCGAGACGTGTAGACTCGCTTGCCAAGGCAAAAGCCTTCAAGTCTGGGAGAAGAAAACTGGGACTCGACGAGCCGCCCGCCCAGAGACCTACGATCGAGACTTACTACGTGCGAACCAACACAACTATAACACAACGTACATCAATGTAACAACGATATCGTAGTACAAGTACGTATTACTGTCACAGTCGAGACAGTGATCAGTGTGTACGACTGATAGCGATCTGGGTCGTCGAGAGAATGATCATGACCCGGGACGTCGCACGGGTAGTAAACCCTTGAGTTCATCGCGCATCTCGATGCTTCAACCGCCGACACCGACGGGGGGTGCGAGGTGGAGGTCGCAATTGAGGGGTCGGGGACCGGACGACCGGTGGAATCGCGTCGGACCGACCACAGCGAGGTCTTCGATCAACACGGGATTGCGAAAACGGCTTTTAACAGTGCACTCGGCTTTAGCTCGACGAGGCGGCCCCCTGGTACGCGAGGTGCGATTGAGTGACGAGGCGTGCGATTTTCGGCGATCGGCACACCCTGACACACTCGGCTACGGCTCGACCATCCTGGGCTCGCCCGAGGCGAGCGGACGGCTCACCCGAGGCGAGCGGGCTGCTCATAGGGCCCATGGGTGAAGGGTATGGGCAAGTGCGGCACCTATAGTACCGTAGTAACGGTAAAAGTTGGATTCGCGCTTGACTTGACTTGACTTTACACTGCTTCTCGCATAGAGGGTCTTTTCACACCTCCGCCCAGGGTGGCCTCCAGGGTGTTGCCCTA
>ENA-UOXO01001237-UOXO01001237.1-mixed-culture-metagenome-genome-assembly--contig:-NODE-1237-length-18097-cov-40.453387_pt1 | contig 18097 bp, 14 predicted proteins | sample MGYA00238162_ERZ761640 | MGnify/ENA primary metagenome ERZ761640 (study PRJEB28914, sample SAMN08778297) | mixed culture metagenome | isolation source: Freshwater growth medium | place: USA...
AATCAGTGGCAATCAGTGGCAATCAGTGGCAATCAGTGGCAATCAGTGGCACTCGGTCGCACTCGGTCGCACTCAGGGGCACTCAGCGGCACTCAGGGGCACTCAGGGGCACTCAGGGGCACTCCGCGGCACTCAGCGGCTACCTTGAGCTGCTTGAGCTCGTACGAAACTTTGATGAGCAGCTCGCGTATCTCGCGTGAGCTCGGGTTGATCTCCTGCGCTTGCACGAGCGCCGCCCATGCCTCCCGTGGGTTGCCGAGGCCTACGTGCGCCTGCCACCCGATGAGCGTCGACAATCAGTGCCATGGGCAAGCCAAGGCAAGCCAAGGCAAGCCAAGGCAAGCCAAGGCAAGCCAAGGCAAGCCACGGCAAGGAGTGGCACTCACCTGACCCATCCGGAAGTATGCCTTGGCGCGCTGCGCGGCGGGCGGCCCCGCTTGCAACACCTCGGCGCAGCAGCGGAGCGCCGTCGTGAGCGCAGTGGCGAGCGACCCCCCCTCGCCCGCCTGGGCGCCCGATACGTTGCCCAGCTTGAGGTGACACGCGGCTGAGTTGAGTAGGCACGGCACGCGAACCTGTTGGATGGCAGGTAGGTCGTCCGAGCCGAGGCCGCGCTTGTGATCGCCCAGCTCCGCGGCTTGCTGATCACGGCACAGGTTGGCCATCTCATACCTGGTAGGGGTAGTAGTAGACACCCCGAGCGCAGGTCATCAGACGCAATCAGAGCTCATCAGCGACACTCCTGCAGGTCATCAGACGCAATCAGAGCTCATCAGCATACTTGAAGAGATCGAGCGCATACTGGTACTCATCGAGGGCATCCTGGTACTTGCCCTCGCTAAACTTGTCGTTGCCCTCATCCTGTAGCGAGAGCCACGGCACACTCAGAGGCGCACTCAGAGGCGCACTCAGAGGCGCACTCAGAGGCCATAATTGCACCTTGAGCATCTCAGCGGCGGAGAGGCGGTGCGCGAGGTTGGATCGTGCCTGAAGGAGCCACATCTGCTGCAGCTGCTGCTTGGTCGCCGGGCTCATCTCCGCCCGGGCTGATGCGTAACGACTCTCCCTCAGGTCACGTGGACACAGCTCAACTTCCACAGCTGCCCTCTCCTCAGCCGAGACCGAGTTGCCAAATATGGACAAGGGCCCTGACGCGGCGAGCTCCTCGCGCAGCCGTTGACGAGCCTCGAGCTCGCGATCTCGAAGCGCCTCGGCCTCCTCGGGCGTGGGCAGTGGCCCGTGCGCCGCCGCGTCCGATGCGAGCGCGCCGCCAACACACGCCGTCTTGGGCGCAAGCGATCTCCGGATCGTGAATGCGTAGACGGCGGCGTCGGGCAGCTCGCGCAGTAGCTGAGCGACGCGCCGCTCGGCGGAACATGCGACGCCCTGCACGGCGAGCACCGTGTCGCTCACAAAGATCTCACCCGACTGCGCCGCCGGGGAGCCCTCACGCAGCGCGACGACCACGTTCGTCGCATCGAGCACGAGGCCCAGCCGCTCGTCGCCCTTGCGGAAGAGGCGCACCTCTACGATCTCGTCGACGGGCGGCTTCTCGCGGACGGAGGTTGAGAATGAGATCTCCCACACTTCCTCTCCGTCGGCGAACCCGTCATCGTCATCGTCGTCATCGTCGCCCGTGGCCACGTGCTCATTGTCTTCGAGCCGGAGGCCGTCGGCGTGCGACGTGGAACCGTCATCGACGGCGCCCTCACCGGGGTTGTCCTCCAGCTCGAGACCACCCTCGTTAGGCGCATGGACGCACATGTCCATCATGTCCTCCTCGATGACGACCAGGGCCGCCTTCGTCGCCGGTACAGAACATTAGAAGCCCGAGCAGCTGACTTCTTTTTGCGTTTCAAATTTAGTCAAACGACCCGCACGGAGCTGTGAATGTCTGTGCGCCCCGCGCGCGCAGTGTAGACGCAAAAAGTAGAATAGGACCCCCTGCCCTGCGAGTGTGACCGTTAGGAGTGTTGCAACTTCTTTGGACTGCATCTTCTTGGTATCATAGAAGATGTCTCCCCCTGCACGAGCGGTGGCGCACTCCTTCTGCTCGACCGCCGTCGTCCTAGCGCTGCACGTCTCGGCCACTGAGGCCGCCCCCTCACTCAACTTCCTCCCCTGGTCCAATTTCCTCGCCGACAAGGACTGGCGCGGCCGCGGCGGTGCCTTGTGGCCACTTCTGCAAATGCAACAGCACCCGGCGCCAGCAGTGGGAGCTACGTACGTCGGGACGATGTCCATGCCTATCCTCGGGAAGCAGACATTTATGATCAGGGTGCTCACGCGAAGCCACGCGCAGATCACGCTGGTTGGTGCGCTCAACCTTGACGAGCCAGCCAAGTATGCGATGAGCTCTGACGGCTCGGGTGTGCTCGAGATCGAGTTCTCGCCCCCCACTCTCGCGCTGCTCTGGAGGTATAGGACGCGCATCCGCTCGGTCAAATACTCACGCTCAGATGACTCGTGTCGGCTCGTGATTCAGCCCGGCTGGAGCTGGATCCCGGCGTTTCACGTGAGGTTGAGTCGCGAACAAGGCGCCAAGTAAGAGAGCGATTGTGACAGATGAGTGTGCGTCGCGTGTTTGTCTTTAGAACCACATAAAATAACCCTTGGGGATGCAGCACAGTGCGCTGCAGATCATGCCAGCAGCATCGGATCGCCTGCCATAGCCGCATCCCGAGCGGCGCGATCACGCTCATCCCTGGCGAAGACTTCGCCGAGGACGCTCATGGGGCGTGCTACCGGTGCTGCTGGGGTCATCCCGGCGGCGAAGAGCACCGAACCTATGAAGCTACCACTTTCAGAGGCGACTGCAGCGCTGGGCGATGCCGGGCCTTTGAAGCTGCTTGGCCCACGGCCACGCACAAACGAGGCGGCCGACTCAACTGCCTCGTTGGAGTTGCGCAGCAGGGCTTTTGCCCACGTCGTGGTCAAAGCCACGCCGCGGCGGAAGCTGCTGCGACTGAGGCTGCCATCCTTTTTGAAGGAGGAAAAGCTGCCCTCACTCTTGAAGGACACGTCCGGCGAGCAGTTTGGCGACGCATCCCCATGCCGTGCGACCGATGATGGCTCGGGCGCATCGGGGGCGAAGCAGACGGCCATCGTGGGCGAGGATGCTCTGTGCGCTACATTGTTCTCGGCGGCACTCGCACTGATGCCGAGCGGCGGCACTTGCGCCACGTGCTTCCCCCCCCGCGCAGTTGCCTGCCATCTCTTCCAAAGGACCTCAAACTCATCGAGCTGCAACTCGCCGTCGCCATTTGCATCGACCTGGCTGATGAGGCTCTGGATCTCCGCCTCGGACACTTGCGAGCTACCACCCTTCATGAGCGCCGACTTGAGCTCGCTCGCCGAGATCGTACCGCTGCCGTCTTGGTCCAGCACGCTGAAGGCCTCCGTGTGCGACATGCTAGGCCGTAGGCCTGATTCCTTCGAGAAGCCGAAGCTTGCTAAGAAGCCCCTTATGAATTTGCTCTGGCGGTGTTCCCTCCTCCGCGCAGTTGCCTGCCATCTCTTCCAAAGGACCTCAAACTCATCGAGCTGCAACTCGCCGTCGCCATTTGCATCGACCTGGCTGATGAGGCTCTGGATCTCCGCCTCGGACACTTGCGAGCTACCACCCTTCATGAGCGCCGACTTGAGCTCGCTCGCCGAGATCGTACCGCTGCCGTCTTGGTCCAGCACGCTGAAGGCCTCCGTGTGCGACATGCTAGGCCGTAGGCCTGATTCCTTCGAAAAGCCGAAGCTTGCTAAGAAGCCCGTTATGAATTTTCCCTGGCGGGCACCCATCGTACGCATCAGCTCCCCGGCCCAGCCCGTCGGCCCCGCCCGCCCCGCGCCGTCGCCTCTCCTGTCGGCACGCATGCCCACATCCGCATCGCCTGCCATCGGTGCTTCGGCGCTGCCGCTCACCATCCCCGAACTGGAGCGGCGCATTTCCCGCAGGTTGGCCCACTTGGAAGCGCTCTTCTCACGCTTGAGCTGCTGGGCTCCATCCATCTCCGCCGCGCGTGAGCTTACCGCTGCTGCCGATGCCGCTGCCTGCTCAGCCGCCGCCTGGTCAGCCGCCGCCTGGTGAGCCGCCGCCTGGTGAGCCGCCGCCTGGTGAGCCGCCGCCTTCTTCGCCGCCGCCTTCTCAGCCGCTGCCTGTTCAGCCGCCGCCTTCTCAGCCGCCGCCTTCTCAGCCGCAGCTGCCTTCCGCCGCGCCTTCTCCTCCGCCTCATCGGCGCTGCGAGCTTCCGCCTCTGCAAGCTGCTGCGCCGCCTCGGCCTCGAGTGCCTTGAGCACCTTGATCGCTGCGGCCTGCTCCGCTCCCTTGGCCAGGTCCAACGCAGTGCACCCGCTCTCGTCCCTCTCTGCCAGCCACGGCGCACCAACGATGCTGCCAGCAGCGCGGCGGGCGGCAACAACCTCTTCAATCGAGTCGCCCTCGACGGTGCGCATCGCCCGCATGATCGCCCGCTTCTTGCACGTCGCCGCGAGGAGGGTGACTGCTTCCGCGTGCCCGTGCTCTGCCGCATGCATGAGGGCCGTGCGCCCCTTGCCATCGGCGAGCTCGACAGAGGCGCCTGCCTCCAAAAGAAGTTTGAGCACCTCGACACGTCCGTTGAGCGCACCCAGCATAAGCGCGGTGCGGCGACGCTGGTCGGTCGCATCGACCAGTGCTCCTGCATGGAGTAGCGTGCGCACCACGCCCTCGCGCCCATACATGGCAGCTTTGATCAGCGCAGTCACGCCCTCATGATTCGAGTGCTCGAGCAGCTCCTTCGTGCTGACAGAGGCCGCTGCCAGCGGTTCCCCCTCGCCACTCGGCCGCTCCTGCCCACTCCGCTGGCGAGTGCGCTCCTTCGTCGTGCTTGCTAGGATGCGTTGCACCTCCTGCAAGTCTCCCGAGGCCGACGCCGTTCGCAGCGCCTCCCCAAGCTCCGCGAGCTTCAGCTGTGCCCGCTCCTCGACGAGAAGTCTCTCCTTTAGAGCAAGCTCTTCCGTGCTACGCTCCTTGGCACGCTGCTGTCGGATCGCAGCGTTGCTCATGAACACGTACCCTTGGTTGCGAGGTGCCTTGTTCGCCTCAAGATTCGCCGCGGCCAACTTTGCCTGCATGGCATCCTTTAGGCTGTCATTGGCTCGAAGCGCCTTTTCCAGCTCCATGAAGTCTAGGGAGCCTCCCCCGTCGGAATCCCATGCGTCGAAGAGAGCGTCAAACTCAGCATTCTCTCCTTCAACTCCAAGGGCTTTGAGACCGTTGCGAAATTCGGCGCGGCTCACTTCGCCATTCCGATCTGTATCCCACTCTCTGACGAGGTCACTGAGCCGGGCGCCGTGATGTTTCAATGCAGCCCTAATCATCGCCTGGACTGAATCGCCGGGAACACGCTTGATCTCAGGGACAGCGAAACGTGAACCAGACTTGGTGCGAGGACTGGAGACGCGCTTGGTTCCCGGCGGCGCTTTGCGAGGTGGCGCTGGCATCTAAAATGGCCACGCTTTCTATGGAGGAAACCTGACGGCTCCGGCCAGCCGCGAAGATAGTAGGGGAGCGGAGCCAGGAGTGGAGTTTTGGTTTCCTTCGTCGCTCGGACGCTATGCGGAGTGATGACAGTTCAAATCGGTCCAAGTTTGCGAGATATCCGTCCCGTCCTACACTGTCGGCGTGAGGCCCCCTCGTTCGGGGACGAGGGGGCAATCAAACGAGGGGATCCTGCAGGCCGAGAGCATGGCCGAGAGTCCTCTGGCTTTGTTACCTAGCTGAGGGCTTGTCTCTCGCGCCTGGTTATGTGTTGTACGCCCTTGCCGGAAAAGAGCAAGAGACTTGAGTTCGTTCCGAGCACAAAATCAAACGGGAAACGACGAAAATACACCCCTGAAGCCGGAAACAGTCAGCATCCATCTGCCTGCCAGGGGGCGCCGTTGCATCGAGAGTTCGAGACGCACCGACTGGGGCCGGGTGGGAGCACTCTCTTCCCGATCTAGTCTCTTCGCCGCATTCCCAACGAGTACTCGTTCCCGTCATTTCTTATTTGGTGCACTTGAACGAGTAGTGGCCGCTGGGCGAGGTGGCGGCGTCGAGGGTGGCAAAGTCCTGCGCGCTCAATTTCCAATCGTCGGAGACGGCGTTCTTATTGTCGGTGAGGTACTGCGGGTTGGTCGACTTGGTGGACAACGGGATGCCGTGCTGGTACACCCAGTGTAGGCTCACCTGCGCGCCCGTCTTGTTGTAAGCCTTGCCGATGCCAGTGACGAGATCTCCCGAGATCAGCTCGGAAGAGCCATCGCCGAGCGGCGAGTAGGCCTGGACTTGCACGCCCTTGCCCTTGCAGTAGGAGATGATGCCGCCGGGGTCCGGGCCCATGCCCACGTGGATCTCCACCTGGTTGACGGCTGGGGTGATGTTGGCCGTCTTGAGGATGCACTCGAAAGACGACGGGCAGTAGTTGCTGACGCCAATCGAGCGCGCCTTACCGGCCTTGTAAAAGTCCTCGCACGCGCGCCACTGCTCCTGCATCGCCGCACAGTACTGGTCGTTGCCGGTCGGTGGGAAGTGGATGAGCATGAGATCGACATAGTCCAGGTCCAACTGAGTGAGGCTGAGCTCCATGTCTTTCATGGTCGCATCGTACGCGGTTTTTGACTGCTGCTGCGAGTCGATCTTGGTTGTCAGGAAGTACGACGAGCGGGGGACGCCCTTGAGACCGGCGCCGACGCTCACTTGGTTGTTGTAGTCATTGGCTGCGTCAATGTGATTGTAGCCGAGCGATAGCGCCAGCTTGACGACCTGCTCGGCGGTCGGCCCGTCGTACTGCCACGTGCCAGCGCTGATCATGGGCATGATGACGCCGTTGTTCAGGGTCACATTCGGGATGGCGGAGAGGGTAGAGAGGACGTGGTAGAAGCTGAGCATGTTGAAGAGCCTGGCGGCTGTACCCTGGGGCCGACGGATCGCGCGTAGCGAAGTTGGTTGTCCGAAAACACGGAGGCCCCGAGAAACCGAGCGTCGTTGCCAATTTTGTTTGGAATGCCGAGAGACACAAGACGTGTTCCTGCAAGTTCGGTGGTGCTCGGATTGCAACCATGTGCTCGGATTATCTCCCTCTCCCTTCCCGATGGATCACCTCGATGCGGTCGCGGATGAGTTGCGTGCCGACGAGCCGCGAATTACCGATGCGATGAAGAACTACATAAGCTACTTGGGTGCACTCGTCGGACAAGCTGAGGACGGCAGCACAATTCCTCCTCCCGACCTGGCCCAGCTCACGACCTGCGCCAAGGTGGCCCTCAAGCAGTGCAACGCGCACAGGCTTCAATCATCAGCCGAGTGGGCCAATGCCAACCCGCAAGGTGAGCACGAACTTGGGAGCGATAGGATAGAGGCTCTCACTCGTTACAAGGCTTGCGTTTTGCTCGCGGGCCAGATAACATCGGCTGGCGGCAAGGTGACCAAATTGCTCGGGCGTAAGTATCTGCGCGCCACCAAGGCATGGGGCGAAGTGGCTCCTGGTGTGGCGTCTGAGCTCCTTGCTCTTGGGATCCCGAGCGTCGTCGTGGAGCGCTTCGTGGAAGGCTTCTCGCGTACTCTGGAGGAGAAGAAGGGCGAGGGTGAGGACGTTGCGTCTTTGGTTTGGTCGTCTGACTTTCAGGCCCAACTGCGAGCAAGGCAGCAGGCAAGGCAGGCCGAGATCTCGGAGAGGCGCGAGCGCATGCAAGGGAATCAAGATCAATCCGCGATGCTACGTGAGGCTCTCAGAGGCGGCATGGAAGAGGAGGCGGAAGACGAGGCGGAGCGCTTTGTCGAAGTTGGCGACTCAAGTTGAATCAGACGCCGCTCTTTTTCGTAGCCAGACCACAGCCAGAGCCTCGCGATTTTTTTAATTTTAGTTTTTTCCATTTTCGAACGCGTTGCTTTGCGACTCGCAGCGCGCAGGGATCGGCGCGGGGTCCTTTCGCGGTCAATGCGCTCGCTCGTCCTGGCGCTCCTCGCTGGCGTGTGCCTGTGTGAAGAAGCGTGGCTCCGCGAAGAGGCGTGGCTCCGCGAGAACGCCGCACGAGAGAGCGTCATCCAGCTTGCTTCCGGTGTCCAGTACGAGGTCATCATGAGCGCTCCGCCCAGCCGCCTGAAGCCCATGAAGGATCAGCAGTGCAAATGTCACTGGACCGTGGCGCTGACGGATGGGACCGTTTTCGACTCGACGCGCGAGAAAGGCATCCCGCAGGTAGTGGTTCCGTACAATGTCCCGGTCGCAGGCTGGGCCGAAGCTCTGCAGCTCATGTCGCCGGGCGACCGCTGGAAGCTCTTCATCCCGTCCAAGCTCGCCTACGGTCCCACCGGCACCAGCGACGGGATCCCGCCGGACGCAACGCTCATCTTTGACCTGGAGCTGATCGAGCTCGGCGAAGCACCCTACACGTTTACAGGTCTACCTGTGGCTCAGGACAGGGCGTTCATGTGGGTGGGCGGTCTGATCATCATCCTCTACTATTACTACAACGGCTCGAGCGGCCGCAAGATGGTGAGCGCCAGCCATATTCTCGTGGCTGAAGAGGCCGTGTGCGCCATGCTGAAGAAGGAGCTGGACAACCTGGCCGGTTCGGAGCTTAGCCTGGAGACCGTGCAGCACAAGTTCGCAGAGCTCGCCCAGCAGCACAGCACGTGCCCTTCGAGCAAGAAAGGTGGCTCTCTCGGCAGCTTCGGGCCGGGCAACAATGCTCCCAAATTCGACGAGGTGTGCTGGTCGGCACCGATTGGCGTGGTGCAGGGGCCCGTCCATACCGGCGCCGGCTTCCATCTCATCCTCGTCACTGAACGAAAAGAGTACGCTGTGACGGGTCGCACCGTCGTCGCGAAGACACCCACCCCCGCCGAGCTCGCCGAGCAGGTCAAGCAGGCCAAGCGATCCAAGGGGCAGAAGGCCAAGTGAGGCGGCCACGCTGGTTCGTCACCGCATTCGGCAGGAAGCTGCAGGAAGCTGCTGATCGAAAGCGGACGCCAGAGCCAAGGAGCATGCATGAGCATGATGCCAAGGCCCGAGGAGTTCTCATGGGGGTTCTCTTCTCATGTAAATGTACTACATGCCCAAAGGACACAGAACTGAGGAGTGAGGACTGAAGAGTTGGCATGGATACAACTGGAATATCAGAGACGAGAGAGGTGACACGTTTCACAGCACTACTTGAGTGAGCGAGGCAGGCGAGCGCGCCATGTGCCTTTTCACACCAATCACGATGGTCTCTAACACTTACACTAAGAATCCTAAGAGACTCTTGCAAGAGACTCTCGCATTGTAACACTAAGCATTACTAAGTTGGTGACATATTTGAAATTTTGAATCTGTGGTCGTTTGTTGAGCGACTCACAACATGAGACGTACAAGTAACCGTTCTGGACCGACTTGACTTGACTTGACTTTACATGACCGCAGAATGGCCCGAAAGTCTTCGCGGCGCTCGCCTTTTGCGCTTCCTCCCGGCCCCGCGGGAGACACCACCGACAGACCGCGGCCGTCTCCGATTTTGCCTCCATCTGCACCTAACCAAGCGTCCGTCGATGTATCCCATGCGCGCGCTTGTACTGGCCCTGCTCGCTGGAGCGGGCCTGTGTGACGATGCGTGGCTTCGCGAGAACGCCAAAAAGAAGAGCGTCGTTCAGCTTCCCTCCGGTCTCCAGTACACGATCATCGAGAGCGCTCCGTGGGACGAGACGCGCAAGCCCACAAATCACCAGAAGTGCAAATGTCGGTACACTGGCACGCTGATTGATGGGACCGTTTTCGATTCTTCGCAAGATGGAGAGGATATGAGCTCGGCGATCTTTGCCCCGGCCGATGTCATTGCAGGCTGGACTGAAGCTCTGAAGCTCATGTCGCCGGGCGACCGCTGGAAGCTCTACATCCCATCCAAGCTCGCCTACGGTTCCCGCGGCAACGTTCACATTGGCATTCCGGGGGACGCCACGATCATCTTCGATTTGGAGATGCTCGAGATCCTCGAGGAATCGATGCTCGACAAGCTTCTCGACCAGTATCAGTTGTTCATCATCGCGGGCAGCACGATGGTCGCACTCTACTTTTACTTCACCGGCGGCGTGGTGAGCGGCAAGACGGCGCACGCGTGCCACATCCTCATGTCTGACAAGAACCTGTGCGCCAAGCTCAAGAAGGACCTCGACACGCTGGCCGCCGCGGGGCTCAACCAACAGGGCCTCTTTATCAAATTTGGCGAGTTGGCCAAGGAGCACAGCACCTGTCCCTCGAGCAAGAGCGGTGGCTCACTTGGCGTCATCGCGCCCGGGGAGATGGTGCCCGCCTTCGACGAGGTGTGCTGGTCGGCACCGATTGGCGTGGTGCAGGGGCCCGTCCAGACCGAGTTCGGCTTCCATCTCATCCTCGTCGCGGCGCGGATATCGGCCGAGGAGAATGAAGCGGAGCAAAAAAGGGAGTCGTCTAAGTCCAAGTAGCAAAGGCGAGGTTACTTGTTGTGGGCCGACAATCGAGTGCCGAAAAAAACGAGACTCCGTGAGATCTCGATCTGAGTCTGTTTTTCACTTTTTTTCCGGATTTGCTTGTGGTCTCATCATCATCCACCCGCGTGGAGCCGTCGGCAAGCAGCGCTGCGACAAGGGACGGACGGGGTACTCACGGACATTCCTGCAACAAAATGTGGTCCAATGTAGTGGCTGTGGACTCAAGGCACTCACCCGATAGGTACCCGCTCCGAAGCTTTTCGGTCGGTAGCAAGCTCAGCGCCAGCTCGACGCACGAGGCGATCGCTGGGCTTCGTAAGTCGACCATGTTCAAGTTCTGCAGTGAGGAATCGCTGACGCTCATCGCGAGCAAAATGCGAAGGGTCGACTTGAGAAAGAATGAGGTGATTTATTATCAAGGCGACCCGACCACCGAGATGTTCATCATCACCCGCGGCGCAGTCTCACGCACACGGCTCGAGAACAATCGGGAGCACGAGCACAATAACCTGGGCGCGCAGGGCTCCGAGGCCACTATCGGTGGGCTGCACCTGCTGCTCAGCGATCCATACTACTCTACCGTTCGCTGCACGCAGGACACAACGTGCTACGCGCTCTCGAGTGTTCAGTTCCACGAGCTGGTCAAGGACAACCCGACACTCGCCAAGGAGATCATCTATGCCCTCGCCAAAGACGTTCTCGCGCAGCAGGTGGTGATGCGCACCGCGCTGCTCTCGCAGTCTGCGCCGAAGAGTCAGATGGATGCGCCGCTGCTCACCGCGCTGTACACGTCAGTCGGGGCGACTGTCGAGTCATTCTATCGCTCCGCGCTCAACGCCCAACTCAACGCGACGCTCACTGGCCAGCCAGTCGCCGCCTATTTCCCACAGATGCACGTGCAGCTGCCGCTGCGCGTCGCGTACATCAACGGCTTCAAGGGGCTGCGGCTCGCGGTGCAGCAGACCTTCCACCCCGATGACTGGGGGGCACCGGGGAGCTCGCAAGTGGTGGGCGCGTCGCTCGCGGCCGCATGCCTCCCAGGCGTCCTCATGTCGCCGATTTCCGGGCTGCTCGAGGCCAGTAACGCGGGCCACTCGAACCCGGCGCCGCTCGCCACGCGCTGGCTCAATGGTGCGGCGCCGCGCATGCTGCGCGAGATCATCTTTGGGATCGGGATCAACCAGCTCTCCGAATGGTGTGAAGAACGTGTGCCGGAGGCTGTGCTCGAGGGCACGGCCGCACGCAACTTTGTCGGCTCGATGAGCGCGGGCGTGGCTTGCGGCTACCTCTCCCACATCCCGCACAACCTCTCGGCGCTCAAGCTGCTCCAACCGCACAAGAGCTACGCGCAGCACTTTGGAGGCCTCGTCGAGGACTCAGCTGCGCGCCTTCCCTTGGGCAACGGCTTCCCGCGACCGGCACGCTGGGCGCTCGCGGCCGTCGCCACCGTGCTGGTACCGAAGGGCGTCGCCATCCGCTCCACGCAGATCGCGGGCTCGTTTGCCATCATCAACGGCACCATCAACTTGATGGCGAGGATGAACAAGCAATAAACAACCGACGCACTCGGTGATGAATGCCAGGTGCCACCACTCCGCGCGCCATGCTGGCAAATTCGGTGTGTTCATGCGCGGACCAGGTCGGGACAGAGTCGTTACAGAGTCGGAATCGACACCCCGCCATCCGGACCCGGAACGATACTGAGTCTTCTGAGCCCCGCGCGCGCTGAGAAGCGTATTGCGGTACCAAAAGAATATACCACGAAAGGGAACAACATGTGGGTTGGCGCTTTTTACTGTAGTCTTTTCTTCGTAATCAGTCCTTAAGGGTCGTCAATTGCGCATGCAATTGCGTCAATCTTCGAACCGAATTTGGCTCCTTCTCGAGCTCCTTCTGAGCAGCCCCTCCTTTCTCGTTGTGAATGGGGGCTCCCACGCCGAGCGTGAATGGGGGCTCCCGCGCCGTGCCGACTCCCTGTGGAAAAACGGGAAGGAGTGCCTTCACACCTTGAGTGAGAGAAGCGCACGCACCGCACTCTGTGCTGTGGGTCGAGCTCTGCGAAAGGCTCGTGCAAGCATGGGCGCCACCGGTTCCAAGGAAAACTCGTACTCGCCACCCTCACCATACACACCAGGCGGTGCAGCGTACGGCGCGCGCCACTTCTCGCCGGTGCAGTCCGAGCGACCCAGAATGCCACCGTTCACGCTCAAGGTGGGTATTGTCGGCTCTGGGAGGATGGGGTGCCTCATCGCCGGCGAGCTTGTGCGTCGCGGCTGCACGGTCGTCCTCTACGACATACACGAACCAACGCGGACGAGCGCCTTCGAGAGGTTGTGCGAATTGGCCAAAATCTCCCTGCCCAAGCAGGACGCGGAGTCGGCGATTGCGAGCATTACAGTCGCCAACTCCTTAAAGGATACCTTAGACCGCTCTGAGCTCATCTTGGAGTTGGTCCCTGAGGACCTCGCACTCAAGAAAGGGCTCTTCAACCAGATGTGCGATATCCTCAAGCAACTCGGGAGGTCGCCCGGCCAAGTCACCCTGTGCTCAGGCACGCTCACGGTCCCGATCGGAGACATCGTCGGAGACATTCAGACCCAGGAGTACCGCGGCTCGTGCCTCGGCCTGCGCTTTCTGTACCCCGTCTGGTTCATCGACGATGTCGAGGTCATCAACTGCGACCATACGAAACGCTCGACCCGCGAAAATTTGGAGAAGAAGCTCAAGGCTCTCGATTTCCAGCCCTTCCTATCTCAAAACGTCAGCTCCAGGCGGAAGCTCAACCCGCAGGAGGTCGCCTTTTTCATAAACAAGGCCGATCGGCAGAGACAGCGGAAGGTCGAGCAAGAGCAGCAAAGTGGTCTTCAACAAGACGGGCAGCCGCTTGACCAGCCGCGCTATTCGATCGGCAGCAATGTGTATGTGAAGCGGAGCAACGGAGAGGAGAGCATCGCCTTTGTGAAGGAGTACGATGCGGCGAAGAATATCTACACGGTGGAGCTTGACCAGGCTGGCTCTGGCAAGCTCATCAAGCAGTGCCGGGAAGATGCGATGCGAAAGGGGCCTTCAGCCGCCGCCGCCGCCGCTGCCGCCGCCGCCGCTGCCGCCGCTGCCGCTGCCGCCGCCGCCGCTGCCGCCGCTGCCGCCGGGCCTTGTACACGTGAAGATATTTACCAAGTGCTTTTCTCGCAAGGCGACGAAGAAGACGCAGTGGACGCGGCCTGTGGAGGCTCCAGCGGATAGCGCAGCGGTTGAGGCGGCGGCGGCGGCCGAGAAGGCGGCCGAGAAGGCGGCGGCCGTTCCTGGCCAGCGCTACGCCCGAACTGAAAGCCCAGGATGCACGGGCCGCAGGTGTGACCGCATAGGTTTTTAGCAAAGTCTTATCAGTTTTAGCACACAATGACACTTCTTGGAGCCGTGACGAACCTGAACTGTAAAACTTGCAAGTTGTCCACAGAGTGTTCGTGACCTCGTGTTGCACCGCTGGCTCCGCCCACGCTGCGTGGTGGTCGCGAGAGCACGCGGGTGGACGAGCCCCGCTCTCTACTCCGAGCCAACATGGACTCGGTCGAGGCCAGGGCGGCCGCGGCAGCCGAGGGTCTCAAGCTGGTGCCGTCTCGTCCTCGTCACGGCCAGACGGCGGTGACGGGCTTCAAGGGCGTGTACATTCATCACGGCAGGTACGCGGCAATGGTCAGGGAGAACGGCAAGCTCTGCTCCCTTGGCCACTTTGCGACGCCAGAGGAGGCGGCCCTAACCTACGCGAGGCACATAGGAGCAGAGCGTGCGGCGGTGGAGGCGGCGGAGGCGAGCAGCGAACGGCCGGAGCCGCTCACGGTGGACGAGGCGTTGGCGGCCGCGGCATCCGAGGGGCTTGAGCTTGTGCCATCGAAAAACGAGACGGGCTTCAAGGGCGTGTACCTACACGCGAAAAGGTACATTGCGGTGTTCAGTGTGAACGACAAGAAGATCCACCTCGGCAACTTCGCGACGGCAGAGGAGGCAGCCTTGCACTACGCGAGGCACGCGAGAGCGGCGCGGGCTGCAGCAGAGGCGGCGGGGTCGAGGTTCGCACTCGCGGCACCGCAGCCACTCACGGCAGACGAGGCCAGGGCTGCCGCGGCCGCCGAGGGCCTCGAGTTTGAGCCATCCTCGACCACCGGCACGGGCTTCAAGGGCGTGACCACGAAAGGTAGTAAGTTCACGGCTCGCATTAGTAGGATGGTCGGCGGTCAACTTTACCTGGGCATCTTCGCGACGGCAGAAGAGGCTGCCTTGCACTACGCGAGGCACTTTGAAGCCCAGCATGGTGCAACAGCGGTGGCGGAGGCGAGGGCCGCAGTGCCACAGTCGAAGGCAAGGATGGCGGCCGCTGCAGAAGGGCTCGAGCTGATGACATCCTCAAGCAGTCAGACTGGCTTCAAGGGCGTGTTCAAGAATCATAGCAAGTACAAGGCGGAGATCCGGGAGCATGGTAAGAGGCGCCACCTGGGCAATTTTTCGACGCCGGAGGATGCTGCCTTATGCTACGCGAGGTACGTTTTGGCGGATCGAGCGGCGCCAGAGGTGGCGCTGACGAGAGTCGCGGCGCCGCAGCCGCTCACGGCGGACGAGGCCAGGGCGGCCGCGGCAGCCGAGGGTCTCGAGCTGGTGCCGTCTCGTCCTCGTCACGGCCAGACGGCGGTGACGGGCTTCAAGGGCGTGTACATTCATCACGGCAGGTACGCGGCAATGGTCAGGGAGAACGGCAAGCTCTGCTCCCTTGGCCACTTTGCGACGCCAGAGGAGGCGGCCCTAACCTATGCGAGGCACACCTTGGGAGCGGAAGAGGAGGCGCCTATGGAGAAGTCGAAGGTCGCAGAGCTCATGGCGAAGACGAGTGTCGCCGAGCTCACGTCAGACCAGGTGCTGGCCATGGCAGACAAGTCGTTGGCTGCCGCGGCGGCCGAGGGGCTCGAGCTGGTGCCGTCGAGCAATGAGACAGGCTTCAAGTGCGTGGCCAAGAATAAAGCGAAGTACGAGGCGGTGACTCGCGAGAATGGCAAGACGCACCGCCTCGGCACCTTTGCGACGCCAGAGGAGTCGGCCTTGTGCTACGCGAGGTACATTGGGGCGGAGCGAGCGGCGGCCGAGGCGGCGGAGGCGAGGGCCGAAGGGCCGCAGCTGCTCACGGTGGACGAGGCCAGGGCGGCTGCCGCGGCCGCCCTGGCGGCCGCGGCGGCCGAGGGACTCGAGCTGGTGCCGTCCTCAAGAAGCAATGAGACAGGCTTCAAGGGCGTGCGGCGGCAGAGGTCTGGCAAGTACACGGCGGAGGTCTGGGAGAATGGCAAGCAGAACCACCTCGGCAGCTTCACAACACCGGAGAAGGCTGCCTTGTGCATCGCTCGTTACCTTGGGGCCGAGCGAGCGGCGGCAGAGGCGGCCACGGCAAGAGCAGGCAAGGCCAGGGCTGCCGCGGCGGCCGAGGGCCTTGCGCTGCCGAGAAGTGATGCGGGCTTCGAGGGCATGCACGAGACTGGCGAGGGCATGCACGAGGCGAAGGTCATGGAGAATGGCAAGCGGCGCTACTCGGGAGGTACAACATACCTTCCGGGCGAGCAGCTCTTCGTCGGAGCTCGCGTCGAGGCACAGTTCGGGGTTGCAGACGCTGAGGCCTGGTGGCCAGGCACCATCACACAGCTGTGGGCCAATGGTGACGTGGACGTGCAGTACGACGATGGTGACTTTGAGGCTCGGAAGCCGCGGCGGCGCGTGCGCCCTTGGCGCGCCGTCGCGAGCAGCCAGCCAGCAGCCTGGCGTACGGCACCTATTCACATGAATACGGCACCTATTGCACTTGAAGACTGCGGTACCTGTTCACATTGCCTCGACAAGGTCAAATTTGGCGGGCCAGGCATCAAGCGCAGGGTATGCAAACGAAAGCTCGAAGCCCGATTGACCGGAGTGAATACGGATGTGGATACGGCTCCTCCAAGCGCACCCGCTGCCGCCGAAGGCAAGGCGGCGACGACCGACCGCGCGGCGATGCATGATGTCAAGCGGCGTAAGATGGCTTCCGGGGTGACGATCCACACCGTCCGGGAGGACGACGAGTCCCACGAGGACGATCCATCACATGCGGCTGGCAGCAGCAGCTCGGGCTCATGCCCTGATGGTAGCTCGACCCAGCGAGTCTTGGCGCGGCTGCAGTGTACCATTTGCTTGCAGACGCTCGAGGACCCGCACTCTCTACCGTGCATTCACACGTTCTGCTACAACTGCATCGACCAGTGGGCCCGGCAGTCTACCGAGCTGCGCTGCCCTCTATGCAAGCTTCCCTTTTTCCGGCGGAGTATTCTGCGCAACCACACCGTCGCAGAGATCGTCAGGGCGCTCGTGTGCACGTGAAAATCGCGCGCGGACGTGTGTGTTAGCTAGTGTATATAGCTTATACTGAGCTCCTGTATCGGTCATTCGGATGGCCATCACTAACGCCATCACGTCCACCCTCACCGAAGCTACCAGCTCCAATAGGATCAAGGAGTTTCAGATCACTCCAGCTCACGATGTTGGAGTCGATCATCGACGAGGAGGTCGCTTTGGCTTTTGCCGGCGATGACAACCTTGCAGGCGGTGGCAACCTTGCCGGCGATGGCAGCATCGCGAGTTTGGCTTTCGGCGGGTTCGCTCGCCGCGCCTCCTGTTGCTGGCGTACTTTGTCCTGCTGCATGCGCGAGCGCTCCGCCATCGTCCGCGTACGGATCGTGGTACTGCCCGAAGCGCCGATGACGCCCGCCATCGCCCGCCGAGCGTCACCCTCGGCACCGTCTGCGCGGGAAGAGCGCTCCGTTTTGGAGGAATGGCGGTCGAAGCGACCGCTCATCTCGATGCCACCACCGCCATCGCCGCCGCCGTCGCCGCCGCCGCTGCCATTGGGGATGGAGGGCGCGGCCACCGTGACGCTGCACACGAGTGGCTGCTGTTGATGAAGCTCATGCTCGAGTTCGGCGACCGTGTTCGCGGACGTCTTGCGGAGGTCGACGTCTTTGCTCAGCAGCTCGGTATCTCTGCGCCTCATCCACCAGCAGACCATCGCCAGGCAGCACAGCAGCCCAAGAATTGCCGTGAGCACGCCAATGACGAGGATGGTGTTGGTGTTCAGCGCGCCTTGGCCTTGGTCAGTGCTGGTGCCGTTCATCGCGCCGAACATGGCGGGTTGCGAAGAGGGCGTAGAGGGCAAAGGTGGGGGGGGCGAAGGTGGTGGTGGAGATGGCGGCGGGGGACGAGGTGGTGGTGGAGATGGAGGAGGGGGTGGTGGAGGGGGTGACGGCGGTGGAGGAGCAGGCGGCGGTCGGGGTGGTGGTGACGGCTGAGGGCTCGGGGGAGGGGGAGAGGGCGGTGGCGGTGAAGGTGGCGGAGGGGAAGGCGGAGGTGGGGATGGCTCGGGGGGGCGTGGTCTCGGCGGCGGCGGTGGCGATGGCTCAGGTGAAGGAGGCGGCGGTGATGGTGGAGGTGGCGATGGTGGCGGGGAGGGCGGAGGGGAGGGCGGCGGCGGCGACGGCGGCGGCGACGGTGGTGGTGACGTCGGCGATGGCGGCGGCGCCGAGGGCGTAGAGGGCAAAGGTGGGGGGGGCGAAGGTGGTGGTGGAGATGGCGGCG
>ENA-UOXO01001245-UOXO01001245.1-mixed-culture-metagenome-genome-assembly--contig:-NODE-1245-length-17927-cov-40.716596_pt1 | contig 17927 bp, 15 predicted proteins | sample MGYA00238162_ERZ761640 | MGnify/ENA primary metagenome ERZ761640 (study PRJEB28914, sample SAMN08778297) | mixed culture metagenome | isolation source: Freshwater growth medium | place: USA...
GGCGTGGGCGCTTTGGCCGGCGTGGGCGCTTTGGCCGGCGTGGGCGCTTTGGCCGACTTGGCTGGCGTGGGCGCCTTGGCCGACTTGGGCGGCTCGGGCAGCGGCGGCGCGGTGCGAGACTCAGGCGTGGGCGCCGCCGAGGAGGCCGCCGAAGAACTCTCGGAGTGTGGCGCCGCGCCCCCGTGGCGCGAAAGCACGCTCGAGATGCCGGCGGCGCGCTTGGACATGGCCGCCTGCAGCTCCGCGAAGATGCCTCCGCCTCCGCTGGTGATGGGTGCGGGCGTTGGCTTCTTCGCCGATCCTGGCCTCTTCGCCGACTTGGGCGCCGACTTGGGCGCCTCGGGCGGCGCCATGGGCTGCGCACTCTCGGCGGCTGCCGCCCCGGCACTCTCCTCGGCGGCGGCGCGCTTCTCGGCGCGCTTTCGGAAAGCCTCCTGGACCGCGTTCTTCAGAACGTTCGCGTCGAGCGCAACGTTCGCGTCGAGCGCACCGTTCGCGTCGTTGGACGGCGCAGGAGGCGGCGCCGCCCGGCGCAAGGGTGCCGCGGGAGGCGGCGCCGCGACGGGCGGCGGAGCGAGCGGCGGCGGAGCGAGCGGCGGCGGCGCGAGCGCCACGAACGGTGACTTGGGCACTCGCGGCGCCGCAGCGGGAGAGTCGTCGGGCGTCGGAAAGTCGCCAGTCAACTTGCTGCGGCGCGCCTCGAGCGCAGAGCGCAGGTGATCGGGCGCGCCGAGGGGCGTTCGCCCGCTCTGCGCGGCAGATTTGCGTCGTCCCGAGCTCGGCGCGCCGTCATTGCTTGCATTCTCCTTGGCAGGGCCGGCCTTGGGCGTGTCCGCCTTGAGCGCGGCACCGCGCGCCACCTCGAGCGGGGCGGATGCGGCGATGGCCGATTTGGGGTTGGCGGCGGCGGCAGCCGGAGCTTTCGCAAACGCCGGAATCATCACCGTTCGCATCATGTCCACCTCCGCGTTGCAGTACTCGAAGCGGAAGCGGCGGCCGCAGATCGTGATGATGTCCTTGTTGGCGAGGAGGTGCGGCTGCCCATCGCACCGCTCGTCGTTGAGGAGGGTGCCGAGCGGATTGGTCTGGCTCAGGTTCTCGATCCACACCTGCCGGTACTCGTCGGCGGTCAGTCGCGCCTGCATCTTGGACACTTCGGGCAGCCGGATCTGGATGTCGCACTTCTCCGGGTCGCGGCCGATGAGGAGCACGTTGTTCTTCATCTCGCACATTCCACCCTCTTCGCCCGACTTCTTGAGCACGATGAGGTTGCCGAAGGGCGTCTCGTCGGCGATCATCATTGCGGGGTCGACGCCGGCTGGGTTCGCGGGACGGGAGAGCGGAAGGCTAACCGCCTGCCGCGAAGGAGAGGAGGAGAAAGGCGATTCAAAAAGAAGAGACGAGAGCGTCGTCTCGAGCGTGCTAGGAAACGCGCAAAAGGGCAAAAGCCAAGAGGTACCTCTTGAGGCTTGCGGAATGAGGGCGTGACGTGGGCCTTTAAATATAATTATCCGAACGGAATAATATAGTTAGTAAAGCAACGAAGCTGAAAACCCGGCGCTCTGATGAACATGCATACATGCATCATGCTGCTGAAATTATTTGCTGCTGTCTGAGAAAACTTCTGATCGGGACGGCTCCGGCCTCCCGTAGAAGCTGAAAACCCGGCGCTCTGATGAACATGCAATCATGCTGCTGAAGTTATTTGCTGCTGTCTGAGGAAAACTTCTGATCGGGACGGCTCCGGCCTCCCGTAGATGTTGGCGGTGATAGGGTCTAGGTGGCCATGCGTGTTCAGCTGCAGCTGCTGTGAAGCCCTCATCACTCTCACGTCCCTCGCCTCGCGTTGGTCACGTGGCGAACGTCCTTGAGCCTACGCAGCCGCGATTTGATGTCGGGCACGAGCAGCATGCAAGCGGCGAACTGCTCGACGGGCAGCACGAGCAGCTTGGTGGCGGTGGCCGTGACGGCCGCCGCCATGCGCGTACTCCGGTCGATCATCGCCATCTCGCCGAAGACGGGTAGCCCGACACCGACCCCCTGATCGGCCGATCCCTTTCCGGCGGACTGCCCCTGCTCCGCCACAAGCGTCGCGAACACGGTGCCGTCGCGCTTGCGCATGCTGACCGAGCCATGAAAGAGGATGTACACCTTGTCGCCGGGCATGCCGTAATCGAAAATCTTCACAGCGGCCTCGTGCTCCTCGAGTGTGAAGAGCGGCACGATCGCCTTGAGCGTCTTGTTGGGCAACCCGCGGAAGAGCGACATGCATGCAAGCTCGCCCTCCACGAAGGCGTCGAAGACCTGCCCTCATATGGCAAAGGCGATCAGATGGCGATCAGATGGCGGCCCAGATCGCGGCCCAGGATGGCACTCCGAAGGTACTCCGAAGGGCACTCCCGATGGCATGCTGGTGTGCTCAGCACGGCGCTCGAGACGAAGCACCAAAAAAGGCAGTCGTGCTCGAGAGGGCGTTCACACTACGTTCACACCTTTTGGGCGACCTTGACTGCGTTCTGTTCGCTCATGTTGAGCCCTTCCGCATTGGCCGTTGAGAACTTGATGAGTTCGATGTTCTCGAGGGCTTCGAGCGTCGAGGCCCGCGCTTGGCCAAAGAGCGCCTCCATCCCAAGCAGCACGTAGCCGCGCCCACCGGAAGGGCCACTGTTCCGGACGTCGTGCACCACCGGATCAGGCTTGCCCACGACGCTCTCGAGGACGCTGCCGCGCGTGAGCACGTAAAAGGCGTGCGAGGGCGCCCCCTCGCGGTAGATCACATCATACCTGTGATTAAGAAGCCATCAGAGGCCCTCAGGGTCACTCAAGAGGCACTCGGAATCCATCAGAGGCCCTCAGAGCGCGCCAAAGCATGGGGTGGCAGAGCGGGTCGTTACCGCTGCTGCCGTCGGCGCTTGCCCGCGGACGCCATCATGGAGAGCTGCATCTCGCCCAGATCTGCGAAGAGCTCGCTCTGCTTGAGCGCCTCAGCCGCCTTACGAATCTCGACCGCTACGCGTGCGAGCTTCGCCAAGTCCTTGAGGGTGGCCCCACCCGTGCCCCCATACTTGGCGTTCTGTGCCGCGAGCCGCATGGCCTCTGGCAGCAGGCGGCGCACCTTGGCACGCAACTGACGCAGCCGGCGCGCTTCCTTCTGCGCCGGCGTAGCGATCACGTCGACCTCGGAGACGCCTGCCCTCTCCGCCTCGGCCGTCGCCATCGCCATCGCCCTCGCCGCCGCGGACGACTTTTGATCCGCCGTCCTCGCGTCTCCAATGGCCCCAAGGAATGAGGCACCCGGGACGACGTCAGTGGCTCCAGATGCGCTGGAGGAACGGCCACTCAAGGTGTGAACGTTCACACCGCTGAAGGCCACCGCCGCCGCCGCCGCCGGCACCACCGCCGTAGCTCGCGGTTTTGACTCTGCCGGCGCCGCTGAGAGAGTGCCCGACGTCACCTGCACGCCGGCTGGATGAAACCGACTGAAGGCCGCTGCGGGATGGATAGAGGGGCGACCAGCCCCCCCCGAGGACGGGCGAGGCGTGTCCATCGGGCGCAGCGTAAAGCGCGGCGGCGAGGTGCGCCCCGAAGAGGATGCCAGATGATGGGAGTCATCACCTGATGATGAGGCACGCAATCAGAGGTGATCAGAGGTCATCAGAGGAGGATGCCAGATGGGCTCCCATCAGATGGGAGTCATCGCCTGATGATGAGGCACGCAATCAGAGGTCATCAGAGGTCATCAGAGGAGGATGCCAGATTGGCTCCCATCAGATGGGAATCAGCGGGCGATGCGGTGGACGCACGTGTGCACGGCGGCGACACACGCGCCGTCAAAGGCGGCGATGGCGAGCGTGCGCGTGCGCTACTGCCGGCATGCGAACTGGCAGGCACGGTCGCACGCGCACTGGCAGGCACGGTCGCGTTCACGCTAACGGCCGAAGCAACGATTGCGGCAGGTGCCGCCATCGCCATCACCGCCGCCAGAGCAGCAGCACCTGCTGCTGCTGGCGCGGCTGTGCTGGCCGCCGCTGCCGTCGCTGCCGCCGGCCCGCCGGCCACACGCACACGGGTGAGGCCGCTGGAGGTGGCCGGACGAGGAGAGGTTGCTGGAGGTGGCGGACGGGTGAGGCCGAAGGAGGTGGACGGACGGTTCGTCAATGTCACGCCCATCAAGAGCTGTTTTACTGCCGCGTGCTGCGCGGCGGCGGCGACGGCGGACAGGCCTGGAGCGGACGGAGGCCGCGCCGTGCTCGAGAGGGCTTCGGCGGCGGCGGTGGCGGCGGCAGATTCGGTGGCGATCACACGCAGGGATGGCAGCACCCTTGCGGGGTTGTCTGGCATGAGCGACGACATGAACGCCCCCGTATGGGCACGATTGAATGCGCGCTTCATTTTCAGCGATGTGATGGGTGGCTTACGCGCATACTTGAGCACGTCACGCTTCAGTGGGTGCAGGTGGTAGATGCTGGCGACCACGTCGTGCCGTCGTTTGTCAAAGGCCTGCTCGGCGGCTGCCTTGCGAGCCTTGTAAGCCTCCTCGGCCGCAAGCGTGTAGATTTCCACTTCATTGTCCTCTCTTTTTGACATCGAGTGGGCCGCCGAGCGCAGCCGCAACACCGCGCCGCTGAGTGCCATCTTCTCCACGATGGGGTTCTGGGCCATGACTGTGCCTTCTCTCGGCGTGAGTGTGCCCACCCACGACTGATAGATGGGAGTCGGCGCCGGAGAGAGACCCTGCTGCTTCGCGCGAGCACGCGCGTAGGCGTCGCCAGTCGTGGACGTAGGCGAGCCAGGGCGAGGCGACGTGTCCATCGCGCGCGCGCCGCCGCCCGCCGAGCCCTCACGCGCACGAACAGCTGCGTTGCGGAATTTGAGCAGCAGACACGAATTTTGAAACGGATTTCGCACTTAAATTTCGCGCCGCAGTGGCTTCGCACACCGCTGTCTTTCGCCGTGGTGCGTCGTCGGTCGGGGCCAGAGCGGGAAAAACGAAGGGAGCTCTCGGATTGCCTCGAGCGAAACACCTGGTTTCATCAACCAATTGTCATCAACGCCAGGCACGACGACACACACGAAACAACTTTTCGTGACAGTGCCCAATGTGCAATGGCAAGTGCCCTCCGTCCTCAGCCAACCAGTCTACCGGCGCCCTCTGCCGAGCGCCCAACGCGCCGCGACGAGCGTTGCGATCGCTGCATTCTCGGCCTTGAGCTCGTCGAATAGCGCGCGCGCCGAGCCGAGCGCGCCCTCCGCGTGAGCACCGCTCGCCATCGCCACGAAGGGCAGATGCGAGGTGACGCGCTCCTCCTCGGCCGTCAGCGTGCCCCCAAGCTGGCGCCGATGACGGAAGTCAATGTGGGCGCCGCCCAACAGAGCCATTAGGGCCGGGCCGCACAGCCACACTGCCTGCGGCACCGAGGGCACCGCGAGCGCGGCACCTAGGCCGACGAACGCGAGCGACCAGAGCAGCGGATGACGCGAGACGCGATGCAGGCCGTGCAGGCCATCGGGGTTCGTCACCTCCTTGTTCGCCTCCCCTCTAAAATCCATAGGGCAACGGACGACCCACTGACGCGTGGGCTTTGGATCGGTCCGTGTCGCCGGCAGGACGGCCTCGGAGGGCGCGAACGGCGTCTGCACGCGAGGCAGCGTCTGCGAGAGGCCCGCCAAGCCGAGCGCCTGCAACACGAAGGATGCCCCGATCGCCAGTGCCGAGACCGGCCGCAGCGGCAGCGCCGAGTGCAGGCGATAAAAGTAGCCGAAACCGAGGGACACGCACGCCACAGTCGAGACGCCGTTGTACAGCATATGGTAGCGCTCCTCGTCACCGAGGTAGTCGATCAGGCTCGAGCGATTGTGGGAGAGGATCACATTCTCTCCGATGAAAAAGGACCACGGCAACACCGCCCAGCGCAACACGGATGGAGCTGTCACCGCATCGGCAGCCGCCACATTGCCAGCCGCAGCAGCGCAAAATGCACGGCGACGCGTCGGTGGCGCGCCGTTCAGCGAGCGAGCGAGCAAACACGAGAACGAGCGACGGAGCATCGTTGAAGGTTCGCGTGGCCGCCCGAAGTTCGCAGACCGTGATCATCGACCCATTCAAGAACTTGCAAGTCATCTTTTACGAAACAAACGCACTCCCGCGGCGCGCGCGCGCACAGCACCGGGTACTTGTGCGAGCGCGATGGGCAAGGGCGTGAGCGCCGCCGAGAAGCGGCAGAAGATGATCGACATGTTCCAGGCGGAGAGCGCCGTATTCACCAAGAAGGAGGTGGAGAAGCTCGCGCCCAGGACGGGCATCGTCTCCGGCGCCGTCGAGGCGGTACTCCGAGAGCTCATCAATGATGACATCGTGCATGAGGGCAAGCTGAGCGGCACGCTCTTCTACTGGTCATTCCCCGGGTGGGTGGTGCCGCGTGCGCCCCGCTTCCATGCAGCGCAGCCGCGCGAGTCTCACAGTGGTGCCGCACGTATGCTCTCTCTCTCTCTCTCTCTGCAGCGAGGTGGCGATGAAGAAGCGCGCCGAGCTGGCCTCGTTCCAGGCCAAGGCCGGGCAGCTGGAACAGCAGGCACGCTCGCGCTTCGTGCACCCACGGCGCCCGCTGTGTCCTGTTCCCCAGCGAGCGTCCGCGTTGCTGAGTCCGCTCGTCCTTTGGGTTTCACGCGGCGCGATGCCACAGGCAAAGAGCCTCCTAGCACAGATCGAGCAGATGCGGAAGGCGGCGGGCCAAAGCGCGAGCGAGGCGGCCGAGCTCAACGAGCAAGAGGGGCTGCTCACCTCGATCATGGCGGCCGAGACCGAGGCGCGCGAGAACATCGAGAAGGAGAAGAAGAAGTCGGGTCAGAACATGCACGCGCGCAAGCGGGACCTCAAGGTGCTCAAGGAGGCGGCGAACCGGTGGACGGACAACCTTTTCATGATCAAGAGCAAGCTCGTCGAGTCCGGTGCTGACGTGAAGAACGTCGACGGCATGCTCGGCACTGACCGCATCGACTACATCGAGTGAACGAACCGACCGGAAAGGACCTAGAAAGGACCGACCGCAGCAGCTAAAACACGGATGGAGCGGCTCTGCCGGCTCGCGCTGCCGCTCCGACCCTCTGCGCGACAAGACGTGGAACCATACAAGGATGACTGGATGTTTAGATGGAAAAAGAATCGATCACAGCCGTGTTTTTAAGTCACGCAGTCACTGGGAGCTACCGCTCTTCCCTTGTCCGTGATCAGTCCAGCGGCCCGCAAACGGGCCGAGGACAGAGCAGTATCGGGAGCGGGCCCCTTCGGGTCCGCGTACGATTCGACGCGGCACAAGGCGACATCATGCTCGCCAGCGTCCAGGAGCTCACCGACTTGGCGCAGTCGCAGGTAGGCGGCGCAGCCTGGCAGCAGCTGCTCGACAGTGCTGTCCTCTCGAGGTGGGGTAGCTCCTTCCAACCAAGCAAAGCCCGCAGCGGCACACGCAGCCGCCTTGTCGACGTCGGCTCCGCTCTGGCCGCCGAGAGTATGGGTCAAGACCGCGTGAGGCTCGCAGAGCAGTTGCAGGATGCCCGTCCGGTCGCGCTTGAAGTTGGCGTGTGAGAGTGTCTTGCGAAACAGCGAGATTGCCCAAAGACGCGGTGAAACGCCCACGGGCGTCGCGTACGTGAGTATGTTCATGTTGGTGCGCCCGTCCGTGTTGAGCGTGGCGAGCGAGTAGACTGGCACGTTGATGGGCGGCGGCGCTTCCAGCGGCGCGAGGAGGGCAGCGACGAGTGGGAGCAACACTGTGTTCATCTTTCCGGCGGGACTCTTTGTCTACCATGGTATGTGTAGCCGAAAACTAGCCGTAAAGGCGCCGAGGCAAGCGGACGCTGCAAAACCTCCTTCCTTCTCAAGTGCCTTTCGCTCCGCTTTCGGCTTTTGCCGAAACTCTCCCTCGTGCAATGCCGAGCGCTGAGGAGTCAGAGGATGGCTGTCGTGTGGAGAGGACACAAACTGGCGCAGACCAGAAGCAGTTCGCTGCCATCACGTCCATGGTCCTATACATGGGTGGGGCGACATGGATCAAGCCGACCGAAGCCGCCCAACTCCTCCTCCACAGCGGTGATGTCTACCAATTCGGCGTGGCGTCGGGCAGCACCCTCACCAAGGTGCTGTCGAAATCTTTCGAGCCGGTCAAGCCAAAGCTCTGGGGCTTTGACTCCTTCGAGGGCATGCCGGCGGAGGCGGATAATGTGACCACGGCATGGAAGGTAGGTGAGTTCAAGCAGGCCGACCCAGAAAAACTCATGGAGCGACTCAGTGCACACATTGCAAGGATGGGACTGCAAATGGGCTTTGTGCGCGGCTTTTATTCCCAGAGTCTCACCGCCGACCTTGCTTGCCGGCGCAGCATGCGAGCCGCGGCGTACCTGGACATTGACTGCGACATTTACACCGGCGCCACCCAAGCGCTGGAATGGGCCTTCACCAGCCAGGTCGTGCAGGTGGGCACGGTGATCGGCTATGACGACTGGTGGGTGATGCCATGCAGCGGCTCGGATCCGGACGTTTGGAAGTTTGGCGAGGCGAAGGCACATCTTCAGATCGCGAACCAGTTTGGAGTGCGCTTCGAGTGCTTAGCAGGACCTTGCACAACCCGCGCGGGCGACTTTTGTGCTGGGATCCCACCAGAGAGCTGCTGGCGCCCCTACTTCATCGTGCGCGAGATCGGGAGCGCGCACCCTGCGCACGGCTTCACGCTCTCAACCGCCGATGCTGGGCGCTTCATGCGCGAGCAAATGGGGAATCCGAATTCGCTGTGCGCGAACGCACATAAGAAGAACCCCCTTTGGAGTAGGGTGGGCGATCAGGTTGCCGGGGCTCACGTGGCCACTGCTAGCGCGAGGCCGCTGTCGACGAAGGCAGGGGCGGGCGCAGCCGCTCTGCCGCCAACGCCACAGCCGCTGACGCCCTCCCATGTTAGCAAGCTAGCTAAGCTAGCTAAGCGGCAGCAGTCGTCGACGGCCTGACTGTGGTCGGTGGACCATCGTCCGGTCTGAGTGTGTCCTCTCGCTCGGTGCCTTGTAGCATAGCCCGTGTGGGAACCCTTCGCTTATTTTGGCGCAGACCCTTCTTCACAGCCAAAAGTTATAATTCACAGCCAACACGGCAAGCAGGGCCGCGCTCTGCACGAGCCGCGCTCGGGCTCCTCTCTCGCGGCTCCTCTCCGCCTTCTCACGAGCGCTGTCAACTACTCGCTTGCTGAGCTCAAGGAAGGCGAGTACACGGCAACTTCACGGCCTCCGAGATGCAGGAAGTCGACGTCATCGTCATAGGTGCGGGCCTTGCGGGATTAGCCGCCGCGCGACGCCTGGCTGTGCATAGCCGGGTCCTTGTGCTCGAGGCGTCCAATCAATTGGGCGGCCGGGCCCACACCAATCGGGTGCACGGCGTTCCGCTGGAGCACGGCTGCGAATTCATCCACGGTGCGAATGCGATCACTCGACGACTTTGTGAAGAGCTTGGCATCGAGACAGTGCCAGTGACACGATGGGAGAATTTGTGGTGGGCGTCTGCTGCTGGGCATGCGGCAAAGCGGCGGAGCAACCTGCCGGCAAGTGAGGCACACACGCTGGAAGCCGTCGAGACAGCAGTAGAGGCCGCGTTGGCAGATCCTCTCGCTAACGGCGATATGAGCTTGCGTGCGTGGTGCCTCGCGCATGCACGCCTCGATCCAGCGGGTCTCAGTGCTGCGGAGGTGCTCATCTCCCAGACGTGTTGCACATCGCTGGATGGTATGAGCGTGAGTGACATGCAGCTCGATGAGCGGAACGGGTGCGACGAGCGCAACGAAGCACGGCTAGCCGGAGGCTACGCGGCCCTCGTTGCGGCTCTCGCAGACCCGAGTACACCGACGCCACGCGCTCTGCTCGAGGATGGCCCTGGGAAATTTCCGACGCCACCAGCCTCGGTCGGCTCGATGCGCATCCTCACAGGAGCCCAGGCCGTTAGGGTGGTATGGCAGCCGGACGATGGGTCACCGGACGATCGCTCGCATGGGCCACATGTGTGCGCTGTGAAAGTACTCGACGGGCGAACTTTCAGCTCCGCCGCCGTGGTCTGCGCCGTGCCTCTGCGTGTGGTTCAACAGTCCAGTATAAGCTTCAGCCCGCCGCTGCCCGCCGCCAAGAGAGCCGCCATCGATGCGTTCGTCGTCCATCCGGCCACCAAGGTTTTTGTCGCCTTTGACGCGCCGCAGTGGCCTCCCGATGCGACCTTTCTCGCGCATCCTGGCACGCTGTGCCGGCGGTTCTTCTCGCCCTTAGACGGCGGCACGGTCGCGGAGGCGTACGTGACCGTTGAGCGCGCGCGGCAGGTCGACGCCATGGACCTTCCAGATCTCACTGAGCTCGCCCTGAGCGAGCTCGCAAATCTCATCGGCCGAGATCGTGCCGAGCTCGCAGAGCATCACTGTTGGACGCACCGGATGAGCTGGGCCGCCGAGCCCCACATTGGTGGAGGGTATGCCTCCGTGCGCCCGGGCGCTGCTGCCGACTGCCGCCAGGTGCTTGCGGCGCCCACAGGCCCACTCTTTTGGGCGGGCGAGGCGACGGCCTATCACTCGAATCCGCAGACGGCGCACGGGGCGATAGAGAGTGGGCTCCGAGCGCGGCAAGGGAACTCGAGGGCGGGCCGTTCAACCGTTGTACTTGACGACAAGGCCGGAACGGACCTCGGAGGCGAGGGGGGTCGCAAATTTAAGGTATAAGCTCGAGAGTCGTACGCGAGTCGCTAATACTGTAGGTTAGAGCCACGTAGTACCTCTGAACAATAAAGTGGTCTCGCCCCGACGACGACACAGGAGCACGGTGCCAGCAGCAGCACAGCTTTCACCTCAGAGCATGCACAGTGGCGACTGGGCACTGTGGCACATCTACCCTGCGCCCGTGCGCCCCCTGGCAGTACACGAGTGTCAGTTCCGAGTTTGCCCTCGGGCGCTGCCCGCATGCCACAATATGATATCGATATATGATACACCCGCGCTGCTGCGCGGTGCACTCGCTCTCGACGTGCTGAACTGCCGTGTGCAGTTCTGAATCGGCATCTACAAGATGTTACATGGCCTCAAGCATCTTCCTAAAGTGCTCGTACAGGCCGAAGAAGATACCCACGAGAGGGGCGTAATAGAGCGTTCGGTAGCCGAGGCCGCGGGTGAGAGTGAGCGGACCTGATGAGGGAGATCATCAAGCGAGCACTCAGTGGCCATCAGAGGGGAATCACGGCAGTCTGACACGAGTCCGAGAGAGTGAGCGAACCCTGCTCGCGAATCTCAATCTCAATCTCAATCTCAATCTCAATCTCAATCTCAGTGAGCGAACCCTGCTCCCGAATGAGGTCCATCCCGCGCTGGAATGGATGCCGTCCTGGCGGCCCACTGCCATCATGCGCGGTCGTCGCGACGTGCGTGACGATCACGTCCATTGGTGTGGTGAGGGCGGCCGCGACGGCGCCGGCGAGCACGCCGGCGAGCACGTCGGACAGGGAGTCGGGAAGCGCTGTCGCGAGCACCTCTGCCAGCCTCTCGAGACCGTCCAGCTGGCCGCCGCCCACGACGGCGCTATCGAGGCCGCCGACGCTCAGCATGGCGCCGGCGCCGTCGGCGCTGACCGTGCTGCCAAGGGTGCCAAGGGTGCCGAGGCCGCCGTCTGGCAGTAGCGGCATGAGCGGCAGCGCCCCCGCCGCATCGGCGGCATCGTTGAGACCCTCCGACGGGGTGGTGGCGGCGAGGGTGGCGGTGGCGGCGGCGGCGGCGGCGCGGCTGCGCGCAGCTCGGATCGCCTGACGTCCGGAGGCATAGATGGCAATCTGGAGGGCGCCGAGGGGTACGTCGCGCGCCACGATGGCGGCCCAAGACTCCATCCATGCCTCCCACGACGTGTCCGCCAGAGCGCCCTGCCAACAGTCTGAACCAGTCTGGAGTCGCTTGCACACGACCTCGGCCGGCAGGCGCAGCACGGAGCCGCACGCGTCGCCGATGGCGCCGCTGAGAAGCAGGGTGACCGTCAGGTGCGACGCGAACCACGGCGATGAGACCGACAGGTGGCGGCTCAATTCCTCAGAGAGCGCTAGAAAGACAGCTGCGTCGGGCGCTTCTTTGAGGACGTTGGCTGAGAGGCCTTTGTACAGCCCGCTCGTGAGCTGCTGCCGTGTGACTGGTGCGTCGACCGACGCACCCACCGGGTACGCATCTGACTGGAGCCGCGTCTTGAGCGTGTCGAGCGGATGGAGGAGGGACGTGGCGACTGCAGAGGCTGCAAACGCCGCCAGCCCGTTGCGCAAGAGCTCGTAGCCGGCGCCACCGAGCATGGTGCACCGCGGCGGTGGCGCGCGCGGTGGTGGGCGCGAGTTGCCGCTCACGTGCAGCCAGGAGGCGGCCACCGGCAGGAACAGCCCGAACACGAAGGCCATCATCAAGATGAGTGCGACGATGAGTGTCTATTGAGCCTTCCAAAAACGGTCAGATTATCCGAACGTGATCAAACGGAAAAATTACTTCGCTCCAGGTGTGGGGCTCTGCGAAACCTGTGAAAATGCATTTGAAACTTACAAGTAGCGTTTGCGCGCGTACGCGTGGATGTGCGAGATTCCAAAGGGCTCGGGAGGCCCTTCCTTACCTTGGAGATTCGGTGACTTCGAGTGAGACCATACAATTGTAGTAGGGAGGAGACAACATGGGATCGCCGGAGCTGCGCGCTCGCGTCGAGGCCATCCTCGCCGACCGTGCGGCACGCCGGCGACGGCTCCTCGAATGGCAGCAGGCCACTAGGCCGAATAAGATGACCAGCGACGCCGAATGGAAGGCGTTTCTGGAGCCGCTGGAGTACGAGGTGCTGCGGCAAAAGGGCACGGAACCTCGTGGTGGCGAGTACGATGGTATCTATCCGGCTGAGGGGTACTTTTCCTGCCGTGGCTGCGGCTTGCCGCTCTACAGTGCGGCCGCAAAGTTCAAATCGGGGTGCGGTTGGCCTGCCTTTGACAAATGCTACGTCGATGCGGTCGATATTTGGGTGGATCGCAGCCTTGATCCCGTGCGCATCGAAATTACCTGTGCGGGCTGTGGCGGACATTTAGGGCATGTGTTCGCGGGCGAACGCATGACTCCTACCAACGAGCGCCACTGCGTCAACAGCGTCTCGATCCTTCGCGTGAACGAAGGAGCTTCGATGGATCATCTGCTGGAAGAGGGAGTTACATCGATGCGGAAGCTCGCCAAGATCCTCCCGAATGTGAACGCCACGGCTGATGTTGGGGAAATAGCGAGCAGGTCCGGATTGGGTGAGGTTTTCGAGTTTTCAAGAAACTCACTTTGTTCACAGCCCCTCACAGCCACATTGTTCCGAAGTCGACACCCAAGACACCGGCGACCGGGCGACCGGCGAGCGGCGTATTATACGGTTGCGGTTACCGCTAGCTCCGAGGGACCCATGGACCCTTATCACAGCCATACTCGAAAAGCCGCCGGGCAGGGCCGCTTTAACGTTTAGCCCCAAGCAAGCAAGCTGAGTACTTGTAGCCCCCGGTCACGCTGCAAATCCGTGTCCCGCTGCGATGTTCACACCGCGGCGCTCGCGCCTCTCGGACCCGCAGGAAGCTCGCCGCCCATCGGCCGGCCAAGCTGAAATGGAGAACGACAGCGACGACGAGCGCGACGATATCTGCTTCGAGGCGCGCACCGACGATGCCCGCCGCATCACCTCCATCCTTTCGTCCATCTGCGTCGCCACGAGCCGCAAGGCGGACTCGAGCGCCTCGCTCGCGTGGTGTGAGGTGAGTGACACAGGGCTGACCTTCACGGTGAACGTGTCGAAGACGCTGCAGGCGATCGCGTACGTGAAGCGCAAGGGTGTTTTCCATACGTGGGAACTCGCGATGCCGCACCGGGGCGAGGTGCCCGACGAGCGTCTCGAGTTTGGCATCAACCTCGCGACGCTGCTCGAGTGCCTCAAGATCTTTGGCGGCGCGGCGGCGCCGAATGCCTTTGAGCGCTCGCAGACGGCGCTGCACATCAGCTTTCGAGAGGGCACGCGCTGCCTGTGCCTGCAGCTCAACGAGAAGGCCTCGGTGACCGAGTGCGAGATCCACTCGCTTGAGATCGACCAGCCGCACAAGACGGAGCTCAAGGTGCGTGAGGGGGAGCGGCCACCGGCGCGGTTGGTGGTGAGCTCGGACGCGCTCAAGAACGGGATCGACGAGCTCGAATGGGGCGGCGAGGCCTCGCGCGACAAGCGCGTGCTGCTCAGGGTCTCGGCGCCGTCGGCCAGCGGGCCGGGCGGCCTCTCTCTCACTGTGTCCTCGACCGACGTCGGGTGCGAAATGGTGTACCCTCCCGAGGCGCTCGTGTCGTTTGATGTGAGGCAGGACCTGTCATTCGAGTACCGGTTCCTGCACATGCACATGGCGCTGCGCTCCCTGCGCGATTCGCACCAGACGCTGCTCCAGCTCGACGAGAACGGTACACTAGAGATCAAGCTGCGCTTCGCCTCGAGTGCCGCAGCCAACGCGGCCGAGCTCTTCAGCCACTTCTTCCTCTTCCCCCTCACGGACGAGGATGATATCGACGACGAGGATGCGACTGCGTCCAAAGCCGCCGGCGGGGGCGGCGGCGGCGGCGCGCGTGACCAGTTTGACGCGTTCGATTGAGCGCAGTCCGCAGACGCCCCAGACGGCCGGGACCGCTTAGCCCGCGCGGGCGGGACGAGCGGCCCGGTCCGCGCCGCGGGCCGGCACCGCGCCCGTGCCCAGCAGCTAGTGTAGTCCTCAGTGACCCTTTCACCCTTAACCAGACATGACGTACACGCACGCCGGCACATTACGACAACATGTAATCGATTTGGATTTACTCCCGCCGCGCTGTCCGTTAAGTGTCAATCACGGCGCCCCGCGCAGTATTCACGCCACGAGCCACCTCGTCCCGAGCGCGCCGGCAAAACTCGCGCCCCGCACCCCCGCCCCGCTGCTGCGCACAGCACATAGCCCCACCGAGGGCTCACTGTCCCGCGCTCCTCAGCGCCGCAGCGGCCATCAACAGCCGACACGCGGACAGAAACATGCTGGCCCCCGAAGGCGTGGGGCTCGTGGGGTGGAGAGGGTATCGAGAAGTCGAGAGCGCCCCGCCCCGTCCGCTGCGCCGCAAGGGTCTACACGGGCGCACTTACGAGGTAGCGTCGGCGCCGGCGATGATCTCCATGAGCTCCTGGGTGATCTTCGCCTGGCGGGCGCGGTTCATCTCCGTCTCGAGGCGCTTCTGCAGGTCCTTGGCGTTGTCGGTGGCCGCCTGCATCGCCGACATGCGCGCCGCCAGCTCGGAGGCAACCGACTCCTGCATCGTGCGCAGGAGCTGCCCGTTGAGGTACAGAGGCAGGATCGCGTTCAGGAGCTGCGAGGGCTCCTGCTCGAAGATCATGTCGGGCGAGAACTCGGCGGCCTCGGCAGCAGGGATCTTCTGCTTCTGGATGGCGATGTCGCCGTCCTTGGACGTGAGCTTGAAGATCTCGTCGCCCTCCATCTCCATGCCCGCGGGCAGCAGCGGCACGAGAGTGCGCACCGCGGGCGTCGACGCCACCATCGAGATGAATTTGGTGTACAGCAGCTCGATGCGGTCGAGCTCGCCCGCGTAGTACGACGAGAGGAGCTCGTTCGCGACCTCCTGTGCCTGCTTGGCCGTCGGCGCCTGCGTGCACGGGATCGACTTGCGGATCGGCGTCGGGCGCTTGCTGAAGTACTTGCCCGCCTTGTTGCCGATCGTGAGCAGCTCGACCTTAATGTTCTGCGCCTTGAGCTCCGCGATGCGCTGCTCGGCCTTCTTGATGGCCTGCGCGTTGTAGCCGCCGCACAGGCCGCGATCGCCCGCGATCACAACGAGGCCTGCGAGCGAGAAGGAGCGCGACTCACACGCGGGTGAGGTGAGGTGAGGCCAAGCCACGCTTGGAGCGTCCGCGCAACGCGCGCATCGCGGGCCGACAACGGTAACCCGTTTTCTTCGGTCCCATGCGCACAGCCGTTTGGGGCCACGCGTCGCGAGCTCGTCGCAAGTTCGACACGTCCAGAGCATCGGCCAACCGAGGCTGTGCGCATGCGACCCAACTACGCGCCCTGCCGCACGGCCCGCGTCACAGATGGCCACGCCCGGCGCCAATGGCCGTACGGCCGAGCCCCGCCTACCTCGGTCTTCGCGCAGCGGCGCTCGGGCTGCGCCGCTGCGGCAGCCGCCGCCCCATGAGCCCGTTAACGAGGCGACATGGCAGCATCGGCCTGCGGGCCGCCTGCCCACCGGCGCCGCTTCCGCCCCATTCCGTCGCCAACCCAGCGGCTCGCCAGTTGCACCAGATGCAGCAGATGTAGGCAAGTGTGCGGCGTGGGTGTGCGGCAACAGGAGAGCGCGCACCGATCTTGTTGACCTCACGGGTCTCAAGGAGCGGGATGTCGAGGGACTCGGTGGAGAGGCGCTTGAGGAGGCCGCCGAGGATGCGCTCGAGCGTCTCCGAGAAGGGGCGCGAGCGGAGGACAGCCTCCTGCGCGCGACGCACCTTGGCAGCAGCGACCAACTTCATGGCAGACGTGATCTTCTTCGTGTTCTTGACCGACTTGACGCGGTCGCGGAGCGCACGGATGTTGCTCGCCATCTGCGGCGCGCATGTGCGCTGCACATCGACGGGCGACACCGCCGCTGCATAGCTGCTGCGGTAGGGCGCGAGCGGCGCCTGGAAGGCAAGGGCGGCAACAGCGAGCGAGAGCATCGTAGTCCCACTAACTGCGAGGCAGGCAGCGCACGTTGCGGTAAGGTCAGAGTTTGACGGGTGGTTGGAACCACCCAGGATGGTAAAACGCCTGCAAGCGGGCAAGCGGCATCGCCGTGGTGGCGCCCAGGAGCACAAACGAGCACCCAAGCGCACAAGAGCCGACGCCAGGCTTCCGCCGGCCCGCCAGGTGATACCCACGGTTTTTCGGCATTCAGGGCGGTTATGCGCAGATCCGAGGGCCCGCAGAAGCCGTCAGGCACGACCACGTGCGCTGGGTGGTTCGCCGCGAGCGCCGGCGTCGCGGCCACCTGGTGCAAGCTCGTGCCGCACCTGAAATCGAGGAGGAGAGGATCTCCGGGAACCGGGGAATTTTTTCAATGTTTCTTCATCGAAGGACCCCAAAAACGGAAGAGCGGGTCTGAGTGTGACATGTATTTCATCACGAGTGTGTGGCTGGACTTGATTTGACTTGATTTTCAACAGCCCACCCTCACACCGAGTTGCCTGCGAGTCCCTGCGATAAGTTTTTCACAAAAGTGTTTCACAGCAGCGGCGCAAAAGTGGACTCTGCGCCGGCGGTCTGCTCGACAGGGCATGTGGTCCAACCGGGAAAATGCGGAAGAGGCGCTGGGCCTCGCGCGGAGGAAGCTGAGCGAGGGCGACACCGCCGGCGCCATGAAGTGGGTCGAAAAGTCGCTGCACATGTACGAGACCGTCGAGGCCCGTGAGGTCGAACGCAAGATCCAGGAGCGCGTGGCACATATGGCGGCGGCGCGGCGCGTCCTGGAGGCGGCAGACCTGTTTGAGGTGCTCGGCGTGACACGCACCGCCACCGCAGCGGAGATCAAGCAGGCATTCAAGCGGCTCTCGAGGGAGGTGCACCCCGACAAGAATGGCGCCGACGAGGCCGTCGAGGCCTTTAAGCGGCTCAACGAGGCGCAAACGACGCTCTCCGACCCGCGCGAGCGCGAGAAGTACGTGATGCTCAACCCGCCGGGCCGCCGCCCGGCGGCGGCGGCGCCGCCGGCCGCTTCGGGACCTTCTCAGCCACACGAGCAGCCGTCAAAGAAGCGGCCGAAAGACGCGCATGCGCGCAACCCCTCGCAGCAGCAGCAGCCGCAGCCGCAGCCGCAGCCGCAGCCGCAGCCGCAGCCGCAGCCGCA
>ENA-UOXO01001270-UOXO01001270.1-mixed-culture-metagenome-genome-assembly--contig:-NODE-1270-length-17723-cov-43.238114_pt1 | contig 17723 bp, 9 predicted proteins | sample MGYA00238162_ERZ761640 | MGnify/ENA primary metagenome ERZ761640 (study PRJEB28914, sample SAMN08778297) | mixed culture metagenome | isolation source: Freshwater growth medium | place: USA...
CCACGAGGGAACGCGCCCCCCCGTCGGTCCGCGACAAGTGGTACCTACCCATTGGGGTCGGACGGATGCAAGATACATGATACATGATTTACATGATACATGATTCATCAAGTCGATACGGAGGGACCCATGATCATTCCGACAAGAGCGTGGGTCTTTCCGACATGTTCATGAACTTGTCCGACATGTTCGATGAACAATACAAAGTCAGAATCACGTATCACGTATCATGTATCATTCGCAAAATATCAACATACATGATCCTCGATGCACCATCCCAACGGATGAAATGATACATGATACGTGATACGTGATGGGTCCCTCCGTATCGACTTGATGAATCATGTATCATGTATCATGTATCATGTACTTGCATCCGTCAACCCCCCTATGTAACGGCATGATTGACGAATGCGTGGTTGGTGAGGCGCTGCGCTGGCTCCGGTCATGATCTCTTGCATTTTCGTCTGCGTGACCGTGCTCGCGTATCAGGGCGCGAACGCCGCCGTCGGTGAGAGTGCCGCCAGTCCATCGTGCAGGGACGCCGAGGATGTGCCGTGCGCCGAATGGGCCGAAGCGGGCGAGTGCAAAAACAATCAAGCATACATGCACGCAATGTGTTCTGCATCGTGTGGCTGCCCCGCGCCCACTGCGAGCGGCTCTGCCGCCACCGTTGCAGCTGCCTCCACTTCCGCGCCGGACTGCGTCGACCGAGACAAGACAGGCGCGTGCACTCATTGGGCGGCAAGCGGCGAGTGCGAGGCCAACCCGTCATACATGAAGCTGCGCTGTGCGGCGTCCTGCAAGACGTGCGACATGCTCGACTACGGCAAACGCTGCCCGATGCTGTCCAACCGGACGCCCGCGGTGCCACCAGGCGCGATGGTCGACTCCTTTGAGCGCGCACTCAGCGGCGAGTTCGCCGCGCTTGAGCCGCGCGCGCTCTCACGCGACCCGTATGTCGTCTCCTTTGACCGCTTCCTCGATCCGGATGAGATTGCGGCCGTGCTACGCCACGGTGAGGATCGCTACGCGCGCTCGACGGCGTCGGGCGGGCGTAAGGACGACGAATTCGTGCCGCTCATGTCGGATATCCGCACGAGTTGGACGACTTGGTGTGACAATCGCACGTGCCTCGACGATGACGTGATGCGGCGCATCACGCAGCGCGTGAGCGACGTGACCCGGGTGCCAATGGAGAACTTTGAGTTCATGCAGCTGCTGCGCTACATGCCGTGCGCGCACGAGAGCTCGCCCGACTGCCAATTCTATCGACGACACCACGATACCATCCCAGAGCTTGTGACGATGCAGCCCGGCCCCAGAGTCTACACCTTCTTTCTTTACCTTTCCGACGTCGAGGAGGGCGGCGGCACCAGGTTCGATGGTGGCTTCACGGTGCAACCGCGTGCGGGGCGCGCGCTTTGGTGGCCCGCGACACTGCCCGATGAGCCCTTTGTCTCGGATGACCGCACACACCACGAGGCACTGCCAGTGCTCAAGGGCATCAAGTATTCCGCAAACTTCTGGCTGCATCAATACGACTACGTGTCGGCGCATAACAGCGGGTGCACCTCGTAACGGCGGGGGTCATCGCGAAGAGGGCGGCTAGAGGACGGCCGACGGGGTCAGCGGCGCCATTCCGTTCAGTTCGGACGGTTCCCATTACGTTCCCATTACGCTGCCTCCGGCTTAGTGTGTTGGCTCTAGTATCGGCTTGGCCTCACTCGAGGCCTCACGGGTACGTGCCACGACCGGTCCCGCGCCGGTCTGTAGCGGCACGAGTGCCGTTTGAGACGATTGAGCCGGCGCGCGGTAGTGTCTGGTGATTAGAGAACCACCAGGCGGTGTGGGCGGCGGCGGCGGCGCGCGCCGCGCGGGAGCGCGCGGCCGCGGGGGGGTCGCGGACTCGCGGTCGCCGCCCGGCGCCGGGACCGCCGGAGACCCGGCGCGCCGGCCGGGTCGTGCGGCGCGTTGGCGTTTTGCATGGTTAAAACCGTTAACCCTCTTTATAACCCTCTAACCCAAAAACGGCGTACGGCCGTTCGGTTAAGGTTTACGAAGGTTTAACCGACCCGGCCGCGCGCCGGGGGACGGCGGGGACGCGGGCCGGGGAAACAGGGGCGAACGACGAGACGGAATAGAGACGGAAACGTCAAACACATGACGAAGTCAACGACATTGGACATACGACCATACGACCGACGTTTAACTTCGGAGCCCTGTGGCGCCTCGACAAGACGACAACTCCTCAACTCTCGACTCAACTCGACTAGCTAAACTCGACAGGATCAGGAAACTAGACAGCTACTTGAGAACTTGACAGGAAAAAACTCGACACACGACAGCTACTCCACGACAGGATAACTCGACTTCAGCTACTCGACAGATGTGACCTCCACCTCGACAGTGACCTCGTGTCGACTCAGACCTCGACAAAACACAGGAACCCCCTGACTGCATGCGCCTGGCTAAGTACGGCCTCGTGGGCGTCACAAGGTGTCACTCGACAGAGAGTCAGAGTGCTTCATGAAAAATTTAGCAAAAGCGCAAAGCTACATGCCAGGCTCGAGCTCGACAACACACTCGACATATAACTCGACAGCCTCGACAGAGAAACTAACAGAGAAACTCGACAGATGGACAGAAACTCGAGGACAGCTCGACAGCTACTCGACGCGCCCCACGAGGCGCATGGAGTCAGCCTCGACAGGCACCTGTCGACAGGATCACAGGAACTTGACAGGAACTTGACAGGCTCGACAATGAGGCTCGACAGCACGACAGGCAAGGCCTCGACAGCCCCTCGACTGTCGACACGAGCGGGCTCGACAGCGCCTCGACGGAGCCTCGACAGCTCGACACGGCTCGACAGCCAGGGCTCAATAAGGGCTCAAGACGTTACGTATTACGTTTTACGTCTGGATACGACTTACGAGCGCAGGTGCGCAGCTTATCACCGCTATGCGCTAACCCGTAAGCGTAAGCCGTAACCGCTATAACCAGGGGGGTGGGTTTAACGTTGAGACGCTGTTGAGACGTTTGTATTAACACTTAAGCTCAGGAAGTGTTAGCCTGTCTCAACACCTGTTTGAGGAGCTGTTGAGACAGCCTGTCTCAACACCTCTTCAGCCCGTCTCAACACCTCGAAAACACGCCTGGTACGGGCTCAGCGACTCTCGACTCGCCACGCGTTGCGACGCGCCCGCCGCCCTCCATGTCATGCCCGCCCGCTCTCTTCATGTCACGCTCCTCTGCCAGCACCTCATTCCTCATTCGTCTGCGGCAGAGGAGGCGGCCGAGGTGGCCGCCTTCACAGGTGCACGGTGCTTCTCATACTCGTACTTCGCGAGCTGCTCGACGTGAGAAGCATCAGACCAAGGGCCACGTATACGCACTCGAGCAGCGTGAACGCGTGCAGCAGAAGCGCACCGGAAGGCGACCTGAAGGCCAGGTTGGCCTCCTCGCTTCATTGTTTGGAAAAGAACACGAGGCTCCTGTCGGTGCCGAGGTGGCGAAGAAGCGACATGCGATGATGCCGACGTCAGAGAGAGAGATGGCCGCGAAGAAACCACGCTTCGTTTTTGTCCCCTGAACTTTGCGCCAACATGACGCCAAATACGAAACGGAAAAATGTCCGAGATTGTTGAGGGGTTCTACGTTCAAATAATATCCGCACTTGACGATCGTCCATTATTTTGACCCCGATTCGGCGCTCGATCCCTGTCTCAACACCTGTCTCAACACCTGTTTTCCTGTCTCATCACTTGGTGTCTCAACACCTGTTTTGGTGTCTCAACACTTGATACTTAACGAAAAAAAGTGTCTCAATGTTAAACCCACCCCCCTGGCTATAACCGTCGATTCAGCCATTACCGACCCCGTCCCCGACTAGCGAGTTGTTCCGCGTTAACGTGGCGCGACCGCCGACCGCCGACCGGCAACGCGGCGTGCGTAAGTGCGAAAGAAGCCTCCCGATCCGTCGAAGCTCGAACGAAGTGTCACGGAAGTCGACAGCTCGACACGTGTCAGCGGTGTCGCACGTCGGATGCGTATCCCGAACAATACCGTACAGAACTAGAATCGCTCGAACGACACCCCGGCGACCGCCGACGTCCCGGTTCGCCCCGGAGGCGGAGCCCGACTCTAGCCGGCGCGGCTGTGCGGCGGCCTCCGCCGGCGGCGCTGGGCGAACCGGCGCGGGGCGAACCGGGGAGGGGCTTCCTCTGAGCTCTGTGGCCACCTCCGCGCTCTTCTCCTGGCGGCCCAAGAGCGTACACAAGCCGTAGCAGGCGCGTGACAGACCGGCGATCATCACTTGACCTTACTCGCCAGCGTCTCGCTGTCGTGCCGGCGCGCGTAACGGCGGCCCCACATGTCAAAGTACACGCTGACCGCCGACTCGATGAGCGACACGAGTGGCGCGAGCAGCGCCTCGCAGCACGGAAAGGCACGCGGCGAGACGCCTGAGCACGAGGAGACGAGCAGATTGATGCCCGGATCGGGCGCTGGCAGGTGGTAGAGGCCGCGCTCGGCGCCCCTGAGCATCGACTCGGCGACGCTGGCCGCGGAGTAGATGTCCACGGGCACCATCTTCAGGGTTTCGATCGGCTTGGACTTGTTCTCGTGCTCGAAGCCGGGGGTCTCCGTGTCGGGCGGGTACGCGATCTGCACGGCCACGTTGAAGCCGACGAGCTCGTTGCGCAGGCAGTCGGTGAGCCCACGAAGCGCGTGCTTCGCGGGAGCGTAAGACGAGTAGCCCATGAAGCCCACCACCGACATGGCCGAGCCGACCACGATGATGTGGCCACGCCGACGCGCCACCATCGGCTCGACAACCGCCTTGATGGAGCGCACCGTGCCCACATAGTTAAGCTCCATCGCGCGGCCGTAGTCGTCAGCGCTCGTGTGCAGGAAGAGGCCCGGTTGAGCCGCGCCCGCGCATGCGATAAGCACTTCGACATCGCCAAATGTCGTAGACGCCTCCGCAACGGCCGCAGCCAGCTGAGCGCTATCGGTGATGCTCGCGCACGCGTATTGACAGTATCCCCCGGGCTGATCGGCGGTGAGCTCGTCTTTGGCCTTCTGCAGGGTGGCCTTGGTGCGCGCGAGGATTGTGACTCGCGCGCCGCGTGCGAGGAGCCTTGCGGCGAGCGCCTTGCCGATGCCCTGCGATCCGCCGGTGATGAGCACGTGCTTGTTTGCAAAGGAGTGACGAGGGAGGAAGTACCGGCGGACGAGGTCAAAGGTGAGCGCGCAGGCGAAGAGACCGGGGAAGAGCCACAGCCAGGACGGCATCGTGTGCTCGTCCTTCGAAATTCCGCAAATTCAAAGCTCCAGTCCCGCCCATCGACCATCGCGGCAGACAAGGAGATGGACGACCTCCAGTCCCTCCCATCGCTGACAGACACATCGCTGCTCGAGGCGCTGCAGCAACGGCACAAGAAGCGCCATGTGTACACGTACAGTGGCTCGCGCGTCGTCGTCTCCGTCAACCCGTTCGACTGGAGCACCTCGCTGCCACTCTACGCGGAGGAGGTAAGGGCCCAATACCGCAAGGCACCCGAGGGCGACCTTAGCGGTGGCCGGCGGGTGCTGCCGCCGCACCTGTACGCGGTCGCCGAGCAGGCCCGGCGCCGGCGGGCTGTCCTAGGCGCGTCGCAGGCGCTCCTCATCGGAGGCGAGAGCGGCGCAGGCAAGACGGAGGCTGTCAAGATCCTCATGCAGTACATGTGCAAGGCGAGCATCGCGCCGACACCCGCCGAACGAGCGGCTGGTGTCCTCGCCACGAATGATGCAAACGCGCTCGTCGAGCGGCTCGTAGAGCTCAACCCGCTCCTTGAGGCCTTTGGCAACGCGACCACAGCGCTGAACCACAACTCGTCTCGCTTCGGCAAGTTGATTACCCTCGAGTACGCAGGCACGGAGGGGGTCGAAAGCGGGACGGAGGGAGGCGCACTCTCTGCAAACATCGTGGGCGGGCGGGTCAGTTGCTACCTGCTCGAAAAGGTCCGCGTCGTCCACCACGCTGAGGGCGAGTCTGGCTTCCACATCTTCTACCAGCTGCTCTCCGGTGCGAATCCGCAGCTGCTCAAACGCCTAGGCCTCGGTGCGCCGGCTGAGCATACGTACTTGCAGCCACGGCAAGCACGCTTGGCTGCCACGACCGACCAGGTGCAGCGTGGGAGTCGCGCGGCGTCGGCGTCGGCGCGGGAGTCGCTGCTGTTGCGCTGCCACGGAGCCGAGGCGTGGCAAACGACTTTAGCCGCGGCGCGCGCTGTCGGGCTGAAGGCTGAAGAGATGGAGCACGTGTGTGAGCTGCTCGCGGCCGTGGTCCACCTTGGCGACGTGCGCGTACACGAGCGTGAGGAAGGGCTTGCCGCATGCTCGCCCGCCTCAGACCGCTCGGCTCGTCTCGCTGCTGAGCTCCTTCAACTCCCACGCGATAAGCTGCAGCGTGTTCTGTGCATCCGCGTGGTGGAGGTGGGTGGGCAGACCCTTGAATGCGGTCGCAGCGCCGAGCAGGCGCGTGCCTCGGCCGACGCGCTCGCCAAGCGCCTTTACACGATGCTCTTTGGATGGCTCGTCACGCGGATCAACGAGCGCATCTCGACGGAAATCTCGATCTCGACGGAAATCTCGTCGGAGCCACTCCCCAATGGCGCCGGCGTGCCGCGCCTTTGTACGCCGGGCGCATCCGACGCTGTCGTGCTGCTGCTCGACCTCTTCGGCTTCGAGAACCTTGAGATCAACTCCTTGGAGCAGCTGTGCATCAACTACGCGAACGAAAGCCTGCAACAGCTGTTCAATGCTGACGTCTTCGCTGCGGCGGCGGTGGAGGCGCGCGCCGAAGGGCTAGACCTCGGCGCCACGGCCTACGCGGACAATAGCGCGTGCGTCGCGCTGCTCGACGCTCGTGGCCCGCCGCCCGGGCTGCTACCCTTGCTCAACGAGGAGTGCGCGCTTGGAGACGGCACCGACGCCAATTTCCTCCTCAAGTTGAGTCACGCACACCGGAGCAACCCGTACTTTCGCATCCCGGGAGCGGGCGCCGCCGCCGCCGCCGCCGCTGGCATCGCACGTGCGCCCGGCATGCATGGGGCCGGGCGGAAGGCTGGTGGGCAATCTCGCATGCCGCATGCCGAACGGATCGTCTCGCCGCCGCGCCGGCCACGCACGTCAAATGAACTGCTCGGGCGGCACGGTGGCGGCGGCGCCGGCAGGCCAGGCGCGCGCACGCATTTTGCCATCAGGCACTATGCGGCTGAGGTCGTGTACGACTGCGAGGGATTTCGCGCCAAGAATGCCGACGTGCGTGAGCCAGCTCACTTCGAGATGCTGCTCGGTGCCGGCCACCCTTTGCTCGCGCAGCTCGTGAAGCACGAGGCGCTGATTGGCGACGGCGCGGGCGCCACCGGCTCCTTTGGCACCATGTCCACCTCCTCCGAGGACTCGACCCATAGCGATGACGCTGCGGGCTATGGTCGTCGCGCTGGGTGCTCACGCGACGCGGCGGCGTGGAGTCGCACAGCTCGCGTCACCTCAGGGGGTCGGCAGGCACAGGCCGCGCTGATGGGCTCTGCGCACACGCGGCGAAAGACGACCCACACCATCAGCGGTCAGTTCGTGCGCCAACTGCGGTCGCTCTGCGAGACGCTCGGTGCCGCCGAGTGCCAGTACGTGCGGTGCATTAAACCGAATGCCCAGGCAGCCGCAACTGCTTGGGACGCATCCTTCGTGTCACGTCAGCTCGCGCACGGTGGCATCTTCGAGGCTGCCCGCGCCGCGCGGCGCGGCTACGAGCATCGGCTTGAGCTTGCCTTCTTCGTAGGGCGATACCGGTGCCTCGAGCCGACCAAGAGGGTATCCGCAGCTGGCCGCTCGCGCACGCAAATCGCAGCCGCGCATCGGGGCGTGAGCGGCGCCAAAGTGATGCACGTCGAGGTGATCCGCGATGAGAGCGCCGAGGCTCTCAGGCAGCGTGCGAACGCCCTCTGTACAACACACCTGCGCCCTGCCTCCGCGCACCGCTCGGATGCGAGGGCGCCCTCCTCGCCCATTCTCGGGCTCAGCTGGGTGCAATCAGCGATGCAGAACGTCTTCGCCTCGCCTTCACGCCCAGCCACGTCATCTCGCTCGAGGGATGGTTCACCCTCGTCCCTTACCACACCTGCCCCAGCTCGCTTCCTCGTCGGGCTAACCAAGGTCTTCCTGCGTGCCGAAGCGCTCAACTCTCTCGATGAGCGCCGCCGGTACATCCGAAATCGCGCCGCGTTGTGCGTGCAGGCTGCCGCTCGGCGTAAGGGAGCAATGCGTGAGCGGAGGGCCCTGCTAGCTCGGGCCGCTGCTGCCCACGGCGCGGCCGTGGCGATGCAATCTGCTACCCGCGGGCATCGCGCTCGTCGCCACGTTGGAGCAGCTAAGGTGGCTCGAGCTCAGGCGGCTGCGAAGGCTGAGGCTGCCGCGAAGGCTGAGGCTGCTGCGAGGGCTGAGGCTGCCGCGAAGGCTGAGGCTGCTGCTAGGGCTGAGGCTGCTGTGAAGGCTGAGGCTGCTACGAAGGCTGAGGCTGCTACGAAGGCTGAGGCTGCTACGAAGGCTGAGGCTGCCGCGAAGACTGAGGCCGAGGCGCTTGCGGCGGCTGAAGCCGCGACCAAGGATCAGGCAGCGGCCGAGGATCAGGCGGCGGCCGACGTGAAGACCAAGGGAAAGACCCGAAAGGCTCTCTCCACGCAAGACTCTTTACTCATCCAAATGGAGCGAGCACCGTTGGCGGAGCAGTCCTCAAACCGTGTGAGCGTTGGCACCTCCCCTTTCCCGCACTCGCGGTTGACGCAACTGAGCTCTCATGGCATCGCCAACGCGGCCGCCGACCGTGTCAAGGCGCTCATCGCTGAGGGACATGAGCTGCAAGCCGAAGCGGAGCAAAAGCAGGCGGCTGCACGGGCGACGGTGGAGGCGCAGGCGACTGCCAGTACGCGTCGCGCTGCGGCCGAAGCACGACAGGTCGAGGCCATCTACCGATGGGCGACCGCATCGGCGGCTAGGACGGCCCAAGCCCCCTCGCCGATGCGCAGCCGTGCGGGCGTTGTGACACCTTCGCCCCTCACATTCGGCTCGGCGGTGGCCTCGCCCGCGTTTCGAGGCCACGGTGGCGGACGCCGCAGTAGCGCCAGCGAGTGCGGCGGGGTTGGCGCAGTCAGCGGCAGTGGTATGATCATGCCACTGCCAGGCTTGATCTCACCGAGCCGCGCGCATCTCGCTGAGGTTGCGCACATATGCCGTCAGCTCGAGAACTGGCCCATCGATGCGCCGCGAGAGCCTCGGCTGGACAGGCTGCTGCGCCGCCTGCACGCACTCCGTCGCGAAGTTGCCAACGGCCCCGACGCATCCTCAGAAGTGGACTGTGGGCGCGAGCCGTATCTGCCAAAGGAAAATACCTTCAGAGAGGGCATCGACAAGCTTGGCAAAGACCTTTCCAAAGGGCGCCTTTCAAATCTTGTCAGCGGCAGCACACCAGAGAATGGCGCGAGCGAGCCGGCTTCAGTGGCGGCGCCGAGAACGCCCTTCACACCTCAACCGCTGAGTTCCGGCACGGCGGACGCCAAGGATGGGGCTCCGCCGGTGCGCTCGATGCTCCCCTTGCTAGCAGAGCTCGCCGTGACCGCAGCGGCCGCCGCTTCGGCGAGCCCGATGGCGGACGACCCGATCGTCCGAGCCGCAGTGCGCGCGACTGAGCTCGCAGTGCTTCAGATAGCGCTTGGCAGCCGTCACTCGCTGAGCCCTTCAAAGGAGCCCTCGCCGTCGGGCGAGACGTTACGCGCCTCCATCGACGCGTCGACGACTTTAGGAACCCCCATATTGGGCAACATGCCTCGGAGCCGAACTTCGGAGGGGAGCGTCGGCTCTGGCCTCGCCGCCTGGAACGAGGCCGAAGCGCTGACGCAGGCAGGGCGCGTGGCGCAAGCTGTATGTCAGCTCCACTGCGCACTGCGTTCGCCCCGCGCCCTCGATGGCTGTGTGGACCAGCGCGTCTCGGAACCCGTCACGAGCGGATGCACCATGCTGCCAGAGGATGAGGAGACGTCCATTCGTGCACGGTGCGGCCCTCCTCGGTGGCCAGAGGCTGCGGGCCGCAGCACGACCCACCCCGCCGATGACGGCCCCAGTTTCGACCAAACGGGCGAGCCCAACGAGCTGGCGCTCGCCGCACGCACTATGCAGGAGAGCCTTGCGCAGGTGGAGACGTTGTGCGCCCGACAGGCCGAGCAGCTCGAGGCGCTGCGTGAGCAAGCAACCGTCCAGTTATGCTCACAGATCGAGGCGGCAGCCGCTGACGCGACCGCCCTCGCTCAGCCCTCGGCGTCTTCACAGACCCTCGACGTCTTCGCACTCTTCGACGTCAACCGCACCGGACGTATCACCCTCGCAAACCTGCGGCAGGTGGCGACGATGCTTGGCATTCCAGTGGAGAACCATACGCTGCAACGCATGATCAGCAAGGCTGACGTCAACGGAGATGGTTCGGTGAATAGAGGCGAGTTTGCACGCCTCTTCGAGAGCCCCGCTGTGAACCTCGACAATAGCGACCTCTGCGACCCCGCGGCCGCCACTGTCCATGGCGCCGCGGTGCTTTGCACACCTCCCGCTATCCGCGAAAGCGACAGTTCGCATGCGGGGGTTTCATCGGCTGCTGGCACCGCCGGAGCTCGCGAGGATGCCATGCGCTCCGCCAGCTTGCTCCCTCGTTGGTTGCCGTTGGTTTTGCCGGCGCTCCTGCTGCTGCTGCTTTCGAGCATGTGGCTGCTATGCTGGCTCGGGTCGCGCTGGATCGGGCGGTCCCTCGGTAGCCTCGAGGAAGTAGTGCCCTCGGCGGCCGTCGGAGAGGTCGGAAATCCGAGCCTCGGGTTAGAACTTCGCCAGCCTTCTCCCCTCCAACGGCCCCTTGCGTGGGCGATGAGCATCGCTGGTTCGAAGCTGGCGCGAATTGGCCGCGAGTTGAACAAGGCAAGCTGGGCACACATGCTGCAGACCAGGCTGCAGATGCGCTCGATCAGCTCAGCGCGTGATGGTGCCGCGGCCGCGGAGAACGAGCAGCAGCGCCTCGCGCACTTCCTAAGGCAGCTTGGAGGCCTCGACGGGTGGCCAAGGGGCATGGATCGAATGCCGGCGGAGCAACCTCCGATCCGCTTGTCACAGGCAATCTTGGAGATGTACGGACGGCGCCTCGAGTAAACAAGGGGTGAGGCGGATAATAGCTCGAGCATCGATGGACATTCTTGTCATATTGCATGCAATGACTATGACAGTCGTGGAAATCAAACTGGGATAACAGCTCACAACTGCAGGAGAGGAAGTGAAGGATAATCAGCAAGAGGCGTGTTTCTGCCCGCTGCGGCGTGTGCCGGTTCTGCCGAAACTTTAAAAAGCGGTACGGGCAACCGGGGGAGATCGATAATTATTAAATTCCTATGATGTTTGCTTATACGGAAATACGTGAAGCGCATAGACCCTCTCTTAAATACACGATTCACATAACAGAGCCCGACAGGTAGTCGGTCTTGCGCCCGGCCTCCACGCAACCACGGGCCGGCCGTACCGGCGCGAGCGGGCCACCCCGGTGAAACACGACGGACAGTTGAAGCTGATACCGACCAGCGGGCGGCCCAAGCTTGTCACGGGCGACACTTCACCCCAGGGGACAGTCACATCGAACCAGCGCGAGCATTACGACTTCGGTGGTTTGCACGAGGCGATGCGTCGCAAACGTCATCAACGCACTGAACGCATCGACGTACGTGAGCACGCACAAGGGCAGTCAAAGCAGGCCAGGCAAAGCTCTGGTGGAGTGCCGTCTACGTGCCGCACACGCAATGAGACGGGCAGTTTGGATCGCCGCACGTTGGCGGGATCGGGCGGCGATAGAGAGCCGAGAGCAGCCACGCTAGAAGCTATGGTCGCGTGGCGACGATCATCTGCTGGATCGGGCGATGATGCGAGCGGTGAGCGCGAGCCGGCCACGGCAACGGAGGACTCATTTGGAAGCTGACTCAATTGCCTAATTGCCACTGGCACCACCGTGAGTAGGTTCAGGTCTGCACCTGGCACCGCATTCGTATGATTGTCGTCCACTTGAGCTCGGACGACCGATGGGCTTTCAGTCTGCGGTTCGACCTTCGGCTCCAATTTCCGCTCTTGAAGTTTGCTCCGGAGGGATGAGGCTCGCTGGCGAACTCGATTAAGCGCCTGGTTAAGATTGGCCTCGCGCTGCAGTAAGTTTTGCAATTGCTCCTCCGGCGTCTCCTTTGCGTCAGGCAGCGAAGCGTCAAGCTCCAGCTCCATCGCGCATCGACGTCGAGGCTTTTTCCACACACACCACCATGTTGCCTGGAAAACAAGTCCCAATCCGAGGAGCAGGAGCAACCACGCCGCGCAGATCTCTTCCCATTCCAACGGCATGTCTTTCGGCGCGGGTCGTGCCCTCATGTACGAGCGTGAATGCGCCATCGCGCAGCAGGCCAGGCGGAAAAAAGTTCGTGAGCTGTTACGCGTCAAGTTCTCTAGTCAAGTTCAAGTAACGCTCGTTTTCAGATAGATGTACGCGGAGGGGCTGCGGAGCGCGCTGTCGGCCAGCCGACGCTCACCCGCTGCAGTGTTCTAGTGTGTTCTGCACCACTGCGTGCGTCTCGCGGCTGAGACGGCAATGGTGGTGCTCCTTATGGAAACACCGGGGTCCTCACCCAGGCGGCGTCTTTGCACGGCTAGCCCGTCTCACTTCACCAGCATCGGGCCCTTGACGGCCTCGGCTTTTTCTGCACCCGCGAGGAGTGTGATGAGCGTGAGTGCAAACTCGATGGCCGTGCCGGGTCCTCTCGAGGTGACGACCTTGCCGTCCACAATGACTCGCTCCTCGGAGTAGCGCTCTGCGATCGTCTCCTTCATCTTGTCGGCAAAGGCAGGATGGCTCGTGGCCGAGCCTTCGCCGAGCAGACCGTGAGGCATGAGCACCACTGCCGGTGCGGCGCAGATGGCGCCATACACCTTCCCGGCTTCCTTGTGCTTCTTGAGCATAGCAATGAATGCCTCATGCTCGCCGATGGTCTTGGCGCCCGGCATGCCGCCAGGAACCGCGATGCAATCATACTCTTTGGCCTCGCAGTCAGCAATGAGCGTGTCGGCATTCAGCATGACGCCTCGGCTGCACTTGACAGTCGTCTGGCCACTCACCGAGGCGAGCGTGACGGTGATGCCCGCGCGCACGAACGTGTCGACGATGCACACGGTCTCGATCTCCTCAGAGCCGTCCGCCACCGGCACGAGCGCTGTCAGTTTTGCGGCCTCAGCCATCTCGACGCTGATGTCGGGACTGTCACATTTCGGCGAGGGCGAAAGACCTTGCGTAAGTGCAGAGTGTCAGGAAGAAACGCGGGGGGTGAGTGGTGGAGAGAGAAAGGGGGGGTCGGAAAGTACTAACGTTGGTCTGAGCCCACTTTGGGCCAAGCTTTTCAACCACGCGCCGTAGTGAACACCTCGCTCTGCTGTTCCACTCCCTCGAGGGCGCAGCGACACTGCTCGCGCCGAGACTCCATGCTTTCAGCTCAAGCAGTTGTCCACCTCTCCTCCAGCTACCCTATCCTCCAGGTCAGGGAGACAGAGAAAGGTTCAACCTCGAAAAACATCAATGAAGCCGCGGATCTTCCTGCACCACCGCTCCAGCGGCCGATGAAGGTGCACCTGAAGCCGGCGGACCCCATCTCGGTGAGTGACTGCCTCCAGGTGCACTGCTTCCAGATCGAGGAGCGGCAGGCAGAGCGCGTGGCGGCTGTGCAAGCCGCGCGGCGGCAGCACATCGATGACATGCGGGAACTCAAGGGCCGCGTCGCAAACACGTTTGAGGAGGTGGCGGCGCGCCGCTCGTGGAACAAGCAGGTGGCCAGGGAGCAGCTGGTGCAGACGGAGGAGAAGATGCAGGCGGAGCTCGAGGCGTACAAGGACTCGCACGCGCCCACCGAGTACTGGCCATACGAGGCTGCTTCCGACAGGCGCGGCTTTGCTGTCCCACCGAAAAAGGTGTATGGTGCCGAGCTGCTCCTTGCAGCGCAGCAGAAGGCGAACGCGATGGCGCTGCAGAAGATCGCGCAGCGGCGCGGCACCACCACCACAATGCCGCTGCGCCACGAGCGACAGCTCGAGCAGGCCGCGATCGACGCCAGTACTGTACGAGAGGTGCCACCTCACCAGGTCAAGTCAGCTCACGCGGTTGCCGACCAGCGGCGACGTGAGGCGGTGGCCGCTCTGGCGGCGCAGGCCAACGATGGTAAGTTGGCGGCGGCCGAGCGATGGGAGGAGGCGCCCAACCTGAGCCGCTTTCAGCTCAAGGAGGCACAGCGCGAAATCCGCGAGAAAGCGAACAAGGAGCAGCTGCGTGAGATCCTATCCAAGCAGATGGCGGAGAGGCAGCTGCGCGAGCTCAAGGAGCACGCGCACACGTACGGCGAGGGGCCCAACTACCAGTCGACCTTGGACCGAATGGTAGAGAAGGCTATGGGTGCACAGCACCTCTCCCGAGACCAGCAGATACGCAACGGTCAGAAGAGACGGATGGAGCTCGAACGGGCCATTCAGGAGAAGCAGCGCGAGCGGCGCGAGCTTCGCAAGCTCGCTCAGCAGAAACAGAAGGAGATCGACGACACTGCCGCCGCGACTGAGGCGCTCATGCACGAGCGAGACCGCATGCGCAAGGCCGAGACGCAGACCAAGATGCAGATAGACATGCTCACCGCGAACGAGCACAAGAAGCACGGGGCCAAGTGACGTGAGGCACATGGACCGATTGGAACAAGTGATGTGAGCCCCCAACACTATGAGGCAGACAGCTCTGAGTTCAGGCTGCGTGCGTGTCTCTCCCGTGTCGGTGTGGCCTTCGCCCCTCCATTGCCCATAGGCTAGAGGCTCAGTACTCGTCACTCTATAGACCACACTCTATTCGAGTTGTTGAACCGGTCGCATGACTTGACTTGGTAAGAGCTGGTCTGTTCAACACAACGCGCGCGCGCGCCCCGGACCCCCCAAGCACGAGGGCCTGGTTTGTGCCGTGGATACTACGCGCCCTTGCGGCGCGCTTTCTCCAGCACTTATACGCATGATTCTATTGCTGGTGGCCGTCGTCGCCACCTCTTTAGCCGCACCCAGCACTTTTCCAGATCCACCTCCTCTCCAGCGTGCTCCGTCGGCACCGCCTCCATGCGAGGACGACCCCAATTTCTGGCAAACCGGCCTTTGGTTGCAAAAGCCGTGGAACTTCACGTGCAGAGATTGGGACGGGTACGCATGTGCAGCTGGCGGGTACGGCATCACCGAGCCGAACGATATCGCCGCTCTCGTCAGGGCGTGCCCTCTCTCCTGCAACGACGGTCCGTGCAGTGGGGACTCGTCGTTTAGCTACAGTGGAGAAGACCAAAGCTGGTCGCCGTCTTCGGGGCAGGCGGACGAAGGCGCGAGCGTGTGCGCGTGTCCGATTGAGTGGATCGACGATGGCGAGTGCGATCGCCAGTGCAACGAGGCCGCGTGCTCGTGGGACGGGAACGACTGCTTCCACAGCGATACCGGCTGCTACCAACACCCGACAGGTGCAGACTACCGGGGCAATGTGAGCCATACCATCGATGGCCAGCCTTGCCAGTACTGGGAGAGCCAGTGGCCGAACACACACGATTACTCGGTCGTCAACTATCCCGACTCCAACCTCGGCGGTCACAACCACTGCCGCAATCCCAATCCCGACGACGGCTCACAGCGGCCGTGGTGCATCGTCGACTCATTTGATGCGGTTTGGGGCTACTGTAACGTGAGCACACCGAGCACGACACCGTGCCCGAGCCCCCGGCCATGGTCGCAGCACAACCACACCGAGCTGGCTCTCAACGAGTGGCTCCATGCATCCGTATACGAGCATCGGTACGACTACTACAGCGTGCGGCTGCCGCCGCGTCTCTCTGGCTTCCAGGTGGTCGTTGTGCCTATGACGGGTGATCCCAGCCTGTTTGTGGCGTTCGATGTGCCCTTCCCCACTGGCCACAACTACACGTATAAGCAAGACGAGGCCACCCAGGTCGAGGTCTTCTACATGACCAGTGGCACGTATGGGTACTGTGCGGCCGCCTCCGACGCGGCCACCGCCGGCTGCATGCTGTACCTCTCTGTGACTTGCCAAGAGACGTCGGATTACCACCTCGTCGTCTTGGACACTGCGAATCCGAACGGCACAGCGTGCTCGGCGGGATGCGCTTGGAAGCAGCTCGGGGACGGCGTCTGCCAGCCGCAGTGCAACAACAACGATTGCTTCGAGGACCGCGGCGACTGCGCGGGGAACAGCTCTGCGGTGCATTGTACGAGTGCATGCAACACTGACTGGATCAACGATGGGTACTGCGATATGCAGTGCTTCTCAGCCATGTGCGGATGGGACGGCGACGATTGTGGGGGCGTTGGCTGTGCGGACGACTGCCTCAACGGGCTGCGCGACAATGGCGAGTGCAACGCCGCATGCAACGTGGAAGCATGCGATTGGGACGGCGCCGATTGCTTCCACACTCATCACGAGTGCTACAGGCGCCCCGACGGTGCCGACTACCGCGGCACCGTCTCCCACAGCCTGTCGGGGCAGGTCTGCCAGCGCTGGTCAGATCAGTTCCCACACGCGCACACGCGCACCCATGCCAAGTATCCGTTCGCGGGCTTGGGCGGGCACAACTTTTGCCGCAATCCGGACGGGGAAGAATCCGTCTGGTGTTACACGACGACGACCGAGGACTCAGGCTTACCTCGCTTTGAGAGATGTGATGTCGGACCACCCCGACAAACATGCCCGCCGCCGCCGCCGCCGCCGCCACCACGCGACGCCCCGCATCCTATGCCGCCGCCGCCGCCGCATCCGAGGTACCCGCCGCCCCACCCACGCCCTCCGCCTCCGGACCCGTCGCCGCCGCCGCCGCCCTCTCCGCCGCCGCCATTGCCGCCTTGCCCTGCCGAGTGCGTCGCGCTCTTCGAGCAGGGCGCCTTTTCGCACGCAAATTCGTCCGAGTGCCTCTCCCTCGAGAGTTGCGCGCCGCTGTTCCACCAGCTTGGCAAGTACATTGACGCGAAACCGTCGAGCATTCCCCTCGCGATGAGCTTCGCGTTCGGCGTCTCGATCCCGCTCGCGATGATCTGCCTGTACTGCACCCGACGCTTCCTGAGACGCTGGGGTGGCAGCAAGGGCGTCTATACCTTTGGCGAGGCGGACACTGCGGACGAAGTCGAGCTAGACGAAACGACAGACGAGGTTGTGACAGCTGGGTTGTGAGCGCGCGACGGCCGCGGCCAGGGGCAGGTGGCGATTGCTCATACAAGTGTACTCCGCTCGTCGAAGAAGCGTCGTAATCGTGTAAGCCAAGGCGTCCGAGGCCTTACAGTCGCCTGGAAGGCTGGATGCCGGAAACGCTCCCCGCGCGACTAGAGCTCAGTTCGTCGAAACAAAAACCGCGTAACAGGAAACAGCAAACCCGGCGGCAGCACGGTCTAATATTATAATCGGACGCCACCGGCCGGTCCGTGGACTCACGGTGTAGAGTGACTCAGGACTGTCTAGAAGGACTGTGCACTGTCGGAGAGGCGCGGGACGGGAGCTCACCAGGGCATATCTTGATTCAGGAATAACTCATGAGTTAAGATCACACAGGCACTTG
>ENA-UOXO01001281-UOXO01001281.1-mixed-culture-metagenome-genome-assembly--contig:-NODE-1281-length-17629-cov-31.108456_pt1 | contig 17629 bp, 10 predicted proteins | sample MGYA00238162_ERZ761640 | MGnify/ENA primary metagenome ERZ761640 (study PRJEB28914, sample SAMN08778297) | mixed culture metagenome | isolation source: Freshwater growth medium | place: USA...
TGTTGTGTGAACGCCCACGGGGGCGCGCGTAGCGCGGTGTGAGGGGCGCGTCCGCTCGGGAGCCCCCATTCACAATGAGAAAGGAGGGGCTGCGATGGCGCGCATCGGACTCAGTGCGACCTTCATCTGCCTCTCCTCGGCCGCTGCTTCTGCAGCGTTCACGAGCGCGCAAGTGAGCTCACCGCGTCCATCAGCGCGTGGTTTCAGCCGAAGCTGCGTCCTCGTCGCTTCGGAGGCCGTCGCAGACGCCCAGGCCATTGCTGCGTGGGTCGGCGCTTGTGGTGGAAATGCAGATGCGGTCGCCCCCGTCTTGTCCTCGGATCGCGGCCTGGGCCTGGTCACGACGCGCACCGTAAAGCGTGGCGATGTGCTTGTCCGCGTGCCGCTCAACCTTGCGCTGAGTACCGAGAGCGCCCTGCGCTCCTCAATAGGCGTCTACATCGAGTCCTTTGAGCCCGCCCTCGCCGATTATGCGTTCATCGCACTGGCGCTGCTGCACGAGCGCCGACTAGGCGACCAATCGGAGCTCAAGCCGTGGCTCGCGTGCGAGTCCCTCCTTCCACCGGGCGGGTTCAGCGACCTGCCGCTGGTGTGGGAGCCGGAGGAGATTGCGGCGCTCGACTCTGCGACGATTGCTGGGGCCGCGGCGCGCCGCGACGACGTGCTGGCCGATTACGCGTGGCTGGCCGAGAACGTCTTCGATGCGTCGCCCGTCTTCTTCCCGATGAGCGTCTTCTCCGTCGAGGCCTACACGGCCGCTGTCGCGCTCGCCATCTCGCGCTCCGTCATCGTCACTGACGCAGACGGAGTCGCTACGCCCATGTTGCTGCCACTGCTGGATCTGCCCAACCACGACGGCGCCAACCCGGGTGCGCTCGTGCAGGCGCGGGCGGCCAAGGACGGCGGCATGTTCGGGCAGCAGGCCAAGGCGCCGCCGAGCGCGGTCCTCGTCGCGACGCGTGAGCTCGCCGAGGGGGCAGCTGTCTGCGTGCGCTACGTCGGCGACACCGCGGGCGAGCTCCTCCTCGATCAAGGGTTCGTCGAGGAGCCGGTGCCGCCCGCGGTGGCGCTGCGCTTCGAGCTCAACGAGGACCGCTTCCTCGACGAGAAGCTCGAGGTGCTCGAGGACGCTGGCCTCAGCGCCTCGCCCTCGTGGCTACTTCGCGAAGACGAGGAGCCACCAGGCGAGCTCCTCGCATTCCTTCGGTTGAAGCGGCTGGGCGGCGCAGATGCCTTCCTTCTCGAGCCGGTCTTCTTCAGCGCGCTCTGGCGGGAGCACCTGCAGCTGCCGGTCTCGCAGGAGAACGAGGCCGCGGCGCTCGGCGAGGCCGTCGCCCGCTGCGCCGCGGCCCTCGACCAACTGGGTGGCTCGGTGCAGCTAGACCTGCAAGTGCTCGCCGAGATGCCGAAGAGCGAGCGCCAGTACCAGCTCGCGGCGCTGCGCTATGCCGAGCGGCGCGGGCTGCAAGCGGCGGCGCGCTGGTTCGAGACGCAGCTGAGCGGCCTCAAGGGGCTCGAGTTCTATCAGGAGCGCCGTCTTGCCGGCCTCGGCCTGAACCCCGTCGAGACGAAGGAGGAGCTCGACGCTCTGCGTGCAGTGGGCGATCGGGCGGCAGGCCGCCGCTTTGAGCAGGACATGGAGTGGTGAGACCAGCGGTGAGTGCCAGAGTCGCAGGCGTCGAGATGAAAGCGTAACACCGTAACTGCGTCCGGGGAGCCGAGTGCCCGCGGCACTCGCACGCCGCGCGGTACCGTTTGCCACGATTCGCACACGTGTGCCTTGCTGCACGCGAAGGTGGATTGCGGCCTACCATCCGCGTTTTCATGAGAGATGGAGGGGCTTCCAAAGTTGTTCTTTTCGCGGAGTCGCCGGAAACCGCCGACCTCGCCCGCGGTCGCGGTCGCGCCGCCGCGCAGGCCCGAAAAAGAACTCATGCATGTTGGAGTCTTTTCGCGACGCTTTGACGACGTTCCGGATCTTTACGCCCGAGGCCACTCCGCCCGAGGCCACTCCGCCCGAAATCAAACACACGACGTGGTACACGACCACCGACAAGAAGACAGGTCGACTGTATTACTATAATGACCGTGGTGCGGTGCAGTGGGACGAGCCGGCTGAGCTACACGAGCCAGGCGCCGCGCCGCTGTGGCGGATCGATGGTCTCGGCGAGCAGACTCGCTTTTCCATCTACGTTGACCAGACCGAACCCACCAGCCTTGGTCGTCGGCAGCTGGGCAAGAAGTACAATGGAATCTCGCGCTCGCAAGCGGTGCTTTGGTGCGATGCCGATGGCCTGCTCGCCGTCAAGTCGCAGGGCTTGAACCCAACGTGCATACTAGTAGCGGGCACGAACAGGTGGGAGCAGTTGTTCAACGGGATGAAGCGCGCGCTGGGCCCGGGCGACAAGCTTGCCCTCGACCCGGCCAACAAGCAGGCGACAAGTTTCGTGGTCAATCCGACGCTCGAGGGGCAGGAGCGGCTCGAAAGGCTCGCGGCAGACGCCGGTGGGCTCGACGCTGCGCAGCTGACGGCACGGACGTCGCTCGACAGCCCGCGCCCGGCCAACGAGCTAGGGACCATCAACGAGGCCGACGAGCCCGGCGCCACGACCCCCGCCGCCTCGAGCTCGAGCGCTCCCACGACCCCCGCCTCGAGCTCGAGCGTTGGGTCGAGCGGCTCTCCTGCCAGTGATTCGATGGCCACGCGAATCGCGCGGCGGCGCTGGAACAAGGCCGTCTTGACGCCCGAGCTTCGGATGAAGGACTTCAAGAGCCCTCGCGGGCACGAAGGGGGCATGACGCCGCGCCACGAGGCGGTCTTTGCCGTCGGCGACACGGTGCTCGTCAAGCGCACCAATGGGTCTGAGGACGAGGGCACGATCCTCAAATTCGAGCCGTCGAGGGGCAACTATTTGGTGCGCCTCACTATGAGGCCCGGCGGCATGAAGGAGACGTTCAAGATGTGTAAAGAGAGGGACCTGCGCATCGTCGAGAGGGCCGCCGACAAGCTCGCTCTTGAGGAGGAGCTCGCAGTGTCGAGCGCATTCGGCCAGACGATCAAGACTGATCGAGTGGCCAAAACCCCTTTTCGCGGCTTCAAGAAGAGTGGAGACCAAGCTCCCCGACGGCTCAAGTTCCCGATCGGGTGTCGCGTACTCGTGCTGCGCACGGGCGGGCTCGAGTCCGCTGGTATCGTGACAGACTACGATGTGGAGAAGCAGCTGTACAGCGTGACGATCGATGACGGAAAGAATGTCAAGGTGCTGCCTGCCGATTCCATCCGCGCGCAGCCCGTCGAGCCGATGCGACTGCCCGCTCCCATGATGAGGACGCTCAACGGTTCCGAGATCAAGCGGCAGTTGACTGCGGGCCCCGAGGCCCCGTTAGAGGTGGCTGCCAAGACCGCCGCGGCCTCGGCCCTGGCCGAGGCTGAGGAAGCACTCCTAGCCACATTCGATGTGCGCGAGCTCCTTGCCGAAGCCCAGGCGGAGGCGGCCAGCGCGGCCGCAGAGGCCGCCCGTAAGCGGACGGAGGAGGCGAAGAGTGCGCTGGGGACTGCACATATCGACGTTGAGGAGGGGTGTGAGCTCAAGGTCTTCAAGTTCGATAAAGGCACCCTCGGCATGAAGCTTGACGGCAAGCAGGAGAATGGGGTCACCGTCATCAAGGTGATTGGCATTCTACCCGGCACCCAGGCAGACAAGCTGGCCGTACCAGTGGGTTCGATAGTGAAGCGTGTGGGCATGAAAGACTTCACAAGAATGAAATCAGTGGCGGAGGCTACGATGGCAATCGCCATCGAGCCACGGCCGGTCGAGATCACGATGCTCATGGAGCTCAAGGGTGGCGAGGTGCAGGCCAAGGTGCAGGAGCACACGACTGATGGCCTCTGATGGCCTCTGAGAAGCTCTAGCTGCCTCTCTGATGGCCTCTCTGATGGCCTCTCTGATGGCCTCTGATGATGACCTCTGATGGCCTCTGATTGCGCAGGAGCACACGGAGCAAGCCTATGCGGAGGCAGCGATGCAAATCAATGCAGCAGAGCTCGAGGCGCGAACAGCACAGGAGGAGGCGGGAGCGGCCAAGGGAGAGGCGAGGCGTAAAGAAGAGGCCGCCGCGAAAGCTGCGGCGTTTGCGGCTGCTGCTGCGCAAGCTGCGGAAAAGTGCAAAGCAGGCGCGCCCGCGAAGCGAGCTGCCGAGGAGGCACCCAGAGCTGAGGAGGCGCTCATGGCGACGCTTTCGCTAGAAGAGCTCATGGGCACCTTTGTGCAAAACGAAGCGCTCTTGGCCACGTATAAGATGGAATCGGCCCGAAGCACCAACGAAGCGCTCATGAGCACATTGATCCAAAACGACGCGCTCATGAGCACGTTTATCCAAAACGAATCCCTCCTGGGCACTTTTGTGCAAAACGAGGCGCTCATGGGCACGTTGATGCTCGAATCGGCCAAGGTTGCCGAGGAGGCGCGCCTGGCAGAGGAGGCTGCGAAAGCCAAGGAAGCCCACGCCCGAGAAGTGATCGCAAAGTCCCATGCGAAGTCCATGAAAGCGCGCGAGGAAGCCGAGGCGGCGGTACGGGCAGAGGCGGTCAGGCTCCACGCGGCCGAGATGCAGAAGGCTTTTGAGGCGGAGCTCGCCCGACGCAAGAAGGAGCGGCAGTTGCATGACCCCAAGAAGCTGCCAGCGCCCATGGACCTTACGATTCGAGGCTCAGTGATCAAGCGCGACGTCGGGCTGGGGTTCGAGGCGAAGGCAGAGAGTCCAGAAGTGTTGGCACAGGTGGAGGCACAGGCGCATGCCGAGGCGCTGGCATCGGTGGAGGCTTCGACGAAGCAGGACGCTCAGGCGGCCACCGCCGCGGTGACGCATTCGAAACAGAAGACGGAGGCGATGGCTGCGGAGCTCGCGCGCGCCGAGGAGGAGCTCCAGCGCAAGCAGGCCAAGGCGGCGGCCACCGAGGTCACGGCAAAGGCGACGGCCGAGGTGGCGGCAGCGGTGGCCGTGGCCCGGCTGAAGGACGCGGATGACGAAGCGCACAAAAAGGAAGAGCAGTTGATGCGGTTCCATGAGGAGCTAAAGTTGATCCGGGAGAAGCTGGCGGCGGTGCTAGCGGCGCCGAGTACCAAACTCGACTTGGGGGCAAAGCGCGCCGCGGAAGAGGCCGAAGAGATGGCGAAACATAAGGTGGCGTGGGCCGAGGCGGAGAAGGAACGTGCTGATGCCAAGGCACGGAGAGCGCGCGCTGAGGCGGAGGCGGCAGCTCGGGGCGAGGTTGATGCCCTCTTGAGCGCAGCCAAGCAGGAGGCCCACGAGCACGAGATGCTGAGGCGCAAAAAGCAAAAGTCGTTCAGCCGCCCCGTAGCCCTTCACGAGCCGACTGTGCTCCCGTCGCCCTTCACGATGACGATTCACGGCACGCCCATCGTGACCCAGACTGGGGCTAGCCCTCCGTCTAGCCCTAAGGCTGCAGGCTCAAGAGGCGGCCTTGGCAGCCTTTTGAGCCACCGAAGCGACGCAAAAGCTGCCAAGGCTGCAGAGGCTGCAGAAGCTTCCAAGGCCGCAGCCAAGGCCAAGGCGCAGGCCGCCTTTGAGGCGGCAGCTAAGAAGGAGAGCGACCTGGCCGTGGCCGCGGTGCAGATGGCCAAGGTCGAAGCAGACGCAGCGGCCAGCAGGCTGGCCAAAGCGGAGCAAGAGCGGGCCAAAGTCGAAGCGAGCGCGCTCTTAGCTGCGGCAAAGCACGAGGCCGCACTTGCCACCAAGTCGAAGACCAAGGTTGCGATCAACAACCTGAGGACTATGCCCCACGTGCCCTCGCTGAATCTTGCAGCACCAGCACTGCCGGAGAAGTCGCCTCTATTGCACACCCTCTCCACCACGCTCAACCTCACGTTCATCCAAGGGCCGCCGCCGCCGCCGCCGCCGCTATCAGTTCCCCCCAAAACAAGTGGACCTCCACCGCCGCCGCCACCACCACCGCCGCCGGCCTACGAGAAGTCCTTTCTCTTCGACACCTTTTCCTCCACGCTCAACCGCACGTTCCAGTTGGATCCCGGCACTGTCGACGACTATCTGGCGAGTGCTCGCAAGAGAAATGTGTTATAGTGGCAGTTCAGCCAGTCATTACTCAGGTGTTTTCAGAGGGCTCCTAGGATTAAAGGTTTAAAACCACCCATCGCCCCGCGACCTTGCACGGGAGACATTCGAACCGTTCGTGAGCGCGTGCACTTAGTCAAGTCAAGTCAAGTAAGTATGGTTGTCTGTTGTTTATGTATAGACTTGACTTGCACTTTTTACTCCCCCACCCCTCAACAAGCTATTTGTAGAGGCGTGGTGAGCGCGGGGGGACCGCAACGAAACCGACTGTCAGCTACTCTCGCGTCGTAAAGGGGTTAACCCATCAGGATGATTAAATCGCAATCATTTCTTCTCATCTTCTCGCGTCGGCGAGACGGTCGCGCGAGAAATCGGTCGGCGCGGACGCCCCAATGCCCAAGCCTCAGCTCAAAAATCCGTTCGCGCCAAAGCTCTACTACAATGAGGAAATGAAACAGCACACGTCTCAATGGCCGCACATTGAGAAGTGTACGCGAGCCGTCCATGCCTACGATCACCTCAAAGAGCGTGGTCTGCTTGCGCAGTGCCAGGAACACCCAGGCCGCGCTGCGACCGACGCTGAGTTGGCTACAGTCCATCCCAAGATGCACATCGACGAGGTGCGCCGCATGACGGCCGCCGTTGCCGCCGATCCGACCAACAGGCAGCTTCGTGAGCCAGACGGTCCCGGCGGGGTATATTATTCACCTCATGCAGACGCAGCAGCGCGGCTCGCGTGCGGCTGCGTGATTGATGCTACGCTCGACGTGATACGTGAGGCAGCGGCTCCGCCGGCCAAAGCACCCCGAGGCTATCGCCCAGTCTCCTTTGCGCTCGTGCGGCCACCAGGACACCACGCGGGCGCGGATGACACGCCGGGCCACCGCGCTGAGGGCTTCTGCTTCTACAACTCAGTAGCGGTGGCCGCGGGCTGCGCGCTCGCGCAGGGCGTGCGCAAGATAGCCATCCTTGATTGGGACGTCCACCACGGCAACGGCACGCAGCACCTCTTCTACGAGGAGGAACGAGTCCTCTACATCTCTCTCCATCGCTTTGGAGACCGGTGGTATCCGGAGACTGGTGAGCTCGACGAGGTGGGCGCGGGCGCGGGCGTCGGGCGCAACGTCAACATCCCGTGGCCCGAAAATGGGATGCATGACACCGACTACCTCGCCGCGTTCACGCTCGTCGTGCTGCCAATTCTGCGCGCTTTCGGCCCCGATCTCCTCCTAGTCTCCGCTGGCTTCGACGCCGCCGACGGCGACGCGCAAGGGCGCATGAAGGTGACACCAGCGGGCTTTGCGCACATGACGGCGATGCTGCTGCAGACGGTGAGCTGCCCGGTCTGCTGCGCCCTCGAGGGTGGCTACAACCGCCTGGTCACCTCCGAGTGCTGCGAGGCAGTGCTGCGCGTGCTCTTGGGAGAGCAAGCACCAATGCCGCCGCCGCAGCTGCTCTCGCGCTGCTGCGAGCCAACCCTCCGGGCGGTCGTGAGCACGCAGAAGGCGCACTGGCCGGTGCTGAGCGATGATAGTGAGGGCGTCCTCGACCGCTTCTTCGCTGAGGCAGCAGCGGTGGGTCAGCCGGGACGCATGTCAAAGCGCGCCCGTGCGGCGCCCACGCGACAGTACGAAGATGAGCCAGATCCTTGCAAGAGCTTCCACAGCCCGCGCTCGGGCGCCTCGTTGACGGCCAAGTCGCCCAAGCTGGACGCCGAGGCGGCGGCCCTCAAGGCTGCCGTCGACAAGACGGCCAAGACGCTTGCGCGTACCGAGGAGGCCCATGCCAAGGCGGCGCACAGGGTGGACGTCGCGAGGCAGACGCTCACGCGGGAAGAGAGCGCTCTCGGGGCGGCCGAAGAAGCGCTTGAGAGTGCGCGCAAAGCGCACGAGGTAGCGCTGGCAGCGGCCGCGGCAGCCGTGGCAGCGGTGGCCTCGTCCAGCTCCGATCCGTCCGATGAGACAGGCGACAGGGAGGACGATACCAATGGCACCACCAACCCGCAGCCCACGTGTTTGTGGTCTGCAACAGTCAAGTGCGAGGTGGGCCGGCGCGTGTTCGCGCAGTACGGCAGCAGCGCGGACGAGCTGTGGTTCCGTGGGACGATCACCGGCGTGCATCGCAACGACGTGGGTCAGTGGTGCGATGTCGAATACGACGATGGCGACACGGAAGCGATGAAGCCCATTAAACGTGTGCGCGCCATCGACGACTCGTCAGACTCGGACGACGAGGACGATGGCGAGGAGGACGAGGAGGACGAGGGCGAGGGTGAGTGAGCTGGGGCTTTGTAGTTGCGACGTTCGTCCGCAGGGGGTACATGCATGTGCCCGCAGCGACGGATCTTAGTGCGCGAGGCGTTACCGTCACGTTAGGTGTTTGAGGGCGGGGGAGGTCGCGTTGCCGTTGGGCTTGGACCGTGCGGCCGTGGAGCGACGGTGTGGGGACGGCGCGCGAGCGGACGGGACCTACGGGTCGGCGGCGCCGGTCGCGTCTCCGCCTCAGGTGGCACGTCTTCGATTTGCATCTGTATGATTGGGAGGCGTGCTACTCTAAGCGACGTTGGACAGTAAACGTATACTACGGAAAAACGGGCCCTAAGCGCCTCGTTTCAGGCCGAGCTGGTCGGCAGTCTCCTCCTTTTTGCTCTTGGAAGCTTTGCCCCAAGAGACGACGACCAGCCTCGTCACCTCATTCATCACGCGCCGGCCGAGTTTGCGTCGCCACTCGGGCAACGAGTCGAGCATGCGCTCGGACACGTCGATCACGCCCTGGATGAGCGGCTGCGGAAGGGCCTCCTTGCGCGCGCACACACGCTTTGCGAGCTCGACGCCAAAGTGGACGCAGTTCTTGTCGAAGACGTGGTAATCGTCCGCGGTCCAGTCGGCTTCGAGGCGTGCCACCTCAGCCTCGAGCTCCTTGGCGCTCATCTTCGAAGGGCCGAGGTCGATCGAGATCTGCGGCCGGTCGCCGAGCATCGCCTCCATGACAGGCACCGTGCGGCACTCGATGTGGTCCGAGTAAAAGTACTCGAGTCCATGGATGCGGATGCCCACGTGCGGGATTAGCGGCAGCTTCTTCGTGACGGACGTGGAGAGCACGCCGGTGAGCGGCCCGCCGATTTCGTAGATCGTTGCCACCACACGTGTGGAATCGCTCTTCGTCGCAGCGGGCAAAGCCGGAACCTCATTGACATCCCACAGCTGCTTCAGGAAGCTGGCGCGCTGCGCTGGCGCGGTGGGAGGATTGTCGGCACCACCCACATGTAGGCCATTGGCAGTCAAGTACGCGTTCGCCGCAGAGCGGATGGCCTCCTCGTACTCCTTTGGCGACCTGCCGGATGACCGCAGTCGCATCATCTGGTCTTCCATTGCTTCATCCGTTGACCTCGGCGCACGGAAGACCATGCGTGCATCGCTATGGCGTGCGATCGGCACGACTGTCGCGGAACCCGAGAAGGAGAATGCGGCGCTTGCGCTGGCGAAGAGAAGGAGGAACGGCATCGCGGCCTGGCTCGGGATACACCTAGGAACGCTGGCGAGCCGATCAGCGAGAACTTGCAAATGCCGATGGTGTGGGAATCTGTAGTTGAATCTGTCAAATTCCGCCCGAAACCTTTGTTTTAGCGTCTGTCCACGTTTCGGGAGAACCGTTGAGAGTGTGGCTTTGAGTTCGCGTCTCGAAGCAGCCGATGATGAAAGACGTCATCGCGGCCGACTGCTTCATACACGCACGATGGCGGTGCAGTCCATGCGCAGTGAGTTTCGCTCACGCAACAGCATGCGTGCCATTTTGATCCTGCTCGTGATCGAATGGGCCAGTGCATACGAACCCAGAGCGACGCTGTGGCGGCTGGCGATCCGCCAGGAGCATGAGTGGTGGAACGCTTACGTGTACGAGTTCAATGCGCACGAAGGGACGCAGGGTCTTGACATCACACATTCACAAGACATTTGCACAAAGCCGGGGCACGAGACAAGTAACTCCGGAGCACACGCGTTTGAAGCCAGTCTGCTGACATGGTGGTGGACGTGCCTTGATGAGGTTGGCGGGTGGGTACGCTTCAACCTTGCAGCACCTGCCGCCGACGACCAATATGGCGTGAGCCTAGGGAACACGACCAAAGCGTTTCATGTCCAATATTTTGCGTTTCATGTCCAACTGATGCTTGCTGCACTCGCGTCTGGGCTGGTGGGCATCATCTCGGTCGGTCTCAGTCGCATGTCCCCTACTGGAGAGACCACTGGTTTGAAGCGCTGCGGAGGTCTGGGCAGATGCCCGGCATCACAGAGGCGCTGCTCTCTGCCACGCCTGTCGCGCTCTTCAAAAGCGCTTGCGGTGATGTTGCTCTTCACGGGATGCGTCGCCCCGGAGCCTTTGCGCCCACCAACTTCACCGCCACCACCGTCGCCACCGCCACCGTCGCCACCACCATCGCCGTCGCCTCCTCCACCATCGCCGTCGCCTCCTCCACCATCGCCACCACCGCCCTCACCCCCGCCGCCATCGCCACCACCGCCATCACCCCCTCCGCCATCACCTCCCCCGCCATCCCCGCCGCCTCCATCGCCTCCCCCGCCCTCGCCTCCACCACCGTCGCCACCGCCACCGTCACCGCCTCCTCCCTCGCCTCCACCTCCCTCACCGCCGCCTCCATCGCCTCCCCCGCCCTCGCCTCCACCGCCGTCGCCACCGCCACCGTCACCGCCTCCACCCTCGCCTCCACCTCCCTCACCGCCGCCTCCATCGCCTCCACCACCCTCACCTCCACCGCCGTCTCCACCTCCGCCATCACCTCCTCCGCCATCACCACCACCTCCGTCACCGCCTCCTCCGTCACCGCCTCCTCCGTCACCGCCTCCTCCGTCACCACCTCCACCCTCGCCACCTCCACCCTCGCCCCCTCCACCCTCGCCACCGCCTAGACCGCCACCTCCATCGCCGCCTCCGCCCTCGCCACCGCCTTCACCGCCGCCACCATGCCCACCTCCACCGTCGCCGCCACCCTCGCCCCCTCCACCTTCCCCGCCTCCTCCTTCTCCGCCGCCGTCTCCTCCACCTCCTTCGCCCCCTCCACCCTCGCCGCCTCCATCGCCTCCGCCATCGCCTCCGCCTGCACCGCCCCCTTCACCTCCGCCCTCGCCGCCGCCGTCGCCTCCACCCTCACCGCCGCCATCTCCACCGCCGTCGTCGCCGCCCTCGCCACCGCCCTCGCCGCCCCCGTCTCCTCCGCCGTCTCCTCCACCTCCGTCGCCGCCGCCACCCTCGCCACCGCCATCACCGCCACCACCGTCTCCACCTCCACCCTCGCCGCCACCATCGCCCCCTCCACCATCACCGCCTCCACCTTCTCCGCCGCCACCTTCTCCACCTCCACCGTCGCCTCCACCCTCGCCCCCTCCACCGTCGCCGCCACCACCGTCACCGCCGCCGTCTCCTCCACCTCCGTCGCCGCCTCCGCCCTCACCACCGCCTTCCCCACCGCCACCATCTCCACCTCCACCTTCGCCTCCACCCTCGCCTCCACCTCCGTCCCCGCCTCCACCTTCACCGCCACCACGTCCTCCACCTCCATCGCCGCCGCCACCCTCACCACCGCCTTCACCGCCACCGCCATCTCCACCTCCACCGTCGCCTCCACCCTCGCCTCCTCCGTCGCCACCCCCATCGCTTCCGCCATCGCCACCCCCTACACCTCCGCCCCCTTCGCCCCCTCCACCCTCGCCGCCTCCACCCTCGCCGCCTCCACCCTCGCCACCGCCTTCACCACCGCCACCATCTCCACCTCCGCCCTCACCCCCTCCACCGTCCCCGCCTCCACCTTCGCCGCCTCCGCGTCCTCCACCTCCTTCGCCGCCTCCTCCCTCACCACCGCCTTCACCGCCGCCACCTTCTCCACCTCCACCGTCGCCTCCACCCTCGCCGCCTCCATCGCCTCCGCCCTCGCCTCCGCCCTCACCGCCCCCTTCACCTCCGCCCTCGCCGCCACCGTCGCCTCCACCGTCACCGCCGCCGTCTCCTCCACCCCCTTCTCCGCCTCCGCCCTCTCCTCCACCCTCGCCCCCTCCACCGTCACCGCCACCACCCTCCCCACCGCCGTCTCCTCCACCTCCGTCGCCGCCGCCACCCTCGCCACCGCCTTCACCGCCACCACCGTCTCCACCTCCACCCTCGCCGCCACCCTCGCCCCCTCCACCTTCACCGCCTCCACCTTCACCACCGCCACCGTCACCGCCTCCACCCTCGCCTCCACCCTCACCCCCTCCACCGTCGCCACCTCCACCCTCGCCGCCGCCGTCTCCTCCACCTCCTTCACCGCCTCCTCCCTCACCTCCGCCATCTCCACCGCCGTCACCGCCGCCCTCGCCACCGCCCTCGCCGCCCCCGTCTCCGCCTCCATCTCCGCCACCTTCGCCTCCACCCTCGCCACCTCCGTCTTCACCGCCTTCGCCTCCGCCATCGCCTCCGCCATCGCCGCCACCCTCGCCACCGCCTTCACCGCCACCACCGTCGCCGCCTCCACCCTCGCCTCCACCCTCGCCCCCTCCACCGTCACCGCCACCACCGTCGCCGCCGCCATCTCCTCCTCCTCCTTCGCCACCACCGCCTTCGCCCCCGCCTTCACCGCCCCCGCCGTCTCCGCCTCCACCGTCGCCACCACCCTCGCCCCCTCCACCTTCCCCCCCTCCGCCATCTCCGCCCCCGTCTCCTCCACCTCCATCGCCGCCTCCACCCTCGCCACCTCCGTCGCCTCCGCCGTCGCCTCCGCCCTCGCCACCCCCTTCACCTCCGCCCTCGCCGCCACCGTCGCCTCCTCCCTCACCTCCGCCATCTCCACCGCCCTCGCCGCCGCCCTTGCCGCCGCCCTCGCCGCCCCCGTCTCCGCCGCCGTCGCCGCCGCCGTCGCCGCCACCCTCGCCGCCTCCGTCGCCGCCTCCATCCCCACCGCCGTCACCGCCACCTTCGCCTCCGCCCTCGCCGCCCCCGTCCCCGCCTCCGTCTCCGCCACCTTCGCCGCCACCCTCGCCACCTCCGTTTCCACCGCCTTCGCCTCCGCCATCGCCTCCGCCATCGCCGCCACCCTCGCCACCGCCTTCACCGCCACCACCGTCGCCGCCTCCACCCTCGCCTCCACCCTCGCCCCCTCCACCGTCACCGCCACCACCGTCGCCGCCGCCATCTCCTCCTCCTCCTTCGCCACCACCGCCTTCGCCCCCGCCTTCACCGCCCCCGCCGTCTCCGCCTCCACCGTCGCCGCCACCCTCGCCCCCTCCACCGTCGCCACCACCACCTTCTCCGCCCCCATCTCCTCCACCTCCATCGCCGCCTCCACCCTCACCACCGCCTTCTCCGCCGCCACCGTCTCCACCTCCACCCTCGCCTCCACCTGCGCCACCTCCACCGTCACCGCCACCACCCTCACCTCCGCCACCGTTTCCGCCTCCACCCTCGCCTCCACCCTCGCCCCCTCCACCATCACCGCCACCACCCTCACCGCCGCCGTCTCCGCCACCTCCGTCGCCGCCTCCACCCTCACCACCGCCTTCACCGCCGCCACCGTCTCCGCCTCCACCGTCGCCTCCCCCCTCGCCCCCTCCACCTTCGCCGCCACCACCGTCGCCGCCGCCGTCTCCTCCACCTCCATCGCCGCCTCCACCCTCACCGCCACCTTCGCCGCCGCCACCGTCTCCACCTCCACCCTCGCCACCTCCATCACCACCGCCATCGCCTCCGCCCTCGCCACCCCCTTCACCTCCCCCCTCGCCGCCCCCGTCGCCTTTGCCCTCACCTCCACCCTTGCCTCCACCCTCACCGCCTCCACCATCGCCCCCTCCACCGTCCCCGCCTCCACCCTCACCTCCGCCACCGTCTCCGCCTCCACCCTCGCCTCCACCCTCGCCGCCTCCACCGTCACCGCCACCACCCTCACCGCCGCCGTCTCCTCCACCTCCGTCGCCGCCACCGCCTTCACCCCCGCCTTCACCGCCGCCGCCATCTCCACCTCCACCTTCGCCTCCCCCCTCGCCCCCTCCACCTTCCCCCCCTCCGCCTTCTCCGCCGCCGTCTCCTCCACCTCCATCGCCGCCTCCACCCTCACCACCGCCTTCACCGCCGCCACCGTCTCCACCTCCACCCTCGCCTCCACCTTCGCCACCTCCACCGTCACCGCCACCACCCTCACCTCCGCCATCTCCACCGCCCTCGCCACCACCGTCGCCGCCGCCTTCGCCGCCCCCGACTCCGCCGCCCTCGCCGCCGCCATCGCCTCCACCCTCGCCACCCCCGTCACCTCCGCCGTTGCCGCCTCCGTCGCCTCCTCCTTCACCACCACCATCTCCACCGCCTTCGCCACCACCCTCGTCACCGCCCTCGCCGCCACCCTCGCCGCCACCCTCACCGCCCCCGTCTCCGCCGCCCTTGCCGCCACCTTCCCCTCCACCATCGCCGCCACCGTCGCCGCCCCCGTCGCCTCCGCCATCGCCTCCGCCATCGCCGCCACCCTCGCCACCGCCTTCTCCGCCGCCACCGTCTCCGCCTCCACCCTCGCCTCCCCCTTCGCCCCCTCCACCGTCGCCGCCACCACCGTCGCCGCCGCCGTCTCCTCCACCTCCGTCGCCACCTCCGCCCTCACCACCGCCTTCCCCACCGCCACCATCTCCACCTCCACCCTCGCCTCCACCCTCGCCTCCACCTTCGCCCCCTCCACCGTCCCCGCCGCCACCCTCACCGCCGCCCTCTCCTCCACCTCCTTCGCCGCCACCGCCCTCGCCGCCACCGTCACCGCCTCCATCTCCACCGCCGTCGCCACCCCCATCGCCGCCACCCTCGCCACCGCCTTCACCGCCTCCACCGTCTCCGCCTCCACCCTCACCACCGCCTTCGCCGCCTCCACCGTCACCGCCACCACCGTCACCGCCGCCGTCACCTCCACCTCCGTCGCCGCCTCCACCCTCACCCCCGCCTTCACCACCGCCACCGTCACCACCTCCACCCTCGCCACCGCCATCTCCACCTCCACCGTCCCCGCCACCACCCTCACCACCGCCATCTCCACCTCCATCGCCTCCGCCCTCGCCTCCGCCCTCGCCGCCCCCGTCGCCACCGCCCTCGCCGCCTCCTTCGCCTCCGCCCTCGCCGCCCCCAACTCCACCGCCTTCGCCACCGCCTTCGCCTCCGCCATCGCCGCCACCCTCGCCACCGCCTTCTCCGCCGCCACCGTCTCCGCCTCCACCCTCGCCGCCACCCTCGCCCCCTCCGCCGTCACCGCCTCCACCGTCGCCGCCCCCGTCTCCTCCACCTCCTTCGCCGCCTCCACCCTCACCACCGCCTTCACCGCCGCCACCGTCGCCGCCTCCACCGTCGCCTCCACCCTCGCCCCCTCCACCGTCACCGCCGCCTCCGTCTCCGCCGCCGTCCCCTCCATCGCCGCCGCCGCCCTCGCTGCCTCCCTTGAGTCCGGGTGCAACATACAGATACGAGCTCCTGTCGCAGATGAACCTGCGTTCAATCGACGGGTCGCTTTTGAATGCAGAAATCTTCATCTACACTGACTTGCAGAACAGGTTCAAGTCCGCCATGAGTGTTCTGCTGCGGGTCAGCCTCGGCAACGTGCATGTCCGGTCAGTTGCAGCCGTCACGCCCACGGGTCGACTTCGGCAACTGCAGATGACTCAGATAGCGGTCGATTATACTGTGAGCTTCCCAAACGAGACAGCTGCCACGGCAGGCATGAACACAATGAGTGGTTCGGCCTTTGACATTCAGGCCGGCTTGATAGCCGCAGGCTTCAATACAACTGTCGTTTCCGTTGCCGCGCCCTTTTTGACGGCGCAAGCGTATGACGCTCCTTCGCCGCCCCCACCATCACCCCCGCCATCGCCACCGCCACCGTCCCCGCCGCCGCCTTCTCCACCACCATCACCACCACCATCACCACCACCATTGCCACCACCATCACCACCGCCAGACCCGCCATCACCGCATCCATCGCCACCGCCATCGCCACCGCCACCAAGCCCACCACCACGTCCACCGCCACCCTCGCCACCACCCCCCTCGCCACCGCCACCCTCGCCACCGCCACCCTCGCCACCGCCACCCCCGCCTCCGCCCCCGTCCCCACCCCCCCCGCCGCCACCCCCTTCGCCTCCACCCTCACCTCCGCCACCACCGTCGCCGCCACCCTCACCGCCGCCACCGTCCCCTGCTCCGCCACTCGCCGTCATGAATCGCCGGCAAGTACCACGCTTGAGTGCCAATCAGAGTTCAACGCATGAGTCTCACGTGGCGGCGAATTGCATCGACGATGATCTGAGCACCATGTGCCACACGAATCGCGGCCCCAATCCGTGGCTCTCTATTCGAGTGCCAGGTGGCACCCTCGCTGAGCCTCTCTCAACCATTCAGTATGTGATCATCTACAATAGGGTGCCGTTGGCTGAACGGCTAGCGCCATTTCAATTATGGGTCGGCTTGTCCGACGGCGACTACGATTCGAACACTTCCAGTGCCTGCCCCGTCCACGACCAAGTGGCCTCGGCGGGGCCGTTCGCGTTCAGTTGTCAAGATCGTGCTGGCACCCATGTATCAATCGTCCTGCCGGGCAACAACCGCATCCTCCACCTCATGGAGGTCAAACTGTTCTCGGAGTTCACCTCGCCTTCTCCGCCCCCGCCGTCGCCGCCACCACCTTCGCCTCCTCCCCGACCGCCACCTCCGTCGCCGCCGCCGCCGTCGCCTCCGCCTCCTATCCCACCTCCGCCCTCACCCCCGCCGCCGATGGGACCTTCCCCTGTACCGCCAGTTGCAGACATGTTCGCCGTGCCGCTGCTAGGTGCGCAGATGTCGTCGACACATATGCCACACGTCGCAACAAACTGCATTGATGGCGTGCTGGACACATTCTGCCATACCGCACTTGAAGGAAGCTCTAATCCGTGGCTGTCCATCCGAATCCCCGGTGGCACACCCTCCGAACCGCCATCGTCGATCCAGCAGGTTCTCATCCACAATCGACAAGACTGCTGCCAGGACCGCATGCTCCCCTTCCAACTATGGGTGGGGGTAGCTGCCGGCGAATACAACTCCTCCACGTCTGTGTCATGCTACGTGCACGACCGGGTCGTGACGGTACAACCGTTTACGTTTGATTGCCGGGGGGCCAACGGCACTCACCTGACCATCGTGCTGCCTGGCGAAGGCCGCATACTCAATCTGGCTGAGGTGCAAATTTTCTCTCCCCACTTCTCGCCCTCACCACCACCACCGTCACCGCCACCACCGTCACCTCCCCCGTTGCCTCCTCCACCATCTCCGCCACCGCCTTCGCCTCCACCACCGTCGCCGCCACCGCCATCACCGCCTCCGTCACCACCACCACCGTCGCCACCCCCACCCAGCCCGCCGCCACCATCGCCGCCGCCCCCGAGCCCTCCGCCGTCACCGCCGCCGTCACCGCCGCCTGCTCCTCCTCCTCCGTCACCCCCGCCGCCTTCGCCACCACCGCCATCTCCACCGCCTCCCACACCGCCTCCAC
>ENA-UOXO01001296-UOXO01001296.1-mixed-culture-metagenome-genome-assembly--contig:-NODE-1296-length-17528-cov-39.673954_pt1 | contig 17528 bp, 6 predicted proteins | sample MGYA00238162_ERZ761640 | MGnify/ENA primary metagenome ERZ761640 (study PRJEB28914, sample SAMN08778297) | mixed culture metagenome | isolation source: Freshwater growth medium | place: USA...
TCCAGCCGGACCCCCAGAGGGTCCAGGGCGGGACCCTCTCACTCGGGATCTATGTGCCGGCTAGTAACTGCCGGCGGGCGGAACACGACGCGAGATGCATGTACCACGCAGGCACGCTGACCATAGGCTGGCCTTGACATTGTACCACGCTAGTACCACGCTCTGCGTCTACATGTCTCTCTGCCAAAAGCCGAGAGAGTGTGGAGGCCATGCATCTCAAAATACTGCTCTCTTCGGTTGCTCTCTTGCTCAGCCTCTCGTCGTAGCCTCGTGGCCCAAATACATGTAGGCTGCTGTCTCACCGCTATCATCATACCTCCTTATCAATCCTCCATCATATACTGCTTGAACTCTGCGAAGTTGATGTTCCCGTCGCCATTCCTGTCGAATTCCCTGAGCATGTCCTCCATCTCTGTCAGAGGCAGGTCCTCCTCGGTGGTCTGCAGAATGTTTTGGAAGGCAAGCCTGAGCTCCGCCCTTGAGATTTGTCCGTTGCCGTCCTTGTCAAACATCTGGAAAGCTTCTTCCAGGACTATGGGGTCGTCAATGTCGTTCATGCGTGTGACTGTGCGAAGAAAGCACCGAGCCGCATGTGTTCCAGTGAGTCGCCGAGCTTGCACATGCACACATGCAGGAGCTCTTGCATATGTGCTTTCTTTGTGTTTTCGAAGCACAAATGCAGCAGGATGCATGCTTGTGTGCGCAATGCATGCGCGCGCTGCACGCAGCCGTCTATACGTACCCATGAGCGTGCAAAACTCCTGGAAGTCGATGGTGTCCGAATCATTCGAGTCGCATTCTTTCATCATCTTCTGCAGATCGTCCTCGTCGGGCTTCTCTCCGAACGACTCAAGGACAGCTCGCAGCTCGTCTTTGCTAATCGTCCCGTTGCCATCCTGCGAAGCAATATAGCAATGTCTTCTTGTCAGTGGCGCGGTCACCAGGCGGCTGTGCTTATCCGTGATACGCCCCACGTAGCCCCCACGGTAAAGGCCATCACGCGTGCTCGCAGTGCACATGGCTGGGAGGGAGCAAGTTGGCACATACCAAGTCGAAGAATCTAAAGGCCTCGTCCAGAGAGGCTAACATATGGTGCGAAATTTCTTCTCCTCCTTGTACAGAGGTACCAAACATGAAGCTGCGCTTGAACAAGTTGACTGCGGGTGCGGGGGCAGCCTTGGCAGGTGCGGTGGTGGGTTCATCCGAAGGTGCGACCTTCTTCGTAGCCTTGCTCCTGTATGGTGACCATACGCTGACCATACGCGAAGGAGGGGGCGAAGGCACGAAGGAGACCACCGCGTCGCCTCGGGTGGATGGTGCACATGCGTCTCCGCGAGGTGACGCCGATGGTACCGCACCAGCGGCGAAGGCCGGCGGGCCGGCGGGCATCGCCTCGACCTCGTCGATAAAGTCGTGGACGATCGCGGTCGAGGTTGAGTCGCTCTCCTCGATTTCATCCTTGATCCAGTCGCTCATGTGCTCCCACAAGAAGGTCTAGATGAGGAGCTGGGAGTGGCCCAACAACATGTCTCTCTCAACAGTTGCGCTCGGACCCAGAACGGGTCGTTTGGAAATGCATTGCATGCGCCCGAATCAGCTTGTTATGGTGCGGACTGAAGTGCGCAAGAGACCCGCTCCAGAGTGACGTTTGTCGTTTTCTCATGCATTCACACCGGCACACCGCCGATGGAGAACATGACGCTCTGCGGCCCGGCCGACCCGCCGTGCTCCACCGATTGTAAAATTTACGAGATCCCGTTGTCGAAGTGCTTCTCACCGCCGGTCCTCTTCCCGGGGGACAGGCAATGGGGACGTAACGACGTCTTCGACGTGTGCCACGGCCACTATCTCAATCGCAGCTTCTTCTCTTCCACCAACGGCTCCTGCTTCAATCGAACGGATGGCTTCGTACTGCCGCTCCACGAGTGCGTCGGTCCGTTTGGCAATCCACGGCCGGATGGCTTCTTTTCCTGCCCGCTGCCGCCGTCCGCGCCACCGCTCGATCCACCTGCGCTGCCACTCTGGCCTCAGGATCCGTGGCAAGGCGCGGGCAACACACTCTTTCCAGCGCCCACGTCGAGCGAGGACCACGCCGAGTGGCTCGAGGGTCTGCGTGCTTGGCAGACGGCCACGCGTGCCGCGGCCGGGATCCCGGCAGAGGGAGGCGAGGTGCACCAGGTGCCCGAGCTGCGATGGACGCAGACGTCGTACATCCAGCCGCAGGTGCACACGTTTGATCGCATGCTGTGGAACGAGACGGGCGCCCACTACACGGTCGATCGCTACCTCGACGACTGCGAGCGGCGGTACGGGGGCATCGACTCGGTGCTGCTCTGGCCCACGTACCCAAATTTGGGTCTCGACGAGCGAAACCAGTATGACCTCATTCGGTTGGCCGAGCTGAGGGGCGCGATCGAGACGTTCCACGCGCGCGGCGTGCACGTGCTCCTCCCGTACAACCCATGGGATACGGCGACGCGCCGCGAGTCCACGCCCGACGAGACGACCCTCGCGGAGCTCAGCGTTCAGCTGCAGACGGACGGCGTGAACGGCGACACTATCCAGCGTGTCTCGCGCTCGTTTTACGCGGCGGGGCTCGCGGCAGGTCGAGCGCTCGCAATCGAGCCCGAGGGGGGCGGCTACCCGGACACGAACACGAGCGCCGACGCGGCACAGTGGAGCGCGACCAACTGGTCTCCCCTGGGCTGGGGCTACTGCTGGCTAGGCACTGCGAAGTCGGACAACGAGACGACCGTTTACCTGGCTGCACCGGGCGTCGATCGCGCCAAGTGGCTCGAGCCGCAAGGGCGCCACCTCACCCACGTGACCGACCGCTGGCGTAAGCGGCGCGTACCGGCGCTGCAGCTCGCCTTCTTCAATGCCAACGGGTACGAGTCGTGGGAGAATGTGTGGGGGCTATGGAACGGCATGACCTCACGGGATGCCGAGTCCATCCGCCGTGTCGCGACGCTGCTGCGCTTCTTTGGCGAGCACAACTTTACGCGCAACTATGCGCCCGCGTCGGGCTGGGTGCCGCACACGACCGAGGCGCTCGGAGAGGCCGTGCACGCTTCGCGCTTCGAGCAGCAGATGGCGGGTAGTGAGGCGACGGCAGGTGAGGCGACGGGCAGCCGACTCTGGCTCCTTGTGAACGCGGGCGACAAGGACAGCTCAGGGCCCGTGCTCCGCCTCGAGGACGGCGACCACGGACGAGCGGACAGCTCGATCTTCGTGGACGCTTACCACGGCGTGCTGCTCCGGCCGACTCGCGTGGTGCGTAGCGCTCGTGCTGCCGCGGGCGCGCCCGTCACGCCCGTCACGTCGCCGGCCGCGCCGGCTTCATCCCGCGCGAGTGTGGAGCTGAGCTTTGAGCTTGAGGCTTATGGGTTTGGGGCGATCGTCGAGATTCGTAACGGATCGACGACGCCGCCGCCCGCCCTCGCCAGCCTGATGACGAAGATGCGCGCGATGAGCGCCGTGCCACTCGCGCAGCTGGATGACACGTGGCGACCGCTCACGCAGACGATGGAGCCGGTGCCGAGCAGTGAGCTCGCTTCCGCAGCCGAGCCTCCCCCGCCAGAAATGGTGGCGGTGCCTCGAAACGAACGGTGGCTCTTTGCCGTCGCGGGCGTGGAGGTCGAGGGAGGGTGCGACCCGAACGACGACCCGGAAGGCGTATGCTGCCGCGACGAGTGCTCTCGTTGGGAGGGCGCCAACCCGCCGCAGGTGGTCGACTGCCAGTGCGGAATGGAGGCCGCAGACGACGCGGGCAACGATGTCCAGTTCCCGTGGGAGAGCCACCCGAGACGTAACCACCGGGCCGTGCTCGATTTGGGCCCTTTTTGGATCGATCGGACGCCGGTGACGCGCGAGGCGTACCGGCGGTATCTGTTGACCTCAGGATATCGTCCCGTCGACATGCGTGGCTTCTTGCCCCAATGGAAGCCAGCAGCTGAGCAAGCTGCGCGGAGCGACCAGGCCGTCGGCGGCGCATGGACGTTCCCTCCGGACTTCCCCTCTGGGACTGGTGCGCTGCCTGTCACGGGGGTGTCTCACGAAGAGGCTGACGAGTACTGCCGCGCGCTCGGCAAGCGGCTGCCGACCACGTACGAGTGGCAGTACTCAGCACAGGGTAACTCCACGCGCCGCTACCCTTGGGGCGATGTGCTCGACACGAGGCGCTTCCCGAAAAGGGAGAAGCCGGACGGATCTCGCAACATCTCGTGGACGGGGCCCGCGCCGGTCGATGCCTTCGATGGCAAGTCGCCATTTGGGATGGCGGACGTGGTGGGCAACGTGTGGCAGTGGACGGCGACGCACTTCGTGGACTCGCACACGCGCTCGGTGATCTTGCGCGGGAGCTCCTCGTATGTGCCCGGCACCAACGGCTCCGAAGGCGTCAAGTTTGATTGGTACTTTCAGCCCTCCTTGGAGCTCAACACGCACAATCGGTGGCTCGCGCAGCAGGGATTGCGCAGCTACTCACGCGCGGCCACTGTGGGATTCCGGTGCCTCAAGGACGTGCCGGGTGGCGCCCCCGCACCTTTCCACTACAGGTCCGCGACGCCGCGGCCGCGGCGGCCTTGAGCGTTTGAGGACTGGGGGTGGTGTGAACGCTTTGTGCACACGGCCGAGCTCGGTTGGCAGCTCCGGCTGCGAGAGACCACGTTGATCGTTTTTCATCCGAAGCCATATCAACGAAAAGGGCAGTGCGCATGATCAAGCAACGCAACTTGGGCGGAGGCGCGGCCGCCCTACGAGCAGTATACGAGCAGAGCGCGCCGGCGGGCGGGCGATGAATCGTACGCATGCATGCAGGGCCACATACCATAAGTAAACCCCACAGTCCGAACAGTTACTGTGGAAAGCGAACAAAGAGGGCGCGTCGCCTGTCTTGTCGCGCTGAGGTGTCACGCGCCTTTGTGAGGTCGCCGCGCAAGGCGGCTCTCTCACCGCGTTTTCGGTTTGTCGTGCCCCACCCCGCTCCCGGATCTGTACTGTCTAGAATAGGGGTAAGAATAGGCGGGCGGAGCTCAGACCTCAGAGCCGGCCCGGCCCGCTTGGCCATCGTCTCGAGCGGCTGCTTCTAGCCCGTTCATACCAACTGTCCCTTTAACGGTGTATGATGCACAGTGAGAGAAGACGATCAAAAACAGCTTACGTTAATCCGTTATCGCGTGACGATAACTAACGTGGTCCGCCTTTTATATAACTTCCAAAAGCAAAACCGGGGGCTTGGGAATGCCCGGTCTGCGTCTGGTCAGGGATTGGGGAAGAATAAAAGGCAAACCAACTCAATACCTCTTCAATAACCATACAAAGAACAGCTGGAGCGGGAAGACAGCGCCGCGCGCGATGGTCGACAGCATGATAGAATATCGGCGCACTTTTTGACCATCCGAGGGGGACATGTATACAGGGGGACCTTCTTACTAGTACTCAGGTAATTCTAATTTTCGCCTCCGTACTTAGGCTTTGAACGACTGTATGATAGAAGATGATGGCATCATGAGTATTCGACAGTTGTCAGTTCTGACTCGACCTCTAGTACGAGTACACACCGTCACCGACTATAAGCTCTGACTCTATAGCGGTACCATTGGTACCATACCCGACACATCAAGGTCGGCCGTGTACAGTTGGAGTAGTTGAAGTCAGAAGGTGGACTATGTGCGACGGCGCGCGCGAACCGCGATGCCCGGCCTCACGACTCTCAGCCTCACGCGCCGAAGAAGCCCGAGACAGCCTCGGGCCGATGGCGCAGCGAGCCGTGAAGCCGGCTGTCGGTAATCTTGGGCGGGCGCATGGCCTGAGCGATCTTGCCCGAACCGAAGTTGGCGGCAGAGAGTCGCCAGTCCGTCGCGCGCTGCGGACGGATCTCAGGCAACATCGCCATCCGTGCGGACAGCGGCAGGACGTTGGAAAGGCGTCCGAGGCGCGCGCGCGGCCGCACGCCTTCCGATATCGCCGTCTGGAGAGTCGATCTCGCCGTCTGGAGATTCGATCTCGCCTCGGCCGCCGCAAGGGCGGCGACCTGCGCCTGCAGCGCGGTTACGTACGACTGGGCCTGCGCCTCGCGCGCGAGGAGTTCCCTCTCAACGTCGGCGCGCGCGTATCGCCACGTAGCCTGATCCGGGTGCCACGTGGCCTGATCCGGGTGCCACGTGGCCTGATCCGTGTGCCGTTCGTAGTCACTCGGCGTCACCGCCCTCTTCGGCTCGGCGGTTTTTGGCAGCCCACTCGGGTACGAAGGCCAGACGCTTGTGGCCGCGCTTGGGCGCTGCTTGGGCAGGAAGCTGCCGGGCGGGCGGGGTCTCATGCGAGTGCCCGCCACGCCCGCCCCTAACGCCGCGTGCGCCGTGGCGGGCGGTTGCGGATACTCGTGCGTGGGCGGTGGCTGTGGAACCGTCAGATACGTCGGGTAGGAGGCATGCATGTAGCCGATGGCAGAGGCGGTCGAGCCACAGAGCGCCGTGCTGAGCGTCGATCGCTGCGCATCGAACATCGTCAGGTCGAGCCCATCGGGCTCCGTGCCGTCGAGCGCGTGCGCCGTCGCGTGCGCCAGCGCGGGTGCCGTCATGGGCGCCGTCGTGGGCAGCGGTTTGGGGGGCACCTCGGTCGACCACGCGTCCCGCTGTAAGGGGGCTTGTTTGGCGCCGCGCTTCTCGAAGTAGAGCGGCGTCGGGTCGTGGAACAAGAGGCGCTCGCGGAAGCGCCGATGGTCGATGAAGCGCCCGCGAGGCGGAGAGCGTTTGGGGGGCATTGGCACGAGCAGTTCCTCGACGGCACTCGCCTCCGCATCTACGGCCATCCACATCTCGGCGGCATTCATGAGCGCCGGCGGCAGCACCTCGGCCAGCTCCTCCTCCTCCTCGGGCTCATCCGCATGCCGAATGAAGATCTGGCAGTGCGCGCCCCCACTGTGATCGCGCACCCGCACGTCGAGCACCAGTGGCAGCCCAGCCGTCCACGGTGGCGTCGGCGGCTTGGCCGTCGGCAGCACCAAGCCACCAAGCAACACGACGATCTCCTGGTGGTTCAGTTGCTGCGCCCAGTCGAGCGGAGTCTTGCCGTCGGGGTCTTTCACAAGCGGATCGGCGCCCTGGGCGAGCAGTCGCTTCACCACGTTCGGTTTGTTGTACCGAGCAGCATAGTGTAGCGGCGTACTTTCTGGCTTCTGAGCAGTGGGGGCGGCAGCGGCGGGCGCGGCAGCGGCGGGAGCGCCGGGCCGCGACCATTGTGTCTGGCGCGTCTCCCTGTTGTAGTAGTACGTCTTGCCCTCGGCCTTCTTCACCTCGCTCCACCCAGCAGGCAATGCATCAGCGGCAGCAGCCACGGGCGCAGCAGCGGGCACGGCGGGCGCGGCCTGGGGCTTTGGCGCTTCGTCAACTGAAGCCGGGCGAGTCACTGGTACCTCCGTGGGCTTGGTCCAGCGTGTCTTCCCCGTTGCTTGGTTGTAGAAGTACGTCTTCCCATCTGGCGTTCTTGCCTCGCTCCAGCCGGCGAACAACCCGTCGGCGGCAGCGGCGGGCGCGGCGGGCGCAGCGGCGGCGGGTGCGGGTGTGGCGGCAACAGCGACGGGGCGCGTCCATTGTGTCTGCTGCGTGTCCCGATGGTAGTAGTACTTCTTCCCCTCGGCCGTTTGGGCTTCAGACCAACCGGCTGGCAATGAATCGGAGGCGGCAGCGGCGGGTGCGCCGGTGGGTGCGTCGGCGGGTGTGCCGGCGGGTGCGCCGGCGGGTGCGGCGGCGGGCGCCGCATCGGCGGTCGGCGGACGCCTCTCGCCTGGGAAGACAGTCTCTTCTCCATCCTCTATCTTGACTAGGTCGTCGCCTCGGAATTCATACATTACGTTCTGGCTGCTGAGCGCGTACGCTTCAAATTCTTCGTCGTCCTCTCCATCATCGTCCGCCAGGGCGGCAAGCATACGGTCCATCTCGCTCATGGTGACTGTGGTACGGGGCTTCTCTGGCTCCGGCGTAGAGGGCTCTGAGGACGAGGAGGAGGACGCTCCGTCCTTCGCGTTCGCCTCCTCGGCAGGCTCCTCAGCAGACTCCTCCCCAGCAGTTCCCGCCTTGAGAGCAGAGACCTTATCCCGACCATCCTTGCCTCGCTTGGCAGCCTGCAGCTTCGTAGCCGCCTTCTCCTCCTTCGCCCTCTGCCGCCCTTTTTGGCCACGCTTCGCGGCCTGCAGCTTTGAGGCCGCCTTGTCCAGCTCGGCCGCCTCCTCCGCAGCCTTCTCCGCGGCTGCCTTCTCCTCCGCAGCCTTCTCCGCTGCGGCCTTCTCGTCCGCAAACTTTTTCGAGAGGGATTCCTGAACGGAAGCGCCGTGTGTTGGACCGTCTTTCTCCTGCTTGGCCTCGGCGGCCTTCGCACGGGCTTTCTGGCCCCTTTTGGCCGCCTGCAGCTTAGCAGCCGCCTTTTCTCGCTCGGCCGCCGCCGCCGCATCAGCTGCCGCCGCCGGGGCTGCTGAGGAAGGTGCTGCTGCTGAGGAAGGTGCTGCTGCTGCTGAGGAAGGTGCTGCTGCCACCACCTTCGCGGGCGCCTTCTTACCTTTCTCCTGCCTGGCCTCGGCGGCCTTCCCACGGCCCTTCTGGCCCCTTTTGGCCGCCTGCAGCTTAGCAGCCGCCTTTTCTCGCTCGGCCGCCGCCGCCGCATCAGCTGCCGCCGCCGGGGCTGCTGAGGAAGGTGCTGCTGCTGAGGAAGGTGCTGCCGCCGCCGGCGCGGGCACGGCAGCAGGCGCTGCTGCCGCCACCTCCGCCGCCACCACCTCCGCCGCAACTTGCGCTGCGACCTGTTCCGAAGGGGTTTTGGGCCTTTCGGCGAGAGCGAGCGGAGGAGCGGGCGCAGGATCAGGCGCTGCTGCCGCCACCTGCGCCGCCACCACCTGCGCCACAGCCTGCGCCGCCACCTGTTCCGCAGGGGTTTTGGGCCTTTCAGCGAGAGCGAGCGGAGGAGCGAGCGGAGGAGCGGGTGCAGCAGCAGCGCCGGCCTTCGCCAGGAGCCCGTCGACGGCAGACGGACCCCGAGGGGCAGCAGCAGCGCCGGCCTTCGCCAGGAGCCCGTCGACGGCAGACGGACCCCGAGGGGCAGCAGCAACGTCGGCCTTCGCCAGAAGGCTGTCGACGGCAGACGGCCCTCGAGCCGCTGCAACCGGCCCGGCGCGCATGATGATCTTGAACTCGTCGATGTCGATCTCACCGTCCTTGTTCGTGTCCGCACTCGCCATCATTTCGGCGATGGTCTCATCGGCAAGGCCCCTCTGGTATTTGCTCAGGATGTAAGCCTTCATCTCATCATGGTTGATCTTACCACTCTGGTCTTTGTCCACCTTGGCAAACGCCGCCTCCAGGCCCGCATCCGACTTGTCGATGCCTGCGCCAAAAAATGCCTGAAACTGGGCTCGGGCATCCTTGCCGCGCTTTGCGGCCTGTATCTTGGTGGCCGCCGCCGCTGTAGCAGCGCCGGACTGCGATAGGAGGCTGTCGACGTTAGAGGGAGCACGTGCCACTGGAGCAGCGGCGCGTAGGGTGGCACGTGCAGCCGCGGCTGCTTCCTCGTTGCGGATGCGCTCTGCCTCCGCCGTTTCCGCCGCTGCACGTGCAGCCGCCGCCGCCGCCTCGGCTGCCGTCGCCTCCGCCTCCGCAGTAGCATCAGCCTCCGCCATCATCCGTTCGATGAGAGTAGGACCCTGCTCCTTTGCAGCAGCTTCGGCCCTCGCAGCGGAAGCTTCGGCCTTTCGACTGGCCACCTTTGCTCGATCCCTCTTGCCTCGCTCCACCGACTGGAGCTTAATCGCCGCTGCGGTCTCGCGAGCGGCCTTGGCAGCTGCCGCGGCCCGTGCACGCCCGGCCCTCATCTCCGCCACGCGCTGGCGAGCCACTTTGCCACGCTCGACAGATTGAACTTGGATGGCCGCTCGCTGCTTGGCGGCGGTAGCCAGCGCGGCCGCGCTCGCTGCGGCAGCTGCCTCAGCCGCCTCTTGCGCAGCAGCTGCCTCTCGCAAGAGGCGATCTGCATCGGCAATCGCAAGATCTTCAGCTGCCCTCGCCGCAGCTCCTGCTTTGAGAGTGGACACCTTTGCTCGGTCCTTCTTGCCTCGTTCCACCGCCTGGAGCTTAGTCGCCGCTGCGTTCTTGGTCGCTGTGGCCGCCGCCTCCAGCGCTGCAGCTGCCTCGGCCGCTTCTGCCTCGGCGGCCTCCTTCTCGGCAGCCTCTGCTGCCTCGGCCTCCGCTTCGGCCTCGATGTATGCGGCTTCGGCTGAAGCGGCCGCTTGCTCTGCTGCGATCGCCGCCGCCTCCGCCTCCGCCGCAAGCCTCTCTGCCTCTGCAGCCGCGGCGAGGTAGGCTGCCTCTGCCGCGGCCGCAGCCTCGGCGATCTCGGCCGCCTGCCTATCTGCCTCTGCACGAGCCGCCGCCTCAGCCGCCGCTCTCTCCGCTGCCTCCCTCGCCCGCTCCTCTGCCTGCATGATCAGCTCCTGCGCTGCGGCTACCCTGGCCGCCGCTCGATCGTCGGCCGCCGCCGCGTCGGCCGCCGCCGCCTCTGCTTCTGCGTAAGCCGCCTCCGCCTGTGCGACCTCCGCGGCCTTTCGGGCTTGTTCTGCTTCCTCCATCCTGCGCGCCTCCTCCGCCGCCTCTGCTACCCTCGCTTCCTCAGCCCTCGCCGCAGCCTGAGCAGCCACTTCGTTCGCCGCAGCCATCGCTGCCGCCGCTCGCTCCGCTGCCTCGGCGGCCTCTCGCTCGGCAGCCTCCTTCTCAGCCGCCGCCTCCTCCTCCGCCTTAGCTGCAGCTGCCACCGCCGCCGCCGCCGCTTCCTCCGCTACCCTCGCCGCCTCCTCCTCCGCCTTGGCTGTGGCCGCCGACTCCGCCGCCACCCCCAGCGCCGCCTCTTCCTCCGCCTTTGCTGCAGCGGCCGCCGCTTCCGCCGCCGCCTTGGACTCTCCCTCGGGCTCCACCGCGGCCTGCGCCGCCGCCGCCGCAGCAACAGCCGCCTTTGTCGCCGCCGCCGCCTCCTCCTCGGCAGCTCTCGCCTTTGCCGCGTCAGTCTTCGCAGCCTGTGCCGCCGAGATGACCGCCGCCTGCGCCGCCGCCTGACGCAGGCGCCCGAGGCGGCGCTTGAGCGACTCATCTGCCGCGGCTGCTGCTTTGGCCGCCAGGGCGGCCTCGGCCGCCGCCGCTGCCACTGCCACGGCCCCGGCAGCCACAGCCGCTGAGACGGCCGCTATCATTTCCGCTGCTTCCCTCGCCACCGTCGCAGCAGACTTTTGCATGAATTTGATCGGAGACAACTTCCGTGTGGCCATCTGCAGCCGCTTGCGTGCCAGCGCCTTGGCCGTCGCCTTGGCCGCCTCGTACGTGGCGTGCGCCGCGGCAGCCTCCGCCAGAGCCGCCTCTTTCTCGGCCGTCGCAGCTCGTACGGCCTCGGTCGCCTCGGCCGCTGCTTGCGCCGCCTGCGCCTCTGCCGCCTGCGCCCGCGCAACCGCCTCCTCGGCCGCCGCCTTGTCTGCGGCTGCCTGTTCCGAAGCGGCTTGCAAGGCCTTCTCCTGCTCAGCGGCGAGTCTCGAGGCATCCTCGCGCGCCGCCTGCTCACTCGCCGCCTGCAGTGCCGCCTCCTCCTCGGCCCTTGCCTTCGCCTCCGCCTCCTCGACCGCCACGACGGCCGCTGCCGCCTCAATCTCATGCTCCTCGGCATTCGCCATGACCACAGCCGCTTCGAGGTCCACGCTGACATCGCGTCCCTCAGCTGCCGCCGCTTGCTCTTGGGCGAGCACGGCGGCTGCCTGCGCCTCTGCGGCCTTCTCGGCCGCCTCCCTGGCCGCCTGCTCTGCTGTCGCTTGCTCTGCCGCCGCCTGCTCTGCCGCCGCAGCCGCTGCTGCCTGCACGGCCTCCTCAGCCGCCGCGGCCTCTGCCGCCTCCTGCTCCGCCCTGGCTGCGGCCGCCTTGGCCTCGGCCGCCTCCTGCTCCGCTCTGGCCGCGGCCGCTGCGGCCTCCGCCTTGGCCGCAGCGGCACGCGCCTCGATGGCAGCCTGCAGATTCGACTTCAAGGCAGTATTCATCCGGAGTGCGCGCGTGATCGAGGACATGGCGGCCTGCGTCTTCTTCCGACGGGCCATCTTCTCGAGCTCCTCCCGCTTCTGCGCGAAGGACGCCTCTCGCTCCTCCGGATTCCCCCTGACGAGAGCGGCCTGCTCCTCGGCGCTCATCGCGTCGTACAGAGCGCGATCCTCGGGGCTGATCTGCTCAAGCATCGCCTTCCTCGCCTTTTCCTCGGCCTTCCTCGCCTTCTCCTCGGCCCTGGCGGCGGCCCTCACCTCATTGTTCGCTTTGAGCTCTGCCGGCGAGAGACGCTTCTGAAGCTCCGGGTTCGTCCGCGCGAGACAGCGCCGCAGCCGCACCTCCGGAGGCATGTTTCTCGCGGCGAGCCGGATGATGCGGAGCGCCCGCTTATACCTGAATGGGGTTAGGGTCAGGGTTAGGGTTAGGATCAGGGTTAGGCTTAGGGTTCGTGGAGAACGATGCGGAGCGCGCGCTTACCTAAAGGCCTCGACCTTCGCCTCATGATCTCGCTGGTTGACGGCTTCGAGGGCAGTACTAGAGAGCGCCGAAGCGTCCTGACCCACGCGCGTCAGCATGTTCTTGAGCGCGCCCGCCGCGTAGTGGCCAACGCGCGCGTCCTCATGAGTGACCAGGCTCTCTAGCCGCTGCTGCACCTTGTGACTTATCAGCAGGCGGGCCCACTCGTCGTCGTGGCACAGGTTCTGGAGCGCGCCGCACGCGTACAACAGGACCGTCGGGTCTGGGCTCCCGATCGACATGATGATCGCACGGTGAGCGCCAGTGTCGAGCAGCATCTTCTTAGTCAGTGCTGAATTTGGGTCGCACGCATCAGAGCACAGGTTGCCCAGGATGAGCAGCGCCTCCTGCTGCACGAGCGGCGACGGATCGACGATGAGCCACCCTAGCAGTGGCAAGCCGCCCACTGCGCGCACGGCCTCGCCGAGAGCCGCGCCGTCATCGCCATAAGCGGAGTCGACGAGGTCCGAGAGCTCCGCCAAGCCGTCCAGGCGGTCATTCTCGTCCTTGGACTTTATGAGCCCGAACAGTTCGAGGATCGTGAGCGGCGAGTCGTCCACATCGTCGGGCGCCTCAGCGGTGGTGGGCCGCGACATCGCGCAGCTCCTCCGATCCTGGGGCCGTCCGACGATCCGAACGCACCCTGGAGGGCTGCTTAGCTGTGTGCTTCAACAAACTTCGAACAACCCTCTCGTAAAGTTCTTGACGCTGCTGTGAACACGAAGACACTTTTTCGACATCAGCGAAAGAATGGTGCGGAAGAAATCTCCTCAAAAGTTGTCCGGGACAATGCCCTCGTTCAAAGCGTCCCTGCACAAAATGCCGCAAGGATTCTTCCCCGCCCCGAAAGAGGATACATGCGCGCCTCGCTGAAGATAGGCGGTTCGGCCGTGTCCCTGATTGCGCTGGTGCTCTACACGCAGAGCGGTACTCGTCCACGTCCAGTGCGCATCGTCTCGCAAGAGTCACTCTCTGGCTTGCAGCCCGTAGGAACGTCTCCACCGCCATCATTCTTGCCGCCGCCCTCCGCAGAACGAGCGCCTTGGCCAACAACGGATCTGCACGACTGCGATCCATACGGCCAGTGCACCAGCGTCGCGGAGCTCGTGCAGCGCTTTGCCGTTGACAACACGATTGTCGTCACCTTTGGCAATTCCAAGCAAGCGGCCTTCAGTGAGAACTGGGTGCACCACATGCAGAAGCTGGGCGTGCGCGGGCTGTTGGTCGGCATGATGAACATGAATGCGACGATGGCCACCTACGTGTCGCTCTCCGCACGGCTGCGCGCCCGTGGCGTCGGTGTGTACCTGGTCAACTCTCCTGAGGTGGCGATGCGGCCTCAGGGAGGCCGGTGGACGCACGTGCTGCCGCTGCTACGCACGGGCGTGCGACTGCTGCTGTCCGACTCGGACGCCGTTTGGCTGCGCAACCCGCTGCCATACTTGCGCACTCTCGAGCTGCTACACCCGCGTATGGATCTCTCCGTCTCGAGCGACGCTCAAGACGGCACGGACTCGCGCCGCGTCCTCGACGTCAGACGTGCAGGAGCCGTGGCCAAGTCAAGTCAAGTCAAGTCAAGTCAGGTGGCCACCGTGGCCACTGATTCGGCCACTGCGGCCGCCGTGGCTGCCGTGGCCGCCGTGGTCGCCGAAGGCGGAATCGAGGCGACTGACCTCGATATCGAATCGTTTGCCCAGTGCTGGTGGTCGATGAACATTGGCATCATGCACTTTGTGCCGGGGCCGCAGCCGGGCGTGCCGCGCGCCGGCGCGCTGCTCGCGATCGAGCAAGCCGTCGAGCATATGCGCGCGGAGCCTGGCTTTTGGAACAGGCGCGCCCTCTATGTTGACCAGGCCCCGATGAACTTTCGGTGGAAGCACGGTGTCGGGCTCGACGCTCGTGCAGCGGGCGCGTGGCGCTGGAAGCACGAACTGCACGCGGTGGAAGACGCGAGCGGCGAGCGGCTCTGCGGTCTCGTCAACGGCACGAGCGTCGCAGGTGTCTTGCCCTCTGCGCAGTTCACAAACGGGCAGAGTTTTGGCGTGCTGGATCTTCCTACATTGCATGCGGTACGTCCATTTGTGGTGCACGCTGTATGGATCCGCGAGCAACGGGAGAGTAACAAACTCGTGCGCCTGCGAGAAGCGCGCCTGTGGAATGATCCGCCCACGTGGTACTCTGCCGCTCCAGCCAGCACGAACGCCGCCGCCTCGAGTCACGCACGTGAGGGCACGGAGGCGCCCGCTCTCGGCCCCTCCGTGCCTGGATCTGGGTTTGTGAGCTACACGCCGGTGCTCGAGCCCGAATGGCTCGCTGTGCCGCGTATTGCGCGGGGTGCTCTGCCGCTCCACCACCTGCGGCTGATGTACCACCAGCTCGCGCAGCTGCGCAATGCGCTCTTCCTCGCTCGCTCCCTCGGGCGTGCTCTCATCCTCCCTCCCACCCGCTGTAGCTGCGAGGTGGGCTTTTGGCCCAATCACATTGAAGGGGGCTGCACGGCCGGCGACCATCAGATGCTGCGGCTGCCGTACACGTGCCCCACGGACCACTATCTCGACCCGCAAGCGCTTGCGACCTCGCCGTTTGCCTACCGCGAGGCCTCCTTTTTGAGCAACCCGCGCACGCCCCCTGCCCTCAACGCCACGCGCCAACTCATACGCGTGGTGCGCGCGTGCGCTAGCACCACCGGCAAGGATGCGTGTGGGCGGCGCACCGACGTGGGCCGCAGCACCCGTGATCTCACCACCCTTCCAGCCGAGGGCGCGATTACCATCTCCGCGGCACGGAGCTCCAGCGAGCTCCGCCGATCTCCCGAGGGTGTGATCACCATCTCCGCGGGCGAGCTCCGCCGATCTCTCGTCCACGTCACCGCGCGCGTTCTCCACTTCGAGGATGTACGTGATGCGTTCGACCCGTCCAGCTTCGAGAGCGCGGCCGAGGCGCGCCGCTGGCATGAGGACGCGCAATCGTTGCTTGCCACGTGGTGCTGTACCGCCGACCCAACCTTTAAGCCTCTCGCGGGTGTAGTGCCGTATCTGCTGCCACCGCTGGTGCCTGCAGTCTGGCGCGGCAACCCGTGGCTGCGATGGGAGGCTGAGGCGCTCGCCACCGCCTTTGCGCGTGCCAATGACACGGCGATGGCATCGGCGTTCAATAGCTCAGTCACCGAGCGATGCGTCCATGCGAGCGCGTGGCAATGCCGCCCATCGGCAGCGGGGTCGCGAGGAGGTCCGCGCTGAGTGTCCACAGACGGCCCTATCATCCTCTGGTCGAACCCGACCTTCAAGCTGCGCCGCTCTAGCCACTAGCCGGCTAAGGGCTATAAGCGCCGCCCGCTCCGCCCGGCGTGCCGCCTTGCGCTTTCGTGCGGACTGCGGTGCGGACCTACGACCTTTACCGCCGCGTGTAACCGCGAGGAAACGAAATGTCGTAGGACGCGCCGTGGCCCGCGCGACGCCACGGCGAACAGGAGCGATTACGTCGTAGAAGTCGAATTTAGAGACAGACTGTAAATGGCTAACATGAAGACAAGTTGGTCACGATCTGATGACAATTGTATCTTTGAGCCTTGCGAAGGCATTTTTTTGTCGTGACTGGTCGTCCGTCCGCCGACGCTTTTCATCTTTCTGACCTCACCCCATAGGGAACTCGTCATTGCGCGCGTCGACGCGGTGCTTGCACACGGGGCAGCTTCCCGACTGCTGCAGCCACTGCTCGCAGCAATTTGTGTGGAACGTGTGGAAGCACGGCAACGTGATCAGCTCATCGCCGCGCGCGTACTCCTCGAGACATACTGAGCAGCTCGGCGCCGAGTCATCTGCGCCGCCGACGGTGCCGCCGGCCCGAGGCGCATAGGTGTGTTTAGGCAGGCGCGCGATCAACTGCGGCTGTGCAGGGCCTGCCCCGAACATGCGTGTGAGTGCCTCCGGATCGAGGCTGTGCATCCGTGCCAGCAGCTGCCTGATCTCGCCTGGCAACCCTGCAACCGTGGCGGCGGGGACACCGAACAACGGCAAGGGGCCAGAGCTGCCGTTGGCCCCTTCGTCGTCGTCGGGCGGCGCGCCGGGCGGGCGTCGTTCCGAGCGAGCCGCCTCGAGTTGAGCGATGAACTCCCGCAGACGCTGCTGTACGAGCTCGTGCCGGGCTTCTCGATGCGCTCTCATGTCGGCGACCTGTGCATTCGCCTGCTCCGCCTGCCTCACTTCCTGCTGGAGGGCGGACATGTTCATCATGGCTGCTATTGCGGCACCCGTCGACGCACCCGTTGCGACGGCGCTGAGGATGCTGTGGCCGCGCATGGCGCCCAGAAACGCGCCGGTCAGGCCGCCGAAAAGCGAGCCAACGGCCAAAGGCTGGAAGTACCGGATTGTGTCAGAAAAGACGGCTGGATCAGGCCCTCTGGCGTCCGAACTCCTGGCGGCGTCCATCGGCGTGGCCGGATGCCTGGCGTCATCCGTAGTCGCGGCTGGACGCCTGGCGTCGCACATCTCGCACTGATCGAGCATGCCGTCGTTCACAAACGTGCAAATACGGCAGGGCCAACCCGCGGCGAGAACCTCGTCAGCGGTGAGAACCTCGCACACATCCGGTCGCACCGCCACCGTCTCGCCGTTGACCTCGACGTGGTACCTGCCGCTCGCCGCGTCGAAGAGTTCGACGAGCCCGTTGGCACCGTTGAGGTCCGAGCGGGAGGTGAGGCCACGGAGGCGCACACGGCGGCCTACGAGATGGTGGGATCGTGGCGGAGCAGCGGCCGGCGCTGAAGGCAAAGGTGGGCGGCAGCGGATGAGGTGCAGTCGCAGGTTCGAGGTAGGCAACGCCGCGTGACAGTGGGGGCATGTCGATGTCGTGTCAGGAGCGCTCATGTCTCGCCCCACCACGTCTGGAGCGATTTCCCGAGAGTTAAGGTTTGAGGGTGCTCCCAGTGGTGGGAACACCGCAATCGTTTGCCCCCCC
>ENA-UOXO01001306-UOXO01001306.1-mixed-culture-metagenome-genome-assembly--contig:-NODE-1306-length-17384-cov-40.239771_pt1 | contig 17384 bp, 11 predicted proteins | sample MGYA00238162_ERZ761640 | MGnify/ENA primary metagenome ERZ761640 (study PRJEB28914, sample SAMN08778297) | mixed culture metagenome | isolation source: Freshwater growth medium | place: USA...
ACTCGAGCTACGTGTCTCCTACTCGAGCTACGTGTCTCCTACTCGAGCTACGTGTCTCCTACTCGAGCTACGTGTACGCGTGAGCCCCATGCGCACGCGCCGCGAGCGCGGAGGAGTCTCCAGCCTCGGCCCTTAACGGCCCTTGCGCGGCTCGCGTAGGAGAAGGCGCGGCCGCCAAACCCGGGATACTTAGCCCGCGCCCCGGCGAAGCCAGATACAAGAACGTACGTGCGGGTTTAGCCCGAATTCCCGCGAATCGCGCGGTCTCTCCGGCCTCCCGCAGGCGACTCGAGGTCCGACCTACCGGTCTCGCTCGCCCATGTACCCACTAGCGCCACAGCCCGGGACAAGTTCGGCCGTTCTCCATCGAGTGTTGGATATCGTTCGAATCACCACGAATGGTTATGGCTTATGCGACGACCGAAATCCGCGTAAATCGATTGAGATAGGCGCCGTATGGACCGTATTAAGTGTGTCGCTCTGTCGCACCACGCGCACGCGACGGGATCGGGATAACGTCGCACGCGCATATCACCAATCACGCGTGAACCCGAATCCCACATAGCGAAATGTCACATACTGAGTGAAGATACTGAACTGCTCACGCTTAAAACAGAGTGCAACTGACCTTCGTGTTTGCAGTTTACATTCATGCTGCGATTCTCTAGTAATTCTCATAGCTAAACTTGGTACTATAAGCGCTCGAGACGCATCCGGATCAGCATCAGCATCAGAGGGCCCGGCCCGGCGCCGCCCCCGCGCGCTTCCCCGCGGACCACACGGGCAACGGCGGCTCGACCTGCTGCTACCGCGCGAGGCCTTCCGAAAGTCGCCCATCGCCGTGGGATGAGCGAGCCGCTCCCGGCATGGGGACTGGCACGAGGACGCAGACGCGCGGGCCCTTGGGCACGCCCATGCTGTGGGCGGGCCCTTTGCCTGCGCCGACGCGCCCGCCCATGGCCGACTTGGCCATCGCCTTATGCTTCAGCGGGTCGTGTCGGTCACAGCAGACGACCGCATCGTCGGGATGATGCCGCCGGCAGCAGAAGCCGTCAAACTCCTCGCCACAGCATTCGATGCATGCAAACGAGGACGAGGGCCGCCGCTTTGCCTGCGGGGCCGTTGGCGGCCGGTAGGCGATCGCGCCCTTGGCGTCGGCGCCAAATACGGGCAACGGGCGAGCATCGGTGCTCGGGTCCCTGGGCGCTTGACTGGCAGCGCGTGTGGTGACGCTCGCGCCCGCCTGACTGCGCGCCGAAGTCGGCCGCGTCGGTGGCTCCGCGACTGGCGTCCGGCTCGCTGCGCGCGCCGATGTCGGCCGCGGCGGCGCACTCGACGGAGGCACGTGATGCGCCATCGTGCCCGAGGGCGACACGCGCGGCAGGGCGCCAAAGGTGTGGCCAGGGCCGCTCATGCGCGGCGTGAGGCGTGAGGCGTACGTGATCATGGACGCCACTGGAGGTGCCAGTTGCTTCATTGCGGGTGTTGCCCGATCGGTGCTGAGCGACGCGTCGCTGTTGCTCGTCTTGAGCACACCCTTGGACGCTGGCGGAGGCGCCAAGGCAAACGAGCTCGACTTCTTCTTCGGTACGCCGATCGTTCTCGGGCTCGCGAGCGTCGAGGCATCCTTGCTCGCCGCAGGCGGAGTGCGAGGCGTGGAGGCGCCGCGCTTCTGGCTGCTCCTGAGTTTGCTATCTGGCGTCGGACTGCACTCGTGGCACTGCCCCATGCCCATATCGGATGCCTGGACACGTTTGGCGAGCAAATGCGAGCGCGTCTGCTCTGCCAGCTGGGCGAGGCTCAGCCTTGGGTGCTGAGACCCATCAAAGTTTTCGTCGACATCGTCTGCAGCGCAAGCAAGTCCGTGGTCGATGTCCTTCAGCGTGGGCATAGCGTCGTATTCCTCGAGCGCGCGCGTGAAGCGCCCGAGAAACGACTCTGCTGCGAGCGAGGGCGCACGAGCCGCACTCATGACGTCCGACGGTTTGCGACAAAACATTCTTGCTCTCCGTGTGAAGGAAGAAGATCACCGAGATGAAGATGCGCCTTATCAAGGACGCGCTGAAGGCGACCGGGCGGGGCTAAGCGTTCAGCGGCCCGGCCCGGCGGCTGATCGAGTATGGCTGTGATAATAGGGGGTCCAGGGGTCCCCGAGCTAGTGTTAACCGCATCCGTATGTACGCCGGTCCGGTGTCTTGGGTGTCGACTTCTAAACATTGGCTGTGAAGAGTTATAAACATTGGCTGAGAAGAAGTTTGCTCGAGAAGTTTGCCAGCGCCCCCGGACCCGGGGTTTAGAACACAGGCAACACACACTGGCCTTCGGGGTCACGGCTCAAGCGAGCGTTGACTACGAGCTTCTACCAGCACGACGTGCGTGTGGCCGCACTAACAAGCCGCTAACCACCAAGCAATCGGTCGAAGAGTCCCGACGGCTCGGCATCGAGGGAAGCCCTCATCTCTCCGACGCTCGGCCGGGCCTCGGAGCCGGCGCGCACCAGCAAGGAGCGTGGTGGTCCGATGGCTGGCTTGCGAGCAAAGACCCACTCGCCCGGGTAGCTGCGCCAAAGGACGAGCGGGTCGCCCTTGATGACATCCTTGCCTTCTGCCTCCCTTGGGTTGAGCCCGAGCGGTTGCGTGAGAAACGTGTACGCAGTCTGGAAGCCGCCTTCGCCCCCGTGCGCGAAGAAGAGGCGCGACGCACTCGTCTTTTCCATCTCATCCTCGAGACGCGCGTTGAGCAGGACCACGAGCTTGTCCAAGCCCGCCTCGTCGCAAAACTCGCGCACAGCGCGCAGCTGCGCCTCGTACGGAGCAACCACCACCACCACCTCGGCTGCGGCAGGCACGCGCGTGAGCGGCGGCGCCTCGGCGTTGCCTTTCTTAGCCGAATCTTTCCCGCCGCTTCCAAACCCGCCGCCGCCGAAGCCACCACCGCCGCCGCTGCCGCGAGCCCGGGCCGCGCCCACAAGCTTCGCGCTCTCGGCGGACACACCCGAATGTGGCACCAGTGCACGCACGCGCGCCTCCAAGTCTGGTGAGGCCCAGAGTCGGGCAGCAGCTGCTGCTTCGGCCTCCGTTGGGAAGAGTACCAGCGGCGCAAGGCCGGTGCCTTCGAACATGCCGACAAAGAGGCGAGCCAGCTCTCGATTGGCGCGCTCGATGTCGGCTGATGTGAGCACTCGGGCGCTCCCCTTGCGCTTCGCTCGCTCGCCTTCCACGCCCAGCTCGAAGCCTATCGGCATCTCAACAGCGATGCGGCTTTCACGCGCAGAGAGCGCGGCTTGCACGGATTCTCGAAGCTGACTCACCATCTCCTTGATGTTGCGGGGCAGCTCCGCCTGAGTCATGCAAGCACCCTCCCGTGAGGCACGTGCGCGTGGCACTTGTGTGCGTATGCATGCTCCCCGCGCTGCGGGTGGTGTGAGCGACATGGCCGCAACGGCTGCCGTCGTCGCCGAGAGCCACCACATCACGAAAATGAAAATAATCTCGGAGATTTTCGAGACTCGCGACGAATTCACACTTCACCCAAAACGACGACCACCCGCTTAAGTAAAGAGGCCTACTTTATCGATTGGTACCGTTGCATTATGTGCATTATTTGACTGTTTAGGTGCTGTTTAGTTCTTGGTTTAGTTCGTAATCGAGTTTCCCCACATGTGTAGAACTGTACTACCGTAGAGGGAACGCGCCCCCCCGGTGTCTTTTTACCATTACATGTACTACCGGGGTATACTGGCTCCCCGGTGTCTTTTTTTCCCGGGGAATACAGACCTGGCTTACAATGTATCGGGAGCTCCGCACTTGCAGGTATAGAAGTTGGCGGCAAGGCGCGCACAGTTGTTTTCGCATGTCCCCGACGCGTCAAGCCCGACGCCCAAAGTCGCCCGCTCGACAGAGCACGAAGCCCAAAGTCGCGTCGCTGGCCACAATAGGTCAACGAGAATTATCTGCGGCTGAACAGAGCCCAACTGCGACAAGCCCATTAATGGCCACATCCTCGGATGATGAGGTGCATTTCCGCTTTGAGGCTCCGCACGCCGTCGTGGCCGCCGTGGTGCTCCCATTTCTATGGTGCCTCGCGCTCACGCTGATCAGCGTCTTGCCGGCTGCGCACTCTGCGTGGGAGACATACGCAACGATTCTTTGGTACCTGATCATGCTCGGGCTGTGCATCTTCGTGCTCGGCCCACAGACAAGATTTACCGGCTTCAAGAGCGTGCGGCTCTTGAAACTGCTGACGTGGGCCGCGGTGGCCCTTATGCTGGGCATTGTGCTGCTGCCTGTAAACAGGCGAGGGCTCGGCAAGATTTCTGGCACCGCTCAGGCTGCTGCTGTCCTGGCGTACACTGGCAGGGCATGGCAACTCATTCGCGAGATAGAGAGGGCGCGCGCCACCGCGGAGGGCGCCGACTTGCAATGGGGCTTTGGGCGCCGGCTCTATATGATGTGCTCATGGGCGTGGCATGACCTGGAGCAGACCAAGGCCATTCCAAAGGGTCTCGAGCATGCGCATGCAAAGCGGCTGCTGCGCGCGATGGTTGGATGGTTGGCCTTCAGTGCGATCGTCGCCGGCACGCTAAAGGCGCACAGGGAGTGGCTCGCCCCGCTGCCAGGGATCGACTGGCTGCTCCGGGCGAGCGGCGGCGCGGCATTCGTCCTCGCGGGCTTTGAGCTCTTCGACTTAACGGTCCGTACCTTCCATGTCCTCGCCAACGGCCTCGACGTGCCATCCATCATGGGGAAGCGTCTCTTTGCCTCCGACACGCTCGAGGGCTTCTGGCGCGAGTGGAACGTGCCCGTGCAACGGGCACTGGCCATCGGTGTGTACAAGCCGCTCGTGCGCCGAGCGCGCTTCCCGGCGGAGCTCGCCAAGGCTCTCTGCTTCGTCGCCTCCGGACTCGCGCACGTCTGGCCGCTCGCCGCAACAGGTGCGCCCCCCTGGGCTGTTGGCTCCATGTGTGCCTTTTTTGTGCTACAGGCGCCATTACTCGCTCTCGAGAAGTTGCTTCAGCTGCGCGGATGGCCGTGGCTCTACGGGGCTCTGATCCTCGCCTCGCCACTCTTTGTCGAGCCCCTCTCGGCCCTCGAGCTCTAGTGCACTGAGAAGACACCCGCTGTGCTGAGCGGCAGCCACCCAGGGCGTGAGACCTGTCAGTGACCTGTGATCGCGCGGCGAACTTGATAGAAGCGAGCGCAGACCTTGCCAAATAGATTCCAGATAGAGAAGGGATGTGGGGACGCTATGGGGACGCCGTCTGTATTAGAGAGATGACCCGGCCGCCGTGCCGGCCCGGATGTGCGTTGTGCGATCGGGGATGACCCTGGGGGCGCCGTCGGCGTCGGAGCGAGCACCCACACGCGTGCACGGTGCAGCCAGGGCAGCGTAGTCTAGAGTGTCGAACTAGAGTGGGACGTATCGCGCTATCGGGGCGGCGCATGGATGGTAAAAAGGTAGTAGGTAGAACAGAACTACGCCGGTTCTGCGCTGTGTACAAGCTCGACCCGATATGAAGCTCGAAGGAAGCGGCCTACAGCGCTCCGCACACACCGTCCGCTCGGCTCAGCTCCCCGCGCCCGGCGTGCTGCTCGCTGGCCGCCCGGCGGTGTGCCACTGCACATACTCCGTCCACGCGCTCTGCAGCAAGTCGTGGAACTGGCGGGTGTACTCATCGCGACTGTGCTTAGGGTCGACCACACGCAGCCATGCCGTGTACATCTCAGTCATCGTCTTGTGGTCAGGGTGTTTGGCTGTGAGCTCCGTGATATGGAACATCTTGGTGATTGGCGTCGCCGCGTTCCACAGCCTCGCGTCGTCAATATGGGGGCGGCCCGTGAAGAATTGAGTGCAGAAGACGCACAGCTGGCATTCCTCGTACATCTTCTGCAGCCTCGGGATCGGCCGACGATGGCGGCGGTGCCTGTTGTTGGGCCCCGCAGCCTCTTCGTCCGTGGCCTTGGCTTCCAGCTCGTCCTCGCCCCGTCCTTCGCACCAGCGCATCAATGAGGGGTCCCCAAACTCCGCTCGCTTCTCCGCCACGTTCTTGAGGTACACTATGCCCGGGAGCGCCCGGAACGATTGCTTGCAAAGCGCACACTCGAGCACCTTCTCCTCGAGTCCCGTGCTGCCGTTGTGCGCCTTGGGCGGGCGCCGCGGTGATGCCCCTGCGGCCCGCGGCGATGTCCCTGCGGCCGCTCCGCGGGGGCTGGGCGCTCCGCGGGGGCTCGCCGCCCCAGGCGGCAGAGGCGGCGCCGGGCGGTAGGCGGAAGGTTTGGATGCGGGCGAGGAGACTGGCTTCGCCTCAAGGCCGACCGCCTTCAGGATGGCTTGCTTGGCAGCGTCCCGCTTCGCATCGAGCTCCTGTCGCCGATGCTCATTGAGCTGTTCCACCTGCTGGATCTTCTTCTGAACACTCTCCTCCGTCTTGGCGATCCGTTCCACGAGAGCGCGCTCCATTCGAAGCCGAGCCTCAAGGTTTTTGCGCTGGCGCTCTGCGCTCTCGGCAGCACGCCGCTCGGCCTCCCGCCGCTGCTCTTCGGCCTTGCGCCCATGCTGCTGCTGTGCGGACTCCTCCGCTTTCTGCAGCCTCTCTTCGCGCGCTTGCAGCCGCTCACCAAAGCGCATCGCCGCCTCGGCGCGTTCCTTTGCAAGCGCTTCGGCACGCTGCCGCGCCACCACCTCCTGCTCCTGGCGCCACGCCTCTACGCGCTCGGTCTTTCGCTGCAGCTCGCTGAGGGTCTCAGCCTCCCGTCTGGCCGCCGCGTCGCTCACGCGCTTCGTCACCTGCATGCGCTTGCCCGCCCACTTGGCGACGCGCCCCTGTGCTTCCTTGCAAAGGCTCTCGTATGTCGCCTCCACTACCCGCCCGGCCTCCTCTGCGCGCTGCGCGAGCTTGGTGGCGACGGCTGCCTGCTCCTTCTGCTGCTGCGCCCGGATCTCGGCCAGCCGCTGGCGGACCGAATCATCCCTCGACGTGAGCCCCGCCACGTCCAAGTAAGGAGATGGAGCGGCTGCAATTGCCGAGTTCGAGCCCGCGGCCTGGGGAGCGGCCGGCGCGGGCGAGGCGGCGCGTGGCGAGCGCAAGCGGAGCGGCGCTGTCGAGGGCCGCTCCGGCTTCCGCGGCATCAGATTCCCGCCCGGCACGGTGGGCTCCAGCTGCGGCGCTCGTCGGGCTGGCGGCGTCCGCAGCGGCGTCTGGCAGCGATTGGCAGCGATGGACAGCGGTTGTCCATCCCTGTGCTCCGCGGCGGCTGCACCAGCGGCTGACACCAGCGACGAAGGACTGGCGATCGCGGCATCAGAACCTGACGCACGAGGGTGCTCAAACGTGGTAGACGTCCCGCTCTCTTGCGGCTCGCGCGCAGTCTGCTTCAGCTGCACCATTCGCGTGAGCAGTTCCACGTCATCAAGCACCTCAAGAGGCGTACCAAAGCCCCAATGCAGCGAAAAATTGCGTGGCGAGGCCAGACCGCGCAACTTCGGCGCGGAGTAGTTCGGCACGTACTCGCCGAGAGCCTGCTTCAGGTGCTCCAAAATCTTCTTGTTTGTCAACTGCAACTGTTCGCGGTCCTCCTCGCGCTCCATTTCCCGTCGATTGGCGAGTTCCCTGCGCTGCCGGTCAAGGGCCTCGCGCTCGACTTGGCCCGGCGGCCCACCTTTGCGCGGTCGGCCGGTGACAAGGCTGACCAGCTGCTCATCCGACCCTCCGGCGGGCATCTGTGAGCTGGCTGTGGACCTTGCTGTTTAGGAGCCAGTGTGTGGAGAGAGGAGTCAGGAGAGGTCCGTTGATCGGACCGCTTCACACTCACATTCGAATTCACAGCGAGTTCCCTAAACCACGACCTGGTTGATCACCTGGCACTGTACATCACACATTTAACAGGCACAGGACGTGTGTCGTGTCGAACATTTGTCGAACACACATGATGATGAACACACATATTGTCATGCATTCATGGTACATGGATGTTGCTTGGTCCTGCATCAGCCGCATCACATCCACATCTAATCCACATTCAGTGCTCCACGAAGCTCCACCGTTCTCCGTTCGCGGGGGGAATGTCGCGCTTTCTGCTGCACCCTATGGCAAGAGTATGGCAGCATTTTGTAGACCAGCTTCAGATTGATAGATTGAAGCCAGTGAGTTCCTGGTAGCACTCATGAATGAGTGCTGCTGAATTCTTGCCGGTCGCGTCGACGCCCAGATGCATCGCCGCTTCTGTGGCGACAGCCGAGATGGTGCCGCTGAGGCCCATCTCACATTTGATCAGGTCCATCTTGTAGAGCAGAGATCCGGTCTCCGTGCCTGTGACCTCGTGGTGGCATTCATGTATGAGAGTGACTGTGCTCTTGCCTGCAATGTCGACTCCCAGAAACTTCGCCGCTTCTGTGGCGACGGCCAGCATGGTTCCTCTTAAGCCGAGCTCGCTCTTGATCACTTCCGTCTTCCGAAGCAGAGATCCAGCTTCCATGCGTGCGACCTCCTGGTGGCAATCATGAATGAGTGTGGCTGTATTCTTGCCGGTCACACCGACACCCAGAATGATCGCCGCCTCCTGGGCGATGGCCAGCACGGTGCCGCTCAGGCCAAGCTCGCTCTTGATGTTGATGATCTTGCGAAGCAAAGATCCGGGAGCCTCGATGCCAGCCGGCTCAGACGCGAGCTCGCGGTGGCACTCGTTGATCAGCGCTGCCGAATTCTTGCCGTCCATGTCGACTCCAAGATACTTCGCCGCTTCCGTGGCGACGGCCAGCATGGTGCCACTCAGGCACAGCTCGCTCTTGATGAGCTCGGTCTTATGAAGCAGAGATCCCGGCTCCATACGATGGTTCGACATGGACTCCGAAATGGCTCGATGGAGCTGGAAGCTTGGTGCTCTACTAACCGGTGATGGTGATGCCTGCATTTCGGATGCGATTCGCTCCGGGGCGAGGCGCCTGAGGAACGACTCGACGAGCATGCCCAAGGGCGCCGTCGTCGACGCCGTCGTGGGCGCGGATGAGGACGGCTCGATAGGCTCGACGCGGGAAAAAAGTGCGGCCGAAGTTGAGGCCGAAGTGAGGACGGTGGGCGTGGGCGGGGCGGGCGTCGACGGGGCGGTCATGAAGACCTCGTGCCCGGGCGTGGGCGTCGATGGGGCGCTCTTGAAGACCTCGCCAGCACGGGGCGAGGGCGGGGCGCTCGTTATCAAGCCTCCTGCGGCGTGCTCATCGGGCGGCGGCGCTCGGGGGTCGACAGCACAGCGAAAGACCCTCACGCGGATCGCCCCAGTCAGTCGCTCGAGTCGGTAAGTGGTTTCGAGGTGTCCAACGGCATTCCATCCGTTGATCGAGAGCAACTGGTCGCCGACGAAGAGCTTGCCGTGCGCGAGCGCGTCGTGGGCAACCGCCTCGAGAAACGGGTGCCCATCGCCTGAGAGCTGGATGCCGAGGCTCGAGTCCCTTTCACGCTTCTCGATCACAACCTCCGACAAGACACCAGTGAGCAGGTTGGAGTACGCAACCTCCGCCACCGTCGGCACCACCGGGTCCGTGGTTGTTGCCTCAGATGTTGTCGAAGATGTTGCTGCCGCCTCGAAGGCCTCGGCCTCAATCCTGGAGCGAATGGCCGCCCGGTCGTGCTGGCCGCGCACGTGCGCCTGGATCATCGTGGCGGACTCGGCCTGTGCATGGAGCACCACCCGGCCGTGCCTGCCTCGCACATGCGCCTGGATCACAGTGGCCGACTTGCGCTGCCCATTGAGCACTTGCCGGCCATGCCTGCCGCGCACCCGTGCCTGGATCTTCTGCGCCGAATGGCCCTCGTGATCGATCAGCTTGGACCGGGCCACCTCGTTGATGTTCATGGGCAGCGAGAACGAGATGGTGCGCCCGGGCTCGGCGCCTTCGGGCACCGTGATCATCACTGTCTCCTCCGTGCCCGGGATGGAGAACCTGAGCTTCATGCCAGGCTTTGCATTCGGCGGCACCTCGAGCTCAAACAAGTCGCCTTCGTTGTGCTCTTCGTCGGTCTGCTCGGGCAGCTCAGCTTTGGCCACTGTCTCGGCCCATGAGAACGAGATGGTGCGCCCAGGCTCGGCGCCCTCGGGCACAGTAATCTCCACTACGTCCATTGATGTGCCCGGGATGGGAAACTTGAGCGTCATGCCCGGCTTCGCATCAGGCGGGAGCTCAAACTCATATATCTCCGCGGTCGGCTCGGTCGGCTCGGGCGGCTCGGTCGGCTCGGGTGGCGTAGGCGGCTCGGGCATCTTGGAGCTGAGTGGACCGGCACTCTGCGTCGTGATATGCCTACTAGTGATTGCCACCTCTGGCTCCATCGCCGGCTTGGGGCTGGGCAGCGCGCGCTTTCGGAGCGAGAGACGACCAACAGCAGCAGCGAGAAATGATTTCTTCTTGATGGGCGCTCCTAAGTCGCCATGGATCTCAACCTTCTTGCTGGGCGCCTGTGGCATTCCAGTTGTCTGTTCCGTTCCGCGGGTGCGGGCTTGACCATCGTGACTCCTTCACTTTAATTAACTTTGTACAAATTTGACCAATCGTCGCCCGTCTTCTAACCTTGAATGCATGCCACATTTGATTTTTGGGGGGCCTAGCCGTCAGTTGTTTGATTCCAGACCTATCGCAGAAGCAACCCGACCCACTGGGCCAGTCGTGGGGTGGCGCGCGCCACGGCGCCAGACGATGCATGGTACACTTTCCTCCTCTCTCCACCCTCAGCGCGTCCAGCTGCTCGTCTGTCTCGTGGCGGGCTTGCCCCGGGCTCGTCACTGCTGCCCCCAAGGGAAGCCTCACGGCTGCTCCCACGACTTTAGCTCCTTAAACTCACCCTTGTCTACACCCGACGAGGTATCGAAGCTCGGCCCGAGGCGCAGGATGATGCCGTCGGCAGAGGTGCCGTCGAAGAAGAAGGTGTTGTTCACCGGCCGCTCCTTGTTCGAAATGATCTTGATGACCTCGGAGGCGACCATGCCGCCCACGACGGCGCACACGGGGGCGAGCTCGTAGCCGACGTTCTGCGCCACCTCCGCCAAGTAGGAGGGGGTCAACAGCTTGGCGGCCTCACCCTTGCCCTCGCCGTGGAGCAGCTCGGCACGGCGCGTGAGCATCGTCTGCAGCCGCTCCACCGTCGCGTCCGACGAGCCAGCGGGCAGCAGGGACGTCGCGTCGGCGAGCGACGAGGGCACGGGTGAGGGCACGGGGGACCTCGATCCTGCCGTGAGAGAGCTTGCGGCATGCCGCAGCAGCTGCACCGCGTAGTACAGGCGCGGCACGCGGGTGGTGAGTGATGGCCACTCGACGGAGCAGGCCGACTTGATGGTCGGGTAGTAGGCGCGCTCCCACACGCCCACGGGCATTTCGTCGGCGGGCGGCGCCTGCGCCTCCGCCGCCGCCTTCTTGGGCGACAGCATGCAGCGCGCCTCTCCCAGGTCGAAGAAGCAGAAGCCCTCGAGCCCGATGGTGGCCGCGGCGAGAATGCGCGGCATTGGCGACGCGCCGGGCTCGCAAAGCTTGCGCAGCGGAACCACGACGTGGGCGCCGTTGCTGCGCGCGACTGGCGGCCCGCTGTCGCCGTTGGCGCAATGCCGCTTCGCTTGCGGCTCGTCGGGCGGCTCGCCCGTCGTCTCGTCCGCGCCGCCGCGCCCCTCAAGTACCGCGGTGCACACATCGGCCTCGCGGATAGACTCGACGCCGCGCGAGGTCGCGATGATAAAGTGGAAAGTGCGCAGGAACGCTGCGTCGAAGCTCGTCACGTTGGCTTGCTTGCCTTCAACGTTGACGCTCGGGTTCATCTCCTTGAGGTGCTCGGCGAGCAGCTGTGCACGGCTGGCGCCCGCGCGCTCGGGCGGCACCGAGAAGAGCGCACTCTTCTTGAGGTCTTCGGCGCTCAGCACGCCCGCGTCTTGGATGACTAGGCGGCCTATGCCCGAGAGCACGAGGTTCTTGCACACCTCGTTGGACAGGCCATTGGCGCCGAGCACGAGGACCTGCGCGCCCTGAAGGCCGCGCTGCGTGGCCGCACCCCAAAGTCGGATCGAACGGTCATGCCGCTTCACGTCCTTGATGCCATCGAGCCCGACCAGAGCCGCAGACATCACCGCCGCGGGCTCCCGCGCGAGCCTTTTTCACACGAGAATATGAACATACCTATCAACGGTGGAATAATACTTTCCGCAGTGTCTCTTTCGTATGCCGTGCAGAGCCGAGTTCTTCGTGAACTCCAGAGCGGTCTCTGGTTCTCAATGTTTTGTGTGATTATGATGTTGAGCTCCTGCACTCTGGTCTGGTCTCCGCCAAGGTTGGCAGCAGTGAGGTTCGCTGCCGTCCGCCACCCGTCAGTCACCCTTCTCGCGGGCGAGAGGCCACACTTCGATTGGCGGGAGCTCCGTGCCATGCTGATCGACGGTGAGCACTCCTCACGCAATCGCGGTGAGGTGCCGCCCGGACCTGATGACAATTACAACTGGGGCCTCCCGCCGCCTCCGGCACCCTCTGCACCCCCATCACGCTCGCGTTGGTGGGTGCACGAGCTGGCCGTGCCTGAGCGCGGCTGCGTCCTTCTGGCCCAGCCGCATGCCGTCTTCCCCGAGCAGCCACTGCTGCGCCGTGCGGTGGTCCTTGTGCTCGAGCACTCAGAGACGGAGGGCACCGTTGGACTGCTGATGCAACGACCGGCCAATCGGACCATTGCCGACCTCCTCGCGCGGCGGGACGACCTTCTCTTGCGCCCGTTTCGCACGCGCCCGCTGTACATCGGCGGAGATGTGCTCGCAGCTCGGCGTGGATTGCGCGTGCTCACGCGCCGGTGCGACGTGCCCGACGCCAATCAGGTCCTGTTTGGGCTGTGGGAGTGCACGCCAGCCGCCGCGGCACGCATGGTCTCCATCGGCGCGGCCGACGCGTCCGAGTTTGACTTTTACGCCGCTGCGTGCCAATGGTCTCCGGACAAGCTGCGCGAGGAGCTCGACGCGGCCGTCTGGCTGCCCGCGGCGGCGTCGGCCCCCGCGCTATGCGAGCGTACCGGCGCGTCCGCCCTGGACGCGTCCGTTCTGGATGCGAACGCCACGGGCGCGCAGGCCCTCAACCCAGAGGACCTGTACTTCAGTCTCATCGAGGGAGTGGGCGGTGAGTACGCGCGCCAAGCTCGGCTGTCGCGTACCGAGTCGGAGGTGCTCGAGGGGCTGCAACGGGCGGCCACGCGTGCGGCGGACGTGTGGAGACGCCTCGCGCCCCTCCTCGCCCGCGAGAGCCGCTTCCGCATCGCCGACGGCGACGGCAGTGTCGGCAAGGCGCGCGCCGGCGATCGCAGAGGCGTCGGTGGGAGCCGCGGCAGCATGGGCGGTGGCAGAGGCAGTGGAACGCCCAACGGCAGCGGGAGCAGTGGCAGCGGAGGGAGCAGTGAGAGCAGGAGCGGCCCCGAGAGCGGCCCCGAGAGCGGCGGCGAGACCGGCGACGATGGAGTGCTAACCCTTGAGGACGTGGCACTCACCGTACACCGCGTCCTGTACGCTCGCGACAACTTTACGGACGTATGGGAAGGCCTCGACTCACTCGCGGAGCAAGCGGGGTACATCTGGTTCACTCGCGAGCTCGACGCGCAGATGCAGCCGGGGGCCGTCGAGACGCCGCCCAAAGACCCGTCGCCCGTCGCCTCACCGCCTCGGCACGGCGATGCCGTTCGTGCCGCGCGCTCCTCGGTGCGCAATCGCGCTGCGTACCGCCCCAGGGGAAGCGCTCAGGGCAGCGCGGGCGCTCAGGGAAGTGCGGGCGCTCAGGGAAGCGCGGGCCGCACGAGAACCCGAGCGCTGCCGCGTGCCGGCGTGAACGTGAACGGCGTGGGCAGTGCGCCGCTGCGCGTCGTGCCTGCGGCGCAGTTTGGGAGGATGTCGATGGAGAACGGGTTGCTTTCCCTCAACCTGCTCCTCTTCGAGGTCTGTCGGTACACAGCACGCGATCAGGGTGATGCGACAGCCGATCACACAAGCCTAGCGCATCTCGTTCGTCGCTCGGGCGGCCCGGCGGCTGTCTTCATGCTCTGTGTCCTCTACGCAGCACTTGCGCGCCGGCTGGGGCTGCCGCTTCAGCTCGTTGAGCTCGAGCTGCCCCCTGTGCTCCGCAGCGCACGATCGCCACGCTACCTTCTGCGCCTGCCCGCGCAACGTGAGCAGGAGGAACTGTACATAGATGTGCTGGCCGAGGGTCGCCTGCGAGGCCGGCACGACCTGCCCGCCTACGCGAGCGTCGCGATGCCTGCGAGCCAGCTGCACGATGAGTACGTGCGCGAGCTGCGCCCCGAGAGGTTCATTCTCATCTTGCTCGAGGAGTTGAGCTGCGCATGCGAGGCTGCCGAGAACCTCGAGGAGGCCGTCTTCTGGCAGGTGCAGCGCGACGTGCTCGAGGCTCAGATCCGGATCGCCAAGGGCGCGAAGGCCGCTGCAACAAGGAGTGGAGCGGACGCCGGCAGCGACCAATCGCGAGACTCGTAGTGAGTGGATGGCCCCGCTCTCGCCTTCTCGGCGCCTGCGGACCTCCGGCAGCGCCCCCCCTGAGGCACTCCGCCTCTGGCGGGCGGCCCGGCGCGATGATGTGCGCCCCAGGTGAGTCCTGGGTCCCGGTGGGGCCCCCGCGGCACGCCGGTGCACCCGCCCCGCCCCCTCAAGCTCGCTCAACCGCCCTTCAATGACGGCACATCGTGTCATCGTCACCGTGTGGGAAAGCGCACAGTGGCACATGATCTCCAAGCGAAGTCTTCCCGATTTGCAGTGTGTGTGACACAGCGCGGGGAAAATGTGAAGTTCACTTATTTACTCATCGCGCCTAGGCAACCCGCACGTAATGTTAGCCAGCTCCGCCACTGCGCTGCAGAGTGAGTCCCTGCTCACGCTCAAGCCTGCCCGCCAGCTCCTCCACACGAGTGAGTCTTGCCTGTACGGCTACCATAGTGCTGTTTGCATGTGCTACGCGTCGGCGGATATCGGCCAGACGCTGTGCATGTTGCGAAAATGATGGCAGAGCAGATACCGCAAGGAAAGCCTGCAATTCCAACGCGACACGGTCTATCTCTTGCGAGAGCACCGCCTGGCTCTGCAAGGTGCGCTGAATGCTCGAGTCGCACTTGCCAACCATCGGCGCGAGCAGCGATAACAGGCCCTCCGATATGGCGTCCGCAGCTGGAACTGCATCTGCGCCAGTGCTGCTCGCGACTCCGCGCTCCCAGCGGTTTTCCATTTTAGTCTAGACAGCCGTAATTCACAGCCAATCATCCATGAAGAGGCGTGCGCAGTTACGTCTCATAGGGCGAGAACGTTTAAAACTCGTTACTACGCTTCTGCTCCTCTGGCCCTGATATCCTCAGTGACCAATTCGAGCACCTCCTCCCAAGCGACCGTCAGGTTGTCCAGCTCTCTGTCCAGCCCTGGCTGTTCTTGAAGCGCAGCAACTTTGGCAGCGAGCTCCTCGCACACGGCACGCAGGCCGCGAGCCCAGCCGCCGCTCGAGCGCGATGAAGATGCCTGCGAGGACAGAATGAGCTGCAGCGCCCGCAAGAGCGGCCCAGTCGGGCACACCCCGCTCCCCACCTTGTCCAGCCGTTGGAACGCTTTTTGTAGGTGCTGCATGAGGATCTGCCTCTCCGCCGACGGCGCGGGGATGCTGACCACACCGCCGGCGTTGCCAGCGCCGCCACCGACGTTCGTGCTGCTCCGCAGCGAATTCAATTGGATGCCCGAGGCGGCGCAGCTGGCACAGCTGGCGCAGCTGGCGCAGCTGGCGCCAAGAGCTCCGAGAGCTTCACCTGGGAACTCCGGCGATCGCAAAGGCTGCGGCACAGGCTGCGGCCCAAGCGGATCCGCGTCGACGCTCGCGTAGCGACGGCTGCACTCGTCCGGGAGAGTCGTGGCGTGGTGGAGGCCCACGATCGAGGCGGGGCTCAGGATCTGTGAAGGGGCGCGCATGCCACCTCGGCTGGCAGGACCGCTGGAGCCACTCGGGAGCGGCCGACTCGAGCGCGGTGCATCCCGAGGGCCGACGTCGGCGCCGGTGCCGCTGGTGCCGGTGGCACTCCCACCTTCGAAGCTCCGGGCTGAGCCTTGTGCCGCCGTCCGGCTGCGTGCGCCAGAGGTCGCTCCCGCGCCTCGGCCCCGGCCACTGCCGCCTCCGCCTCCGCCTCCGCCGCCTCTGCTGCCACCTTCGCTTGCCGCAATGCCCCTGGGTGCCAAAGCTTTTCTCAGGGCCAAACCGCGCGATTCGAGAGATGACGGCATAGGACCCCCCAGGGGCAGGTGTCCACCAGGGGCGTGCACGGCCGCCGCAGCGCTCGCGAGGCGGGCGAGCATGGAGCTTCGGATCACCTCTGTGGCATACTCGGGCGTGCGCACGTGCTCAAGCTCTCGCAACAGGGCTGCGAGCACGCCGCCCTCGACGCCACCCTCGAGTGCACCGCCCTCAGCGCTCGAGCGAGGGGCCACGCTGCTAGCGAGCCCGCTGAGGACGGGCAGGCTCACGGAATTGCGGGGCGTCGTGCTCGGCGGCGGCGGCGGCGGCGGCGGCGGCGGCGACGGCCGCGGCGGCGCTGCGGCTGCTGGCGAGGGAGGCACGGGTGTGATGTGACTCACGAGAGCTGCCGCAGCGCGCGCCGCTCGGTGCTGAAGCGTAGGCCCAGCGGCTTGAGGTGCATCGCTCGGAAGCACGCGATCATTTGAGGCCTCTGCCTCTGCCTCTGCCTCCTCCGATGACGCGAGCGACGCCGCAGGATTCATCCACCCTGGTGACGCGGCCGCTAAGCTGGTGGCCGTGGCCTGGAGAGCAGTCGCCTCCTCGAGCGGTGGAACGCTCGGGGCTGGCGCACCGGGAGTCTCTCCGCAGTTGTGGAAGAAGAGTGCAGGCGGCTGCTGCAGCGCGTGCGGACCCTCGTACGCAACGGCCGCTGGTGCCGGCGGACGAGCGGCCATCTGAACTGGCGCCGGCTGCCGGGACGGCGGCGGGGGCGCGCGTAGGGCCGCTCGTGCGCCAGGTAGGGCCGCATGGGCGCCAGGTAGGGCCGCATGTGCGCCAGGTAGGGCCGCATGGGCGGCAGGTAGGGCCGCATGGGCGGCAGGTAGGGCCGCATGGGCGGCAGGTAGGGCCGCATGTGCGCCAGGTAGGGCCGCATGTGCGCCAGGTAGGGCCGCATGGGCGGCAGGTTGCAGCGGCGTTGGCGCCGGAGACCCAAGGTCACATGTCGGCTTGGACACCGCGATAGGGAGCTCGGGCGACAGCGGCGCGTGGGCGGAGCCGGTCGCAACGATAGTGGCGTCGTGGTGAGCAGCGTCGTCGTGATCAGCGTCGTCGTGGGCGGAGCCGGTCGCAACGATAGTGGCGTCGTGGTGAGCAGCGTCGTCGTG